>Ga0073928_10012000_pt1 | contig 10015 bp, 9 predicted proteins | sample PaiPotPPA55metaG_FD_76969 | JGI IMG/M metagenome (GOLD analysis project Ga0073928, IMG submission 76969) | Iron sulfur acid spring bacterial and archeal communities from Banff, Canada, to study Microbial Dark Matter (Phase II) - Paint Pots PPA... ... | reverse complement strand
GATACGCCGGGGCGCGGGTATGAGGTGAAGACGGACCTGGTGGAGCGGCTGACGGTGCGCAAGCAGGAAATCCGGGCCGTCGCCTTAGTTGGGTAGTCTGCGACGGCGCTGCTCGGATCACGAACCGAGTATCGAAAAAGGGCGTGCTCGTGCCGAACGTCGCGGCAATCAAGGGTTTTCGTTCTAGCGCGGATTCATCGCCGCTCGCCGACCTACAAAAGCAAAAATAAGCAGCAGGACTGCAGTGGTCCAAGCGCCCAGGCTGAGGGCCGTCGGCAGGTATAGTGCAATCAGCATTCCTGACCCTATCAGGAGAGCCGCAAGGACGCAGAATTGCCACATGCCGTACAGAAAAGTGAACGGGAGATAATGTGCGCCTAAGGTGATCATGAACGCCGGGTAGAACCAGTTTTGGCGGTACGCGGTGGCAGCGAGGACGACGGGAAGTGTGAGAGGCAGAGTGAACGCAACCTGAAAGGCGAGTCCGTTCATAGGGTGGCCCTTGGAAAGGGAATGCTCTCGGCCCATCATCCGCAGAAGCAGCTGGGTGAGAGGAAAGATGAAGAAACCTCCGGCGAGGAGAACCACGATGGCTACTCTGAAGGAAAACCAACGGGCGCTGATCGCCGAGAGAAACCAGATTCCACTGGAGACGAGTTGCCCAGCGAATCCTCCAAGGAATGTTGTGCGTATGTCCCGCTGTGCCTGTGCAATTTCCATGGGATTAGCTTAGTTCAGACGGGCGGTGCTGAGGTTTATGATTGACATTTCGTTCGGCGCCGGTGCGCTTCAGTTCGCTGGAACCGCTCCCGCGCGAGTCTCGTATTCTGATTAGCGGCGCAACGTTTGCCCGGGCCGGTGCGTCTCATGGGAGACGCGGCTGGCGCTGAGGCGAAGGCCGCTGGAGGATCGACCCGTGACTTCTCAGGAAGAACAGATGTTGAACTCGCTCGTCGAGCGGGTGAATTCCACACAACTCAGCGAAAAAGATCCCGATGCCGAGGCACTGCTGGCGCGGGGTTTCAGCCAGAATCCGGATGCGATTTATATCCTGGCACAGAGCGTGCTGGTGCAGAACATTGCGCTGGAGCAGGCCAAGATGCAGTTGACCCAGGCGCAGCAGCAAGTGGCGCAGTTGCAGCAGCATCCGGCGCATGCGACCAGCTTTCTAGGGCGGCTGCTGGGGGACAAGGACCCCGCTCCGCCGGCGCAGGGCCAGTATCAGCCGGTGTACAGTCCGCAGCCGACGGAATATCAGCAGCCCTATCAGGGGCAGCCGCCTTACCAGGGACAACCGTATCCGGGTCAGCCTTATCCGGCTCAGCCGTACCCCGGGCAGGGCTATGGCGCGCCGGGGTATGTGGGCGCGCCGTCTGGGCAGCCGAGCTTCCTGCGCTCCGCGGCACAGACAGCGGCTGGCGTGGCCGCCGGCGCCTTGGTGTTTGAGGGCGTGGAGTCGATGCTGCATGGCGGCTTTGGCCATCCCGGCATGGGGATGGGCATGGGTGGCTGGGGCATGCCCGGCGTCGGCATGGGCATGGGCCCCGGTATGGGGTACGAGCGGCCCATCGAAGAGAACGTCGTCAACAACTACTACGATTCACCGGGCGGCGAGCGGCATGAAGGTGGCGAGCATCACTTTGCCGACGACTCCGGCGGCGGGCAGCTGGCTGATGACAGCTGGTCGGAGCCGGGCAATGACGATGGCGGCGGTGCGGGGTTCGATGACTCCAGCTCGTTTGACGATGGCGGCGGCGGTTCGAACGACGATTCAGGCGGCTTCTAGGCACCTGCCGTGCGAGCAGACGCGGCTTCGCCGCAAGTGCAAATGCAGATCCTTCACTTCGTTCAGGATGACAAACCGGGAAATCAGGATGACAAACCTTTCAGAGGGCAGGCGACTGCCCTTTTTCTACAGGCGACAGCCCTTCCTATTGGCCAGGACCGGATGGGGTGGGGTGCTGGAGTTGCTGCGATGAGACCTGGAGAAGCTGGATTGCCTGCTGGTAGCCGATGCCGCTGGTGACGGGTGTGAACTGAGAGAGTTCCAGGGTGGTGTCGAGCTTGATGGTCTTGAGCAGGACGCGGGCGTTCATGGCCAAGACGAGATGGACGGTGCGCCACTGGTGGTTGCCGACGTCGGTTTGTTCGAGCAGGAGGGTTCCGCCTTCCTCCAGTTTGCCCAGGATGCCCCAGGCGTAATCTACGTCGTGCAGGCGTTTGCCTTGCAGGCGGGTGACGCGTTGCTGGGCCACATCGATCCACAGCTCACCGGCCATGGCTTTGAGCGCCTGGGCTTCGACGTCCTGGGGATCGAAGTTGGGGTTTGGTTGAAAGCTGAGGCGATAGCTGGGACCTTGCGGGGTGTCGACCACGCCTGCGAATTGGTAGCGGAAGGCGTCGGGTAGGGCGCGGATGATCTTGCGGGCGCGTTCGGCGTCGGTCTGTTCGCGTTCCTGGCGATGACGTTGAAGTTTGGGGTCGGAGGCGAGCTCCTGCAGGCGGGTGTCTTCGTTCTGCCGTTCGCTGGGAGTGAGGGGGATGTTGTTGATGGCAATGAGGCGGGCGACATCGCCATCCTTGGTTTCGACGATCAGCTTGGTGGTGGAGAAGCGGGGGCTGGATTTGCGCAGCCGGTATTGCATGGGGTGGCTGGTGTCGTCGGCGGCGTTGATTTCGGTGCGCAGGACGCGGCGTACCATGGCGTCGGTCTGTTCGGGGGACAACGGAGCGGGCGTGGAGGCGGCAGGAGAAGCGCCTTCGGGCTGAGCGAAGGCGGTTGAAACCGGGACGGGAAGGGAGCTCAAGACCAGGCAGCGAAGCAGCAACGCGACGGCACGACGGGGTGAGTGATGATTCCTTGCTGGTGCTTTGGGCGGTTCCTGTGTGCTCTCTGACATAAGTAGGTCTTGCTGAGTTGCCACGGGACTTCCTCATTTAGACGCAGGAAGAGGGTTTGCGTTGCAGTTGTTTTGTGATGGAGGGCATAGGTTGTTATAGTGCGGGCAGGGTCCCGATAGCGGGCCCTCAAAGGATTCAGCCCATGGCAGTCGAGAATGTACCGGCCCGGATCGGGAAATCAGTGGTCATCCGCGGCGAAGTAAAAGGCAGCGAAGACTTATTTATCGATGGACGCATAGAAGGAACGGTCAGCCTTTCGGAGAGCCGTTTGACGATTGGACCGAATGCGGTGGTGGCCGCGGACTTGACTGCTCGCGATGTCCTGATCCTGGGGCAGGTGCAGGGTAATATCCAGGCGGGAGGCCGGGTAGAGTTGCGCGCGGGCTGCCAAGTCATTGGGGATGTCCATGCGATGCGCCTGGCGATAGAAGACAATGCCGTGTTTCGGGGCAAGGTGGATCTGACCCAGGGTGCCGCGGCTCCGCCGAGCGGGAAGCCTGGCGAGGCTGCCCGGGCTACCGAGGGGGAAGTGGCTGCCGCAGGTGGACTGTTCCAGTCCTAAACGTTGAAGGACGCCGCGGTGGGAGGCGCAGTACATGTTAGGCAGGTTGTTTGACCGGCAGCAGGGGTCGGACGGGTCGTCACCGCAAGGTCTGACGGGCCCCAAGTTCCCGCGCCATTCCGGCGGCTGGAGCGCGCTGCGCAAGAGGTTGGATGCGGAGCCGGGACTGCGCGTGCTGGACATTGGCACGACGTCGCCGAACAACATCAATTTTTTGACCAATCTGGGCCACAGCGTCTACATGGCGGACCTGATCGAGGATGCCAATTCGGGAGAATGGCTGACCGGCGAGGATGAGGACGGCAAACCGGTCTGGGATGCGGAGGGTTTTGTGCGGCAGAACCTGCAGTTTTCCGGGCGTACGTTCGACGTGGTTCTGCTTTGGTCGGCACTGGATTACCTGCCGGAAGGGTTGATGGCCCCGGTGGTGAGTGCCCTGCATACCGCGATGACGCCAGGAGGGCAGTTGCTGGCGCTGTTTCACACCAAGCTGCAGCCGGAGCTGTCCCCGTACCATCGCTTTCACCTGACCGCCACGGACAACGTGGATCTGCAACTGACCAAGCCGGCAACGCAGCAGCGCGCCCTGACGAACCGCAACATCGAGCGGCTGTTCAGCGCCTGGTCGGGACTGAAGCAGTTTCTGGCCAAGGATGGGGTTTCGGAAGCGATTATCGTGCGGTAAAACCAGGTCTGACCTGCAGAGTCCAAGCCTTCGGCTTTCGCGTGGCGGCCTTCGTCTAGACAGAGGGGTTCTCGAAAGCTGTTTCTGGCCCGCAATTCAATCTGTCGCTAGAGCAAAACCAGAGTAGGTGTACCCGGGAAGTTGGGTCAGGTAGCATTTTTCTTGGTAAAAAATGCAGTCTAGCCATTCCTCCGCGGGATATAGTCACTCTGGTTTTGCTCTAACACTTTTTCGGAGAATGTCATGACTTTGTTGAAAGGAACGCGCGTGACCTGGCTGGGTCATGCAACCGTGCTGGTGGAAACTGCCAGCGGCACCAGTTTTCTGATTGATCCATTTCTCGAGCACAATCCGAGATTCCCGAAGAACTTCAAGCTGCCGGGAAAGGTCGACTATGTTTTGCTGACCCATGCTCATAGCGACCACACCGCAGATGCGATCCCTGTGGCGGAGAAGCATGGTGCGACGATTGTGGCCATCGTTGAACTGGCAGGTTACATGGCGGCGAAGGGCGCCAAGTCGACAATCGGAATAAATCTGGGCGGCAGCGTCACGCTGTCGGGAGTTACCGTATCGATGGTGGAGGCGAAACACTCCTCCAGTGTGGAGGATGGTGGCGTTTCGTTGTATCTGGGCGTGGCGGCGGGACTGGTGCTTTCGATTCCCGGCGGGCCAGTGCTGTATCACGCGGGAGATACTTCGGTCTTTCGAGATATGGAGCTGATTCGGGAACTCTATGCGCCGGAGGTGGCGATGCTGCCGATTGGAGGCTATTACACCATGGGTCCCAAGGATGCGGCACTCGCGGCGAAATATCTTCAGCCGAAGCTGATTCTGCCCATTCACTGGGGCACGATGCCTCAATTGACGGGAACTCCGCAGGAACTGGCTGGGTTGTTAGGGGATAACAAGATCGTCGCAATGGTGGCGCCTGGTGAGGCGTTGGCGACGTAAGGCATTTTCCTGGGAGAACATGCTTTAGCAACGAGCGGAGAGCGAACGGGGGTGCAAGAAAGAGGGCTCGCACCTTTGCCGCCCTCCTCGTGCATCGATTTGTAATAGGCGTCTACTTGGCGGCGTTCTTTTTCTGTAATTCCCAGCGACGACGAACCGCCTCCGCAATTCTTTTCCGGCCTTCCGGCGAAAGGTTTCGTTTTTTCTTGCGCTTGACAGGAGCTTCGGCGGTGGCCGAGAGTGACTTCGTCTTGCGGGCCTTCTTGACAGCCGGTCCACCTTCGCCGGCGAGTAAAGTCCGAGCTTGTTCCAAGCGTGAAATCTCCAGGTCAATCTCGGCCAAAATTTTAGAGAGTTGCATTCTTCCTCCTGATATCACCGTTCTACCCTGATGCGGGGGCTCAATTACAGAATAGAGGCGTATTTACTTTGTATGAAACATCGGTACTGTTTGTAAACCCCAATATGCATATATTGGACATTCTTGTTGCCAAGAGTTACACCATCGTCGCAGAGTTGGAGGTTTTTCTGCCGGATTTCCATTCATGCTGCTTGAATGATGTGAGGTTCTCTAAGAAATTATCGTTTTCCGGCGTAGAACGGTCATCGGAAAGTTGTTCATTTCAGCGTTATAGCGACGCACCACTTGGTCACCCTTGGAGAGGAATCAGAGTAGGTGTAGCTGGGAAAGTCTGGACATGTAGCATTCTTCGTGAGAAAAATGCAGCCTTGCATTTCCTCCGCGGGTATAGTCGTTCTGAGTTTTCCCTAGTCCGCCTGTTCGCAAATGGCAATTACTTGCCAGGTAGATCATGGCCGCGCGATTTGTGACCGGACATTGGGCCATGAGCAACCGCGGCGGCTGGTTCGGCGCCATTCAGTTTGAGCGTGGCCGGTATGTCCTCGGACTTATAGCAGCGCAGATCCTTGATGATCTCCTGCTTTTCGCGGGCGTACTGACTGGCGAGCCGGGTAAGTGCGTAGGTAATGATGTCGCTGTGGTGCAGGTCTTGGACGGAAGGGTCGCGACGCAGGTTGAGCCACAGGCGGTGCACTAACTGGACGTCGTCGGGGCGCAGGGAGGGGGCGTGCGGCCCGAGATAGTAGACCTTGGATTCCCCGTTGGGTCCGATGACATAGAAGTTCATCTGACGCTTCGGCTCAGGCAGAGCTTCCCAAGCCTGGCCGATGTGGAAGGCCTGGTCTTCGCCGCTCATCTTGGTGGAAAGTCCGGAGACGACGGAGTCCGCTTCGAGTGAGTTCGCTGTCTGGACGAGGGCAGCGAAGATATCTCCGGCGGGAACGACGACCAGGGAGATTTTCTTGCCGAAGCTTTCGGCAACGGAGATGGCCTTGGTGAAGACCATCTGCTCGTGTTCCGAGAAGATCTGGTCCTCGGGACCAAGGTACTCGGGTCCGCCGGCGCCCATCATGCGCACGGTGAGGACGACAACATCCTGCTCGTCGGTGCTGGTGCGGGAGAGGGCCCACTTGAGCGCGAAGGGATTCGCGGCGTCGCGCATGGTGACCATGAGGGCGCCGGGGCGGACAGCGACGGTTTCACGATTGACGACGTCCTGGTGATCGAGCTGGAAGTGCTCCTTCATCTGGCGCGCGGCGAGAGCGTGCTGGGCGCGGTTTCTGCGTTCGGAGACGGAGAAGATGACGAAGAAAGCGGCGGCAAAGATGATGCCGCTGACCGTCGCCACGGACTTGGTGAACAGGTTCACGATGGCCGTGGTGAGCAGTACGAGAAAGACCGAAGCCAAGCCGACGGGGATCTCGGTCTTGCCGATGCGGATGTTGGGGGGAACCTTCCAGCCGCGCTCGCCGTGGTATTTCCAGCGCAGCACAAGCATGGCGAGGGAGTTGAAAGTGAAGGACCAGATGACACCGAAGGCATAGGCCTCGCCGAGCATGATGACATTTCCCCGGGTGACGAGGATGGTGAACATCTGCATGCCGAAGACGAGGTTGATGATGCGATGGCTGGTGCCAAAGCGCTTGTGCGGTTTGCGGAACCAGTCGGTGAGGACGCCATCTTCGGCGACCCGCATGAGGACGCCGGTGGATCCGATCATGGAGGTGTTGATGGCGCCGGAAAGGATGAGGAAGCCGACGATGACGACGAAGATGCGGAAGCCGATTTTGATGGCTTCGGGGCCGGTCATGTACATGGCCAGGCCGGCGATGAGGTTGTCCTGGTAGATGTGGGTGCGGGGGCCGTCGGGGATGAGCATCGACGCCAGCAGGGTGGCGCCGCCGGTAAAAACGAAGCTGTAGATAGCGATGACGATTGCCGCGCGCTTGAGATTTTTGAGCTTGGGGTGCTCGATCTCGCGGTTGACCTGGGCGAGGGACTCTTCTCCGGACATGGCGAGTACGGAGTGGCCAAAGGCCATGAGGATGCCGAAGAGGCCGAGCACGGGAACGTACTTCGTCCCCTTCAGGAAGCCCAGGGCGTCATCCGAGAAGTGCATGTTGCCGGCGGTGGGCGGCGGGGGCAGGTGGGCGCCTTGGACGAAGACGGAGTAGACACCCCAGATGAGCAGGATGACCACCATAACGGTGGTGATCTGCATGACGCGCAGGGCCTTATCGCTGGATTCCTCGATGCCCTTGGTGTTTTCCCACCAGTAGTAGATGGTGACCGCGGCGGCAAAGACGGCCGAGGTTTCGTTCATGGGGAACTGGAAGAGGGCGTGGTTCTGGCCGTCGGTGAGGACCAGGGGAAGCCAGCCGTGGGTGGCGCAGACCGTCAGGAGCTCGTTCATCAGGCCGGTGATGTACTGGCCGGCGGACACACCGGAGATGGGGCCGGTGAGGATGTAGTCGAACATCAGGGCGGAGACGCTGAGCTTGGCGAAGGTGCCGCCCAGGGCCTCTTTGACCACGCGGTAGACGCCGCCGCGGGTAAACATGGAACAGCTTTCGACGTAGACGGCGCGGACGGCGAAGGAAAACAGCATGACGCCGAGGATGAACCAGGGGGCGGCTTTGCCGACCGCCTGTTCGGCGATGCCTCCGGCGTAGAAGGCGGAAGAGCCGAGATCACAGAGAACGATGGAGGCCGCTCGCCAGAAGGAAATGAAGGTGAGCATGACCGAGGACGCCACAACCAGCCGGACGCGATCAGAGATTGGAGCGTGAGTAGTTTTTGCTGTTCCCATGGATACGATTACGGCCTGCGGTGCCCGGTTTCCGACTTTCCCAGGCGGTTTCCCCATCAAAAAACCACCGGGAAAACGCATACGCCCAGCGGTGAGTCTAGTGCTAAGCCCGCAGTCAGTCAATCAAAAGTTGCGACGTTTGTGGGTGGGTGAAGAAGACTAGAAGGGGAATTGGGGGAAAACACGTTGGATGATGGAGCGATTTTGCTCTGGCTAGTCTTCGCCGAAGAGTTCCTGGATGTCTTCCACAAAACTGATGACGACGACGATGGCGGAGCCGGCCATGCCGACGAAGAACATCACTTCCAGGACGTGCATTGCTGCTAAACCGAGAGCCATGGAGTGATTGTAAACCGGGATTAGGACAGTGTGAGTGGGAAGTGCAAGTGTGAGTGTGCAAGACAAAGGGCGTGGGGCGAGGGAAGGTGCTCTGCTAGACTCAGGCGCATGCGTAGGGTTCCATGGGGGTTGCTGGGGGCGGCGGGGGCGACGGCGATATTGCTGGATTTACCGTTTCCGATAGCGGGACCGCTGCCGGCATGGAGAACCGTGTTTGCATGGTTTGCGCTGGTGCCGCTGCTGGTGGGACTGCTGCGGCTGCCGGCGAACGAAGCGGCACGATCGCTGGGATGGAGATTGGCCTGGGCGTTCCTGGCTGGTTGGCTGTGCGGGGCGGTCTGGTTTGGGACGAATTGCTATTGGGTCTATGACACGATGCACCTGTATGGCGGGATGAATGTGGCCCTGGCGGCGCTGTCGCTGGTGCTGTTCAGCCTGTTTCTTGGAGTGTGGTTTGGGGCATTTGGGCTGGTTCTGGCAGTGGTGCGGGAGGCCACGATCGGTCGTCGGCTGGAGTGGGTGGGGTTCGCTGCAATTCCGTTCCTCTGGGTGGGGATGGAGTTTGCCATTTCTCGCGTGCCTTCGTTTCCGTGGGATGAGCTGGGTTATTCACAAATCGAAAATGGGCTGCTGATGCGTCTGGTGCCCTGGACCGGGGTGATGGGTGTGAGCTTCCTGATTGCAACCATCAATGTTGCGCTGGTGACAGGGGCTCTCCGAATCAGAACCAAAGAAGGTGTTCTCGTTTTCCCCCGAGTGCTGTTTGACAAATACGGATGGCTGCGCGTCGGCAGAACGCTGGCAGTCTGGGTGGCAATCGTGCTTTCGGGCGGAGTGATATTCAGGCCGCCCCAACCGCCTGCCAGTGCCACGGCAATGTTGATGCAGCCAAACCTGGATGTGGTGAACGATGACGTCTGGATGGGCGCGGAGTGGGACCGGCAGATGGCGCAGTTTCGCAAGCTGGCGGCCGATACGTGCCGGGGTTTCCTGAACGGGATGCCAGAAACCCGATCGATGCTGGTCAGTCCGGCATGCGACAAGACAGCTGCCGGTCCTTCGTTGATGGTATGGCCGGAGTCTCCGGCGCCTTTTCGCGGGCCTGATCCGAAGTTTCAAACCGCCATGGCGGGGATTGTGAAGGCGGAGGGGGCGCCGCTCATCGTGGGCAACATTGCCATGGACGTCGACCCTGCGACGCAGCAGGATACGATCTACAACTCAGGGTCGGTGGTGGCGCTCGACGGGCACGTGGTGGGGCGCTACGACAAGATTCACCTGGTGCCGTTTGGGGAGTATGTACCGGCGCGGCATCTGCTGTTCTTCGCGCACCAGCTGACGCAGCAGCTGTCCGACCTGGGGCGGGGGACGGAGCGGAAGACGTTTCGCATCGCCAGCGCCGAT
>Ga0073928_10011999_pt1 | contig 10015 bp, 11 predicted proteins | sample PaiPotPPA55metaG_FD_76969 | JGI IMG/M metagenome (GOLD analysis project Ga0073928, IMG submission 76969) | Iron sulfur acid spring bacterial and archeal communities from Banff, Canada, to study Microbial Dark Matter (Phase II) - Paint Pots PPA... ... | reverse complement strand
GCAGCACGACCGCCCCGCTGGGCATCGCGTAGCTCTCCGGCACCGTCAGACCCCGTCGTTCCACGATCTCCAGCTGGTCCCGGGCGAGCACTCGGTCGGGACCAGCCCGCAGGCTTGACACCCGGAACCAGGCGAAGCCGTCACCCTGGTAGCGGCCCACCCCTTGGTGCCAGCCACGACCGGCGTCCTTTGGGCGTGATCGCAACGCGATCTCAATCCCGCCTTGACGCACCAGTCGGAGTCGTCGCACCGCCAGAGCTCCGATGACCAGGGCCCCAGCCAGCAGGACCAACTCCAGGATCCGCGCTAGCCCCATAGCGGCCTGTCTCGCGCCCGGAAGAATCTCACACGGTTTGACCGACGGCCCGCAGTCGCGCCTTGGCTCTGGCCCGTACCGAGTCGGCCTGCTCCGAGTCCTTGTCGGCGTCGGCCCGCGCCAGTGCATCCTTGGCGGCCTGCGGGTCGATCTCGTCGGCGAGCTCGGCCGCCTCGGCCAGCACCGACACCCTGTCACCGGTAGCCGACAGGAAACCGCCGAACACGGCTGCCGTCAGGGTCTCGCCGTCGGTGGTGGTGACCTTGACGATCCCGCCCTCGACGAGCTCACCGAGCAGCGGAGTGTGCCCGGGCAGGATGGCCAACTCACCCTCGGTGGTCTCGGCGAAGACCGAGGTCGCGTGACCGGACCACACCTCACGTTCCACCGCGACCAGCTCGACGGACATCTCAGCCACGCGCGTCACCCTGCCCTGTTGTCGGCCCTCCAGCGGATCTGATGAGTCTAAACGATCAACTCTTGGAGAGCTGCTGGTACTTAGCCTCCAGGTCCTCTAGACCACCACACATGTAGAAGGCCTGCTCGGGCATGTGGTCAAAGTCACCCTTGGTGAGCTTGTCGAAGGCCTCAATGGTCTCTTTCAGCGGCACCGTCGAGCCCTCCTGACCGGTGAACTGCTCCGCGGAGTACATGTTCTGGCTGAGGAATCGCTCCATCCGCCTGGCCCGCTTGACGACGACCTTGTCCTCTTCGCTGAGCTCATCCATGCCCAGGATGGCGATGATCTCCTGCAGCTCGTTGTACTTCTGCAGGATCCGCTTGACCTCCTGGGCCACCCGGTAGTGCTCCTCCCCCACGTACTGCGGGTCGAGGATGGTCGACGACGAGGTCAACGGGTCCACCGCAGGGAAGATGCCCTTGGCGAAGACACCGCGGGACAGCTCTGTGGTGGCGTCGAGGTGGGCGAAGGTGGTCGCCGGTGCCGGGTCGGTGTAGTCGTCGGCCGGCACGTAGATCGCCTGCATCGAGGTGATCGACCGGCCTCGGGTCGAGGTGATCCGCTCCTGGAGCTCACCCATCTCGTCGGCCAGCGTCGGCTGGTAACCCACCGCGGACGGTAGCCGGCCCAGCAGGGTGGACACCTCGGAGCCGGCCTGGGTGTAGCGGAAGATGTTGTCGATGAACAGCAGCACATCCTGATTCATCTCGTCGCGGAAATACTCCGCCATCGTCAGCGCGGACAGCGCGACGCGCATGCGGGTGCCGGGCGGCTCGTCCATCTGACCGAAGACCAGCGCGGTGTCCTTCAAGACGCCGGCCTCCTGCATCTCCAGGAACAGGTCATTGCCCTCGCGGGTGCGCTCGCCGACGCCGGCGAACACCGATGTCCCACCGAAGTTCCGGGCCACCCGGATGATCATCTCTTGGATGAGCACCGTCTTACCCACTCCGGCACCGCCGAACAGACCGATCTTGCCGCCCTGCACGTACGGGGTGAGCAGATCGATGACCTTCAAACCGGTCTCGAGCATCTCGGTCTGGCCCTCGAGCTGGTCGAAGGGCGGCGGCTTGCGATGGATACCCCAGCGCTCTCCGGTGAACTTCGTGTCCGGGGCGTCCAGGCATTCGCCCAGCATGTTGAACACATGCCCCTTGACCTGCTCGCCGACCGGTACCGAGATCGCCGACCCGGTGTCGGTCACCGGGGCGCCGCGGACCAGCCCGTCTGCCGGTTGCATCGCGATAGCTCGCACGGTGTTGTCGCCGAGGTGCTGCGCGACCTCCAGCGTCATCGTCTTACGCAGCGCCTCCAGCTCGATCTTCACCGTCAGCGCGTTGAACAGCTTCGGCAACTGGTCTCGGGGGAACTCCACGTCCACCACGGGGCCCGTGACCCGCACGACCCGTCCGATCCCGGCCTCCGTAGAGCCATCGACTGTCGACTTCTCAGCTGTACTCATTAGTTATCACTTCCCACGGCGGACAGCGCTTCCGCACCGCCGACGATCTCGCTGATCTCCTGGGTGATGATGCCCTGGCGAGCCCGGTTGGCCTCGCGGGTGAGGTCCTGGATCAGATCGGTGGCATTGTCTGTGGCTGACTTCATCGCCTGCCGACGCGCGGCGTGCTCCGATGCCGCAGCCTCCAGCAGCGCCGCATATATCCTGGTGCTGATGTACTTGGGCAGCAGGTGAGCGAGTAGCTCGTCGGCATCGGGCTCGAACTCATACAACGGCGCCGGACTATCCGAGCGCGGGTGCTGTTGTTGGGTCGACCCGTCCTCGTCAGTCTGGTCCCCGACGTACTCGACCTCCAGCGGCGCGATCCGGCGGGCCTGAGGCGTCTGGGTGAGCATGGATCGAAACTCGGTGTAGACGATGTGCAGCTCGTCCACGCCAGGCACTCCGTCCGGTCCGGGAGCTCCACCCTCATCGTCGGCACCAGCTAGGAACGCCTGCACCAGCACGTTGCCCGCAGTGGCCGCGTCGACATAGCCCGGTTGGTCGGAGAACCCGGTCCAGGACTGCTCGATCGGCTGCTGGCGGAACGTGTAGTAGTTCACCGCCTTGCGACCGATCAGATACAGCGCAACGGACTTACCCTGCTCGCGCAGCAGCGCACGCAGTTCCTCGGCGGCCCTGATCAGGTTGGCGTTGTAGCCACCGCACAAACCCCGATCGCTGGTCACCACCAGCATCGCCGCCCGGGTCGGATTCTCCCGCTCGACAAGCAGCGGGTGGTCCAGCGTGCCAGCCGAGCTGGCGAGCGCGGACAGCACCTTGGTGATCTCCCGTGAGTACGGTCGGGACGCCTCGACGCGAGCCTGGGCCCGAGCGATCCGCGAGGTGGCGATGAGCTCCATCGCCTTAGTGATCTTCTTTGTGGACTGGACCGAGCGGATCCGGCGACGGAGGACTCTGAGCTGCGCTGCCATTACCGCGTCACTTCTTCGCTTTAGTTCGTGGGGCCTTCTTGGCGACCTTGACCGACTCGCGCTCGACCTCGTCGGCATCCATCGACTCGGCCTCGGCCTCCTTACCCAGAGCGGAGCCGTCCGCTGTGGTGAACTGCTTCTTAAATTCTCTTACCGCGTCCACCACCTGCTGCTCGGTGTCGTCGCTGAACTGCTTGGTCTCCCGAATCGAGTCCAGGATGCCCTTGTGATGGCGGCGGACCTCGGCAAGGAAATCCGACTCGAAGCGTCGGACGTCGGCGACCGCCACGTCGTCCAGGTGTCCCCGGGTGCCGAGGAAGATCGACACCACCTGCTCCTCGACCGGCATCGGCGTGTACTGCCCCTGTTTGAGCAACTCGGTCAGCCGGGCCCCGCGTTCGAGCTGACGTCGCGAGGTGGAATCCAGGTTCTCTGCCCCGAACGCCGCGAACGCTTCCAGCTCGCGGTACTGCGACAACTCCAGCCGCAGCGTGCCACCGACCGTCTTCATGGCCTTGATCTGCGCCGAACCACCCACCCGGGAGACCGAAACACCGACGTTGATCGCCGGCCGGACGCCCTGGTTGAACAGGTCGGACTCGAAGAAGCACTGTCCGTCGGTGATGGAGATGACGTTGGTCGGGATGTAGGCCGAGATGTCGTTGGCCTTCGTCTCGATGATCGGCAGCCCGGTCATCGACCCGGCACCCAGCTCATTGGACAGCTTCGCGCAGCGCTCCAGCAGCCGCGAGTGCAGGTAGAACACGTCGCCTGGGTAGGCCTCGCGCCCCGGCGGGCGGCGCAGCAGCAGCGAGATGGCCCGGTAAGCCTCGGCCTGCTTGGACAGGTCATCAAAGATGATCAGTACGTGCTTGCCCTGGTACATCCAGTGCTGGCCGATCGCCGAGCCTGTGTAAGGCGCGAGCCACTTGTAACCGGCCGAATCCGACGCCGGCGCCGCGACGATGGTGGTGTACGCGAGCGCGCCGGAATCCTCCAGGGTCTGGCGGACCGCCGCGATGGTGGTGCCCTTCTGGCCGATTGCCACGTAGATGCAGCGCACCTGCTTGGCCGGGTCCCCGGTCGCCCAGTTCGACTTCTGGTTGATGATGGTGTCGACACACACCGCGGTCTTGCCGGTCTTGCGGTCGCCGATGATGAGCTGACGCTGGCCGCGACCGATCGGGGTCTGTGAGTCGATCGCCTTGATGCCGGTCTGCAGCGGTTCTTTCACCGGCTGCCGATCGATCACCGAGGGCGCCTGCAGTTCGAGGACCCGCTGTTCGTCGGCGACGATGTCGCCCAGACCATCCAGCGGGATGCCCAGTGGGTCCACCACCCGGCCGAGGAAGTTGTCCCCGACCGGCACCGACAGGATCCTGCCGGTGCGCCGGACTTCCTGGCCTTCCTCGATCTCCTCGAAGTTGCCCAGGATGACGGCGCCGATCTCTCGCACATCGAGGTTGAGCGCGACGCCGAGCACACCACCAGGGAACTCCAGCAGCTCGTTGGTCATCGCCGAGGGCAGCCCCTCGACCCGGGAGATGCCGTCGCCGGCATAGATGACCGTGCCCACCTCCTCCCGCGAAGTCTCAGTCGAGAAGGAAGTGACGTAGTTCTCGATCGCGCTCCGGATCTCGTCCGAGGAGATCGTCAGCTCCGCCATGGCTATTGGCCCCTGCTCTCTTGTTTCTTTGCACCGTCTACGTGTTCGCTACGACTCATCGGGACATCCACTGGCGGGCCTGGCCCAGCCGGGCCGCCACGCTGCCGTCGATCACCTCGTCGCCCACCCTGATCACCAGGCCACCGAGCAGCTCGGGGTCGAGGTCGACCTTCAGTGAGATCGGCCGCCGGTAGATCCGGTTGAGAACGTCGAGCAGGCGCTGCTCCTGCCCCTGCGACAGCGGGCCGGCCGCGGTGACGTGGGCCACCGAGCGTTCCCGCCGCGCCGCTGCGCGATCAACGAGAACTTCGACGATCTCGTCGAGGGAGCGCCGTCGTGGCGACCGGACCGCCTGCTCCAGCAGACGCCGGGTCACCGGGCGGGTTCGGTCGGCCAGCACCGTGTCCAGCAGCTCCACGCGCCGTGCGGCGGGTGCGGTCTCATCCCCCAACAACGTCTCCAGCCGCGGCTGCGCAACCAGGATCCGACCGAAGCGGAACAGCTCATCTTCGACGTCATCGAGGCTTCCGTCGTGCTCGGCGAGGCCCAGCAGCGCCTGCCACGCCAGCTCCTCGATTCCGTCGACCACATCCAGCGGCCGAGACCAGCGAGAACTCACCACGTCGCCCAGGACGGCGAGGCTGATCGGGCTCACCTTCGCACCGAACAAGGTCTTGACCATGTCGCGCCGGGTCTGCTCGGGCGCCGCGGAATCGGCGAGGTACCGCCGGATTACGGGCTGCTCGCCGAGCACCGCGGCCACACTGGCCAGGTCGTCACCCAGACGGTCGCGGTCTTGCGCGCTGGCGCCTTCAGTCCGGCTCTCCAGCCGTTCCCGGACCGCAGCCAGTGCCGCCCTGCTGGCCGGCTGCATCAGCGCCTCCGCCGCGCGTGGGGTACCGCAGCCCCTTCGACGGTGCCGTTCTTCGGCACGCCGTCTGAATCACTTCGGGGGGCTGCCATGCCCTGCAGCTCGTCGAGGAAGCGGTCCACCGTGCCGGCTCGACGGGCGTCGTTGGCCAGCGACTCGCCGACGATCCGACCGGCCAGCGTCACCGCAAGCTTGCCCAGCTCACCTCGCAGCTCACGGACGACCTGCTCGCGCTGGGTGGCCAGCTGCTCGGCGCCGCGCTCGCGGATCCGGGCGACCTCCTGCTCGGCCTGCTGACGCATCTCCTCCTTGATCTCTTGCGCATCGGCCCGGGCGGCCTCCCGGATCTTGGCCGCCTCGACGCGCGCCTCGGCCAACGCCGCAGAGTAGCGGGCTTCGGCCTCGGCCAGTCGCTTGGTCGCCTGCTGACTCTCCTGAATCTGCCGGCGGACCATCTCCTGACGCTCGCCCGTGGCGCGTTTCACCGGGGGCACCACGTAGCGCCAGATCACGCCGAGCACGATCAGGAAGATCAGCAGCTCGACGAAGAATGTCGCGTTGGGGATCAGGAAGAGGTTGCCACCACCGCCACCCGGCGCAGCCAGGTTGTACTGAGTCATGGCTCCCATTCCTCCATACGAGATCACTTGTCCTCCCCGACCAGACTAGGCGAGCACGAAGACGAATAACGCCATGAAGGCGAGGTTGATGAAGTACATCGCCTCGACCAGACCCACCGTCAAGAAGAAGATGGTGAACAGCCGGCCCTGCGCTTCGGGTTGACGGGCGACGCCCTGGATGGTTGCGCCGCCGGCCAGGCCGTCACCGATCGCTGCGCCGATCGCCCCGCCGGCCAGCGCAAGACCGCCGCCGATGAAAGCGCCGGCCAACTGGACCGAGCCGGTGGGGCCGCCCCCCTGCTGGACGGCAAGTAGTGCAGAGAAACTCATTGTCTTTCCCTCTTGTCCTCAAGCTTGGTTTGGTTTACTGGGTGAATGCCGAGTGGATGAGTAACGTCACAGCGACGTCACCACCGCAGACCGTCAGTGGGCGGCCTCCCCCTCCCGACCGGCCGCCATTCCGAAGTAGATGATCGTCAGCAATGCGAAGATCAGTGCCTGGAGCAGGCCGATGAACAGGTCGAACAACTTCCAAGCCGAGGTGGGCAACCACGAGATGGCAGCCGGCATCAGGGCGAGAACGCTGACCATCACGGTGCCCGCGAGGATGTTGCCGAACAGTCGCAGCGAGAGAGTGACCGGCTTGACCAGCTCCTCGATGATGTTCAGCGGCAGCATCGCCTTGTAGGGCTGAACGAAATGGCCGAAGTAGTGCTTGCCCTGGACCCGGATTCCGGTCGCCCACACCAGGATCATCACGAAGATCGCCATCGCGAAGGTGAGGTTGACGTCTGCCGTCGGCGGCCGGACGTACTCCTCGGTCGCATGTGGCAGTACCGCTAGCCAGTTCGATATCAGGATGAAGAAGAACAGGCTGATCGCCAACGGCACGACAAAGGGTGCGGTGCGGATGCCCATGTTGCTCTCCACCTGGCGCTCCACCTGCTCGGTGACCGCTTCGAAGGCGAGCTGCAGAGTGCTGGGCACCTTGGAGGTCGCCTTGGCCGCGAGGTAGAGGCCGAACGCGAGAACGATGACCGCGGCGATCACGGTGGAGATCACAGTGTCAGCGTTGATCGTCAGGCCGAGCACGTGCCACTGGGGATGCTGGCCAACCGACACGCCACCACCCTCGGCCAATACATGCGCGATCATCCCGGGGAACCCCCGACTCCGGACTGGCGCAGTTCCCGCACGAGCGGAACCGACGCAATAAAGATCATCAATAGTTGGAAGATGGCCAGCCCGGCGAACACCCCTAGACCTTCTGGCTGTAACGCCAGGGCCAAGCCGACCGCGAGTGCCGTGATCAGCGTGAGCCGAGCCAGCACGGACACCGCGAATCGCCGCTTGTTGGGGTCACCACTGGCCGCGAAGCGCGCCGCGGAACGCTGCACGAGCGACGTGTTGAGCAGACCCAGCCCGAGGCCGCCGCAGAAAAACGCTGCCGTCAGCGGGTAGCCCATTGGCGTGAGCACCACAAAGCTGACGGCGCCCAGACCTGCCGCGATGGGCACGGCCCGGCGAAGATTGACGACCGATTTCGTCGTTGCAGTCACGTCAGGCGTGGTCACGTCAGCGCTTACTCCTTCAGAAACTTCGTGAACTTGGTGTAGATATAGATGCTGGCACCGACAATGCCGAGCGCCAGTCCGGCGAGGGTGAACGCTGGAACGGAGTGCATCACCTGGTCAACCAACCATCCCAGGCCGAGCCCGATCACCAGAATCGCCGCCGTCGCGGCGCCGAGGCCGAGTAGTGTCGCAAGCTCCGGGCCGTTGCGTTCTTCCACGACCACCTACCTCAGCGGGCGCATGACGTCGCCCGCCGCCATCGCTCAAAGGCACTCCTCGCAGTCCAGGGGCAGGGCGCATGGCGGAAAACGCCACGTTCATGAGCACTGCCGATGGGCCGGCCTGACCTGAAATCCCACCCCCGGGTGGGACAAACCAGAAGCTATCACACTCACCCGTCAGCCCGGTGCTCGCCCCAGCCGCTTCTAGCTGCGCTTCTGCCGGGTGGGTCGGGTTTGGCGGCGATCAGCGCACGGGTAACCGGGGAATCATCGAACCCACCACGGCGATCAACAGCCCCAACGCGATCGACCACACCACCACGTAGACGTCGAACAGCGTCAGCGCAACGGCGCCGAAAGCGAGCAGGGCCGCCCACAGGTAGATCAACAGCACCGCCCGGCGGTGGGAGTGCCCGATCTCCAGCAGGCGATGGTGCAGGTGCATCTTGTCCGCGGCGAACGGGCTGCGGCCGGCGCGGGTCCGGCGCACCACCGCCAGCAGCAGGTCCAGCAGCGGCACGAACAGCACTGCGGCCACGACGAGCAGGGGCGAGAACAATGCCAGCATGTCGGTGGCGCCGTAGCCGCGGGGATCGATCCTGCCGGACGCGCTGGTCGACGCAGCGGCCAGCATCAGGCCGATGAGCATCGCCCCGGAGTCGCCCATGAAGATTCGGGCAGGCTGGAAGTTGTGCGGCAGGAAGCCCAGGCACGCGCCCGCAACCAGGGCCGCGATCAGCGTCGGCGGGTAGGCCGACACGCTGCCGCCGGAGCGGTACAGCAACTGCAGTGTGAACGCCCCGATGGCGACCGCGGCGATCAGCCCGATTCCGGCGGCCAGCCCGTCCAGCCCGTCGACGAAGTTCATCGCGTTGACCAGCACCACCGCGAGCGCGACGGTGACGAACACCGCCTGATCCTGCCCCAGGACGAGCACCGAACCGACCGAGCCGGCACCGCCGTTCCACGGCACCCAGAAGATGAACCACTGCACGCCATAGAGCACCAGCACTCCGGCGGCGGTGACCTGTCCGGCGAACTTGGTGAGCGAGTCCAGCTCGAACCGGTCATCCAGGGCGCCGATCAGCATGATGATGCCGCCGGCGACCAGCACCCCCACGACGTCCCCGGAGAACTCGAAGGATCTGCGCAGCACGGGCAACTGGTGAGACAGCAGGACACCGGCAAGGATGCCGCCGTACATCGCCACCCCACCCAGTCGCGGGATCGGAGCGCGGTGCACATCGCGCTCGCGGGGCGTCGCCACCGCACGGGTGTAGATCGCCAGCATCCGCACCGACCCGGTCAGCAGGAAGGTCACCACCGCGGTGGTGAGGCCGACCAGCAGGTACTCCCGCAGCGGCAGTCCAGAAGAAACGGGGACAGGTCCCACGGGGGCAGGCTAGCCCCGCGCCGGTTGCGCTCCCCCGGTAGCCCAGTCGCCGCCTTCCGGTTCCCTCGTGATCACAGATTCGGAAGAATGAGCCGCGCTCAGCGCGGTTGGTTCTACCGGAACCGCGATCAGTGGGCTGACCGGGCTAGTCGGATCTCGTCGATGACAGCGTCGGGGCGGCCGACCAGGTCATGCCAGGTGAAGCGCAGGACCGTCCACTGCAGGTTCACCAGGGCGTTCTGCCGTCGACGATCGTCGACGAACCGGTCGGCCGTCACGTGCCAGGCCCAACCGTCCACCTCGATGGCGACCCGCTGTAGCGGGAACGCCAGGTCGATGAGGTAGCCCTGGACGGCGTAGCCCAACTCCCAATCGGTGATTCCCGCGGCCCGAAGCAGCCGGACCAGAACCCGCTCGGCGTGCGAGGCGGCCCGGTCAGCCGCGACGGCAAGCAGTTG
>Ga0073928_10011998_pt1 | contig 10016 bp, 8 predicted proteins | sample PaiPotPPA55metaG_FD_76969 | JGI IMG/M metagenome (GOLD analysis project Ga0073928, IMG submission 76969) | Iron sulfur acid spring bacterial and archeal communities from Banff, Canada, to study Microbial Dark Matter (Phase II) - Paint Pots PPA... ... | reverse complement strand
GCGGCAATCTGTTGGAGCAGGCGTGTTTTGTCGGGTGAATTCATATGTGACTAGTATACTAGTCACATTCTCGAAAAAAGCAAGCCTTATTTTCCCAAATGAAGAATTTTGTCTCACACCCGCGACAGGAACTCGCATAAATTACCCCTTGACAACCACATCGTTGAAGCTTAATAAATAGGCGAGTGGTCTGAAGTGCGAAGATTTTGAGCGTCCCAACAAGAAACTGCGGCGGAACGATTCGGGGCATGGACATAGTGGTTTCCAATGCCTTGAACAGCAAGGAGTGTATGCCGCGGGTTCCCCGCTGGGGGGCGCCGTTGCGCGATCGGGCGTTCACACTGATTGAACTGCTGGTCGTCATCGCCATCATTGCCATCCTCGCGGCCATGCTGTTGCCGGCATTGGCGCGGGCCAAGGAGAAAGCCAAGACGACCAGTTGCTTGAACAACTACCGCCAACTGACTATTGCCTGGGTCATGTACACCGGCGATTACAATGATAACCTGGTCAACAACCATACCCAGGGCAACGCCGACTGCGGCCCATACGCATGGGTCACTTCGGGGCAGATTTTGGGCGTCGCCAATTGGACCGGGAATGCCCGGGTCGATCCCACCAATTTCTCGGTCACGCAGGGCCTGCTTTATCCGTATAACGGAAACTTCAATATTTATCATTGTCCGGCCGACCTCTCGCACGCAAACGGGCTTGCGTCCGTGCTTCGCTGTCGAAGCGTTTCCATGAGCACAGGCATGAACTGGAAGGACACCAGCAACTCCAATCCCACCAATGGGAGCTTCCTGAAGCTGACTGAGATCGCCAATCCCGGCCCAAGCCTGGCTTCGGTTTTCCTCGACGAAGCTGCCAACAGCATCGACAACAACGCACTGGGCATTTACTCGATCAGCGCGACGGATCAGGGAACAATCGGGTATTGGAACCTGCCGGCCAGCCGGCACGGAAACGGCTGCATCCTCTCCTTCGCCGATGCTCATGCCGAACATTGGAAATGGCGGAGCGGGTGGATTCTGACGGACAACGCCATCCCTGATTCCGAGTCCGGAGGCACGATCGGCCCTGGCTACGGCGGTGGGAGCGACCCCTCGGATCTGGATCTGCAACGATTGAAACAAACCGTGCCCATCATGAACTGAACTCCCCATTTCGAAGATGTCTTCGGTCCCCGCCCAAGTCCGGTCCACCTAACCCACCAACCAAAGCGTCCTTAGCCTATGAAAAACAACAGACCAAGCCCAACAGTTGCCAAACGTTACGATTTCCCGACGTCCGGATCCGCCCTGCGATGCGGCAGATCTCTGTGGTCAAGTTTACTTCTGCTGAGCCTCATCGGATCGGCGAGCGCCCAGACTTATAATTTAACCAACGTCTGGTATATTCCGACCAATGCCGCCGGCACGCACATCGCAACCGGCGACGTCAACCGCGGCCTGGCGTACGGGCTGATTTCCAACCAGGTATTCGTCTGCAACAAAGGCATCAGCGGTTCGGGCACGACGCCAGCCATCGATGTTTTCGACGGCACGGCCGGCACATTCATTGGCAATGTGTATTGCAGCAATTTGTCGGTCGGCACTTTCCGACTCGATCAGATCGGCGTGGCCGACGACGGCGCCATCTATGGGGCAAATCTATCGACCTCGGTAGGTGCGACGGCCTTCAAAGTTTACCGCTGGGCCACCTGGACGGACACCAATCCGGCGACGTGCTTCATCGGGGATCCGACGGGAGGTAATTTTTCCGGCGGCCGTATGGGGGATACGCTTACGGTAACGGGCGCGGGAACCAACACGCTTATTTTGGCAGAAGTCGGCAGCGGCACGACGCCGACGACCAACATCGTTTTGTTCAGCACCGTTGATGGGACGAATTTCACCCCGACGCTGTTGCAGATTTCCGGCTTGCCCGGCCTGACCTCCGGCAATGGTCCCGCATTTGGCTATGCCTTCTACACCAACAACACGTTTATGTTCAAGCCCAGCGGCTCCTCGGCTTACCTTGTGCAGTATCCGGCGAATTTCGCCAGTCTGGGCAGCCCCGTAGCGGCAACTGTCGTGGCAACCAATTCGTTCGGCGGCAACAACGTGCTGATCTCTTACAATGCCAGCGCCAAACTGCTGGGCGCCGTCGGCCCAATGGTCAGCGCAGGCCCCACCGTGTTGCCCATCACTCTCTATTCGCTGCCAACCTTTGCGGGATTGGCCACCCTGGCCAGCACGAACACTCCGCATACGAATGCCAATGGCAATTTCGTTGGCGGGTGCGCATTGGGGGGAGCGGGCAAGACCAACTACATTTATGCGCTGGACTGCAACAACGGCGTGCAGGCCTCGCAGATTATCTTCACGGCCGCGCCGGTGCCTCCTTCCATCACGACCGCGCCGACCGGCGGAACGGTCTACACGAATGTTCCATCATTCACCTTGACCGTCGTTGCGCAAGGCTCCCAGCCTTTGTCATATCAGTGGCAGTTTAACACCGTCAGCAATCTGGCCACGGCTACCAACATCGTAGGCGCCACCAACGCCTCGTACACCTTGACTTTCCCGCCCACCAATGACTCCGGCTGGTATGACGTGGCCATTACTAATATAGGCGGTCACACCTCCAGCGTTCCGGTTTTGCTCACAGTCCTCCCGCCCGCCTCGAGCGTCGTTGTGACGCAATTATGGAGCATTGCACCCGGAAACACCAATTATCCGTACCTGGACAACTCGAGCTACGATACGCGCGGCCTGGGTTATGATTCCAATACCATGACGGTTCTGGTGGCCGACAAAGGCGCCATGCTCGGCATTTATGTGTTGGATGCGAATACCGGCACCAATCTGTTTACCTTGAACACGCTGGGCATCGGAGTGGCGGGCGATCAATTCCCAATCGATCAGGTGGGAGTGGGTGATGACGGTGTGGCGTACGCTTGCAACCTCACACTTGCGGGCAGCGCGAGTTCTTTCGCGGTGTTCAGTTGGAGTTCCATCAGCAGCAACGCAACGCCGGCGTTTGCCTTTCAAGCCGATCCGGGCAACGGTTCCGGCGATCGCTGGGGGGACACAATGGCGGTCCGCGGCGCCGGCGTGAACACCGAGATCCTGCTAGGCTCCTACACTGGATTTGGCGGTGGCCCCGGCACCAATGTCGCCCTTTTAACCACAATGGACGGTTCGACCTTCACCGCGACGACGCTCGTGATTACCAACCTGCCGGCGGGAGCGGCGGGCTTCTCGAGTCTCGGCATTGCCTTCGGCGCCGGCAACACGTTCTGGGCCAAGAGCCCGGGATACGATTTGCGCCAAATCTCATTCGACCCTGTGTCCGGCAATGCTGCGGTCATCCAGGATTATCCGAGTGCCACGAGCGGTGCCTCAAGCTTCCCGTCCATGTCCGCCATCGGAGTCGACCCGGGCAACAACATCGTGGCGGGCGTCACCTTCAATGATGTTCCCAACGACCTGTCGTTGTATCAAATCAGCACGAACGGGATTCCGCCTTACCTGTTCGATCAGGTCTTCTTCCCGTCGTTGAACGGAAACATCCAGGAAAACGGCGCCACGGCCGTGAAGTTCCCGCGAATTTATTCGCTCGACGTGAACAACGGCATCGTGGCCTTGAGCTATGGCGTTCCCGCGGCGCCACCGCTCCCGCCGTTCAGTTTCACCGCCATCACAAATCAAACTGGAACCGGCGTGACCCTGACCTGGCAATCATTTGCCGGTCGCACGTATCAGGTTCAGTCCACGAGTTCCCTTACGAGCGTCTCCTGGGGAAACCTGGGAGCCCCTATCGTCGCTACCGGGTCCACGACGTCATATACCGATGCGAATAATACCGGCACGGCGACGTTCTACCGCGTCGTCGGGCACTGAAAAATTGCGGAACTTACAGCGGCCGGGGCGAGCTTGCCCGCCCCGGCTGCTCGCCGTCAGCGTCGAGTCGACAGGGAATCAGCCGAGCAACTCGAGGGCGCGCGCGGCGATTTTCTCGACGGGCCAAAGCCGGCCCACGCCTTCATAGCCGCAGGAGAGCATGCCTTCTTCGGGACCGATGAAGTGCGCGCCGCGCGACGTGAGGGTGGCTGCGTTTTGTTTTGTTGCGGGATGCAGCCACATTTTTCCATTCATCGCCGGCGCGAACAATGTTTTCGCCTGCGCGTTGAGAGCCAGGGCCACGCAACTCAGCGCGTCGTCGGCGAGGCCCAAGGCCAGCTTGGCAATGGTGTTCGCCGTGGCCGGAGCGATGAGCAACAGATCGGCCTCGTCCGCCAATTCGATGTGCGCGGGTTTCCAACCTTCCTCCGAATCGTATAAATCCGTCACGACTGGATTTCGAGATAGCGTTTCGAAAGGCAGCGCCGTGATGAATCGCAGGGCATCGGCGGTCATGATCACGTGCAACTGGCAGCCTTGTTTGACGAGCAGGCTGGCCAGATCCGCGGCCTTGTAGGCGGCAATCGATCCCGTCACCCCCAACACGATGTGTTTCGCTTTGCTCATGTTCAGAATTCCGGCGCCTGCACGCGGTGCGAGCGCAGCTTCTCCGCTTCGATGATCGCCTGCATCCGCCGCAAATCCTCGTCGATGCTCGAGCTGACGATCAGGTAGTCGAAATTCTTCCATTGCGTGATTTCCTGCCGGGCCACGCTCAACCGCTTTTGGACGGCTGCGGGCGAATCGGTGCCACGCTTGCGCAGCCGTTGTTCGAGCACGGTTAGCGAAACGGGCGTCAGGAACACCGTGACGAGCGCCTCCTTCAACTCTCCGTCTTCCTGGGCGCGTTCGCGAATGGCCGCCGCGCCCTGGACGTCCACGTTAAGCAGAACGTCCTTGCCCTGCCGCAGTTTGCCCAGCACTTCGGCTTTCAGCGTGCCGTAGCTATTGCCATACACCGTCGCGTGTTCGAGGAAATTGCCCGCCTGAACGCGCTTGAGAAAGTTGGTGGCGTCCAGGAAATAGTAATCGACGCCGTCGCGCTCGCCCTCGCGGGGCGGGCGGGTGGTGCAGGTCACGGCGCGCGCCATTTGGGGCCGGGCGCGCAGCAATTGTTCGCAGAGGGTGGTCTTGCCGCCGCCCGACGGCGCGGAGACGAGCACCAGCAACGGAGTGGTCAGCGCCGCTACTTTCGCTGGGCTGGACTCTCGGGACTCGGCGCTCATCACGGGTTCTCGCGTTGCGGAAGGCATCATTCGACGTTCTGGGCCTGCTCGCGGAATCTCTCGAGCTCGGCCTTGAGGGTGACGACTTCACGCGAGATCAAACTGTCGTTGGCCTTCGAGCCGATCGTGTTGACTTCGCGGTTCATTTCCTGCGCCAGAAAATCCAGCTTGCGCCCCACTGGCTCGCGCGATTTCTGGCAATCCTCGAACTGCTGGAAATGGCTTTGCAGGCGCGTCAGTTCCTCCGTGATGTCCGAACGATCCGCGAAATAAACGACTTCCTTCAGCAAACGCTCGTCCTCGAGACCCGGCGCCTCCAGCCCCGCGCCTTTGATGCGTTCGACGAGCTGCTCGCGATAGCGCTCCGCAACGGCCGGCGCGTGCTTCTGAATTTGCGCGGCGGACTTGCGCATGACGACGATCCGTTGAGCCAAATCGCGGGCCAAATGCGCGCCTTCGCGTTCGCGCATTTTGAGCAAGCCGGCCAGGGCCTTGTGCAGGGCCGTCTCGACCGCCGGCCAGAAATTCTCCTCCACCGCGATTTCCTCGTCGGTTTGGAAAACGCCCGGCGCGCGCGCCAACTGGTCCAGCGTGACAGGTCCAGGCAGCTTGAGATGCTTGGACAGGCGGTTGAGCTCGCGGGCATAAGCCTTGGCCAGCGGGATATTGAGGTGCATGCGAGCGGATAACTTGCTCGCGCCGGCGTGCAGGCTTACGCGCACCGCCAGCCGCCCGCGCGCGACGGAACGGTTGATGAGATCCCGGATCTGCGCCTCGAGCATCTCCATCTCGCGCGGCAGATTCACCGAGATTTCCGTCTGCTTGCGGTTCACGGAACTGAGCTCGACGGTAATCTTGAAGCCGTCCTGGGAGCATTCTCCGCGCCCATAGCCCGTCATTGAATTCATCGCCGACAATATGCAAAACGCCGCCGGAGGACGCGAACGAAATATTTGGCGACGCCGCCTTCTCCATTTCTCTATTACCAATCGCAATCTTTGCTCATGTTCATTCACACCATTTGCCGGCGTCTTTTTTTCCATGAGTCAACGACCCTTTTTGGCTCCCCTCAGTTTCCCTCCCCCGGTGTCTTTTGATTTGAGTCAACTCGTGCGGTCGAGACGTATAACTTTCAGCATGTATGGCCGCCTGAATCCTTTGATTTGGTCATTCGAAATGACGATGATGACGAACCAAGGGCTTCAGCGAACGGATCTGCGCCCGTTCGCTGAGGTTATGCGCCGGGCATCTTTTATGAAAGCGATCGACAGATATTTCTTGATCGAGCCAGAGGACCTTTCGTGGAAGCCAGCGAACCAGCCATGAAAATCCCTTCCCCGGTTTTTTTACTCGCGATGGTTCGCAGCACGCTGTCCTCGAATGCTGCCCCCGCCGCGCGACACATTATTTCAGGCTCCCTCGGTTACTCTCTCCTTGCAAATCGAGCCGTGAGGGCCAAGTTAATGTTAGTGAGCGATAATGAATTATGAATGAGACAGCAACAAACAAGCGAACGTCAGCGGGTGCTGGCTGGGTGAATATCCTTTTGGGACTGTGGGTGGGTGTGTCGCCATTTGTACTGGGCTTTAGCCGAAACACTGCGGCCATGTGGAGCAATATCGCCGTCGGGGTCGCGGTCGTGTTTTTGGCAGTGGCCAGCGAATGGGGAAATGGGTTGGTGCCGGCGTTGATTGTGCCTCTTGGGGCGTGGCTCTTTTGGTCTCCATTTTTTCTCGGCTTTTCGGACGCGGCGTTCCTTGGGAACAACATCATTATGGCGTTCGTTGTGATCAGTGGAGCCGTGTGCAGTGAATACATGCGTTCGACGGATGTTCCCGGAATTTCGCCCCATTCGTAAACAGGGCACACTCGGGGTGCCCGGCAATCCAACTCCAGGTCATCGTCAATCTCCTGGCGCAATTCCAGAGCCATCTTCGCCTTTTGCCGGTCTCCTTTCTTGCGTCGAAAACAGGTCAGAACATGGTAAATTAAATCGCACTGATGGCGGAGTCAAAATAGGCGTCCATCAGCGGTCGCCGTGGCTCTCATCAATAATATGCTGAGAGTCCGGCGCGATCTTGTCGCCATAAATGCCGCGCAAACGCTCTCCGAAGTCGGGCCATTTCAAGGGGCTCGCTTGCTGCGAACCAGTGGCGCCATTCTCCATCGCGTGGCAGAGTTGTTCGAACAAGATTCTTTCCCGCTGGGGGAGCGCGGCCACCTGTTTGATGAGTTCTGTTGCGCTCATGGAATGATGATAGCCCAACGTCCTAACCCAGCCAAGGGCCTTTATTGGTCCGATGAGAGTTGTTTCGATGATTGCACCAGGAGCGCAGCGGGTGCATCCTCTGCCTCTGAATGCGGTAGCGTGCCGCTTCGCGACCATGGCTAATCTGGCTGTCAATCTGGCGGGCATCAAATCGCCCAACCCGTTCTGGGTCGCCTCCGGCCCGCCCTCGAACACTGCTTACCAGGCGCATCGGGCTTTCGAAGCGGGCTGGGGCGGCGTCGTTTGGAAAACCATCGGCGACCCGATCGTGAATGTCTCGTCGCGGTACTCGGCCATCACCATCGGCGCGATGCGCATGGCCGGGTTCAACAACATCGAACTCATCAGCGACCGTTCGCCGGAGACCAATTTTCGGGAGATCACCGAGGTCAAGAAGCGCTGGCCCAATCACGCCGTCATCGCGTCCTTGATGGTGGATACGCGCGAGCGCTGGCATGAATTCGTCCGGCGTTCCGCCGATGCCGGCGCCGATGGAATCGAACTCAACTTCGGCTGCCCGCACGGCATGTGCGAGCGCGGCATGGGTTCGGCCGTCGGCCAGCAGCCGGCGGTCACGGAAAAAATCGTGAACTGGGTCATGGAAGCCGCGGCCATTCCCGTCATCGTGAAGCTCACGCCCAACATCACCGACGTTGTTCATGCCGCGCGCGCCGCGAAGCAGGGCGGCGCCAACGCGATTTCCCTGATCAACACCATCAACAGCATCACCCAGGTGAATCTGGACACTCTGATTCCCGAGCCTTATGTGGCCGGCCTGAGCACGCACGGCGGCTACTGCGGACCGGCGGTCAAACCCATTGCGTTGAACATGGTGCAATGTTGCGCCGCCGATACGGAGACGAACCTGCCGATTTCAGGCATAGGCGGCATCGCCAACTGGCGCGACGCCGCCGAGTTCATCGCGCTCGGCTCGACCACCGTGCAGGTCTGCACCGCCATCATGCACTACGGCTTTCGCATCGTGGAAGACATGCTCGACGGATTAAACGATTACTTGGACGCCAAAGGATTTCACAGTGTGATGGATCTGGTCGGAAAATCCGTGCCCAAACTGCAAAAGTGGGAAACGCTCGATCTGCATTACCAGCGCGTCGCCCGCATCGATTACGCCAAGTGCATCGGGTGCAATCTCTGCTACATTGCTTGCGAAGACGGCGCCCACCAATGTATTGATTTGGTTGCGCCCAACGGCCTCGGCCCCGGACCGGGCCGCGTCCCCGGCAAGCCTGTTCCCAAAGTGCGCGAGGCCGATTGCGTCGGTTGCAATCTCTGCTCGCTCGTCTGCCCGGTCGATGGCTGCATCACGATGGTTTCGCTCGACAACGGCGAACCGAAGTTGTCCTGGAATGATTACCAGGAAAAACTGTCGAGCGGCCAAATGCAACCGATGCCGCCGCATCCGTAATGCGGAAATCCGAAAACCGAAGGCCGAAGTCCGAAAGAAATCCGAAACCCTAAATCCGAATGTCAAAACTAAACAAATCGCGAAGAGGCAAAGCATGGAGCAGCGAGTTTTCGTGCTTCGAGCTTCGTCATTCTCCTGCTCGCGATTTATCGGAGTTCGGATTTCGTCATTCGTCATTAGTCATTTGAGATTGCGTATGCCCCCTACCCCTTGCACCGCCCTCGAACCGTGCCCCCTTTTCATTGATGGCGAGTGGCTCGAAGCTCCCGAAGTTCCGACGACGCCGGTTCATAATCCATCGATGGGCGAAGTCATTGCCGAAACACCGCTCTGCGCGGCCAGTCATGTCGACGCCGCCGTCGAGGCGGCTGCGGCCGCGTTTCCGGGCTGGTGGGAGACGCCGCCGACGGAGCGGGCGCGCGTGCTCTTCCGGTTCAAGATGCTGCTCGAGGAAAATTTCGAGGACCTCGTCAAAACCAACACGCGCGAGCACGGCAAGACGCTCGCCGAATCCCGGGGCGACGTGCGCCGGGGCATCGAGATGGTCGAGTTCGCCTGCGGCATCCCTTCCCTGCTCATGGGCGAGAGCCTCGAAAATATCGCGCGCGGCATCGATTGCGACACGATTCGCCAGCCGCTCGGCGTTTGCGTGGGCATCACCCCTTTCAATTTTCCCGCGATGGTTCCGCTCTGGATGTATCCGGTGGCGCTGGTTTGCGGCAACACTTTCGTCCTCAAGCCGAGCGAGAAAGTTCCGCTCACTGCCATAAAAATCGTGAAGCTGCTCGCTCAAGCCGGCTTGCCCAAAGGCGTGCTCAACGTCGTCCACGGCGGGCGTGAATGCGTCGATGCGTTGCTGACGCATCCCAAGGTGAAAGCGATTTCGTTCGTCGGCTCGACCCCGGTGGCCCGCCACGTTTTCGAGGTCGGGACCCGGCACGGCAAACGCGTGCAGTCCAACGGCGGCGCAAAAAATTTCGTCTTCCTCATGCCGGATGCGGACGTGGAAAATTCCGTGCGGGGCGTGGTCGAGGCCGCCTACGGTTGCGCGGGCGAACGCTGCATGGCCGCTTCCACCGCCGTGGTCATCGGAGACGCCGCCACGAAAATTCTGCCCTGGCTCGTCTCCGCGGCGCGCGCCATCAAGG
>Ga0073928_10011997_pt1 | contig 10016 bp, 10 predicted proteins | sample PaiPotPPA55metaG_FD_76969 | JGI IMG/M metagenome (GOLD analysis project Ga0073928, IMG submission 76969) | Iron sulfur acid spring bacterial and archeal communities from Banff, Canada, to study Microbial Dark Matter (Phase II) - Paint Pots PPA... ... | reverse complement strand
TCAAGCCGCTCCCCCAATTTCTGCTTCAATTCGTCGATCCCCTCGCCGTTCGCCGCGGAAATCGGAACGATGTCGATTTTGGGGAATTTTTGCCGCAATGCTTTCAGATTCTCCTCGGCACCCCGTAAGTCCATCTTGTTTGCGGCAATAAACCACGGCCGCTCCGATAATCGTGAATCGTAAAGATCAAGCTCCCGCCGCAGACTTTGAATGTCTTCGATCGGATTGCGTCCTTCGCTTCCGGCAGTATCGACTACGAACAAAAAGATCCGGCAACGCGTGACGTGCCGAAGGAATTCGTGCCCAAGCCCGACACCTTTGTGGGCGCCTTCGATCAATCCAGGAATGTCCGCGATCGTTATTCGGCGATACTCGGAAAGCTCAACCACGCCTATGACGGGGTGCAGCGTCGTGAACGGATAAGGCGCCACTTTCGGTCGGGCCGCGGAAATTTTTCGAAGAAGCGTCGATTTGCCAGCGTTGGGGTACCCGATCAACCCAGCATCAGCAATCGTGCGCAGCTCTAAAAGGAAATGACCCTGCTCGCCCTCTTCGCCCTCAGTGTACTGACGTGGCGCACGGTTACGCGAACTCTTGAAATGCACATTGCCTTTGCCGCCAGCGCCGCCTTCACACAGAAGGAATTCCTGGCCGTCACGCGTCAGATCGACGACCGCTTCGCCGGATGTTGATTCTTTTTTGTCGTTGGTCGGCCAAACAATTGTCCCGACCGGCACTTTCACCACCTTGTTTGGCGCGGAACGGCCGTACATTTTCTTCCCCATTCCGTGGCCGCCACTTTTCGCCTTGATGATCGGTTCGTAAAAAAGATTAGAGAGATTATCGACGTGGCGATCAGCGCGAAGAATGACGTCGCCGCCCCGGCCGCCATCACCGCCGTCAGGTCCACCCTTCGGCACGAATTTTTCTCGCCGGAAGCTGACCGAGCCGCGGCCACCGTTTCCAGCCTGAGCAAAAACTTTGATCCGATCGACAAACATTTCTAATTCTTCGTTAAACAATTCCGGCGCCCGAGCGTCGAACTCTTTATGTTGGTGTTGCGCCTAAGTGTAATCAGTTTTCTGTCAGTTGCCGGTTTTTGCTACGCTCAAAGATCGCCGACGCCCATGCCGAAAGCGGAAACAGGAATTGAAGGCACCATCACAATCTCGCCAACTCACGGCGGGCGGATTCGAGTTGGCGAACAAAGCTCCAGACCATTGGCGAACATCGGCTTCGTCGTCACCAACGATGCTGGCACGATCTCCGAGTTTACGACCGACGGCCAAGGCAAATTCAAAGTCTTGCTCGCGCCCGGCCGTTATATGGTGGCGCGGAAAGGCTGGCAAAAGGGAATTGGACGTTATGGACCCTTCGAGGTCGATGTGGCCACCGGCCAAATCACAAAGGTCGAATGGCACTGCGACAGCGGAATGCGCTGATCAACATGACGTTGCATCCAGTAGATCTTACCTCACGATCGCATACGGCATAGCATCTGCAGCAGCTGACAATCATGTCGCGCATTCGCGGTACTTCGTTAGCGTGTCTTTTAAGCTTGATCACAAAAGCTGCGGCTGCCGCGAGCGCTTCGGTTCTGTTCGTTGGAAACAGTCTGACGCAAGTGAACGATCTGCCGAGTGTTTTCAAACAGCTCGCGGTTGAATCGTCTTTACATGTGGATGTGGAAGTTGTGTCGACTACGCCTGGCGGCGCGTTTCTTTACGATCACTGGAAGCGCGGAGAAGCCCTTGCCCTTTTACGCGAGAAGCACCCGAAATTTTTAGTTCTGCAAGGTCAGAGCACGGAGCCTTTGTCGGCGCCACAGAATTTCGCGTATTATGCCCGTCTTTTTAAAGCCGAAGCAGACCGCGTCGGCGCGACCACAATTTTGTTTGCAACATGGGCGCGCCCGGCGGGCGATCCGTATTACAAAGATCCGACGTCTGGCGGATCGCCGGCAGAGATGCAATCGCGATTGGATTCGGCCTACGCGTCGGTGGCTAAAAATATCGGCGCCACGCTGGCGCCAGTGGGAATCGCATGGGAAGGCGCGCGCCAGGTTGCTCCTACAATCCGATTACTCGACGGAACGCAACACCCAACACCCGCGGGGACTTATCTTGCGGCAGCGGTTTTATTTCGCACGATCTTCTGTAATTCGGCGGCCGGGTCGAGCTATCACGGCTCGTTACCGGAAACTACCGCGCACACTTTGCAACGGATTGCTGATTCAATTCCGTTGGGCACGAAGTAAGACGCCGTCTGGCAAAGAATTCGCCTTGTCCGCACGCGTCGATTTCGGCAAAACTTCGCGCACCATGAAGGTACGATTTTTTGTGACCACACTGATCGGATTGGGACTCGCCGGATGTGGCGGTGGTCGTTCGGGCGTCACCGAATGGAACCCGGAAGCGGCAATGGATCACCAATTTTTCCCGTCATTGGTCATTTCCACTGCGTCTGTGCGACCGGTGGAAAATGAGGACGAAGGAGCGAAAGAGCCCGATCCTTATTTGCTCGGCGACAAGTTTGGTTTGCTCGGTGTGTCGATCAAAACGCCGTCAGGTAACGCGGACGTTAAAGTGACGATCAAAGAGAATGATCTGATTGCGGCGACGATTTGGACCGGCAAACTGGCGGAAGCAAACCACGATTACTACATCGCGCCGAAAGTGAATTACAAATTCGACCATTTGCGCAAAGTGACTCAGCAAATCCCGCTCAATGTCGATTTTGAAGTGGAAGTAAATGGGAAATCGCTCGGCGACAAAACCGAGACGCTTCAAGTTCGCTCGATCAATGATTGCCCCTACGGGGTCGCGAATTCCGAAGAGACGGTGGACGACGAAAACATTGAAAGCGGATCGGCCGATCTCGGGTGGATGTTTGCCGCGTATGTGAATGAAAACCATCCGCAGCTCGACAAGATTTTGCAGGAGGCGTTGGCCACGAAGATCGTCGCTGCGTTCGACGGATATCAGGCGAAAGATCCGACCGATGTCGTGAAACAGGTCTTCGCGATCTGGACCGCTCTCCAGAAGCACGGAATTCAATACAGCTCGGTCACGGAGACGCCCGGCGGCTCGCCGCTGGTGCGCAGCCAGTTCGTACGCTTTCTCGATCAATCGATCGCGATGACGCAGGCGAACTGCGTCGATGGCAGTGTGCTCTTCGCGTCGCTGCTGCGAAAGGTCGGCATTCACCCGGTGTTGGTCGCCAAGCCCGACCACATGTACGTCGCATTCAATTTGAATGAGGACACAGATGAAGATGAACGGGAATTGATGGCGCTGGAGACGACGGATATCGGTGCGCCCGAAATTGGAGACAACAATTCCGAAATGCCAGAGCCGCTGGCCGATTTAGAAGAACAAGTCAACGACCGTGTTCGCAATAGCAAGGCTTGGAAGAGTTTTGTCCAAGCCGTGCTAGATGGCGAAGATGATCTTGACGAGAACGACGATAAGTTCGATGCCGGAGATCCGGATTGGCAGATCATTGACGTCGCCGAAGCACGCGACAAAGGGATCATGCCAATTGCGTTTGAGGCCTCGCGCTAAGATCGCTATCGACAATGAAAGACAACGACCACTAACCTCGCGGCCAACATGAAAAATTTCGTTCGTTTGTTACTCTGCTTATTACTGAGTCTCTTTGCAGTTGCGCGAGCAATTAGTCCGTCCAAGGCGCTGAGCCAAACCGCGAAGACCGGTGCTCAGAAGAAAGAGACCGGCCAAAAAGCCGACGCCACGTCACTGCTCCACGGCGCGAAGAAAGCCGCTGCCGCAATGATCAAGAATGCTCGGGCGGACAAAGCGCTCGATCCGAAAAAACCAAAGAACAAGCCGTTTTGGAAATCGGTCCACCTCGTGGTCAAGAATTTGAAAACCGCCGAAACCGGACTCGCGGCCAAGAGCAACGATTTCTTCAAGGGCGTCGCCGATGCGCGCGAAGCGGAAGAACAGATGAAAGTCGACTGGCAGCTGACCGATTCAAGAAACAAAAAAGTGATCGAGAACGGGAAGAAGCTCGGTCACGCGCTGGCGATTTTGCGGACCGATTTTTCCAAGGAAGCGGAGCGCAAGAAAAAAGGCGGCGACCTGACCGAGAAAGAGAAGGCGCAGTTTGAGAAAATTAGAGCCCAGCAAAAAGATCTGCTCGCAAAGATTAAGAAACTGGAGGGCGAGGCGAAGAAGGACAAAGCGCTGGAGAAGGGCCTGGCCGAAGTAAAGAAACAGGCGAACCACATCCTAAAAGAGCCGGCGACGGTCGACGCTTACATCGCCACGCTCTACTTGCTCGACGTTCAGGCCGGTCTGATTCGCGGCTACGAGTACTACGTCGACAAAGAATGGCGCAGCGATTACCTCGTGCTCGTTAATTACACACAGACCTACGACACCTGGTCCTCGGACTGGGAAACCTCAGTCACCTACGATTGGGCTGACGTAAACACCGCGGTCGACATTTATGAAGGGGAAGATGTCGATGTCAGCGAGGATGTCTCAGACGAAGAGGTTAACAGCGAGGATTCTTACGCCGAAAATGAATCCTTCGACATGAGCGAAGCCGAGGAGGATGAAGTTGCCACTGACGAAGACACCGATGCCGAAGTCGATTCCGACGACTCAGCCGATGATGACAGCATGGAAGACGCGTCGGACGATGAAGGGGAAGACATGAGTGACGATGGTGGCGACGACGACGGCGATGATGGCGGCGATTAGCTAAAATACTCAGCCGCGATTTAGTCGGATTTGTTCTTGCTCAGCCCGGTCCGTTCATTAACCCTGCAGGCGCAGAATCTTAACCATTATGATATCCCTGATTAAATTCGTGCCATTTTCGTTGTTAGCGCAGGAATCGTCGTTCGATTATTCAACGTCCGGCAACCCGCCTGGACCAATCTTCTGGATCTGCGAGGTCGCGTTCATCGTTTTGATGATAGCGGCCGTGTGGAAAGTGTTTAGCAAAGCCGGACAACCCGGCTGGGCCGCAATCATCCCGATCTTTAATTTTTATGTGATGTGCAAAGTTGCCGGTCGACCGGGTTGGTGGCTGCTGCTCTTTTTGATCCCATTCGTTAACCTCGTCATCGCGATCATTGTCACGGTCGATATTGCCAAACGATTCGGAAAAGGCGTCGGATTCGCGATCGGCATGATTTTGTTGCCGTTCATATTTTGGCCGATTCTCGGCTTCGGCAGCGCCCAATATCAAGCGGCAGCAGCCTGATCGACTACTTTTTCGTCCAATTCGGTGAACGCTTTTCGTTGAACGCCGCGATGCCTTCGCGCGCTTCATCGGATTCGCGTGCCTGCATGTGATGGGTCAGGGCAAGGTCGACATCTTCTTTCACCGACGTTGACCAAAGCTCTTCGATCAAACGTTTCGTTTGCGCGATTGCATTGGGCGCCCCTTGCAAAACTGACTCGGCGAACTTTTGCGCTTCGTTCATCAAGTCCTTGGACGAAACGACGCGATTGACCAGACCGATCTCCTTTGCTCGGGCGGCGTCGATTAACTCTCCGCCCAACACGAGTTCTCGCACATTTCGTTCGCCCACTTGCCGGCGCAGGAAAGTCATCACCAACCCCGCGACCAGTCCGCGGCGAACTTCGGGATATCCGATTTTCGTTTTCTCCGCGGCCACAACGAAATCGCAAGCCGACATAATTCCGGCACCACCTGCAACGGCTGCACCATGAACTGCTGCGATCGTGACTAATCGCGTTTCGGCGATCGTGATCAAAGTTTTCGCGACCATCTCCGCGGTCGCGTGCGCTTTGGTTTGATCCGCTGCCTCCTTCAAATCGAGTCCGGTGCAAAACGCTGCGCCCGCGCCTCGCAGAATCAAGACGCGTTGCGTTGGTTCATTTGCTGCCGTGTTCACCGTGGCGACCAACTCGTTGAGCAGTTCGATGGTGAGAGAGTTGCGGCGCTCAGGCCGATTCAGTGTGACAATCGTAACCTGCGGCGATTGCTTTTCGAGAAGGAGAACCGGCATGAAGGTCGCGATCTAAACCTGAATTACACCGGTATGGAAGCGCGCCTTCGGCATTGGGCGCGAGACGTACTGCAGAAGCTGAACCAATGTTTCGCGAGTTTCGTGCGGTTGAATGATAGCGTCCACCCATCCACGCGCAGCTCCGTAGCGAATGTCGGTTTGCTCTTCGTAACTTGCTTTCACTTTCTTACGCAGCTCGTCGAGTTCCTCATGCGTCGCTTTCTTGTCACCGCGTTCGCGCGCGCGGGCCAGAATCGAAAACACCGTGTCGGACGCCTGAGCTGCGCCCATTACCGCGTATCGCGCGCTCGGCCAGGCCACGATGAATCTTGGATCATATGCCTTTCCGCACAGCGCATAGTTTCCGGCGCCAAAAGAGCCGCCAATGACGACAGTGATTTTCGGAACCACTGAGTTGCTGACCGCGTTTACGAGTTTCGCGCCGCTCCGAATGATTCCGCTTTGTTCGGCGTCGCGACCCACCATGAATCCGGTCACGTCCTGGAAGAAAATGATCGGCAAACCATCTTGATTGCAATCCATCACGAACCGCGCCGCTTTGTCAGCGCTGTCTGGATAAATGACGCCACCCATCTGAATTCCTTCTTTCTTCGTGCGTACCTGCAAACGCTGGCTGGCAACGATCCCAACCGGCCGGCCGGCAATGCGCGCATAAGTTGTTACCAATGTTTTTCCATAGTCGCCTTTGTATTCGTCCATGGAATTTGAGTCGACAATCGAGGCCAGCAGATCACGCGTGTCGTAATTTTTCTGGCCATCGAGACTCACCAGATCGTAAATCATGTCCGGACCCTTTGCCGGCCTAAGCGCCTTGGGATCGCTTACCAATTTTACACCGGTCGCTTCGGGCAATAACGAAACCAGCGAGCGCAGTCGTTTCAAACAGGATTCATCGGTCTTTTCGTAGAAATCGACCGTCCCGCTGACCTCGGAATGCATTTTCGCGCCGCCGAGTTCCTCCTGGTCCACAATTTGCCCAATTGCGGCTTTGACCAGTGACGGGCCCGCTAGATAGAGACCGCTGCCTTCAGTCATTAAAATTTTATCACACAACACCGGCAAATACGCGCCGCCGGCGACGCAGTTGCCCATAATCGCTGCGAATTGCGGGATCCCCGCCGCTGAAATCACTGAGTTATTGCGAAATATCCGACCAAAATCATCTTCATCCGGAAAAATCTCATCCTGCATCGGCAAAAAGACCCCTGCTGAGTCAACCAGATAAATAATGGGAAGCGCACACTCGAACGCGATCCGTTGCGCGCGCAGTAACTTTTTGCAGGTGGCCGGAAAGAACGCACCGGCCTTCACGGTCGCATCGTTGGCAATGATCATGCACGAAACGCCGCAAACGTTCCCAATCCCGGCAACCACTCCCGCGGCAACGATGTTCCCCCACTCCTGGTACATTTTATAGGCCGCCCACAGTCCGATCTCGAAAAATTGTGCGTCTTTGTCGAGGAGCTGCGCAATTCGTTCCCGTGCCGGCAAACGGCCGAGTTTGCGTTGCCGTTCCAGTCCGGCTTTTCCGCCGCCCTGCCGGAGGACCGCTTCCTGTTTAGGATCTCGCGACAAAAATCGCGCAACGGCTCATCGGAAGATGTCGATGTTCGGGCCATGTGCGAAGAGGCTTAATCCGCGACGCCGATTGAATCAAGCTCACGCGTGCATCCGCCCGTTGCAAAATCAATAGATGTCGACCTCGGAACGATAACCTGAGTCGCCCCGAATCGAACGCAACCGCGCCCGGCTTCCGCGTTCGGATTCTGGGCGATTTATCCGCGCCAGCGCGACTTTGACCAGGAAGGGAACCGCCGCCAGCGCGCCAACCGACATGAGCGCGATGGCAGTCGTTTGTCGGGCAGGACGTCCAATTTTGTCGGCGACAAGCATGCCGAGGCCGAGGCCGATTGCGGTCCGCGTCAAAGTCAGCAAATTTCCAACCGGAGTCTGCTCGGAAGTTTTTGGAATGGATACCGAGAGCGACATCGCGTATTCTTATACGTCTCGTTTGCGAAAAAGAAACGGGAAATTCTTCTCGCTCGCGTGATCTTCGCTATTGGCAGTTTCCGACATGGCTAATTCGATCTACGCTCTGATTCTCGCCGGCGGCAGCGGCGAACGTTTCTGGCCGTTGAGTCGCCGTAATCGGCCGAAACAACTGCTGCGTCTCGTGTCCGAACGCACCCTACTCGAGGAAACTATTGCGCGTTTGGACGGACTCGTTCCACTCGACCGCATTTTGATTCTAACCAATGTCGAACAGGAAAAAGCCGTTCGCGATTTATTCAAGAAGTTCCCCAAAGAGAACATCGTAGCCGAACCCGCGAAACGCGATACCGCCGCGGCGGTCGCGCTTGGCGCGGGTTGGGTCGCCGCCCGAGACCACGCCGCGACGATGTTGGCGTTGCCCGCGGACCATGTCATCGCGGACCGCGCTGCGTTTCAGGAAACGATGAGGACCGCGGCCACCGCCGCGGAGGAAATGGGCGCTCTTGTCACGATCGGGATCAAGCCTACGTGGGCGTGTCCCGGTTTCGGTTACATCGAGCAGGGAGAATCAGTTCGGCTGCGCAATACCGGGAAGATCGCTGTCCATCGCGTAGTTCGCTTTCGCGAAAAACCAAATGTTGATTTGGCCGAGTCTTTTTTACGAAAAGGCAACTTTCGCTGGAACGCGGGAATGTTTGTGTGGTCGGTGCCGACCGTATTGAGTGAATTTAACCGGCACACTCCCGAGCTTGCAGATTTTATCTCGCAGGTCCGTTCTCCCGAAAATCTAGAAAAACTATTGCGGGAACGTTTCTCAAAACTGCCGCGAATCTCATTTGACTACGCGATTATGGAAAAAGCCGACCGCGTTTTAGTTGTGGAAGCGAGCTTCGACTGGGATGACGTCGGAACTTGGCAGGCAGTGGCTCGTTATTTCAAAAAGGATGAGCAGGGCAATGCCGCAAACCGCGCGCTCATGGCCCTTGATTCAAGCGACAATATTATCTTCAACGACGGCGAAACTACGATCGCGCTTCTTGGGGTCAGTAATCTCATTGTCGTTCGAACTGATGACGCGATCTTAATTTGTCACCGACATGAAGCCGAACGCATTAAGAATCTGGTCGCAAAGTTGCCACCCGAACTGCAGTAGTCGGACATGAATCCGATCTTAGGGATCGACTTCGGCATGGCCAGAATCGGATTGGCAATCTCCGACGAATTGCGACTGTTGGCGCATCCACTTGAAACCATTCCGGCAAATAAAAATCCGGGAAAGCGAATCGCCGAGATCGTCCGCGACCGAAAGATCGACAAAGTTGTGATCGGAATCCCGCGCCACATGAGCGGGGCGATTGGTGATGCAGCAAGGCGAGCATTGGACTTTACAGCCGAACTCCGCCAACAACTTTCTTGTTCTGTCGAAACCTGGGATGAACGTCTGACCACTGTTGCCGCAAATCGCGCATTGGCCTCCGCCGGGAAGAAAACGCGTGAAACGCGCAAGTTCGTCGATCAGGTCGCAGCGCAGATGATATTGCAGGGATATCTCGATCGAGAGCGCCACATATTCGAAGCAAAGCAGTTGGACTAGCGAACCAATGTCGCACCGGCTGAAGTTAAGTGTTGCCTACGATGGCTCTGCGTTTGCCGGATGGCAGAGTCAAATCCATCGCAACACAGTTCAGGACGAGCTTGAGCGCCCCTTTCACCGGATCACGGGGAAACGCGCCAGGATCCACGGCGCCGGGCGGACGGATACCGGGGTGCACGCGCTCGCTCAATGCGCCCATGTCGATCTTGAGGACCGGCGCCTGCCAGCACCCCGCTGGACGAAGGCCCTAAACGGGGTCCTGCCACCGACAATTCGAATTTTGAGTTCTCGTTACGTTTCATCCGATTTTCATGCGCGTTTCGATGCGAAAGGAAAAACGTATCGTTATCGGATTTGGGCGGGGCAAATTTTGCCACCACTCGAGCTGAACCGCGCGTG
>Ga0073928_10011996_pt1 | contig 10016 bp, 9 predicted proteins | sample PaiPotPPA55metaG_FD_76969 | JGI IMG/M metagenome (GOLD analysis project Ga0073928, IMG submission 76969) | Iron sulfur acid spring bacterial and archeal communities from Banff, Canada, to study Microbial Dark Matter (Phase II) - Paint Pots PPA... ... | reverse complement strand
GGTCGCAACGCTGGCGGCATCCACCATGGTTTTGTCCTCCCTGATTGCGGCTGGCCTGATTGCGGCTGGCCTGATTGCGGCTGGCCTGATTGCGGCTGGCCTGATTGCGGCTGGCCTGATTGCGGCTGGCGCCCCCGGCGAGCGCCCATGCGGTCGCCCTCCGGCGCAGCTGGCGCTATGGTGCCGCCATGCTGAGCGATGTGCAACGGCGTTTCGTCGACCAGAGCCGGGTGGCGCACCTGGCGACGGCGGATCGAGCCGGCGCGCCGCACCTGGTGCCGGTCTGCTTCTGCCTGAGCGGTCTGTCGCTCTACATCACCGTCGACGAGAAGCCGAAGCGCACCGACATCCCGCTCAAGCGCATTCGCAACATCCAGGAAAACCCGGCGGTGGCGGTAACGGTGGACCGCTGGGACGAGGACTGGACCCGCCTGGGCTGGATCATGCTGCGTGGCCCGGCGGAGATCCTGAGCGCGGGCGGCGAACATGACCAGGCACAGGACCAGCTTCGGGGCCGCTACCCGCAATATCGCACGATGCACCTCGCAGCGCTTCCCGTCATCGCCGTCCGGATCAGCCGCGTCCTGTCATGGGGCGCGCTCGGGTAGGCCCCGCCTGCGCCCGGCTTCACCCGCAGACCGTCCCCTGGCCGCGGCAACGACCCGATCGATGAAGCCCTGCGTGCTGCCGAGATAGTTGGCCGGGTCGATCAGCCTCTCGATCGCGCCACGATCGAGCCGCGCGGCGACGATCGGGTCGCGTTCGAGCGCCTCGGCCAGCGACACCTTCTCGGTCAGTGCGAGGTCGCAGGCATGTTTGACCACGTGATGCGCCTCGCCGCGGCCGATCACCGGGGCAAGCCCCATCATCACCGCCTCCGATACGATCAGCCCGTGGGTGATGTCGAGGTTAGCGCGCATGCGGGCCGCATCGACAACCACGCCCTCGGCGATGGCGCGCGTGTGCAGCAAAGCACCGTGGGTGAGCACGAAGGCCTGCGGCAGTGCCAGTGCCTCGGCCTGCCAGGGGCCGGTGGCGCGTTCGTGGTCCTGTGCCATCGCCCCCAGCATCACCGGCACCAGCCCCTGCACCATGCGGGCCGCGGCGAGAATGTATTCCGAGGCGATCGGGTTGCGCTTCTGCGGCATGGTCGACGACTGGCCGCGCCCGGCGACGTAGGGTTCAGCGACCTCGCCCACCTCGGTCTGCGCCAGCAGGATGATGTCGGTGGCGATCTTCGCCAGCGTGCCGCAGATCACGCCGAGCAGGCCGACCGTCTCGGCCAACGCGTCGCGGCAGACGTGCCACGGGGCGAGCGGCGCGGCCAGGCCGAGATCGGCGGCCAGCGCCTCCATCACCGGGATGCCCCATTCCTCAAGTGAGGCCAGCGTGCCGGCCGCACCGGCAAACTCCACGGTCTGCACCCGCGTTCGGAGTTGTTGCAGCCGATCCAGGTGAGCCAGGAACGGCATCGCCCAGACCGCGCATTTCAAACCAAAGGTGACCGGCAGCGCCTGTTGCAGATGGGTGCGGCCGGCCATCACCGTGCGACGGTGCTTGTCGGCCTGGGCGGTCAGCGCCGCCAGGATGGCGCACAACTCGGCTTCGATCAGGTCCAGGCCGTCGCGCACCTGCAGCACGGTGGCGGTGTCCATGATGTCCTGGGTGGTGGCACCCCAATGGGTCCAGCCGCCCGCCTCGCCGGCCGCCTTGGACAGCCCGGCGACCAGGCCGACCACCGGATAGCCGACGTTGCGGGCGCTGGCGGCGAGCTCCTCGGTGCGCAGGTTTTCCACTTTTGCCGCAGCGACGATCGCTTCGGCGGCGTCGGCCGGGATGACGCCGAGGCGGCCCTGCACCCGCGCGAGTGCTGCCTCGACGTCCAGCATGCGCTGGAAATAGCGGGTCTCATCGAACACCGCGCGCATCGCATCGCTGCCGTAAAGCGTGCCGAGGATGGGGCTGTCGGCGGGATTGACCGGCATCACGGCTGCTCCTGGTGACGAGGCGGCGGTTTAGCCGGACCGCGTCCCCGGATGCAACTGGCCCCCATGTCCTGGTCGCCGCCGTTGCAGGGTTCGGTTTCAGTCCAAAAGTATAATTTTATTTTGACAATCCGGCCGCACTTGTCCGGAGCGACAGGCGGTTCATCTATGCCGGGTCCGCCGCCAGTTCTGCTTCCTGCCGGCACGAAAGGGATCCATGGAACCGCGCGCCGCCGCCACCGAGCTCTCGAACGCCTCCTGTCCGCGGCGGCGTTGATAATCGGGCCGCGGAAATCGCCGCCCGACTGCACTCCGCCATGAAGCCGCTGGTTGGGCTGCTCGGCGTCATCGTCGCGGCGATTTCGGCCGAATTCAACGACCAGGTGGCCTCGATCGCCATTGCCGACATATCGGGCGGCCTCGGTCTCAGCCACGACCCCGGCACCTGGTTCGGCAGCCTCTACATTTCAGCCGAGGTCTTCGGCATGGCAATGGCTCCGTGGCTGCTGGTTACCTTCACCCTTCGGCACTTCACACTGTTCGCGATCCTGCTCAATGCCGTCTCCAGTATATTGCTCCCGTTCTGCTCGGACGAGCCGGCGTTGTACGCGCTGCGGATCGCCCAGGGCTTGTCCGGCGGTCTGACGATCCCGCTGCTGATGACAACGGCGCTGCGCGTACTCGACCCGCCTATTCGGCTGTATGGGTTGGCCGTCTATTCCGTGACTGCGACATTCACGCCGGCGATCGCCACCACGGTTGCGGCATTGTGGACCGACCTCGTCGGCTGGCAGTTCGTGTTCCTACAATCGGTGCCGCTCTGTGCCGTCGCGTCCGTCATGGTGTGGTACGGCGTGCCGCAAGACGAACCGCACTATGACCGTTTCCGCCAGTTCGACTGGCGTGGTGCCCTGCTGGTTCTGGTCGGTTTAGGCAGTTTCACCACCATGTTGCAGCAGGGGGACCGGTTGGACTGGTTCAACTCACCGTCAATCTGCGTGCTGGCGCTGATCAGTGTCATTGCGATTCCGTTGTTTCTGACTAACGAATGGTTTCACCAATTGCCGTTGATTAAGCTGCAACTCCTGGCTCGCAGGAACATGGCCTACGGCTTGATCGCTTTGTTCACCTTCCTGCTGGTCGGGCAGTCGAGCTCGGTACTTCCCAACCTCTTCCTGCAGCAGGTACAGGGCTTCCGGCCGGAACAGCTTTATCCGCTGACGTTGGCAATCGCATTGGCACAGTTGCTGATGCTGCCGGCGCTCGCCTGGCTGCTGGATCACCAGGCCGTCGACGCGCGCGTCGTCAGCTTCATCGGCCTGGCATTGATCCTGGCAGCGTGCCTCGGCGCATCCTTCATCACCGGTGACTGGTTCGTTCAATCACTGTGGATCTGGCAGGCACTTCAAGCAGTGGGACAGCCGATGGTTGTTATGCCGTTGCTGCTGTTTTCGACCAACTCGGTGCGCGGGCCGGAGGAGGCGCCGTTCGCCTCCGCCCTGGTGAACACCCCGCGTGCGATCTCCGAGGCCGTCGGCGTGTGGCTGCTGCAACTGATCCAGCGGTGGCGCGGCGGGTTGCACTATAATCGCATCGCCGATCAGGTCGGGCAGGAGCGTTTCAGCCTGATCCAAGCGCCTGCCATTGAACCGCGATTCCCGCCGCCGCTGCTGCCGGACGGCCAGCCGCGCGCGCCGCACGCCCTGGCGGCGTTCGCCGATTCCATGCAGCAGCAGGCGATGATCCTGACGATCAGCGATGCCTTTCTGATTTTTGCCGCTCTCACAGCCGCACTGATGCTTGTCGTGCTGGTGCTTCCCGAACGCACGCTGCCGCCGCGGCTGCAGTTCGCGAAGAAGTAGCAGTTGTCATGCCGGACCAGAACATCGCGCAACAGCAGCTCGACGACAAGCAGTATCAGTGGAGCCCGCCGAAGCGGAAACCCGCGCGTTGGCCGTGGGTGGTGGCTGGTCTTGTGCTCGCTGTCTTCGTCGCCGTGGTTCTGGTGAAGATCTTCGCACCAAAACCCGATGTCTGGACCGACGACGCCTATGTCACCGTGCATTACGCGACAGTCGCGCCGCGGGTGTCCGGCCAGGTCGCTACGGTGCAGGTGAACGACAACCAAGTGGTCAAGGCGGGACAGGTTCTGGTCACCCTCGACCCGCGGGATTACCAGGAAAGTGTTGCCATGGCGCAGGCGGCGCTCGATCGTGATCAGGCCTCGGTGATCGACGCTTCCGCCAACGTGGCCCGCCAACCGGCACTGATCTCCCAGCAGGAAGCCGCGGTCGACTCCGCCCGAGCCAGGATTGCGTTCGCGCAGTTTGACAAGAAGCGGTATGACAATCTGGCGGCCACCGGTGCCGGAACGGCGCAGCAGCACCAGCAGGCGGATTCGACCCTGCAACAGGATCAGGCGTCGCTGCAAGGCGCCGAGGCCGCGCTGGAGGCGTCGCGGCGGCAGATGGACGTGTTGCAGGCGCAGGTAGCATTCAACAATGCCTCGGTCGACTCAGACAAAGCGCGGCTTGACCAGGCCAGGCTGAACCTGTCCTATACCCAGATCGTTGCGCCAATGGATGGCATGGTCGGAGAAAAGACCGTCCAGGTCGGCAACTACGTCTCCCCCGGTGCAACGATGTTGACGGTGGTGCCGCTGGACCAGGTTTATATCGAGGCGAACTACCGGGAGCTCGACCTGCGCCACGTCCGCGACGGTCAGCACGTCTCGATCCACCTCGACGCCTACGACATCGGCCTCGATGGCGTGGTCGACAGCGTGCCGCCGGCGTCCGGCGCGGCGTTCTCGCCAATCCCGCCCAACAACGCCACCGGCAACTTCACCAAGATCGTCCAGCGCCTTCCGGTCAAGATCGTGGTCAGCCCGAACCAGCCGCTGGCGAAACTGCTGCGGGTCGGGTTCTCGGTCGAGACAACGATCCATACCGGGCTGGAGAACGTCGTGGGCGCGCAGAACGGATCGCCTGATCGCGTCACCGCGCACTGAACGATGCGCTCTGTTGCCAAGCTCATCATCGTTCTGGCGTTCGGCGTTGGCCTGCTGGCCTGCACCGTCGGTCCGGACTTCCGTCCTCCGGTTGTGCCGGCGCCCGGCGTGTGGGGACCGGAGCGCACGGATGTGCCGAGCCGCACGATCGCGGCGGAGGTGGATAGCGAATGGTGGCGCAGCTTTAACGACCCGGAACTAACCTCGTTGATCAGCCGGCTGGCGGCGCAGAATCTCGACCTTCAATCGGCGGCCGAACGGGTCATGCAGGGCCGGGCGCAGCGTCAGGTCGTGGCATCGCAGGGGCTTCCAAATCTTGACGAGCAGTCGCAGTTCACGCGCACCCGGCAGAGCCCGAACGGCACCGTCTCGCTGTTCACGCCGGCACCCGGAGCGCCACTGCAATACAATCTCTGGCAGAACGGCCTCAGCGCTTCGTGGGAACTCGACCTGTTCGGCAGGATCCGACGGGGCGTGGAAGCGCAGGACGCCGCCACGCTGGCCTCGGTGGAGAATCGGCGCGGCATCGCTCTGTCGCTGTTGGCGGAGTTGGCGCAGGACTATCTGCAACTGCGCGGCGTGCAGGCCGAGTTGGCGATCGTCGAGCGCAACGCGCAGGTGGCGGCACGCAATACCGTGCTGGTGCGCAACCAATTCAGCAACGGCGTCGCCACCACGCTGGACATGGCGCAGGCGCGCAGTCAGCAGGCCACGATCGCCGCCAGCGTGCCGCCATTGCGCACCCTGCAAGCGGCGCTGATCAACGCCATCGGCCTGCTGCTGGCGGAGCAACCGCGCGCGCTGCAAGCCGAACTGACGCCTCGCTCTGCCCAGCCGGCGGTGCCGCTTCTGGTGCCGGTGGGGCTGCCCGGCGCGTTGGTTCGCCGTCGTCCGGACGTGCGCGAAGCCGAGGCCAGGCTGCACGCCGCCACCGCGCAAACCGGCGTCGCGGTCGCCGGCTTCTATCCCGATGTGTCGCTGAGCGGCATGGGCGACCTGAACGGGCTGAAGTTCGTCAACGCCTTCAGCCTGCCGTCTGGCGCATTTCAGATCGGCCCGACGCTCTCCATTCCGCTGTTCGAAGGGGGAAGGTTGACCGGCCAGTTGCGGCTGCGCCGGTCGGAGCAGCGGGAAGCCGCGATCAGCTTCCAGAAGACGGTGCTGCAAGCCTGGCAGGAGGTAGACAACGCCCTGACCGCCTTCGCCGAAGCGCAGCAGCAGCGGATGCAGACCGCCGAGGCCACCCGGCAGAACCAGGCGGCGCTACAGGCCGCTCAACAGCGCTATGCCGAAGGCGCCGCCGATTTCCTCAATGTCATTACTTCCGAGAGCCAGTTGCTGCAATCGGAGAACAGCCTGGCGAACAGCGATACCGAGATCGCGACCGACCTTGTGGCACTTTACCGGGCGCTCGGCGGCGGCTGGCAGGTCGCGGATACAGCTGGTGCCGTGGACAAGGCGCACTGGTACGATCGGTAGGATTAAGCCCCCCGTCGAAGCCGTCGGATTCCGGCAGAGCCCGCGTCGATTCGTTTCCATTGCGATAGCGCAGCGACGCGGCATCCCCCTGACTGTGCTGAATGATCGGCAATTGCCGCGTCGCCAGACTTTTCAGCTCGACCGGAATAGTTGCATTGCGTGGAGCGATAGCGGCGCGGCAATCTCCGGAAAGCGCGACCGGCCTTAGGGATTGCCGCGTCGCCGCGCGCCTCGCAATGCCAACGAATCGACGCGGACTATCCGGAGCCGCTGGTTCCAGTCAGCCTGAAAAGGCTCCAATGCTCGTCGCAAAAACAAGCCGGGACCCATTGCAGCCAACGTGGCACCGCCCTAATGGCAGCAGGAATTTCCTCTGTCCTCGGCGGCAACATATCGTCCGGTAGTATCGACATAACCATTGTCATCGTAACGGTCATGGTGGCGCACCCAGTCGGTCAGGTTGTGGTTCGGACCGTTTTCGGCACGCCCCTTCGGCACCATGTCCAGATAGTTGTAGGCACCAAGCAAAACCTCGCTGCCGCGGGCGAAACACGAGTAGGTGTGGAAGATACGGCCGTCTTCATCCTTATAAAAAACACTTAGGCCGGACATTTCATCGCTTTGGAAGTCGCGGACATCGTAGTTGTAGTAGACTTGCCCCCGCGCTGCCTGCTCCGGCGTAAACGATACGTGGAAGTCATAATTGAAATCGCTGTCATGCGAGGAAACCCACTTGAACCGCCAGCCCATCCGTTGCTTGAACGCCTCTATCTTGCGATACGGCGCGCGTGACACCGCCAGCAGCGTCACGTCTCGCTGACCAAGATGCAGATTGGCGCCATCGATATGATCCGCGTGGAACGAGCAGCCGACGCAACCTTCCTCCCAGTCGGGGCCGAGCATGAAGTGCTTGACGATGAGTTGGCTGCGGCCGCCGAACAGGTCGGCCAAGGTCTGCTTGCCGTTCGGGCCGTCGAACTCATAGCGTTTGGTTACCTCGACCCAGGGCAGCGCCCGGCGTTCCGCGCTGATCTCGGCACGCAGGCGCGTCAGTTGCTTCTCGCGCTGCAGGTGGCGCCGGTGCGCGGCATTCCATTGTTCTTTAGAAACGATATGATTTGATTGCATTGTGCATCCTCCTTGATTTCAGGCCTCAGTCAGGTAGGCGGCGAAGCGGTCGAGGCAGCTGGTCCAGCCCTCACGGTGAGCCTCGCGCGCGGTTGCCGATTCGAAGATCGCCTGATGCAGCCTCAGTTTTGTTGCATGACCGTGATCCTCGAACGTCACCGTGACCAGGGTCTCATGGCCACGCACCACGTCCGCGTCCTCCCAGGCCCAGGTGAACACCAGACGCTCGGGTGGCACGATCTCCCGGTAGACACCAGCCTTGGTGCGGATTTCGCCTTGCGGGGAGCGCATGCGGATGCGCCACGACCCCCCCGGACGAACGTCCATCCGGCACGACAGCGTCACGAAACCCTGCGGACCCCACCACACAGCCGCCCGCTCGGGATCGGTCCAGGCGCTGAACACCAGGGCGCGCGGCGCAGCGAAGATGCGTGTCAGCACCAGGGTGTTTTCGGTGCTCTGCTCAACCGTGTCCATTGTCCTCTCCGCCGGCTTGCAACTGCGTCAGGTAGGCGTCCAACCGGTCGAAGCCTTGCTCCCAGTAACGGCGATACGGCTCCAGCCAATCCGCGACCTGCTTCATCCGGGCGCCCTCCAGCCGGCAGGGACGCGACTGCGCCGACCGGCCGCGGCTGATCAGACCGGCACGCTCCAGGACCTTCAGGTGCTTGGAGATGGCGGGCAGGGTCATGGCAAACGGCTGCGCCAGGTCGGTAACCGTGGTTTCGCCGTCGGCAAGCCGGGCGAGAATGGCGCGCCGCGTCGGGTCGGCCAGGGCGGCAAGAGTGGCGCTGAGAGCGTCGTCGGACATCAACGGCTCAACCAGTTATTTAATTAACCTTGGAGTTAACTAGTGCGCCCCGCCGCTGGTGTCAAGCATCTCGCGACCGTGCGCGATCGGGTCGGCGCTACGCGGAGGTCAGTCGTTCACCCTGATGACGATCTTGCCGGGTTGGCTCCCACCATGCAGGCATCCGAAGGCCTACCGGGCGTCCGCGGAACCGAACAGAGCCCGCGTCCATTCGTTGTCGTGGCGACGAGCGCAGCGACACGCAATCTTCCGATTATGGCGAATGTTCAGGGGGATTGCCGCGTCGTGCGCTCCTCGCAATGACAGATGCGCAACCGTTTCCAATCAGCATAAAATTCTTCTTGCAGGCTCCCGCACGTCGCATCGTCCGGAAGCGCCCAGACGTGTTCACAGCTTCACCGTGTGGCATCCGGATGCCTCTCAGCCAAGCACCTCCGGATTGACCACATTGATCGGCGCACCAGAGCCATAAGCCAGAATCTGGTCGAAAATCTCGCTGAACTGCAGTTCATACTCCTCCCGCGTGACGTAGCCGATATGCGGCGTGCAGATCAGATTTTCCAAGCTCAACAATGGATCGTTGGCGTCGGTGACAGGCTCGTTGTCATATACATCCACCGCCGCCATGCCCGGTCGACCGACCCGAAGCGCCCGCTCCAGCGCTCCGCCTTCAACCAGCCCCGCTCGGCTGGTATTGACCAGGATTGCCGTCGGCTTCATGCATGCCAGATCGTGCGAAGTAACGATCCCGCGGGTCGCCGGGTAAAGCCGCAGGTGCAGCGACAGCACGTCGCTGTCGGCGAACAACGCCGGCTTCGCAGCGGCCGTGGCGTGACCGCCGCGGCGCGCCCGTTGCAGCGACTCTGCCCCCGACCAGACCAGCACCCGCATCCCGAACGCCCGCCCATACCCAGCCACCACCGCGCCGATCCGCCCATATCCGAAGATGCCCAGCGTCTTGCCGCGCAGCGTCGTCCCCACGCCGGTCTGCCAACGCCCGGCCTTCAGCGCCGCCATCTGCTGCGGTAACTGCCGCGCCGCCGCCAGCGCCAACGCCCAGGTCAGCTCAGCCGCGGCATAGGAGGGCGTGCCGGCATGCTGGCTGGACGAGACGACGACGCCGCTTCGGTTGCAGGCCTCGATGTCGATATGAGGATAGACGATGCGCTGGCTGATCAACCGCAGCGCCGGCAGGCGATCCAGCAGCGGTGCCTGGATCTTGGTCCGCTCCCGGATGAGCACCAGCACCTCGGTGTCCTGCAACCGCTGCGCCAGCACAGCGGTCTGGTGGACATGGTCGTTCCAAATGGTGACGTCGTGTCCGGCCAACTTGCCGAAGCAGGGCAGTGTGCGAACGGTGTCGAAGTAATCGTCCAGGATGGCGATCTTCATCGCCGATTGGCCGCCAGCACCGCCGCCCCGCGCCGCGTCAGTTCGATCCGGATCGGCTGGCCGGGGGCATGCACCCGGGCCACCAGCCCGGCATCGACCGCGTCCTCCCACACCGTCAGCCGAGGACACGATGTGCGCCACGCGTCCATTACCTCATCGTAGCTTCTCTCGCGGTTTACGACCCACTCAAGCAGATCAACGATCAGGGCTT
>Ga0073928_10011995_pt1 | contig 10017 bp, 12 predicted proteins | sample PaiPotPPA55metaG_FD_76969 | JGI IMG/M metagenome (GOLD analysis project Ga0073928, IMG submission 76969) | Iron sulfur acid spring bacterial and archeal communities from Banff, Canada, to study Microbial Dark Matter (Phase II) - Paint Pots PPA... ... | reverse complement strand
TGGCGCTTGAGCGCCTGGCCGCGCGGATCCACCACGATCAGCGTAGCGCCGCGTTTGGCGGCTTGCTTGAAAAAGGTCGCCGCCACCGGATGGTTCTCGGTCGGATTGGCGCCGATGACGAAAATGACTTCTGAATTCTTGCATTCGTTGAAAGTCGCCGACACCGCTGCCGAGCCAATCCCTTCCATCAAGGCCGCGACCGACGACGCGTGACACAGCCGGGTGCAATGATCGACATTGTTGGTGCCGAAGCCGGTGCGGACGAGCTTCTGGAACAGGTAAGCTTCTTCATTCGATCCCTTAGCCGAGCCGAAGCCGGCGAGCGCCTTCGACCCGTCGCGATCGCGGATCTTCTTCAAGCCGGCCGCGGCGCGATCGAGCGCTTCCTCCCAGCTCGCCTCGCGAAAATGCGTCCACGGATTCGATGGATCGATCTGTTCGTGCGGAATTTTTGGCACGCCATCCTTGCGGATCATCGGCTTTAACAGCCGCTGCGGATTATGCACGTAATCGAAACCAAAGCGGCCCTTGACACACAGCCGGTTCTCATTGGCCGGCCCGTCCTTGCCGGTGACGTAGAGCAGGTTGTCGTCTTTAATGTGATAGGTGAGCTGACAACCGACGCCGCAATACGGACACACGCTGTCGACCGACCGGTCGGCTTTAGCTGTAAAGACATTGCGCTCGTCCACCAGCGTCGCTGGCATCAGCGCACCGGTGGGACAGGCCTGCACGCATTCGCCACAGGCGACGCAAGTCGAAGCGCCCATCGGATCGTCAAAATCGAACACGATTTTCTCGCCGTGACCGCGACCGGCCATGCCGATCACATCGTTGACCTGGACTTCGCGGCAGGCGCGGACACAGAGATTGCAATGGATGCAAGCATCGAGATTGACCGCCATCGCCGGATGCGAGCGATCGGGGCCGGGCGTGTCACGGCGCGGGAAACGGCCCGGCGCGATATCGAGCCGGGTCGCGATCTTCCACATTTCGGAATCCGGATCGTGCGCCACCTCGCGGGCCGGCTGATCGGTGAGCAGAAGTTCGGCGACCATCTTGCGCGCGGTCTTGGCGCGATCGGTCTGCGTGCGCACCTTCATGCCGGGGGACGGCGTGCGGATGCAGCTTGCCGCCAGCACGCGTTCGCCTTCGATCTCGACCATGCAGACCCGGCAATTGCCGTCGGGCCGGTAGCCAGGTTTGGGCAAGTAGCACAGATGCGGCAGCTTGATGCCGAGCCGTCGCGCGGCGCGGAAAATGGTCTCGCCCTCGCGAATATCGATCTCGCGATCGTCGATCGTGAAAGTGTTAGCGGCGGCGTCCATCACGCGTCCTTCTGCGTCCCGTCATCCTGAGGCGCCCGCGCGCAGCGCGGGCCTCGAAGGATGCTGTTCAACACTAGGGCCGTCGCCCTTCGAGGCTCGCTGCGCTCGCACCTCAGGGTGACGGGAAACAAGCTTTTCATTACCAATGTCCCAGCGGTTTGGTCAGTTCATCCGGAAAATACTTTATCACGCACAGCAACGGGTTCGGCGCCGCCTGGCCTAATCCGCAAATCGACGCATCGCGCATCAGCACCGAGAGTTCGTCGAGGAGCGCCACATTCCACGGGCCTTCGGCCATAAGCTGCGCCGCCTTTTCGGTGCCGACCCGGCAGGGCGTGCATTGGCCGCAGCTCTCGTCCTCGAAGAACTTCATCAGGTTAAGCGCCACCGCCTTCATATCGTCCTGGTCGGACAGGATCACAACCGCGTGCGACCCAACGAAACAGCCGTACTTTTCGAGCGTGCCGAAATCGAGCGGGATATCGGCCATCGACGCCGGCAAAATGCCGCCCGAGGCGCCGCCGGGCAAATAGGCCTTGAAGCGGTGGCCGTCGGCCATGCCGCCGCAGAATTCGTCGATCAGTTCGCGCACGGTGATGCCGGCGGGCGCGAGCTTGACCCCTGGATTCTTGACCCGGCCCGAGACCGAAAAGCTGCGGAAGCCTTTGCGCTCATGCCGGCCCTGCGAGGTGAACCAATCGACTCCCCGCTCGACAATGTCACGCACCCAAAACAGCGTCTCGACATTCTGTTCGAGCGTGGGGCGGCCGAACAGGCCGACCTGAGCGACATAGGGCGGACGATGCCGCGGCAAGCCGCGCTTGCCTTCGATCGATTCAATCATCGCCGATTCTTCGCCGCAGATATAAGCGCCGGCGCCGCGACGCAGATGGATCCTGCTGTGCTTGGCGAGTCCCGCGCGCTCGGCTTTGGCGATCTCCTCGGCAAGAAGGAGCCGCAACTCGGGATATTCATCACGGATGTAAACATAAGTGTCAGCGGCCTCGACCACCCAAGCCGCGATCAACATGCCCTCGATGAAACGATGCGGATCGCGTTCGAGATAAAAGCGGTCCTTGAATGTGCCGGGCTCGCCTTCGTCGGCGTTGACGGCGAACAGCCGCGGCGCCAGTTCAGCGCGCACCAGCGACCATTTGCGTCCGGTGGGAAAGCCGGCGCCGCCGAGACCGCGCAAACCAGCGTCGCTGACGATTTTGATGATCTCGTCGCGGCTGCGAGCGCCAGCGAGACATGACTTGAGCAGCGCATAGCCGCCGTCGCGGCAATAAGCGTCGAACGGCGTCGGCGTTGGATAGACATGTGGATGCGGAACGTGCACCGCGGCCGCGGCCACTTTGCCGATATCGGCCTGCATGACCTGAACGTGCCCGACCGCGCAAACCGGCGCGTGATCGCAGGCGCCCATGCACGGCGCACGCACGACGCGCACACCCGGCCCGAGCCGGTTCGGCAATTCGGCGAAAAGCCGCTCCGCGCCCTTGAGCGCACAGGAAAGCGAATCGCAGACGCGCAGGGTCACCGCGGGCGGCGGCGTCTCGCCTTCTTTCACCACATCGAAATGCGCATAGAAGGTTGCGACCTCATAAACCTCGGCCAAAGCGAGCCGCATCTCCTGCGCCAGAGCGGCAAGATGCGCGGCGGAGAGATGACCGTAACGATCCTGAATGAGATGCAAATGCTCGATCAAAAGATCGCGGCGGCGCTCGCGGTCGCCGAGGAGAGCGCGTATTTGTTCGCGCGCCTGCGGATCGACTTGACGGCCTTTTGGCGTGCGCGGCGCCCGGCGCCGGCCGCCGCCGCTGCGGCTCTCCGCCGGTTCAGTCCGCGGCAGTTCCGTGGAACTCATCTTCTCCTCGTAACAGCGAAAAGAGCCGAACGAACCGCGTAAACAAGTCCCAATTCCATATCGATCAATAGATATTTGTCCCGGAAGCGCTAGAACAGCCCGACGATCTGCCCATCCGGCCCGATATCGATCGCTTCCGCCGCCGGCACCTTGGGCAGGCCCGGCATGGTCATGATTTCGCCGCAGATCGCCACGACGAACTCGGCGCCCGCCGACAGCCGGACCTCCCGCATATTGATGACGTGATCGGGAGGCGCTCCCTTGGCGTCCGGATTGGTCGAGAAGCTATATTGCGTCTTGGCGCGTCCTGACCAAGGCCGCGATGGCGATTTGCGCATTTTTGGTTTTGTTCATTGGTTCAGCAAAGATCAAATCCGGGCCATGAGCATAGGCCTTAGGCTATAGGGAGGCCATAGCGAAGTGCGACGATTTTTCTGTTCTTCACACAATGGCCAAACTATGCGCACGTGTTCCGACGTGTGATAGAGGTGTGCGAAATTTTACTAGGGATGATCATGTCGACTTTGGATCAAAACATGCCGGCCGGTGCAGCGATGCCCCGCCTTCTTGATTGACGATGATATCCAGGGAGGCACAGGTGAAAACCTGTCCAGAGTGCAACGGTGATGGCGTCATTGAAAAGGGTACGGACGAAGAGCAGCAATGCCCAACGTGCGGCGGCAGTGGTTTCGTGCCTGATGACGATGATGATGAAGAAGTAACACGCACTGCCAGCTGGTGACCCAATCCGACGAAATGGACGCCCTATGCCCGCTTCGAGTAAAAGTCGGACATTTCGCAGCCGATCGATTCCTATTGGCGAGCGCATCCGATTCGGGTTGATCGATTAGTCCGCGCCCTGGCGGCCCGCAGCGGAGCACCGAGTGGCTGGACGTGGCAGCTTCGTAACAGCGTCGCGCAGAGGCACCGCCCATTGATTACTCGCGTCGGGCGGTAGGGTGATGGCCCTGACACAAACGCGAATCCTGGGCCGCACTATTGAATCATTTTTGGCGCTTTAATTGTCGTGCTCGGGCTATCGATCATCTGCTTTATGAAAGCAATAGCGGCTTGTGGCGTTGGGTGACCGGAGGGCGTGGCAATGTACTCAGCATGGGTGTCAAACGGCTTCTTGGCCTCGGCCAACCATTGCCCCGACCAGTCCTCATACGCGCGGATTCGGAAGTCCTTATAGAGTTCGATTTGGTCCATTTCCGTTTCCCGTTAGTTGCCTAGCGTTTCGCCAATCCCGCCAATCGGGCGCAACATTGGAGTCTGAATGAGCCCGGCACGCGGCGTTTCAAACTGGTTGAGGCCGAGCCTTTGCGGCATTGATTTGTATCAGGCGATCTTCACTGAGAGCAGCGAAAAATGGCAGAATGATCCGCCTAAGATAGATCGTTTGGCAGCCGACATTTCATTGGAGGCACTCAGAGAGTTATCCGGCGGCTTTGCTGTCTCAGCTTCAATCTTTTTGTGCTGCCAACCCCTTGCTGATTTCACAAATCCAACTGTTGAAACTGCCGGTCGCGCGCAAACCATCCGATGGTTTACCGGTAGAGACTCCGAAACGTGATGGCTGTCACAGAGGTCCCAGCGCCATCGGGCAAAACCCATTGAGGTCTCCGATGAAGTGGAGGCTCTTGCTCGCCGTTGTTTGGATCGCGCTGGCTGGTGCCATCGCTGCCTTGATCATCTTTCCTCCCGACTCCGTGCTGACTGCCGAATTTCGCCACTAATTTTTTGCGTGCGGTTCAGTGCGAGCGACCAACGCCAGTCCAGCTAGCGCCGAGGGGGCCTTTTCTTTTTGCCAAAAGATGGGGTAATCGGCCGGCGAGTTTGTGGATAGCTGAAGATTTTTGGTGCTGCGCTTCAGGCTGATGGAGCGATATCAGCAAAGAATTAGATCCCCTAGAACATTTTGTTACCAACCTTTCGCTCAGCGAGACCCTCCAACAGTTACTCATAGTCAGCGATCGGGTGTCTGGAGACACCGGTGGCCGAGCGGTATGAAAGGGAAGGACACGTGCTCGAACTAATCGAGCGGGCTAGAGAGCGTCTCTGAGTCACTCATCAAAAATCGCCAAACAAAAAATGTGTCTTTTTGTTCTTTATTTGTTTGAGCACAACTTCCTAAAAATGGCGCGGAGGACCTACGGCAAAGACGGTTCTGTTCGCCCCGAGACTTTAGGCGGGGACCGCAGTTGATGCGTGAATGACCGCCAAGGTCAAGGTTATCATCGCGCTCGCCTGATGCACAAGAGCGAGCGGCAGCGCGGCGACCGACAGCAGTGTCCAAATGCCGAGTGCTACTTGCACGATGACCGCCGCGGCGACAAGAGCTGCGCTTGTGAAGATGGGATCAGGCTTGACCAGTTTCGCGACATTGAACAGCTGAAGAAGCGCCAACAAACCGATCACATAGCCGAGCACGCGATGATCGAATTGGACCGTGAGCGGATTTTCAAAAAAATTCCGCCACAATGGCACCTCGAAGAACAGACGCGAGGACTGAGGAACAAGGCCGCCATCGATTAGCGGCCAGGTGTTATATACATGCCCGGCACGCAACCCGGCGACCAAAGCGCCGAGATAGATCTGCGCCAGAAGTAGTACCACGAGCCCGAGGGCGCCAGTCTGAACAGTCACCGGTTGGGCAGCTTTGCTTAATTTCCCGAAAAGCGACTGCTCCCGCTCGTTCTGCCACCGCGTTCCGGTCCAAACGAGGGCGACGTAAATCAGACAAGCAAGAATGAGATGCGTCGCCAAGCGGTACTGAGACACCTCGACGCGTTCGGCGAGACCGGAAGCCACCATCCACCACCCGATCGCGCCCTGCAGCGCGCCAAACGTCAGGATCATCCATAGACCGGCGCGACGATTGTGCGGGATCCGGCCGCGCCACAGAAACCAAACGAAGGGCATAAAGAAAACCGCGCCAATGACGCGGCCGATGAGCCGGTGAGCCCACTCCCACCAGTAGATCGTCTTAAAATCGGTAAGGCTCATTCCGGCGTTCAGTTGCCGGTACTGTGGAATGGCCTGATACTTCTCAAATTCCGCCTGCCATTGTGTCTCGTTTAGCGGCGGCAGCGTACCAGTCACCGGCTGCCATTCCGTGATCGATAGCCCGGATTCTGTCAGCCGCGTCGCGCCACCAACCAGAACCATGGCAAAAACGAGCGCAGCGACAGCATAAAGCCACAGCCGGACCGCGCGGGCTTGGTCCAATTCTTCGCGATGGGAAGCCTGAATAGTTGTCATCATGTTCTTGTCGCGGGCGCGGCGACCATATAGCGCTGCGCCCTGCCCTCGCAACACTGGAATGCTTGAGCCCATGCCTGCGGTTTCGGAAACTTATCGGCGCGGTTGCGCTTTTTGTGCTTGCGATCGTCTGGGCGCTCATTGCCATGACAGTCGCGCAGTGTCCGGCCATCCGCGACAATACCGTCTTATCGATCCTGTATTATGTGATCACCGGATGTGGTGGGTATTGCCGGCAATGAGGCTGGTAAGCTTGCCCGACTCGCACACCACCAGTATCAAAGCTATTTGAAGCTTTAAAACTTATTCGGCTCCATCCGTATGGATGTGTAAAGATAACGCACCGCAGCGCCGGCACCCGCGTCGGGCATTGTCTTTGACCATTGTTGCCCATCACGTCATGGTTTTAGCCAGGGCGTAAATCTCTTCAGCGTCCAACACTTGATCTGAACTTTGGAAGAGTTGCGCGACGCAGGCGCGGTGCAGTTTCAACTTGAGCCCGCCGATCCCGAGCGCACCGAAGGCAACCTTCTGCTGACGGGTATTGCCTTTGTCAGTTGCGCAGATCCCACCGACCCCGAACGGCGGCTGCGCATTACAGTCGGCGATTAGTTCGATAGTCCGTTCGTCTCGCCAGTGACGTTCCTCTAGCAGCTCGACGCCAATAGCCCCGGCTGCGAACACGATGTCCGCCCCGCGAATGATCGCACCGCGGGCGGCACTATCGACTGCCACAAGCGGGATCGGTGATACTCCAAAACGTGTCTGGATCAACCGGCACGCCGCTGCTGCGCGCTGTTTGTCTCGCGCAGTCAGAGTCACTTGCGCGCCTTCCTTGGCGAAAAGCGCCGCGGCACGGAGTCCGACGGGTCCGGTGCCGGCAAGCACCACCACCTTCTTGTTCGTGAGAGGCACCGCCTTTGAAATCTGCGCAACCCCTGCAGCAGCCGTGGTATTCGAACCATTACTATCCAGCATCACCGACACGCGAAAGTTACCAAAAAAACGGTTAGTTACTGCCGCGAGTAGCTCCTCTCCAGCTGCCATGTTGGCGCCGCCGATGAAGATTGCCGTATGCTTCTTTTCGCTCAGTCCCCGGGTGAAGACTGCGCCATCAATCAACGGGCCGACGTTGTCAGGCGTGATCCCGCCGTAGCTCACGATGTGATCGGCACCTCCGTCGTAGCCAACGATAATATCGTAGGCGTTCGGCATCGGGTCGGAATCGAGTAGTAAAAGCAATCTTTTCATAGCATCTCGCCATCCAGTTGCTGCTAATCCGAGACGACGTTCTGCGGTTTTCCGGCCACGAAGGCTTCGATGTTATCGATCAACTGATCCGCCAAAATCCGCATCGCTTCCTGGCTGGCCCAAGCGATATGCGGGGTCACAATGAAATTCGGCAGATCGATTCCCAGTAGCACATTGCCGTTTTTCGGCGGTTCGCTGCTGAGGACGTCGAAACCGGCACCCCCAATCACACCAGTCTTCAATGCAAGTGCCAGGGCCTGCTCGTCCACAAGGCCGCCTCGGGCCGTGTTGATGAGGATGGCATCACGACGCATCATCGCCAGCTCTTTCGAGCCGATCATGTTGCGAGTCCGCGGTGTGAGGGGAACATGAAGCGTAACAATGTCGCTTTCCCTAAGAATGGTGAAAATATCCACGAGCCCTGGCTGCGCAACGACATCGGTCGCCAGCACCTGCATTCCGAGAGCTTCCGCGCGGCGAGCGACAGACTTGCCAAGCTCACCGAAACCGATAATTCCGAGCGTCGAGCCAGGGATATCGCGGATCGGATGCGGAAAGAAGCAGAACTGGCTAGCGCGCTGCCACGCACCGTTGCGCACGTCCTCGCAATAAGCGACGAGGTTTCGTCGCAACGCAAAGATCAACGCGAAGACATGTTCAGGAACAGTATTTTCTGCGCGCCATCTTTGTACGGGCGGCGACCGCAATCCAATTAATTCAGCACCGTCAGCCGCCGAAGACTCAAAGCATTGGAGTTATTACCCACCAGAATTACAAACTTACAAGAGCCGCGATCGTGTGTGTAAATATCCAACATCATAACTCGAAGAGAAAGAGCCTCGAAGCATAACGTGCTATTACCCTTCCAGAACAGCGCTAGATCGCTGTCGAGCCTCGAACAGGCAACAGGTCACCTACAGAATGAGAACAGAGGCCATCAGCACGCTGATGACTAACGACAGGGTGTTGGCTATGTTTGAACACTCAGATTATTTGCGAGAACAAGCGGCGAAATACCTGGAACAGGCCAAAAAGGAAGAAGATTCTTCTGCTATAAAAGAACTACTGCAATTGGCCACTATCTGCGAAGAAGTCGCCAATGATACGGACGACCGGCGCGTGAGCGGATGACTCTGACCCATAGGGACATTGGCTATCACGCTTTCGGCATCCTGTGCCGGTGACTATTCTCCCATATGATCCTCTCCTCGTGTCTCTCGCAGATAGCGAAGTACGTCTTCAGGCGAGGCTGACTGCCCGCTCTCAGCGGGCTCCGCCAGGTGGTCGCCATCAGAGAACGACGCAGGATTCGTCGCCTTCTCTTGTTGTTTCAGAAGCATTAGAAGCGCTTGCAAGTCTGACTTAATCTGTCGGATATCAGACTGGATCTCTGCCAAAAAAGAGACCAGCTTGTCTTCGCTGAGTGGGCTCATCACTGCCAATCCTAAAAGCGTATTGGAGGTCAATCGACCTTCGATATGCAAGAGGGGTTGAAAGCCAATTAGCGAAAGGTCAGCTTAACCCCACAGCAGAAGTGCAACAGTTGTGAGACTAAGATTGGGAAATAACGAGAGGCCGGGCTGCTAATGCGCCGCACGAATTATGCGCTATGCTGGATGACCACGCCAAAGAAGGCGGCAGAGGCTCGCAAGCAACATTTTTGCAGCGCGTGCGGGCTACTTGCTGATTGCATGTCTATTTGTCGCATTGACTGCACCGCTTGCTGTTTTCCCTCCTAGGAGTTTGTATTGGCTCCGAGCGGCCTCGAAGAGCGCACCTTCCTGCGACGTTTTCACAAGGCGACGGGTCTCAAGCCTACCGAGTATTGCTAACGCCTGCGCGTCGGCAAGGCACGAGAGATGCTCGAATTCACCAAAAAGACGATCGAGCAGATCGCTTGGGCGATCGGATACGAAGACCCCAGCTCGTTCCGCAAAGTGTTTCATCGTGTGGTGGGCTCGTCGCCCGGTGAATATCGCCACCGTTTCGCCGTGGCGTTGAGCGCTTAATATTATCCGGCACAATGGCGGACAGAACCTCCGCCTAGGCGGCTGCCTGTTTTGGGGAAAGGTCAAGTCGCGAATGTTCACTGATGGCCCGTCGCGGCAGTTAGTGCGCTGCACCGATATGTCCGAAGTCAGGAGTAAACCGGAAGTGCGTCACGCACAGTCGAAATGACGTGATGACCCATAGCGGACATTTCGCCGCCGCTGTCCAAGCCGAATTTTACTCAATCGGGCGCGCGAACCCCGGAATAAGAGACTTCGGAACAACTATCCTAACACGGCATTTACTTACCGCAGTCGG
>Ga0073928_10011994_pt1 | contig 10018 bp, 9 predicted proteins | sample PaiPotPPA55metaG_FD_76969 | JGI IMG/M metagenome (GOLD analysis project Ga0073928, IMG submission 76969) | Iron sulfur acid spring bacterial and archeal communities from Banff, Canada, to study Microbial Dark Matter (Phase II) - Paint Pots PPA... ... | reverse complement strand
GGCCGTCGCGAAAGTCGTCGCGGTCGTGGCCGCGGCGGTCGTGAACCGTCAGGCCACGACGCGCAGCCCGTGCCGCCGCTCGTACTCCGCCATCATCCGGTCCAGCCTGCGCCGGGTGTCCGTCTCGGCGAGCGGCGTGTGCATCACGATCGTCAGGTCCGGCCACTCCGGCACGCGCAGCTGCGTGGACTCGAAGTGCAGCTCGCCCGCCTGTGGGTGCACGTACACCTTCCGGTTCGTGCCGTGGGCCTGCACCTCGTGCAGCGCCCAGACCTCTGCGAACCGCGGACTGCTCGCCAGCAGCCGGTCCACGATCTCGGCGTAGGCGGGATCACCCGGGTGGTTGGTCATCTCCGCGCGGTACTGCGCCACGACCCGGCGCACCACCTCGTCGGCGTCCGGGTAGCCGCGGTCGTACTGCTCGTTCTCGAAGAAGTCGATCAGGCAGTTCGTGCCCACCTTGTCGTAGCCGAACACCAGCTGCGCCGAGGTGTTCATCGCCGTGATGTTCCAGTAGCGGTCGACGATGTGGCCCGGGTTGGGCAGCCACGCGTCGATCATCCGCTTGAGCGCTAGGCAGCAGCCGCCGCTCTCCTGCGGACTGGTTCGCAGTAGCGGCGGAGTCAGGCCGGCCAGCGCGTAGAGGTGCTGGCGTTCCGGCTCGGAGAGCTTGAGCACCCGCCCGACCGAGTCGAGCACCTGCCCGGACACGGTGATGTCCCGGCCCTGCTCCAGCCACTGGTACCAGGAAACGCCCACGCCCGCGAGCACGGCCACCTCCTCGCGGCGCAGTCCCGGAGTTCGCCGCCGCCCGCCGCCGGGCATGCCCGCCTCTTCCGGAGTGACCTGGCCCCGACGACTGATCAGGAAGTCTCTGAGCTCCGCCCTCCGACGCATGTCGGGGCAATCGAGGGCAGGCGTGGCGATCGCCATATCGCAGAGTCCTCCCGCAGCAGACTGGTGGTGCCGACACCACCATAAGCACACTCTCGGGACGCGGCATTCCCCGGACGCACAGTTGGTTCATGACCGAATCCTTGACCGAATTCCTCGACCAGGCGCCGGTAACGCCGCGCGCACCCGTCGGCACAGCACATCCCGTCGGCACGGCACATCCAGCCGGCACAGCGCATCCAGCCGGCCTCGACCGGCGGGCAAAGCTCGTGCTGCTCGTCCTGTGCGCGGCCAACTTCCTTGTGGGCATCGACTTCTCGATCCTCAACATCGCTCTGCCGGCCATCGGCACCAACCTGCATCTGAGCGAGGCCAACCTGCAGTGGGTGGCCACCGCCTTCGCACTGCCCTCGGGCGGTCTGCTGCTCCTGTTCGGCCGCACCGGGGATCTGATCGGCCGTCGACGCGTATTCCTGGCCGGCATCACGCTGTTCACCCTGGCCTCCGTGTTGACGATGCTCGCCTGGAGTCCGGCGGCACTGCTGACCGGGCGTGCACTGCAGGGCCTCGGCGCCGCGGGCGTGGTGCCGACCGGCATGGCCCTGCTGACCACGTCGTTCGCCGAGGGCCGGGCCAGGGACAAGGCGCTGGGTATCGCCGGTTCGCTGATGGCCAGCGGATTCACCGTCGGAACGCTGATCGGAGGCGTGCTCACCGACCTGCTCAACTGGCGGTTCACCATGGTGCTGCCGATCCTGCTCGGCGTGTTCGTGCTCGTCGCCACCCCGCTGCTGATCGGCGAGAGCCATAACGCGCACCACTCCAGGCTGGACGTGCCCGGCGCGGCGACCGTGACCGGCGGCCTGCTCTCCCTGATCTACTCGCTGACCACGGCGGCGCAGGTGGGCTGGACCAAGCCGAGCGTCCTCGGCACGCTGATTGCCGGAGTCGTCCTGCTCTCCGCCTTCGTCGCGATCGAAGCACGCAGCGCGCACCCGCTGGTTTCGCTGAAGGTGCTGCGCCGGCGCACGGTGGCGCTGGGCAACCTGGGCGGTCTGCTGTCCTTCGCCGCCGCCAGCGCGATCGCGTACATCGGAATGTTGTTCCTGCAGCAGGTCAACAGGTTCAGCCCGATTCAGGCGGGCCTGGTCTTCGGCTGGCTCGGCGTGCTCGCCGCGACTTCCGGGGCCCTGGCTCCGCGGGCGATCGGCCGCTTCGGCTCGCGCCGGGTGCTGGTCTTCGGGCTGCTCGGCCAGGGCATCGGCGCAGTCGCCATCGCGACCATGACCCGCGGTGACAGCGTCCTGATCCTATTGGTGGCCGGCAGCGTATGGGTGTACGGGCACCTGCAGGCCATCGTCGGATTCAACGTCACCGCCACCTCGAACCTCGCCGACGAGGAGCAGGGCCTGGCCACCGGCCTGGCGACGACCACCCAGCAGGTGGGGCTGACCGTCGGCATCCCGGTCATGAGCGCCATCGCCGCCAGTCGCACGAAGGGCCTGCTGAGCTCCGGCCACGGCTCGGTGGACGCGCTCGTCGGCGGCTTCCACCTCGCCCTATGGACGGACGCGGTGATCGTCCTGGTCGGTACGGCGCTGCTGGCGCTCGGCCTGCTCGGCCGCAAGGCGCGGTCCTGACCGGACCCCGCGCATCCGAAGCGCAACGACGCGCCACGAAGCGGATTTTCGGTCACCGCTGACACGCGAAACACGGCCCCCGCCCGGAGCGTTCCGGACGGGGGCCTTCGCACGCCGCACCGAGCTACTTGCGAACTACTTGCAACTGCGGTCATGATGCACTTGGATATGAGGCGGCGCCACCGCGCCGACTCGCCGCGTCGTCGACCGTGAGGACCGCCTTGAGCATGCCGACGAGTTCAGCCGTGCACGGTGCGGGCCGGATCGCCCAGGTGCGCGCGCTGCTGACCCCCGCCGAGTGGCGCCGGACGCTGCTGATGTTCGGATTCATCGCACTGCTGCACGTGGTCGGCTTCGGGATCTTCTTCTTCCTCGTGGTGCCCGAGCACTACAAGGGCCTCGGCATCGGGGTGGCCGTGCTCGCCTACACGCTCGGCATGCGGCACGCCTTCGACGCCGACCACATCTCAGCCATCGACAACACCACCCGCAAACTGATGCACGAGGGCCAGCGCCCGCTGAGCGTCGGATTCTTCTTCTCCCTCGGTCACTCCACGATCGTGGTGGCGATCGGGGCCGGCATCGTGATCGCGGAGAAGGCCGTACTCGGCGCCGTCACCAACCCGAACTCGACCCTCGAGCAGTTCGGCGGCGTCTTCGGCACGTCAGTCTCGGCCGCCTTCCTGTTCCTGATCGCGGCGCTGAACCTGGTGATCCTGGCCGGGATCGTCCGGATCTGGCGGTCCATGCGGCGCGGCGAGTACGACGAGGCGGAACTGGAGCAGCAGCTGCTCAACCGCGGCCTGATGAGCCGCTTCTTCGGCCGGTGGATGCGCGCGATCCGCAAGCCCTGGCAGATCTACCCGGTCGGCGTCGTCTTCGGCCTCGGCTTCGACACCGCCACCGAGGTCGCCCTGCTGGCCACCACCGCGCTGCTGGCCAGCCAGCACGTGCCCTGGTACGCCATCATGGCGCTGCCGATCCTGTTCACCGCCGGGATGACCCTGCTGGACACGATCGACGGCTGCTTCATGAACCTGGCCTACGGATGGGCCTTCCTCAACCCGGTGCGCAAGGTCTACTACAACCTCACCGTCACCGGTCTGTCCATCGGCATCTGCCTGTTCATCGGCGGCATCGAGGTGCTCGGCCTGCTGAGCCAGGAACTGCATCTGACCGGCGGTTTCTGGAACGCGATGGCCGCCTTCGACATCAACAAGGCGGGCTTCTTCATCGTCGGCCTGTTCGTGCTGACCTGGCTCGCGGCGATGGCCGTCTGGCGCTTCGGGCGGATCGAGGAGAAGTGGTCGGCCGCCCCCGCCGAAGCGGATCTCTGACCGAACACTCATGTACCTGTGAAGAACCGGCGCGTAGTATGCATGGGTCCTCGCAACCATACTGGTGAGTGGGGCGTCTCCAAAGCAGGCCACGGTTCAATCCCCGGGACGGGCGTGGTCGACTAGGTCCTCGAAGAGGGGTTGCGTTTCCATGTCCATGATGATGGGCGAGTCCATACCTGAGCCCAACGCCGACGAGCGTGCGCTGCTGCCCTACGACGGCATCCAGATCACCGACGAGCAGCGGGCCACGTTCGACCGCGACGGGTTCTTCATCATCCGCGACGCGATCCCCACCGAGCTGCTCGAGCGGCTCATCGAGGCGCAGGACCGGGTCTACGCGAAGCAGAAGGCCGAGGGGAAGCTGCACCCCAAGGACCAGAGCATGCACCTGATGGGGTTCCTGCACCGGGACAAGGTGTTCCTCGAACTGCTCGAGCTGCCCACGGTCTTCCCGATGGTGTGGGGCATCCTCGGCTGGAACATCCACGCGTACCACCACCACATCGACATCCACCCGGGCGTCTCGGCGGACGTGCGCAAGACCTGGCGCTGGCACCAGGACGGCGGCCGGCAGAACCTGGAGATCGAGACCGGGCCCGAGCGGCCCCTGCTCTCCATCCGCACCGCGTTCTACCTCTCGGACCTGTCCCAGCCCGGCCGCGGCAACTTCATGTGCATCCCCGGCTCGCACAAGACCAGCCGGCTGGCCCGGCCCGAGGACCTGTCCGCCGACTTCGACCACCCCGAGGGCGCGATCGAGGTCTGCGCGAACCAGGGCGACGTCGTGCTCTTCGACCGGCGCCTGTACCACGGCCGTTCGGACAACTACTCCGACATCGACCGCCGCTGCCTGTTCATCGGCTGGACCTACCGCTGGATCGCCCCGCACGAGGACCGGATCATCACGCCGGAGCACCCGTGGTGGAACGAGCTGACTCCGATCCAGCAGCAGCTGGTCGGCGCGGGCAAGGACGCGCTGTCGTACTGGGGCATCGGCGACAGCTACCCGCTGCGCGAGTACCTGCGTGACCGCGGGCTGCTCGACCCGAAGGTCAACAACAACCGGTAGCCGCAGCGCGCTCGCTCCAGTGCGCCTCTTGCCGAACGCACCTCCTCAGCCGGAACCTGGCCTGAGGAGGTGCTCTCTTGTCAGCTGAATCGCCTTTCGGCGCGGAGCGACTAGAAGCGGACATCGCGATCGTCGGAGGCGGGGCAGCCGGCTGCGTGCTGGCCGCGCGGCTCTCCGAGCGGCCGGACATCCGAGTGCTGCTGATCGAGGCGGGGCCCGACTACCCGGATCCCGAGGCGCTGCCGCCGGAACTGCGCTCCGGCTGGCGCTCGGCAGGCAGCCACGACTGGGGTTACACGGATGAGGCGACCGGAGGCGTGGTCGCCAGGGCGAGACTCGTCGGCGGCTGCAGCGCCACGAACGGGACGATCGCGCTGCGCGGCGCGGCCTCGGACTACGACGGCTGGGCCCGGCTCGGCAATCCGGGCTGGTCCTTCGCCGACGTGTTGCCGGCCTTCCGGCGGCTGGAGACCGACCAGGACTTCATCGACGAGTGGCACGGCCGGCACGGTCCGCTGCCGATCCGCCGCTACGAGTCGAAGGAGCTCACCCCGGTCAACGCCGCCGCGTACGACTCGCTGGCCGAGGCCGGATTCGCCGAGGTACCCGACCTCAACCGGCCCGACGCGATCGGCGTGGGCCTCGCCCCGGTCAACACGATCGGCGGGGTGCGGATGAGCGCGGCGCTGACCTACCTCCAGCCGGCCCGCTCGCGGCCGAATCTCCATGTTCTGCCGAACGCCCACGCCGAGCGGGTGCTGATCGAGCGCGGCCGGGCAGTCGGAGTGCGCCTGGTCGACGGCCGCATCGTGCGCGCGGACCGGGTCGTGCTCGCCGCGGGCACCTACGGTTCTCCGACGATCCTGCTGCGCTCCGGCGTGGGCCCGGCGCAGGAACTCGCCGTGCTCGGCCTGCCCTGCCGCTCCGACCTGCCCGGCGTCGGCGCGAATCTGCAGGAGCATCCGGGGATCTCGGTGATCTGGCCGCTCGCTGCTCAGTTCCCTGACGGACCCCGCTTCCAGGTCGTGGCCACCCGGTCGGATTCGGATTCCGCGGACGAGGCGCCATGGCTGCAGCACGTGCCGGCCTCGACTCCCGATCTGTTCTGGGTCTCGGCGACGGTGATGCGCCCGCGTTCGCGCGGCACGGTGCGGCTGGCCTCGCTCGATCCCTTGGCCGCGCCCAGAATCCGGCTGAACCTGCTGCAGGACCCTGAGGACCTCGCGGCCATGGTCAAGGGGGTGCGCTCGGCCCGCTACGTCGGGAGTCTCAGCCCACTGCGAGAGCTGGCGGGCGGCCCGGAACAGTGGCTGGGCGCGGGAATCGACAGCGGGGCAGAGTTCCCCGAGGTGCTGCGCCGCGCGACGTGGACGTACCACCACGCGTGCGGAACCTGCGCGATGGGACCGGATCCGGAGCAGGGCGCAGTGGTCAGCTCGCGGGGCGAGGTGCACGGCCTGCCCGGCCTCTGGGTGGCCGACGCGTCGATCATGCCGGTCATCCCGAGCGGCAACACGCATCTGCCTACCCTGATGCTCGCCGAGCACCTCGCCCCGCGGATCGCCGAAGCCTAGGTATCCAGGACTACTGCCTAGGACTACCGCCGAGGACTACTGCCTAGAACTACCGCCGAGGACTATCGCCTAGGCGCCGGAACGAAGCCCGGTATCTCGGTCAGCGGCTTGACGAATCCCAGGTACTCAAGCCTGTCCTCGCCCAGCGCCGTGTATCCGGACGCGCGCAGCAGCCGGCGTACCGCGTGCTGCCCCGGCTCGGCGACCGCGTAGATCCGCTCGTAGCCCGAGCGCTCGGCGATCAGCTCCAGGTGGTCGAGCACCTTCCCGGCCACGCCGGTGCGCCGCAGCTCAGGCCGCGTCCAGAGCTGGGCCAGCTCGGCCGTCGTCGCGTCGTACCTGCGGTAGGCGCCGCCCGCGGCGGGGGAGCCGTCCGCCCGTCTCAGGCCTATCAGCGAGCCGCCGAGCCAGGTCTCGTATTCGCGCGGATCGGACTCCAGGTACCTGGCCGCCGCTCCGCCGCCCCTGGCCGACTCCTCGGACAGGAAGCTCGCCGCGAGCTCCACGGCCAGCGGATCACCGGCCTCCAGCTCGAAGGCCTCCAGGTCGAACGGTTCTGGCACCGAGATCAGGGCAGGGGAGGGCACGGTCAACGTGCTCATGGAATTCACCTCTGAAGTGATTCAAGAATGTGTGCAAGCAGGGGGAAACGGTCCGTACCGGTCGTTCGCGGTCAGAGGTAACGGCGACACGACGAGGACCACACCCGGCAGAGGTCGATGTGGTCACGGGTAACCAGCGCGATGTCTCGTACGCGGCCCGTGGTCATGGATACATTGGTATCAGGGTTGGCCGGGCCGGGCAACGCGGAATCAGTCGGCGTTCACCATGAAGTTCGCGGCTTTCTCCAGGTACGCCCACAGTTCGTCCCGCTCGCTCTCGGCCAGTCCCGCGCCGTCCACCGCGACGCGCATGTGCGCCAGCCAGCGGTCCCGGGCGGCGAAGTCGATGTGGAAGCCGACGTGCCGCATCCGCAGCCGCGGGTGCCCGCGCTCCTGCGAGTACGTCGTCGGGCCGCCCCAGTACTGGATCAGGAACATCGCGAGACGCTCCTCGGCGGGGCCGAGATCCTCCTCGGGATACAGCGCGCGCAGCTCGGGATCGTCCGCCACGCCCTGGTAGAAGGCGTGCACGATGCGGCGGAACGGCTCCTCGCCGATCCGGTCGTACAGCGACTTGTCCGCCTCGTCCGACTTGGAGATCGAGACCACGCGCGTCCTCCACCGCTTCCTGCCGGCAATCCTCGGCCTCGGCCGCACGGCCGGACCCTACGATCCATTGTCGCACCCGCGTCGCTGCTCGAATTCCCCTGCGCTGTGCGGCGGCCTACGAATGAACCTACGAAAGCCAAGCGCGCAGATGCGCCTGCCAGCCCAACTGCAATCGCGTGCTGACCTCCGCCAGCTCCATCATGTGCGCCACCCGGCGCTGCACGGTACGCAGCCCGAGCCCGAGCTGCTTGGCGATCGCCGCATCCGTCGCGCCCACCAGCAGCAGCGAGAGGATCCGCAGGTCCAGCGGCGTGGGCAGCGGCTCGGCCGGCCCGGTCTGGACCTGTTCGCCGGCCAACCGCACCGGCATCGCCCGCTGCCAGATCGACTCGAAAAGTCCGAGCATCGCCGCGACCAGACCCGGCGCGCGCGAGATCAGCGCCATCGGCCCCTCGTCCCCGGGCACCCGGCCCTCCCCGGCGAGCGCGACGGTGGAGCTCAGCGGCAGCATCACGGTACTGCGATCGGCGACGAGCAGCCGGGTCGGCACCGACTCGATCACCCGGATGTGCTCCTCGGGAAGCACCGCCGCGGCGAACTTCTCCGCCGCGTCCGGGCGCTCGAGCACCGCGCGTTCGATCACCACCCGGTATCGCACGCCGCGCTTCACCGCGATCTCCTCGGCCTCCACCGCCCCCGCCTCGACGACCTCGACCTCTGCCTGGGTGAGCGCCAGCAGTTCGGTCTCCGCGTTCAGCTGGATGTGTTCGAAGCGTTGGCGCACCTCGTCCGCGCCGACGGCCAGCTCCACCCAGTCGTGCACGCTCTGCGCGGAGGCCGCGTGATACGCCTCGGCGAGCGCGGCCGCGGTCAGCTCCGCCTGGCCGAGGGCGTGCCGCTGCGCGGTCAGCAGCGCGCCGAGGGCCAGCTGCGGCGGCGCCGTCTGCACCAGGCCGACCGCGTTCCGGTTCGCCAGCGACTTGGCCTCGAGTACCTGCACGGCCACGGCCACCGGGGTCCGCTCCAGACCCAGCCGCACGGCCAGCGCCTCCACGCTCGAGGGGCCGACGTGGACGAGCTCGCGGTAGACGCGCTCGGTCAGTTCATCCAGTCCCAGTATCCCGAGCACGGTATTTGAGCTTTCGCAGGCCCGCTAGCGCGACTGGCTGCGGAGGGTCGAGGTCATATTTCGAGACCGTAGCATGTTCGACTCTCGCAGGTCGGGTGCGATCTCCGGCACCGTGGCCCGGTTGGCCCTGTTGGCCCCCGATATTGGCACTCGGGTTGACCGAGTGCCAAGAATCGGCATAATCTGCCGACTGGCACCCTCGGCCCGAGAGTGCCAACGCGAAGCCGTCCTCCTGGCACCCGCGACGACAGGACCCGGCCTACTCGCTCACAGACATTTGAACGTCTCCGAAGGAGAGGTCACGACCGTGGCTACCGTTGCCATCAAGCCGCTCGAGGACCGTGTGGTCGTCAAGCCGCTGGACGCCGAGCAGACCACCGCCTCCGGCCTGGTGATCCCGGACACCGCCAAGGAGAAGCCCCAGGAGGGCACCGTCCTCGCGGTCGGTCCCGGCCGCTTCGAGAACGGCAACCGCCTGCCCCTGGACGTCAAGGAAGGCGACGTCGTCCTGTACTCGAAGTACGGCGGCACCGAGGTCAAGTACAACGGCGAGGAATACCTCGTCCTGTCGGCGCGCGACCTGCTCGCCGTCGTCTCGAAGTAGGCGCTGCGCGCGCGAAGGCCGCGTTCCGTCCCGCCTCGGCTGAGAGCGGCGGGGCGCGGCCTTCGTCCTTCGCGCGGCCCGCCCCCGCCCCCGGCCACCCCCAGGACCAAGAAGGGACTTGGCAGTCATGGCCAAGCAGCTGCAGTTCGACGAGGACGCCCGTCGCAAGCTCGAGCGCGGTGTCAACGCCCTTGCCGACGCGGTCAAGGTGACGATCGGCCCCAAGGGTCGCAACGTCGTGATCGACAAGAAGTTCGGCGCGCCGACCATCACCAACGACGGCGTGACCATCGCCCGCGAGGTGGAGCTCGAGGACCCGTACGAGAACCTCGGCGCCCAGCTCGCCAAGGAAGTGGCGACCAAGACCAACGACATCGCGGGCGACGGCACCACCACCGCCACCGTGCTGGCCCAGGCCATGGTGCGTGAGGGTCTGCGCAACGTCGCGGCCGGCGCCCAGCCGATCGCGCTCAAGCGCGGCATCGACGCGGCCGTCAAGTCCGTCTCCGAGGCCCTGCTGGCCTCCGCCAAGCCGGTGGAGACCAAGGAGGCCATCG
>Ga0073928_10011992_pt1 | contig 10019 bp, 5 predicted proteins | sample PaiPotPPA55metaG_FD_76969 | JGI IMG/M metagenome (GOLD analysis project Ga0073928, IMG submission 76969) | Iron sulfur acid spring bacterial and archeal communities from Banff, Canada, to study Microbial Dark Matter (Phase II) - Paint Pots PPA... ... | reverse complement strand
CTTCCAAGGCCGGCAATCTCGGCTAGACTTGCCGGATTGGGCGGCCGAAGGAGGGCGACGTCATGTCGGCGGAAACATCAAAAGGCGGGGCAAGGCGGCCGCGCTCGGTGGCCCTGGTCGGCCCCTACGGGAGTGGCAAGTCCACCCTGTTCGAGGCGATGATGGGGGTTGCCGGCGCGGCGCTGAAGCGCCCCGGAACGGCGCGCGGGCGCTCGGCGACCACCACGCTCCGGCTCGGGCATTGCAATTTTCTCGGCGATCCGTGGTCGATCCTCGACTGCCCCGGCTCGGTCGAATTCGGCTACGATACCGCCGGCGCCATCGCCGTGGTCGATATGGCCGTGGTGGTGTGCGAACCGGCGCCGGAACGCGCCAAGGCGCTGGCGCCGATCCTCAAGTCGCTGGAGAGCGAGGGCGTCCCCTACCTCGTTTTCATCAACAAGATCGACACGCTGAACGGCGGCATGCCCGACCTCCTGGCGGCGCTGCAAACCTATTGCAAGCGCCCGCTGGTGCTGCGGCAGCTCCCGATTCGCGACGGCGAGACGGTCACCGGCTTCGTCGACGTGGTGAGCGAGCGCGCCTACCGCTACCGCGAGGGCCAGCCCTCCGAGCTGATGGCGCTGCCGCCGCAGATGCGCGAGCCGAAGACGGAGGCGCTGAGCGGCCTCATCGAGGTGCTCGCCGACCACGATGACGCGCTGCTCGAGAAGGTGCTGGAGGACATCACGCCGACGCCCGAGGAGATCTTCCGCCAGTTGCAGAAGGATCAGGCGGCCGGAGGGGTGGTCGAGGTGCTGTTCGGCGCCGCCGAGCGCCAGCAGGGCATCCGGCGGCTCTGGAAGGCGCTGCGCCACGACGGCCCCGATCCCATGGAGACCGCCGCCCGCAAGGGCATCGCCGCCGACGGCGAGCCGCTGGCGCAGGTGTTCAAGACGGTGCATGCCGGCCACACCGGCAAGCTCTCCTATGCCCGCATCTGGCGCGGCCCGGTGCGCGACGGGGCGACCCTGGATGGCACCCGCGTCAACGGGCTCTATCGCATTGCCGCCGAGGAGCCGGCGAAGGTGGCCGAGGCGGGTGCGGGCGAGCTGGTGGCGCTCGGGCGGCTCGAGACGATCCCGACCGGCGCCACCTTGAGCGCCAGCGGCGCCGCCGCGAAGCTGCCCTATCCCGCGCCGCCGGAGCCGGTCTACGCGCTCGCGATCACGACCGAGGACCGCAAGGACGACGTGAAGCTCTCGGGGGCGCTGCAGAAGCTGGGCGAGGAGGACCCCTCGCTCCGCATCGAGCACGACCAGGAAACCAGCGAGACTATCCTGAAGGGCCAGGGCGAGATGCATCTCCGTGCCGCCATCGAGCGGCTCGCCAAGGCATCCAACATCAAGGTTTCCGCCGCGCGCCCGCGCGTGCCGTTCAAGGAGACGATCCGCCACGCCGTGCACCAACATGGCCGGCTCAAGCGCCAGACCGGCGGGCACGGCCAGTTCGCCGACGTGAAGATCGACATCGAGCCGCTAGCGCGCGGCGAGGGGTTCCGCTTCATCGACCGCATCGTCGGCGGCACGGTGCCGAGGCAGTACATTCCGGCGGTCGGCGAGGCCGCCGCGGAGGCCACGCGCAAGGGGCCGTTCGGCTATCCGGTTGTCGATGTCGCGGTGACGCTGGTGGACGGCCAGTTCCACTCCGTCGACAGTTCCGACATGGCGTTCAAGACGGCGACGCGGATCGCCATGTCGGAGGGGCTGCAGAAGGCCGAGCCGATTCTGCTCGAGCCGATCGACCAGGTGACCGTGAGCGTGCCGAACGACTACACGCCGAGCGCGCAGCGCCTGTTGAGCGGGCGGCGCGCGCGGCTGCTCGGCTATGCCGAGAAGCCGGGCTGGCCCGGGTGGGACGATGTCGAGGCGCTGATGCCCGAGGCGGAGATGCACGATCTGATCATCGAGCTCCGCTCGCAGACGATGGGGCTCGGGACGTTCCGCCGCCGCTTCGACCATCTGGCCGAGGCGCGCGGGCCGCTGGCCGAGCGCATGGTGCAGGAGGCCGCCGCCGCCGCGCGGTAACCGACCATCGCACGTCCTATACTAAAGCGGATTTCGCTTGACTCGAATCATATGCGAGCCACTCAATCCGTCATGGCCGGACGTGATCCGGCCATCTCGATACTGGAGCGCACCACGGGCTTGCCGGGTCCACCGGATCAAGTCCGGCGGCGGGCTGTCCGGGCACTTCGACCCGGGCACCGGCAATTACGGTTTATAGTGTTTCCAGTCTGCTGAAATCCGCTCTAATATCCTGACAGGTCCCATCCCGGCGCAAACCGGTCGGCGGCGAACAGGCGCGCCAGAGTGCAAGTGGAATGATATGTCGAAATACTGCGAACTGATCACCTATCATGACACCAAGCTTGCGGCGGATTTGTCGACCGGAGATGTAGCGCACATCACAGATGCAGTGCCATCGTCTGAATTCGTGACCCTCATTGGCTTTTTCCCCGAAAACGAGAAAAACATTTGCTTCCTTATTCCGAGATCCATCACCTCGGTAGCTCTCAATATGCCAGGGACGGATCTGGAAGGGCAAATCATTCCATTGCGCTCAACTCCTCCGAACGCAAACGGCAGTCTTTCATTCTACAATCCCGGCTCCGGCCACTATCTTGTCGCGGGGCCTCCGGACGAGGAGACCGGGGTAGGTCCGGTCGCCATGGACCGGGTCGAAATAGACGATTTCGAGCGCTTCACGATACAACAACTATCGCCGCTATACGTTCCCCAATCGGCAGCCTCCGTTGGGAATCGCTTCGAGAAAGTCATGCAAGCTGGCTTGCAGCCTCAGTCATTGATGCGCTTTTTGCAGGAGCAGGGCGCGGGCGCCGACTGGGTTCCGATTATCGAAGCTGTGGCAAGATTGATGCCGCAGGAGCAGATCGAATATTTTGTCCATTGGCTCAAAGCCGCGCCCAGGGCGCTCCAACGACTGGGTGAAATCTATCAAGAAGACATCGACGCGACCGTCGCGCTGCCCCGCCTGTTCGAATGGCTCGCATCCCGATCAGCTGTCGACCGGCCGCCCGAGCGCGATCATGAAATCCGACGGACTGGCCTCTCGGCGAAGCTGTTCGGCATCCCTGGGGTGGAGAAGCGCGCGGCGGCGAGGCGCGACGGAGCCGTCAAATTACCCGAGCAAGCGGCCTCGCCGTCACCCGAGAGGTTGGGGCCGAATCTCGATTTCATCGGCTCGCGCGGCTTCTCGGGTTCGCATGTTTCGTTCCCTCACAGCTGCAACGTTCTCATGCGCCAGTCGGTCTCCCCACGCCGCACTGTGTGCGCCATTGCAACCGCTCGCAACGAGGGCCTTTGTCTTCTCGAATGGATTGCATATCATCGATCAATCGGCATCGAGTCGTTCTTCCTTTACAGCAATGACAATTCGGACGGATCCGACGAGCTTCTTGCAGCACTGGCGAAAGCCGGTCAAATCGTTTGGTTCCCGAGCGACATCCGCGGAGGCACGTCTCCTCAGGACAAGGCATACGGCCATGCTTTGGGAGTACTGCCCGACATTCTGGATTATCGGTGGTCTCTCATCATCGATCTCGATGAATTCTTCGTATTCAACCCTGACATGTTCAGCTCCATCGCGGACTATATAGCGTGGCAAGAAACCCAGCCCGTCGATGCGATCGCGCTCAGCTGGGTCATCATCTATTCCGGAGGCCAGGTTCGCTGGCGCGACGAGCCTCTGGTTCGGCGATTCAGGAATCAATTCGCCAATCCGGCGCCATTGATCAAGACACTTTTCCGCCCGCGCAAATTTATCCACGCTACGCCGCATCATCCGACGGCATATGGCGGGACCCATTGCGTATTCCGCAATTCCGACCGTAGTTTCCGGCCGCACGACGAACTCGAAAATCCATCAACCTCGGAGGACCCGGTTGCGTACCATGCCTGGATAAATCATTACTTTTTCAAATCTGCCGAGGAATTCCTGTGGAAATGGGCGCGTGGCCGACCCGGGGAGATGGATGTGGTTAGAGAGCCGACGACACGGGGGCTTACCAAGGATTTTGTGCAATCATTCATGAATCAGTATCTTGCGGCGGATAATATCGTTTCTCACGATACCATCGAGAGATGTGCGCCGGACTTGGATGCGCAGATCCGGTATTTGAAGAGCTTCCCGGGGGTGACCCAAGCTTCTGAATTGATTAAAGAAATGTATCGCTCAAGGATCGGCGATGTGGTCACGCTCTTCGAATCGGCCCCGGGGATTGTTGAAGCCGGTGAAATGGGGGCGAAGTTCCTCGCGCTTCTGAAATCCCAAACCGCAGGCTCCACATCTGAGGCTGAGATATAACGATCCCTGTCGGAGGCCGACGCCGGGGGCATAGGTTCGAACTCGCGCTCAAGCGGCGGGCTCGGCGGCCTCCTCTGCCGCGATTTCAACGTAGAGATTGCCCAGCGCCTCGGCCGCCAGTTCCTTGGTGAGCATGGGCGGCAGATCGTAGCTCTTGCACCCCTCGATCACCTGCTCGCAGATGAACTTCGGCTGATAGTGCGCGAGGCCGAACTTGCCCCGCAGCGTCAGACGCTCGACCACGAAATCAAACACCTCGTCGGTCAGCGTGAGCCCGCGCTCCTTCGCCACGCGCTCGAAAATCTCGCGGTACTCCGCGCGGCTGGGCGCGGACAACTTCATCTTGTAGGGGATGCGGCGCAGGAATGCCGGATGCATGAGATCGGCGGGGTTGAGATTCGTGCAGAATATCAGCAGCTGGTCGAACGGCAGCGAGAACGTCTTCCCGGTGTTGAGCTTCAGGTAATCGACCCGGTTTTCCATCGGAATGACCCAGCGGTCGAGAAGATCCTTGGGATCGACCAGCTGCCGCCCAAAATCGTCGATGAGGAACACGCCGTTGAGCGCCTTAACGTGAAGCGGCGCCTCGTAATATCGTGCCTCCGCGTTGTATCTCAGGTCGAGCATGTCGAGCGTAAGCTCGCCGCCGGCCAGCGCAACCGGCCGGTTGCACATGGCCCAGCGGTCGTCAAACCCTTCGAGCTGCAGCACACCCTTTTCCGACAATGCCGCGATGTCGGCTTCCGGGACGGACGGCTTGTGCAGGCTTGCGTCGAAAAGCTTGATGATCTGGCCGTCGACCTCGACCGCATACGGAATATGGACCACGTTCCCGAACAGGCGCGCGATGCGCGTGGCAATGCTTGTCTTGCCGTAGCCGGGCGGCCCGAACAGCAACATGGTGCGTCCCGCATTCACCGCCGGCAGGAGCTTGCGGATGTAATGCTCGGGAACAACGAGGTCCGCAAAGCCGCGCCTGAGCGTCTCCGCATCAACGGTTTCATTCGTCACCCGCTGCTTCAGCACCTGCTGCTCGAACGCGTGAAGGGGAACCGGCGCCGGCCCGAGATAGAGATTCTGGCGCATCGCCTCGGCCACGGCCGCCTGGCCTTGCGCGCTCAGCGCATAGCGTATGTGAGTCAGGATGCCGACGCGCGCCGATCCCAAAGCCTGCAGCAGCCCGCGATGAACGGCGTCGTCGATCAGGTGCTGCACGATGGCGGGCGGAATCTTCATGCGCTGGGCAAGTTCCGGCTCGATCTCGCATGACTCGAGATGCATGAACTTCAGCATCAGATTGAGCAGATTGCCCTGCGCGATGCCCGTCTCGGCGACGGTGCGCGGTATCGGCGGCGCATCCTCGAACACGTCGGCAAGCTGCTCCATGCTGACGCGGCCGAGGGCGACCAGGTTCTCGCGCAATCGCCCGCCCTTGAATCGCCGCCGCTGCAGCGCCGCGTCGATGTCGGCGATCGTCACGAGGCGCCGCCTGAGAAGCACTTCACCCAGTCGCATCGAGGTCCTCTGTTCTCAATTCCGCGGCAATCGGCATCGTCCAGAGCGGAATGTATCCGGAGGCGGGAGCCACAACCAGCGGAAGATGATCAGGCGAGGCGCCGCGGCGGCGCCCGGGGCGGTCAGTCCCGCGCCAGGATCTTGACCGCGCCGCTGCCCGGCCCCTCGGCGGTGCACACCACCCGATCGCGGACCCGGTGGAAGGCGAGATCGATCCGGCGGTCGCCTCCGACCGGGAGCCGGCGGATGCGCAACCGCTCGACCCCGATCGGCAGCGCCGGGCGATTGAGATTGACCTCGCCCCGCCAGCCGTCGATCGTGAGCCCGAGACAGGCCTGCAGCACCATGAACACCGCGCCCGCCGCCCAGGCCTGCGGCAGGCAGGCCACCGGGTAGGCGATGGGCGCCTCGCCGGCCGAGCGGGTGAAGCCGCAGAACAGCTCCGGCAGGCGCATCTCGAACTGCACCGCCGACTCGAACAGTTCGTTGAGCAGCCCGACCACCCGCTCCCGCTCGCCGTAGCGCGCCATCCCGGCCGCTGCGAGCGCGGTGTCATGCGGCCAGACCGAGCCGTCATGGTAGCTCATCGGGTTGAAGCGCGGCTCGCCCTTGGCGAGGGTGCGGATGCCCCAGCCGGAATTGAAGGCGGGTGAGGCCAGCGCTTCGGTGACGCGCGCCGCCCGCTCGGGCGCGGCGAGCCCAGTGAAGAGGAGGTGCCCGGCATTGGAGGCGCGCACGCGGCAAAGCTCGCCCGCTCCGTCGATCGCGATCCCGTAGAGCCCGGCCTCTTCCATCCAGAAGCGGCGCTCCACGGTCTCGCGGAGCCATCCGGCGCGGTCGCGCCAGCGTTCGGCGTCCTCGGCTTTGCCCAGCCGGGCGGCCAGGCCGGCCATCGCGCGCAACGCGGCATAAACGTAACCCTGGACCTCGGCGAGCGCGATCGGCCCCTCCGGAATCCGCCCGTCGGCGTGGAAAATCGAATCCCAGCTGTCCTTCCAGCCCTGGTTGACGAGGCCGCTCCGCTGTCCGCGAGCGTAATCGAGCAGGCCATCGCCGTTAGAATCGCCCTCGCCCTCGATCCAGGCCATGGCGGCGGCCAAGGCGGGCCACAGCTCGCTGATGAACGCCAGATCCCCGGTGCGGTCGGCGTAGGCGCCGGCCAGCACGACGAACAGCGGCGTCGTGTCGACCCCGCCGTAATAGCGGCCGAACGGCAGTTCATGCAGGGCTGTCATCTCGCCCTTGCGCATCTCATGCATGATCTTGCCGGGCGCCGAATCGCGGAAGGGCGAATGCTCCCGCGCCTGGTGATGCGCCAGGAAGCGCAGCACGCCGCGCGCCAGCCCGGGGTCGAGCCACAACGTCTGCAATGCAGTTATGATGGCGTCGCGCCCGAATGGCGTGGAGAACCAGGGGATGCCGGCGTACGGGTAGGGGCCGGTCGGCAGTTCGGTGGTCAGCAAGGCGAGATCGGCGGCCGCCTTCTCCATCCATTCGTTGAACAGGTGCGTCGGCGTTGCCAGCCGCGCCCCGCGCCGGCGCGCCGCCCGCATGCTCCCGCGCGCGCGCGCGGCGGCATGGCGGAAACGGGTCAGGTTGGGCAGCTCGGGCGCCAGTTCCGGCCCGATCTCCAGAAACAGCTCGGCGCGCCCGTTCGCCGGCAGGTCCACGAGAAAGGCTGCGTGCCCGGCCGACAGATCGCGTGGCGGCTCGGAGAACGAGATGGCGAAGGCGCGCAAAACGCCGTCCAACCCCTCGTAGCGCAGCAGCACGGAGGTCTCCGTCACCTCCGATGGCAACGCGCGCCCGCGCGCCGGCCGATGCCGTCCGCGAACCTCGAACATGTCGCGGAAATCGGCGGCGAATTCCAACGCGAGCGGCACCGTCGCATCGCTCTGGCCGTAATTTTCGAGGCTGATCCGCTCGTAAAGCCGCCGCTCCCAGAGGAGCCGCTTGCGCTCGATGTGGATCACCCCCTTGGGCGTCGGCAGCCCGCCCAAGGGAGGCAGCGGGTTGTTCGTGAGGTGGGCCGTGAAGAGCACGTTGTCCTGGCTCACCGCGCTGCCGAGTAGCGACGGCGGCTTGCCCGCCAGGGTCAGCCAGAAGCGCGAGAGAATGCGCGTATCGTTGTCGAACAGCCCGTCGCCGTCGCCGAGGACATTGCCGGTCGGCTCGGCGACCAGGAATGTATCGCCGTGTTTCAGCGCGTAAAGCCGCAGCGACTCCCGCGCGGGCTCCGCGTCCGCCTCCGGATCGCTTTGCCGCGGCTCGGGGGCCGCCGCAGCCCACGGTGCCAAGTCGTTCATCGCTGCCCGCCCGCGGCGGGTCGGTGGTTGTTGTCGTTAGCCATGGATGCCATTGGTCACCGCCCGATCGAATGCTCGATGCACTGGTTTATGGCGAGGCACCACAGAGTTTCGTCGCGCGCGGAGTCGATGCAAGGGGGAAGGGCGAGAAGCATGCCCGGGGCACCTCGAATACCCTCAAACGCTGAGGTCTTTCAAACGCCGAGAACAGCGCCAGCATATCCTATCGTTGCAGAAACGAATAAGCAATCCTTTAGCACGCCCGGTGGTTCACCCGGCTTTCACCGCGCGGCGTGTCTCTCGCGCCACAATCCCGACCGCGATGCGCAACACTCCTCGCGCGCGCTCGGCCACCGGCGCGTCGATCATGCGCCCCTCGAACGCCACCGCCTCTGTTGCCTGCGGAAGACCCGCGGCGGCATGGCGGGCAATCTGCGGCTCGGTTGCCAAGGCCAGCTTGTGCCCCCGGTCGCTTGCCGAGGACGCGGGCGGGTGCGAATCTCCGCCGGCAACTCACGATGCCCCCGCAGTGGCGGCAGAGACCGATGGTCGAGAGGACAGCATGGCCCAGATCAAGGTGAAGAACCCCGTGGTCGAGCTGGACGGGGACGAGATGACCCGGATCATCTGGGCGCGCATCAAGGAGAGGCTGATCCTGCCGTACCTCGACATCGAGCTGATCTATTTCGACCTCGGCATCCTGAACCGCGACCGGACCGACGACCAGGTGACGGTCGACGCGGCCAACGCGATCAAGCAATACGGCGTCGGCGTGAAGTGCGCGACCATCACCCCGGACGAGGCGCGGGTGCGCGAGTTCAACCTCAAGCGCATGTGGCGCAGCCCGAACGGCACCATCCGCAACATCCTCGACGGCACGATCTTCCGCGAGCCGATCATCTGCCGCAACGTCCCCCGCCTGGTGCCGCACTGGAGCGAGCCGATCGTCATCGGCCGCCACGCCTACGGCGACATCTACCGCGCCGCCGAGACCAAGATCCCGGGACCGGGCAAGGTCACGCTCAACTATCAGCCGGAAGGCGGCGGCGCGCCGCAGGTGCTGGAGGTGCACGACTTCAAGGGCCCCGGGGTCGCGCTCGGGATGCACAACACGAAGCACTCCATCGAGGGCTTCGCCCGCGCCACCTTCAACTACGCGCTGGCGCGCAAGTACCCCGTCTATCTGTCCACCAAGAACACCATCCTGAAGGCCTATGACGGCATGTTCAAGGACGTGTTCGAGGAGGTTTACGAAACGGAATTCAAGGCGGCCTTCGGCCAGCTCGGCCTCACCTACGAGCACCGCTTGATCGACGACATGGTGGCGAGCGCGCTGAAATGGCCGGGCGGCTATGTCTGGGCGTGCAAGAACTACGACGGCGACGTGGAGAGCGATATCGTGGCGCAGGGGTTCGGCAGCCTCGGGCTGATGACCAGCGTACTGATGTCGCCCGACGGCAACACGGTCGAGAGCGAGGCGGCGCACGGCACGGTCACGCGCCACTATCGCGAGTACCAGCAGGGCCGCGAAACCTCGACCAACCCGATCGCCTCGATCTTCGCCTGGACGCGCGGGCTTGCCTATCGCGGGCGGTTCGATGCCGCGCCGGAGGTGACGCGCTTCGCCGATACGCTGGAGCGCGTCTGCGTCGAGACGGTGGAGAGCGGCGCCGTGACGAAAGATCTTGCGATCCTCATCGGCAAGGATCAGCCCTGGCTCAACACGGAGGGCTTTCTCGCGAAGATCGAGGAGTGCCTGCAGGCCGAGATGGCACGGTGGTGATTTGCACGGCGCGGCCTGTCTGTCAGGCCGATCGGCTAGAGCGGCTTCAG
>Ga0073928_10011990_pt1 | contig 10021 bp, 8 predicted proteins | sample PaiPotPPA55metaG_FD_76969 | JGI IMG/M metagenome (GOLD analysis project Ga0073928, IMG submission 76969) | Iron sulfur acid spring bacterial and archeal communities from Banff, Canada, to study Microbial Dark Matter (Phase II) - Paint Pots PPA... ... | reverse complement strand
GTTGTTCGTCTGTCAAAGCTCGATAGCAATGTCCCCTTTTGCTGTTGTTGTATCGTTGGAGTGCGCATTCCAACCAGCGGCGATATCACGGGATGCGAATGGTTGGGCCCGATACCTTGATAGCCTTGGCGCCAGGGATGATCCTTCTTGGCCTTTCGGCTCACGATGGGATTGCAAAGGACCTGACCCAATCAGACGCTACTGGAAAGGCGTCCTCTAGAAATTCTCTTCGTTTCATACGAAATATTTCGTCTCTAGGCGTTAGCGTTTCAGATGATGGAGTGGGACTGATGCGTTGCCGTTCATTTCCTGAGTCATTTCCTGAGTCGAGGAATTGGGTAGAGGGTCCTTCAGGTCAGCGCCGGATTCCCGACAACCTTGGGTCGCAATCTCATGTCTAAATTGCAGGAGGAGAAACTTCATGGCAGCAAAGAAGAAGGGCTCGCGAAAATCGGGCGGGCGCAAGTACGGGCAAGCCGCGAGCAAGAGCGTGAAGAGTGCCATGCACCGGGAGAAAAAGGGTACCCTGAAGTCCGGCCGAGGGGGGAAGGGGGGCACCGTGAAGAGCCGCAAGCAGGCCATCGCCATCGGCCTCTCCGAAGCTCGCAAAAAAGGCGCCAAAGTTCCACAGAAAAAGAAAGCCGCCTAAGAGCTCTCTGACGGATCAACTTTTGAAGGGCGCGGCCTAGAGTCGCGCCCCTAACGCTTCGCGTTCCTACCAGCCTGCTTCACTCCCGCGCGCAACCCTCGCGCGATCGTTTGCCGGTAGCCAGAGTCATTAAGCGCATTCATGACCGCAGCCGCAGTCCCCCCGGGCGTAGCCGCCTCTTGTAATAATTCCTCTAAAGACGACCTACCTTCCCGCCATGCCGCAATCCCATCCGCCAGAGCGTGAGCAGCGGCTAATCGTGCGGTCTTGCGGTCTAGACCTAGACTCTCAGCCGCGTCCACCAGTGTGGCTAGCGCGTGATACCCATGACTGCTTGAAAAAGTGACGGTGAAGGCATCGAAGTGTTTCTCAGGAATTTCCAGTACCTTACCGACCAGAGCGAAGAAAGTGCGCACTTCTGTGCGCGCGTCGCTGGGGAAACCGCGGCCGAAGGTGATTGCCGTCAGCCCGTGGCCGGTGCGACAAACCGGGCTTGGCATGGCCCGTGCCCACTCGACCGGCGGCCCCAAGTTCGCCCGAAGGTTCGAGAGAGGAAAACCTGCGGCCAGACTCACCCCTGTCAACGGTCGACGGATTGGGTGCTTGGCTATTTCCTGCAGCAGTTCACAGACAGAATCTGGCCGTACGGCGATAATCAGCAAGCGCGCTGAATCCACGCCACGACGAAGATCCGGTTCAACGGCGACTCCGTATTGCCGCTTCAGTGTTTTCAGTTTTCCAGAATTCCGGTCATGCACCACGATGGGCTTTCTATAACTCGCCCGCCGCAATCCGGCCACCAGCGCGCTGGTGATGCGTCCGCCCCCAAGAAAGACAATCGCGTTCATGCGAGGTCCAAGCAGGCCTCATCGGCCGCGTTCAGTAGTCCTTCAACGTCGGCCTCCGTGTGTGCCGTAGAGATAATCCAGTGCAGGCCGTTAGACGGTGTCATATAAATCCCGCGATCAAGAAGTCGCTGCACGAAGCGGGAATAGAGTTTCGTATCCACGTACTTGCAGTAGTCGCGGTAATCATGGATTGCATCCTGGTCAGTGAAGTAAATCTGGAACATCGGCCCGAATCCTTGCACGATCGCCTTCGGCTTGTGCCTCCGAAATACCTCGCGCAGGCCGGCGATGGCGGCGTTGCCAACCGCGTGAAGTTTGCTGTAAGCGGTTTCGGCGCAGAGCATTTCCAGATTGGCCGCTACTACCTTCATGGTCAGGCGATGTCCATTAAAGGTTCCATAGTGCAGAACCATCTTTTCGCTCCACTGCATGCGCTCAAGGATCAAACGGGACCCAGCCACAGCGCCCACCGGAAATCCCGCGCCCAGGGCCTTACCGAAGGTGCTGATGTCAGGCTTGACGCCGTAATATTGCTGGCATCCGCCGGGGGCATAGCGAAAGCCGGTGACCACTTCGTCAAAAATCAGAAGTGCGCCACATTCTTGCGTGAGTTCGCGTAAGCGCCGCAAATATCCCGCGCGCGGAGGAATGCAACCCATGTTGGCCATGATAGGTTCGGTGATTACCGCGGCCAGTTCATGCCCGTGTTGCTCGAGTACGCGCTCTAGCGCGGCCACGTCATTCCAGGGCGCCAGGACCACGTCGTCAAAAGTAGAAGGCGGAATACCTTCGGAGTCCGGAATCCGCGCCGGATTGTTCACCGGCCCTAACTGCTCCGCCGGATGGCTGTGCGCGTTCAACAAATAAGGATCGTACCAGCCGTGATAGTGACCTTCGAATTTCAAGAACTTATACCGTCGGGTATGGGCACGGGCCAGACGTAAGGCGAGCATGGTCGCTTCGCTGCCGGTGTTTGTGAAGCGCACAACCTCGGCCGATGGCACCATGCGGCGGAGGCGTTCTGCGGCGTCGATTTCCGCCGTAGTGGCAGCCGCGAAGTGGGACCCTTCCTCCATCGCTTGGCTAACCGTCTTTACTAAAGTGGGATGAGCATGTCCCTGGATGAGCGCGCCAAACGACATCATGAAGTCAATATATTCATTGCCGTCAATATCCCATACGCGCGATCCTTTGCCGCGTTCCAGCAGGATGGGTCCGGATGTGTACACCGCGGCTCCGCGCGAAGGCGAGTTCACGCCCTCGACCAGCGATTGCTGTGCGCGTTCAAACCGTTCCGCGGACCGTGTCCGGGTGCGTGTTTGCGTCATGGGAATCGAATTTGTTTTACCCTGACCCCGCCAGCCCGCCGCCATCCACAACCAGCGCGGTACCGGTTACAAACGAAGACGCATCACTAGCCAAATAGAGCGCCGCCTGCGCGATTTCTTCTGGCGCCCCCACGCGCCCCAGAGGCCGCCTTGCTGCGCCCGATAGAAATCGATCTTCTGCTTCCCCTAACTGACGAGCTTCGGAGCGCAACATCTCAGTATCGGTGTCACCCGGACATATGCAGTTCACGCGAATCTTCTGTCCACCGTGATCGATGGCCATGGCTTTGGTCAGCAGCACCACGGCGCCCTTCGAAGCGCAGTAAGCGGCGGCCCGCGCACCTCCCGCCAATCCCCAGCCCGATGCCGTGTTGACGATTGACCCTCCGCCCGCCTTGGCCATCACTGGAATCACCACCCGGGACATAAGGAATACGGATTTTACGTTGACCGCCATCACCTCGTCCCACTCGTCTTCGCTGCTATCCAGTACCGAGGCTCGCCGGATGATGCCCGCATTGTTAAACAGAACGTGAACCCCACCCAATTCTTTTACAGTGCAGTCGAGCACGCGCTGGCAGTCGGCGGCGCGCGTTAAATCGGCACGTTCAAAAATTGCATGCCCTCCGGCTGCGGAAATTTCGCCGGCGATTTCTACTCCGGCTGCCTGGTTAAGGTCGACGATAGCCACGGCCGCGCCCTGGCGAGCAAACAACAGAGCCGTCGCGCGACCGATACCGCCCGCGCCGCCGGTAATGATCGCCGTCTTGCCCTGGAGCTGGGTGTGGAGCATGTCAGCTGCCCACGTACCTGGCGTACAAACTTCGCGCAACTCCGGTGTCGGTCGTTCCCTTGATAATCGCCCGGCCGTCTGGAAACAGCGTCATCTCATAAGGCTCGAGCCAGAACTTTAAGACAAATTCGTTATGGCGCACTTGGCCGAGCGACTCCAGCCGCCGCTGCATTTCGGCAAAATCAATCGGTCTCGCCCGCTCATGAATCTGCACCGAATTTCGTCCGCACATCGTGATATGCGGACGCCCTTTACCCGCAAGATGCACAAAATCCCTCTCGCCGCACGCCTGGCAGCCCACCCGCGGATTCCCGGTAGCAATCTCAGCGTGCTCATTGGTCCAGACATCAAACGACCATAGCGTCTTCCGCAGCTTTTCGAGCGCTTCCCCGCCGACCAGCAACTTCAACGCCTCGGTTGCCGCAATCGACGCAACCAGGTTGACCGCGGTATTCAAAACCCCGGAGGTTTCGCAGGTCTCCACCATACCCCGCGGCGGATCGGGAAAGATGCAGGCAAGGCACGCTGTCTTTCCCGGCGACACATTCAACGTCACCCCATAGCTGCCCACGGCCGCGGCATAAATCCACGGCAGGGAAGCCTTTACTGCGTAATCGTTTACCAAATAACGGGTTTCAAAATTGTCTGTGCCATCGAGGACTACATCCATTCCTTCAAGCATCGCCTCAATGTTTCCAGGGATCACATCCTCGACCCGCGCCTCGACCTCAACTTGCGAATTGAACCCCGCAATTTTTCTCGCCGCAGCAATTGCTTTAGGCGTTGACGCGGACGCATCGGCCTCGTCAAACAGAGACTGCCGTTGCAGATTGCTAGCCTCGACGTAGTCGCGATCGATAATCCGCAACTTGCCGACACCCGCCCTGGCCAGCAATTGCGCCACTGCCGACCCCGTCGCGCCGCACCCTACAATCGCGATCCTGCCCGCCGCCAGCCGTCGTTGGCCCTCCGCTCCGATTCCACGAAATAGAATCTGTCGCGAATAACGTTCCTCGAACTTTGAGTTTGCCTGCTCTTTCTCTAAGCCCTGCCTCAAGGAGGTCACCAGTTCCTTCCCACAAAACCTTTATTATAAGTGTGATCACTTATGCCATCAGTACACGGTACAACGATGGCCCTTCACGCTTCATCGAAGTAGGAAACGGGCCTAAGGAAATTATTTGCCAAAACGGTACGCGGCCTTCGTCATCCTGATCATGGTTTCGCTCGGTTCGGCTGCGCGTGCCGCATCGGCCGCAACGTTGCCTACCGCGCAGCAGCCGCAATCCCAGCCATCCTCATCTCTCGCCGCCATGTCTTCTTATGTTGGACGCACCGTCAAATTAGTCGAACTCCCTGGGGTCCCTGACGCCGACCACTTGCTCCAGATGGTTCCTCAGAAAGCTGGCCAGCCCCTTGATCGGGATCAGGTTCGGGAGAGCATTCGCGTGCTTTTCTCCACCGGCCGCTTTGCCGACATTCAGGCTGAAGTGACTGTCTCGGGCACCGATGTCATTCTCACTTTCACCACTTCGTTGAATTTCTTCGTTGGCGCCATCGACGTGGAAGGTGCTCCCGGCCATCCCAGTTACAACCAGCTTGTGAACGCCTCCAAACTGCAGTTCGGCGAACTCCATACACTGGACAAGCTTAACCGCTCCTTGCAGAACATCCGTCAACTGATGCAGGAAAACGGATATTACCGTGCACGCGTCACCGCTGAAAGCACTTCGAACGCCGCCACGCAGACGGTAAGCATTCTTTTCCACGTCACTGCCAGAGAACCTGCGCACGTCGGCGAGGTGAAGGTCTCCGGGCATTCGTCGTTTTCCCAGGGCCAGGTACAGGATCTCGCTCGGTTGCACCCAGGGGAGCGCGTCACCGCCGCTCGCATCACCAACGCGCTTCAACATCTCCGCAAGAGACTTCAAAAGCAGCAGCGAGTGCTGGCGCAAGTCTCCATCGCCGAACAGAAATATCGTGCTGAATCGAACGCGGTCGACTATACCTTCCTGATTGAACCTGGCCCCGTGGTCGTAGTTTACGCTCAGGGCTTTCACGTCAGCCGAGGGACGCTGAAAAAAGAAATCCCCATCTATCAGGAAAACGCTCTCGACGATGACTTGCTCAACGAAGGTAAGCGCAACCTGCTCAACTATCTGCAGAGTCGCGGCCACTTCGACGCCTCGGTCGATTTTCAGAAGGAAACGACTCCAGATAGTGTCCGAATAACCTATCGTATTGATCCTGGCCCGGTCCACAAGCTCGAACTTGTTGAGATCAGAGGAAACAAATATTTCTCCACCCAACTGCTCCGACAACGTCTGCAGATTCAGCCCGCTGGCAAGTTCCTTTCCCCGGGCCGATACAGCGAAGTCTTGCTCAAGAATGACGTTGCCGGCTTCCAGGCCTTGTACGTTTCGAACGGATTCCGCCAAGCCAAAATTCAAACCAAGGTCGATGACGATTATCGTCGTAACCCTAATCACCTGGCGGTGCACATTCGCATCGAAGAAGGGCCGCAGACTCTCGTGGGCGCATTTCGGATTGTGGGAAATCAGAAGGTCGAGGCCAAGGCTTTTCCCGAGCTCAATACCGCCGCGGGCCAGCCATATTCCGAGCAAAGTCTAGCCAGTGATCGCGACTCCATTCTCAACTACTACTTCAATCACGGCTTCTCCAACGCTGTCCTGGATATTATTACGGGCACGACTCCTGGAACGCCCGATCGCGAAGATGTTACCTACTCCATCCAGGAAGGCGAACAGTTCTTCGTCAACCACGTCATGGTCGGTGGTCTCGAACACACCCGCGACTATGTCGTCGAGCGCGAAGTTCAGGTTGTCGCTGGTAAGCCCCTCGGCCAGCAGGATCTGCTGGACACTCAGACCAAGCTTTATGATCTGGGCATCTTCAGCCAGGTCGATACAGCCGTACAGAATCCCGAAGGCTCCGACCCGCAGAAAAATGTCCTCGTTCAGGTACAGGAGGCCAGACGCTACACTTTCACTTATGGTCTAGGTTTGGAATTCGAAACCGGTCTACCGTCCGGCACCAACTCGCCCTCCGGTTCCACAGGCGTAAGCCCCCGCGTGGGATTCGATGTGACCCGCCTCAATGTCGCTGGCCGCGACCAGACTCTAACTTTCCAGTCCCACGTCGGAACCCTGCAGCAGCGCGGCCTGATCAGTTATGAAGTCCCCAAGATCTTCAACAATGACCGCCTGAAGCTCTTCTACACGATCTTCTACGATAACAGTCTTAACGTCTCCACCTTCACATCGCAACGCCTCGAGGGAAAAATCGATCTTCGCCAGCAAATTGGAAAACTACAAGCCAATCACTCCACTTCCATTACCTACCGCTTCGATTACCGCCGCGTCAAAGCGAGTAGCTTTGCCTCGGACTTTTCGCCTGCCGAATTCAGTTTGTTTTCCCTGCCTGCTCACGTGGGCGGCCCCGGCTTCACCTTCATCCGCGACCAGCGCGATAATCCCCTTGAAAGCACCAAGGGGCAATACTTTACCCTCGATGGTTTCGCGGCGTCCAGCTATGTCGGCTCGCAGTCGGACTATGCCCGCGCCCTGGCTCAGGATTCCACTTATTATGCGTTCGGCCGGCCCAATCATAAGTTCGTGTTTGCTCGATCCACCACTCTTGGCCTGGAACAAGTCTACAGAGGCACCAGGATCCTGCCGCCAGGATCCTGTCCGCTTAATAACCTGCAGACGGCGTGTCAGCAGAATATTTCCATCATCCCCTTGCCCGAACTTTTTTTTGCCGGCGGTGGCAACTCTCACCGCGGTTTCGGGTTAAATCAGGCAGGACCCCGCGATCCCGATTCCGGTTTCCCCGTCGGTGGCTCGGCGCTGTTCGTCAACAGTGAGGAACTCCGCTTTCCTTCGATCAGCCTGCCCTATCTCGGGGAAGGTTTCGGCTTCGCTGTGTTTCACGATATGGGGAATGTTTTCACCGCCGGCCACGACATGCTGAAGGGCCTGATGCGCTGGCATCAGCCCAACCCTTCCCAGTGCCTGCAATTCAGCCCCGTCACCGCCCCAACGCCATACAACAATTGTGTGACCAGCTTTGACAACTCCGGCTACGATTTCACCTCTCATGCGATCGGCCTGGGGTTGCGTTATAAGACACCCATTGGTCCCTTACGCTTCGACTTCGGATACAATTTGAATCCGACGGTGTTTCCCACTGGCTTCACGCCAGCACCAGTGCCGCCGACGACACCACCTGCATCGGCGTTTACTCCGCAACGTCTGCAGCACTTCAATGTTTTTTTTAGTATAGGTCAGCCATTTTGATGAGATCTTCTTTCGAGGGAACGATCACGGTGGCGCTAACCCTTCTGCTGGCCCTTGTCGCCCTTGCGCCTTCCGCGAGTGCGGAAGTAGTCGACCGCATCGTCGCTACGGTCAATGGACGCGTGATCTTGCAGTCCGATTTGGACGAAGCTCTCTGCTACGACGCCCTGCTTACCGGACGCTCACTCGCTGACTTCAGGGAAGACGATCGCCGGGCCACGCTCGATCGGCTGATTGACCAGGAGCTACTGCGTGAGCAAATGAAGTCCGCCGACTTCCGGCACGCCACGGATTCCGAAGTAAGCGCCCGCACCGCCGACGCGCGCAAGCAATATCCCCAAGCCGGCACCGACGATTCCTGGCGCTCTCTTCTCACTGGCTATCACATCTCGGAAAAGGAACTTTTCGCTCACGTCCGGCAGCAAATCGATGTCATGCGTCTGGTCGATGCTCGCCTTCGCCCTGCTGTGCAGATTGATACCAGGTCCATCGAAGCCTACTACCGCGATCAGTTCGTCCCAAAATTGAAGCAGTCCGGCGCTTTCGAAGTGCCACTGACCGAAGTCTCCGCGAAAATCCGCGAGCTCCTCACCGAAGAGAAGGTGAGCGAAATGCTCGTCTCCTGGCTGCAAACTCTGCGGTCGGAAGGTCAAGTTCACATACCAGGCGTTATGCCCTCGCCCAATGAGCCGGGAGTTCAATCGCAGTGACAGCGGACGCTCCCAAGCCACCTCGCCGCTGGTGGAAATATCTGGTCGCCCTCATGGCTGCAGCATTTCTCGCTGTCGCGGCTTTGCTTTTCTATACCACCACTGAGTCGTTTCAATCTCTTGTCCGTCGTCGCCTGACCGCCGAGGTCGAACGGATAACCGGGGGCCGCGCCCAAATCGGTAGCTTCCATACCATTCCATTTCGGTTTCAGGTCGAAGTCCGGGATATTACGGTCCACGGCCGCGAAGCCGCTGCTGATGTTCCTCTCGCTCATGCGGATGGCATCGTCGCCCGCTTGAAAATCAGCTCTCTGCTCCGTTCGGAACTGGCTTTTGAGGAGCTTATCCTCGATCAGCCCGTCATTCACATTGCTTTCTATCCGGACGGCACCACCAACTTTCCTAAGCGATCGAGCAAGATGTCCGGGCAGACTTCGATCGAGCAACTCTTCGCCCTTTCCATCAATCGCTTTGATCTTCGCCATGGTCGCCTGCTTTGGGACGACCAGACCATACCGCTTAACCTCGCCGCTCGCGATACTTGGCTGCAGATGGATTATTCTTATCTCCACGCGCGCTACAACGGACGCCTCCTGCTCGGCTCGGTCGATACCAAACTGCTGGACTGCCGCCCGTTCGCGTGGATGGCTTCGGCGGAATTCAACCTCGCATCCGATTCTGCCGACGTCACGTCCCTCAAATGGAATTCCGGGCACTCCAATCTGCTCGCCAGCGGCCACATCGCCGGCTTTCGCCATCCGCATCTTAGAGCTACCTACGATGCTCACCTCGATCTCACTGAAGCAGCTTCCATTTCCCGTCGCCGTGAGCTTCGCGCCGGAGATCTGAATCTCAAAGGAGAAGGCGAGTGGTCACTCGACCAGTTCGCCTCCAACGGACTGCTTACTCTTCGCGATCTCAACTGGCAGGACAAGCAAATTTCCTTCTCCAGAGCGGCTCTCACCACCGGCTACTCGATCACCGATCAGCAACTTAAACTGTCTAAACTGCAAGGTAAGGTTTTCGCTGGAACTTTCACCGGTGAAGCCGAACTGAATCAATGGCTCGCACCGGAACAGCACCTTTCTCCCGCGGCGAGAAAAACCCTTGAGACGGCTACTATTTCAGCCGCGGCACCACCCAACAGATCTCGCCAGCAAATTGCCAAGCCCAAGCCGCACGCTATTCAGAGCGCACTCATCCTTTTGCGCCTGCATGACATCTCCGCCGAGGATCTTGCCCGCGCCCTCGACGTCCCCGCTCACCCGCTTCCTGATTTCCATCTTGCCTCACTCACTTCGGGCACGATTGAGACTCGTTGGAAGGGAACTCGCCGCGATGCCGAAGTCCAGTTCTCCCTCGATGCCTCTCCGC
>Ga0073928_10011989_pt1 | contig 10021 bp, 9 predicted proteins | sample PaiPotPPA55metaG_FD_76969 | JGI IMG/M metagenome (GOLD analysis project Ga0073928, IMG submission 76969) | Iron sulfur acid spring bacterial and archeal communities from Banff, Canada, to study Microbial Dark Matter (Phase II) - Paint Pots PPA... ... | reverse complement strand
GCAATTCCGCAATTAGTGCTTTCAAATCGGACTAGAGAAAGTGTACTGATTAATCCTGCAGGCGAGCTTTGCGGCTTTTTCTCCGGACGGCATCCGAGCAGTCCGGTTTCGACAACTTCATCCGGCGCATGCAACGCGTCTCGAAATCTGTACCATGGGTACTGCCCTTTTCTGTGAGCTTGCAGGCTATAACACCCGAGTTCGAGGAGAGCGGAACGAATTTGACATCCTCCATCGGTGCGAACGAGGTCCGATTACGGCAATCTCAGCATGAACGGGTCAACGGTTACGCTCGTCTATTCCGAGAAAGGAGCCTGCGCAATCCAATCGCAGAAATTAGGCGAACTCTTCCTCACTGCGGTACTCACATCCCACCAACTTCCGCTCCGAGCGACCCTTTTTCAACAGCCACGGGATGTTACGCCAATAATACGTGACAAGGGTTTGGGCAGAGCCCCATGGGCAAGAAGTGTAAAGGGATGGAAGATTTGGTGGAGGAAGGCGGTGAAGTCATCGAAGAGGACTTTGAAGGCAGTCTGATGGACGTGGACGCATCAGGACATCGTTGGATCAAGGAGCTCTCGTATTCTTTTCGCCAAAGTACCTCGTGTGAAAGGTTTTTCGAGAAGTGGGCATCCTGCTTCGAGTTCGCCTTGCTCAACACACGCGTCGTCCTCGTATCCGGATGTATAGAGCACTTTCATCTCAGGCCTTACCGCTGTTAGTTTTTCCGCAAGAGCGCGCCCATTGGCCTCAGGCATCACGATATCAGTGATCAGCAGGGATATCGGTCCCTCATGCCGCTCTGCGATGCGAATCGCTTCAAACGGGCGCCCTGAATCCAGCACGGCGTACCCAAATCCTTTGAGCATTTCTCGTGTCAGCTGGGCGGCAAACCCGAGTTTCTTGCCTCCGACGGCGCCGGTAAGGTCTACATCAATCTGGAGGACAAGGACCAGGTCGCAGTGGTCGACATCAAAGCAAGGAAAGTTTTGGCGCACTGGCCGGTCGCTCCCGGGGGCTCACCCGTGGGGCTATCGATCGACACCGCGAAGCGGCGGCTTTTCATTGGATGTCGAAAGCCGCAGAAGCTGATTGTGATGAGCACTGACGACGGCAAGGTGCTCGCCGATCTACCGATCGGCGCAGGCGTGGATGCCACGAAGTTCGATGGTCACCAGGCATTCGCGAGCTGCCGGGACGGCAAGCTTAACGTTGCGGGCGAGAGTGCGTCCGGCAAGTTCGAGATCGTACAAACCGTGACTACTCCAATTGGCGCCAAAACAATGGACGTTGACCTGGAGAGGCACAAGGTGTATTTGCCCACAACCGAGTTTGAGGAACAGAAACCGGGAGCAACCGGTCGTCCGGTGGCCAAGCCTGGGACGTTTATGATCGTCGTCGTCGGGCGGCACTGAGACAGGAAGTTCTCAGTTCTCAGTTTCGCAAAGCCCGTTATGCTCCCGCTGAGAACTGCGAACATATTCCTGCACGTCGCTGGGAGGAAAGCGTGTACCCGAAACCGGGATCACGAGTCTGAGTGTAATTGTCTTCCTTTGCTCCGCGATGGTCTCAAACTGTTGTAATCAGTGTAGCTGTTGAAAAACTCCCTTTCCGTCGAAAACTGCCAAAATTTGGGGATAGAAAATGAAGTGGCCTTGAGAAAGCTACGGCGGGATCTAACGTCTTTGCTCATAAACCGCTCCTGGGACGACTGAGTTGCCCCTTCTACGTTTTCTCGGCTTTTTCAATTGATCTGGATTTCTGCGACCTTGTGAGACTCCCTATTCGCCATCCGCCAAGTCAGCAACAGCCACAAGCTTTGCCGCGCATCGCTTCCCATCCTTCGCGTAAGATGAGAGGAACAATCACAAGGGCAGCAATCGGGTCGGCCCACCTAAAGTGCAAAATCGCGTTGATTCCAAGGCCGACCAGCGCGACCAAGGCAAGATACGCGCACAAGGCTGACTCAGCGGCATCCGCTCTGAGTGCGGCGCTTCCGGTGATTGCTGATAGCTTCCGCTTCTCCTTCGCAAGCCAAGGCATGATTGCGGTGGCGGCGACCAAAATGGCTATTCCCAAATACGTCGTTTTGGGTTCGCTGTATCCCAGAAGCGTCAGTGCGGACACCACCGCCACATAGGCCGCGAGCATGAACAACAGCACTCCTGCGATCCGCGCAGCGTGTTTTTCTGATTGTTCCGGGTCGCCATGTCCACGGAACCGCCACAAGACAACTATCGCTGATAGAAGTTCGATAGCACTGTCACCGCCAAAAGCGAGTAGTGCCGGGCTGCGTGCCATCCATGCGGCAGCAAGGGACACCGCCGCTTCCACGGTCATCCAACAGATTGTGATTGTTTGAATCCGTTGGACACGCCGGAGAGTGTGATGTTTCGCAACTCGCGGCACTGAAGACATTGAACAGCATTATGCCATCACTGTTGACTATGCTCGTCTGATGCAAAACCTACTCGTCGTACCAGACGCGCAGACCGGTCGCTCCGAGGATGCTTCTCCATTTCAGATTTCAACATGCGGGGCAACTTCTCCTCCCTGGTAGACATAAGCCACCTCAAAGAAGCTCGCGCTTGACAGCGTATGCCGCTCGATCGGTAGATTCTGGAACTGTGTCTTAAACTCCGCGGTCTGATGCGCGCGCTCCCATGCCTCTTTGCCTTCCCAGGTTCCGTACACCACATACTCCTGAGGATTCTTCAGCGATCGGTGGACTTTTACCGCGATGCATCCAGGTTGACCGCTGATAAACCGCGCAAGCGCGCGATGAAGAGATTCGAACTCATGGATTTTGGATGGCTGAACGTGAAAAGTCACCAGAGCGTAAATCATGGCTTTCCTCCTTTGCGATTTGTTCGCTTCAAAACCGCTGTCGATTGCTTGACGGGCACGTCGTGCAGGTCATCGAACAGCGGCACAAAATCGCCGGACGAGGCCCGACGCAGTCGTCCTTTCCATCGAACGGACACCCTTCTCAGCTGGGCGCGCAGATTCGACAGTTCATCAACCTCCCGATCCAGATCAGCGAGTTTCTGCCGGAGGAGATCTCGGACTGTGCGACATGGGGCGCTTCCTGCGCGGTACATGCGAAAGATTTCCGCCAGCTCATGAAGCGTGAAACCTGCTCGCTTTGCTGAGGCCACCCACTTGAGGTACTGGACTTCTCGCGCAGTCCAAAGCCGGTACCCGGCGGGAGATCGCTCCGCCTTCGGCACGAGTCCGATTCGCTCATAATGGCGGATACTGTCCGGCCCTACCCCGGCGATACGAGCAAGTTGGCTCACGGTTAATTTCTGATGCGACATGCCGCCTCCCCCATAGTTAGCATTATCGACCTTGGAACCGTATCCAAGGTCAAGTGTTTGCGAACGACCATCGAATAAGTTTCTCCAGCGCCTCGTTCCCGGTTGTCTTATGATTGGCAAGCGTCGATCAGCGGAGACACTATGGATGCACAGAGCCATTGGGAGAATATTTACGGCAAGAAGGCCGCGGACGCGGTTAGCTGGTACCGTCCGCACCTTGAAACTTCCCTTGAGCTGATAGAGCGGGCGGCACCTGACTTCTCGGCGGCGATCATTGACATCGGCGGTGGGGAATCCACTCTCGTCGACGACCTACTTGCTCGCGGATACCAGAACATCAGTGTCCTTGATATTTCGCAGACTGCCGTCGATGTGAACAAGAAGCGGCTGGGATCTGCCTCGGAACATATCCATTGGCTCGTCGCTGACATCACGAAAGCGAAGCTGGAGTCCTGCGCCTACGATGTGTGGCACGACCGTGCAGTGTTCCACTTTCTGACATCGTCGGAAGAGCGCGTTGCATATGTTCGCCAAGTAGCCAACGCGGTCAAGCCCGGGGGTCATGTAATTGTCAGCACCTTCGGGCCTGAAGGGCCTACGAAGTGCAGCGGTCTGGACGTGGTTCGCTATGACGCCAAGTCCTTGCACCGCGAGTTTGGAGTGCGTTTCCGCCTGTTGGGGCACTCCAAGGAACTGCATCGCACACCGTTCGATACAATCCAACAGTTTCTTTATTGTTTCTGCAGGGTGGAATGAAAGAAATCCCTGAATCAACCTACGAGGATTGTTTTAAGAAATTCCTCTGCGCCTGGGCAGTCGGGCGCGTCGCTTTGCGCGGTGGACTCAAGGCTCTGCCCGATTGATCATAAAGCTCGACATTCCGTCGAGGAATTTCCGAAGGACTTGCTCGGCCTCTGCCGGCAGCGCAGCTTCCCCAAAAGCACTGTTCATCAAGCGCATCCATCGATCGCGGGCAGCCTGATTTATATGGAACGGAGAATGCCGCGCGCGGAGGCGTGGATGGCCCCTTTGTTCGATGTGAGTCTGCGGCCCTCCGAACCGGCCGATTAGGAAATCTCGGAGGCGCTGCTCGGCACCTGGAAGATCCGTCGCCGGATACATGGGCCCCAGAAGGTCGTCTTGCGGGACTTGTCGATAGAAGGCGGCGACCAAGCGTGTGAAACCTTCCGTGCCAATCATCGAATAAACTTCGAGTTCCTGCATTTTCTTAGCTCTCCCTATAGAAATGTTCCCCTATTAGTTCTTCACGAAGGTGTCGAGCATGCGCGACGCATCTTCGATCTCGGAGTAGGACCTCTTCAAATTGCGGGTAATCGATTAGGCGACTCGGGGGGCCATCCATGTCTTCCTATCCTAGACGGAGAATTCGCACCTGAGGACTGGCAACTGCCGGATATCAAGCAGTGATTCCGATGGAAATGCCATAGCTTGTCCCTCGATTCGTTCCGTTAGCTCATTTCGCATCTCTTTTTGTGAGGACCACCCTTGGGAAGCGGTATTGGGTTTTGCGCGTCAGGAGTCGGAAGACCTAAGGTCACTCAGCACTGTGATTGGGATCACTTGCGTCGGAGACACTGCCGGCCTAGACTCACATTATGCGACGTTTCGGCACTATGGCCGTCATCTTCCTGGTGATCTGCTGGACTGCTGCGCCGCTGTTGGCGTGCATGATCCCAGACAGAGCGATGACAGCTCCAGAGATGGAATGCTGCAAGCATATGGCCCAGATGTGCGGATCAGCGAACATGCCGCAGTCGCACTCTTGTTGTAAAACGGAAGTTCGACCGGGCACACCAATGGTTGTGACACACAACCAGCAAGCTCGTCCAATATTGCAAGTAGTTGTGGCTCTTCCTGTTCCGATGTCGCCGCCGTGCTCGAACTGGTTTCACAACAACACTTCAGACCATCCACCAAACGAATACCTACCTAAAACCACTGTCCTGAGGGTCTAGGCAGTTCTCCGTCTTACTGTTTGTTTTTGGGCCAAAGCCCGAAGTGTATTTCTACTGACGGAGAGAATTATGAGAGTTCCATACGCACTGTTCTTAGTGTGCGCGTGCGTGGTGAGCGCTGCAGTCGAGGACCCCTTTCCCGCTGCAAATGCGTTGTTGCCCCAGCACGAGCATTCGGCCGCATCGGGACCCGCCTTCACCCTTGACGAGATCGAGCAAATGGCGCTGCTCGGCAATCCGGACATTCGCGTCGCGGTTCGGCACTTGGCTGTCGTTGAAGCCCACGGGCCCACGGCTGGCGCCCTCGATGATCCTTCATTGATGTATCGAGGATGGGGTGTACCGCTGCGCCGACCCTGGGATTACAACGCGGCCCAAAACATGTTCATGGTGAGCCAGACGTTTCCGGGGTTCGGAAAACGAGGGCTACGCACTGACATTGCACACAGCGATCTAGCCGAAGCAAAGGCGGCGCTGGATAACGCGCGCCTCGATGTCCGGGTGCGGGTGCGCAAGGCCTTTTATGATCTGCTGCGCGCTGAGGATGAGCTTCGCATCCACGACGGGCACGTGGCCATCGCCCGGCAGGCAGTGGAGGCGGCCCGGATCAAATACACGGTGGGCAAAGTGCCTCAGCAAGACATCCTGAAGGCACAAGTCGAACTGACTCGCCTGGCCGAGCACCTGATTCATTTCGAGCAGGATGCCGAAGTCGCCCGCTCTCGCCTGAACACCCTCCTTGGCCATGACCCAGCCGCGTCCATCAATGTTGACGGGGACTACGCCGTTCCGCAGCACTTGCCGGGGACAGAAGCGCTGGAAAAATTGGCGATTGCCTCGCGGCCAGATTTGGCCCAGGCGCAAGCCGCCTTGGAGAAGAGTCATCAGCAGCAAGCGCTGGCAGACAAGAGTTACGCCCCCGATTTGACCGTCTCAGCGGGTTACATGCTGATGCCGAGCGGCTCGAATTACCGCAACAACTACATGGTGGAAGGCTCGATCAACCTGCCCTGGTTGAACCGGCGTAAGCATGACGCCGAAATTTCTGAGGCCAAGGCTCAGGTCAGCGAGCAAGATGCCGAGCTTGCCGCTTTGCGGAACTCCGCCTTCGGCCAAATTCAGGAAGCACTGGCACAGGTGCGGTCCGCGAAAAGGCTTGCAGACCTTTATAAGAGTTTGCTGCAGCCCCAAGCTCAAGCCACTCTGCGCTCGACCGTCATCGCTTACGAGAATGACCGCACGGACTTCCTCAATCTCCTCGACAGCCAGACAACTGTTGTGGACATCGACCTTGCTTATTTCCAGTCCATGGCGGACTTCGAAACGCGTTTCACTGATTTGGAACTCGCGGTCGGAGCGCCAATCGACAGGACAGGACAACCCAATACCCCGGAGGTGACGAAATGAGCGAGCGCACTTATAAGCAAGCCTTTGTAATTAGCGCAGTAATTTGCCTTGTGTTGGCCGGCACGCTTGCGTATGTCATCTGGGGTCGCGGTCGCGTTGCGCCTGCAACCGATGATGCGAGCCCTGTGATGGCCAAAGGCCCAGACGTTCCGGAGCACCCGCCGGCCAACACCGTCCCTTCCTCTGGTGCCTCTGCATCCCTCACTCCGGTGCAACTTTCTCCGCAGCGGATGCAGGCAATAGGCGTGAAGACTGCGCTTGTTGAGATGCGAAACGTCAGCAACGAGCTGCGCGTGCCGGGAAACGTGGATATGAATGAGAGGCAGCGCGCCTACGTGCAAACACGTTTTCCTGGCTGGATCCAGAAGGTATTTGCTAATGCCACATACCAGTACGTGCGCAAGGGGCAGCCGATCTTCACGATCTACAGCCCCGAGTTGGTCAGTACCGAGCAAGAGTATCTACTGGCCAAGCAAAACCAGCAGGCTTTCGTGGGCGACGCGCATGGGACTGCATCGCACGAGAGCGATTGGCTTCTTCAGGCTGCTGCCGATCGTTTGCGCCAATTTGGGGTGCCGCCGAGCGAGATCGCCAGACTGGAGCAAACAGGCACAGTGCAACATGATGTGACCATCGATTCGCCTGCATCCGGCTACATCACCGAATTCAACGCACTTCCCAATCAATACGTGCAACCTGAAACGAAGCTCTACACCATCGCGGATCTTTCCACAGTCTGGGTAAATGCCAACGTTTTTCAAGCCGGCATCGGCGCCCTCAAGCCCGGAATGCCCGCCACAGTAACGGTTGATGCCTATCCAGGACGTACCTTCAAAGGACGCATTGATCAAGTCCTGCCTCAGGTCGACGTCACGACGCGCACCGTGCCCGTGCGCTTCGTTTTCAATAATCTGGGCATCGCGCTCAAGCCTGGCATGTACGTCAACGTCAGCATTGCGGTTCCACTTGGCCGTCAACTTGTCATTCCTGCTTCTGGCGTCCTGCATTCCGGCACGCAGGAAATGGCCTTTATCGACCGTGGCGACGGTTATCTCGAACCGCGTGTGATTGAGGTCGGACCGCGGCTAGATGATCACGCAGTCGTCCTGAAGGGTTTGAAGGTTGGCGAGCGTATTGTCAGTTCGGCCAATTTCCTTGTGGATTCAGAATCGCAGCTGCAGGCAGCGATTGGGTCGTTCACGCCTCCTCCGCCGGGTGCAGGAGCGGCGGCGGCGATGAATGGACCGGCCGAGCGCATTGCTGTCGATGTCAGCACTGATCCGTCACCGCCACATAAAGGAGCGAATTCGGTTCGAGTGAAGCTCACCAGTTCGGAAGGCAAACCCGTCGCCGGAGCGGAAGTGACCGCGACCTTCTTGATGGCAGCAATGCCGGCGATGGGCATGGCCGCTGTGCGAAGCGTAGCCACACTCCGCGAAAAAGAGGATGGCGTTTACGAAGGCCCGCTGAATCTCGAAACCAGCGGGACCTGGCAAGTCACGGTAGTGGTGAAACGTGGCAGTCAGACGATTGCCAGCAAGCAGCTCAGCGTAAGCGCCACGGGAGGCATGTAATGATCTCCCGAATTATTGAATGGTGTGAACAGAATCGTTTCCTGGTTTTTACCGGGGTCGTGCTGCTAACGGTAGCGGGTGTTTGGAGCCTGCGTCACATCCCTTTGGATGCGCTTCCCGATATCAGCGATGTGCAGGTGGTCATTCACACCGAATGGGCGGGTGAGCCGCCCAATGTGATCGAAGACCAGGTCACTTACCCAATCGTCACCACGTTGCTGGCAGCACCTCACGTTAAGTCCGTGCGCGCGCAGACCATGTTCGGGGATTCGTACGTTTTCGTCGTATTTGAAGACGGAACGGATCTTTACTGGGCGCGTTCGCGGGTGACCGAGTACCTGCAGCAGATCGGTGGACGGTTGCCAGCGGACGTTCATCCCGCCATCGGACCCGATGCCACCGGAGCCGGTTGGGTGTATGAGTACGCGGTCATTGATCGTACTCACACCAAGAGCCTGGCCGACTTGCGTGCTCTGCAAGACTGGTATCTACGCTACCAACTCGAAACCGTCCCCGGCGTGGCCGAGGTCGCAACCATCGGTGGCTACGTCCGGCAGTACCAGGTGAAGCTCGATCCGAACAAGCTGTTCTCATATGGCATTCCGGTCTCTACTGTAATCGAACGTGTGCGCGACAGTACAAACGAAGTTGGCGGCAATGTTCTCGAAATGAACGGCGCCGAGTACATGGTGAGGGGACTTGGCTACCTGCGGTCAGTGGCCGATTTAGAGAACGTTCCGGTCGCGACCAAAAATGGAACGTCCGTGCTGCTGCGCGATCTGGGCAGCGTAGATTTCGGGCCGGAGGTACGTCGCGGGGCTGCCGATTGGCAGGGCGAAGGGGAAGCCGTTGGCGGCATCGTGGTTATGCGGTTCGGTATGAACGCGCTTGACGTGATCACTGGTGTGAAAGCCAAACTGCGTGAGATTGCACCGTCACTCCCTCCTGGAGTTGAAATCGTGACCGGCTACGATCGCTCATGGCTGATCAATGAATCCATCAAGACTCTGAAGCGGGATCTGATCGTGGAAGCCATCATCGTCAGCTTCGTATGCATTGCCTTCCTGTTCCATCTTCGTTCGGCGTTGGTGCCTATTATCACGCTGCCGATCGCGGTGCTAGCGGCTTTCATCCCGATGTACTACCTCAACGTAAGTTCTAACGTGATGTCGTTGGGCGGACTGGCTTTGGGGATTGGGGTGTTGATAGATGCCGCTATCGTGATGGTCGAGAACGGGTACAAGCATCTGGCCGAACGTAGCGGACTGGGCGCCGGCGAACATACCGACAAACTCAGCTCCCAGGAACGCAGATCTATATTGGTGCGATCGGCAAAGCAGGTTGGCCCCGCGTTATTCTATTCGCTGATTATCATCCTCGTGTCGTTCTTGCCCGTTTTCTTGCTGGAAGCACAGGAGGGGCGCATGTTCCGCCCTCTTGCCTGGACCAAGACGTCGGCGTTGGCGTTTTCCTCGCTGCTTTCGATCACGTTGGTTCCCGTGCTCATGCCATTGTTCATTCGCGGCCGCTTGCGTCCTGAATCGCAAAACCCTGCGGCCCGGATCACTCAAGCGATTTATCTCCCAGTCCTACGCTGGTGTTTGCGGCACTGGAAACTGCTAATCGCGATCAATCTGATCTTTCTGGCGGTGACCATTCCGTTGTATTTCAAACTAGGCAGCCAATTCATGCCAGCGTTGTACGAGGGATCAGCCCTGTACATGCCGACGGCACTGCCGGG
>Ga0073928_10011988_pt1 | contig 10023 bp, 9 predicted proteins | sample PaiPotPPA55metaG_FD_76969 | JGI IMG/M metagenome (GOLD analysis project Ga0073928, IMG submission 76969) | Iron sulfur acid spring bacterial and archeal communities from Banff, Canada, to study Microbial Dark Matter (Phase II) - Paint Pots PPA... ... | reverse complement strand
CGCCAAGACCAACATGACCGAATTCGCCTTTTCCGGCATCGGCGCCAATCCGCACTTCGGCACGCCCGGCAATCCGCACGATCGCAAGCGCGTGCCGGGCGGCTCGTCGTCGGGCGCTCCTGTGACTGTCGCCGACGGCATGAGCGAGATCGCCATCGGCACCGATACCGGCGGCTCGGTTCGCGTGCCGGCGGGGTTGTGTGGGCTCATAGGCTTCAAGCCGAGCCGGCAGCGGGTGCCGACCGATGGCACCTTTCCGCTGAGCAAGACGCTCGATTCGATCGGACCGATCGCAAAGACCGTCACCGACTGCGCCAAAGCCGACGCGGTGATGGCCGGCGAGACATTTACGCCGCTCGAGCCCATTGAGCTTGCCGGGCGCAGGCTCGGTGTCGCGGTCGGGCTTCCACTTGAAGGGCTGGACGACACTGTGGCCGGCGCCTTCTCGGCGGCGATGTCGCGGCTCAGCAGCGTCGGCATGAACGTGATGCCGGCGGAATTTGCCTTGTTCGCCGACATGGTGGCGATCAACAATCGCGGCGGGATTTCGCCGCCGGAATCGTGCGCCGTGCACCGCGACCGGATGACGCGGCGCGCCGCCGATATCGATCCCAATGTCCGCGCCCGCATCGAGCGCGGCTGCGCCGTGACCCCGGCCGACTACGCCGACATGGTGAAACAGCGCCTGCGGCTTGTTGCCGCCATGGATGAGCAGCTCAAGGCGTTTGACGTCGTGGCCATGCCGACCACCGCGATCGTCGCGCCGACAATCGCCGAGGTCGCCGACCGAACCGTCTTCGCCGCGCGCAACATGGCGGTGCTGCGCAACACGTCGATCATCAATTTCTTCGATCTCTGCGCCATCTCGGTGCCGCTGCCGGATACCGCGCTGCCGGTCGGGCTGATGCTGGTCGTACGCAACGGCCAGGACCGGGCGCTACTGCGGATCGCGGACGCGGTGGTGCGGCAGTTTGGCGGGTAAAAGTCCTTGCCGGAAAAGCGGTTTCCACTTTTCCGGAACATGCGCTAGCATTTTGCTGAACGAACAAAGCCTTCCGGGGAGGATTTCCATGCTGCGCGTCCCTTTCAAGCCCAATCGTCGTGATCTTTTGGCCGGCACCGCCGCGGCAGCGGCCGCTTTGGCGGCGCCCTCCGTCCTGCGCGCCGAACAGGCGCCGCTGAAAGTCGGCGTGCTGTTGCCGCGTTCGGGCTTCGAGGCTGGCATCGGCCAGGATTGCCAGCGCGGCGTCGATGTGGCGCCGGCGATCCTGAAGTCGCTGGGCCTGCCCGCGCTCACGATCATGGATGCCGACACCGAATCCAATGTCGACACCGCGCGCGCCCGCGCCGAGAAGCTGATCAATGACGGTGCGCAGCTTTTGGTGGGCGCGTTCGATTCCGGACAGAGTGCCGCGATCGCCCAGGTCGCCGAGCAAAAAGGCATCCCCTTCGTCATCAATATCGCCGCTGCGCCCGATATCACCGAGCAAGGCTACAAGTTCGTTTTCCGCAATTTTCCGACCGCGGGGATGATTCTTGGTGACGCCTTCGCCAATCAGCTCGAACTGTTCGGCATCGTCGGGGCCGCGCCCAAGTCCGTGGTCTTCATGCATGTCAACGATACGTTCGGCACCGCGATGTCGAAGGGCATCAATGCGGTAATGCCGAAGTTCAATATGCCTTACAAGATCGTCGATGAAATTGCCTATGACCCCGCCGCGCGCGATCTGTCGGTTGAAGTGGCCAAGGCCAAGGCCGCCAATGCCGATGCATTGCTCCTGGTCAGCCGGCTCAACGATGCGATGCTGCTGACGCGCGAACTGGTCAAGCAGCGCTGGACGCCGCAGGCGATCATGAGCATGGGTCCGGGCTGGTACGAAGACCAGTATCTCAAGACGCTCGGCAAGCTGTCCGACGGGCCGCTCAGCTTCGTTCCGTTCCAGGATCCGAACAAGAAACTCACCAAGGCGCTGGAAGCCGCGCTCGCCAAGTCGAGCCCCGGCGTCAATCTGAGCACCAATCATGTCTATACATTCGAGGCGCTGTTGATCGCCGCCGACGCCTATAAGCGCGCCGGCTCCGCCGACCCCAAAGCGTTGGCCGACGCCATCCGCGCCACCAATATCACCGACAATGTCAGCATCGGTCCGGGCATCCAGTTCAATGCCAAGGGGCAGAATGACAAGCTCAAGAACGGCGCCATCCAGAACCGTGGCGGCAAGCTATTGACGCTCGCGCCGAAAGCGGCCGCCAATGCCAAACCGGAATGGCCGATGAAACCGTATCAGAACCGCGGCTGAAGGCTTCAAGGTGTCGTTCGATGTCTATCTGAACGTCGCCGTCGCCGGGGTTCTGACCGGGCTGGTCTATGGCCTGATGGCGCTTGGGCTGTCCGTCGTGTTCGGCGTGGTGCGGGTGGTCAATTTCGCTCATGGCGAGATGATGACGATCGCGATGTATCTCGCGGTCGTCCTGTTCGCGCAATTCCATCTCGATCCCTTGCTGATGCTGGTGCCGATCGCGGGGGTGCTGTTCGTTGCCGGCTACGCGCTGCAGACCGGCTTGATCAATCCGTTCATCACCCGGCCCGAGCACAGCCAATTCCTGCTGCTGGTGGCCATCGGCCTGATCATCGTCAATGTGCTGCTGATCCTGTTCGGCCCGGATGCACGCAGCGTCCAGACCAGCTATGCCTATGACAGCTTTGAGATCGGACCGCTGATCGTCGATGCCTCGAAGCTCTATGCCGGCGCTGCCGCCATCGTCCTGACCGCGGTTTTGTTTGGCTTCTTCCGCTTCACGCGCACCGGCACCGCGATCCGCGCCTGCGCCGACAATTACACCGGCGCGCAGATTGTCGGGCTCAATGTCAAGCATCTCTATGCGTTGACCTTCGCCATCGGTGCCGCCTGTGTTGGCGCAGCCGGTGCGATCATGACCCTGATCATCGACGTGACGCCGATGCTCGGGCCAAGCTATACGCTGCTCGCCTTTGTCATCGTCGTCACCGGCGGCCTGGGCTCGATGCCCGGCGCGCTATTGGGCGGCGTGCTGATCGGGCTGACCGAGGCCTTCGCCGGGCTGCTGTTCACGCCGTCGGCCAAGAGCATGTTCGCCTTCGGCATTCTAGTCCTGGTCCTGCTGTTCCGGCCGCAGGGCCTTCTCGGCAAGAGGCTGACGTGATCACCCGGCTCTTCGCAGGCCTGTCGGCGCGCGCGCTTTTGCTGTTGGCTGCGCTTGGCGTCGTGCTTCTCACGGCGCCGCTTTTTGCCGGCGATTATCTGCTCACCGTTCTCATTCTCATTCTCTACTTTGCTTATGCCGGGCAGGGCTGGAACATCATGATGGGCTTTGCCGGTCAATTATCGCTCGGGCATGCGCTCTATGTCGGGCTCGGCGCCTATGTCGCGGCGTTCTTGTTCACACGCTACGGCATCGCGCCCTGGCTCGGATTCCTGGCCGCGATCCCGGTTGCTGCCGCTTGCGGCGCCGTGATCGGCTTTCTCGCCTTCCGCTTCGGCGTCTCGGGAGTTTATTTCGCGATCCTGACCATCGCCTTTGCCGAGTTTGCGCGCATCGGCTTCGATCATCTCGACATTGTCAATGCATCCGCCGGCTTGTTTCTGCCGGTCGCGCAATATGCGCACAACGATTTGTGGCGGCTGCGCGGCAATCCGGCGATGTTCTATTATGTGATCCTGGCGGCGACGGCCGTGGCGTTCGTTCTTAGCCGACTCCTGCTGACCAGCCGCATCGGTTATTTCTGGCGCGCCATTCGCGAGGACGAAATCGCCGCGCGTGCCGCCGGCATCGATACGTTCCGCTACAAGATGTACGCGGTGATGATCTCGGCCGCGGTGACGGCCTTCGCCGGCGTGTTCTATGCCTTCTTCTACAACAATCTGTTCCCTGAACAGGTATTCGGCATTTCGCGCTCCATCGAGATCATTCTCGGTCCCATCATCGGCGGCATCGGCACTCTGTTCGGACCGATCCTCGGCGCCTTCGTGATCACCGGACTGGCCGAGGCGCTGAACGCGGTCATGCTGCATTTCGGGCTCGATCTGCCGGGTGCCAAACAGGTGTTCTATGGGCTTTGCTTGCTCGTCGTCGTGCTGGCGCTGCCGAACGGCATCTGGCCATGGCTTGAGTCATGGCTCGAGCGCAGGCTCCGCATCGCGGAGAAGGCGCAATGACGGCGTTGCTTTCGGTGCAATCGGTCAGCAAGAGGTTTCGCGGACTGGTTGCCGTCGATCGGGTCAGTTTCGACGTGCCCGAGGGCGTGATCTTCGCGGTGATCGGACCCAACGGGGCCGGCAAGACAACCTTGTTCAATCTCATCGCCGGCGAGATGGCGCCGAGCGGCGGATCGATCGCCTTCGCCGGCAGCCGTATCGACGGCATGACGGCGGACGCAGTGTGCCGCCGCGGCGTGGCGCATACGTTCCAATTGGTGCGGCCGTTTCCGGCGCTGAGCGTTGAGGACAATGTCACGGTCGGCGCTCTGCTGCATCGGCGCGATGTCGCGGCCGCGCGTCAACATGCACTGAGCCTGCTGCGCCGGCTCGACCTTTTCGACAAGCGCGAGCAGGCCGCCTCGACCCTGACCTTGCCGGACCGCAAGCGTCTTGAAGTGGCGCGGGCGCTCGCCACCGGACCGCGGCTTCTTCTGCTCGACGAAGTCATGGCTGGTCTGCGGCCGACTGAGACCGACCGCATGGTCGCGACCCTGCAAGGGCTCAATCGCGAAAGCGGTCTGACGATTGTCCTGATCGAGCACGTTATGCGCGCGGTGATGGCACTCGCCTCCCGCGTACTGGTGCTCGATCACGGCATCGCCATCGCCGAGGGCGCGCCGCAGGCAATCGTCCGCGATCCGGCCGTGGTGCAGTCTTATCTCGGCCGGACGCATCTCGAGGATGGGGCCGCGTGATGCTGCGCATCGAACATCTCGATGTCTTTCATGGCGACGCGCAAGCGCTCGACGCGGTCGCGCTCGACGTCGCGGCCGGCGACATCGTCGCCATCGTCGGCTCGAACGGCGCCGGCAAGACCACGCTGATCCGCACCATTGCCGGCATCTATCGCCCGGCGCGCGGCCGTATCCTGTATCGCGATGCCGACATCACCGCTTGGCCGAGCCACCGCGTCTGCGATCTCGGCATTGGCCAGGTCGCCGAGGGGCGCCAGGTGTTTCCGACGCTTACCGTTGCCGAAAATCTCGATATGGGCGCGTTGTTGCCGCGGGCGCGTGCGGCGCGCGGCAAGAATCGCGAGCGCGCCTTCGCGCTGTTCCCGCGGTTGGCCGAACGCGCGCGCCAAGCGGCTGGGACCCTGTCCGGCGGCGAGCAGCAGATGCTCGCCATCGGCCGCTGCCTGATGGGGGCGCCGGAACTGATCATGTTCGACGAGCCGTCGCTCGGCCTTGCGCCCGCGGTCGCCCACGGCGTGCTCGAAGTGATCCGCGATCTCAATCGCGACGGCATCACTTGCCTACTGGTCGAGCAGAATGTGGCGCTGTCGCTGAAGCTCGCCAACCGCGCCTATGTGCTGGAAAACGGCCACATCACGCTCACCGGCAGCGGCGCCGAACTCTTGTCCGACGATCGCGTGCGTAGCGCCTATCTCGGGCTGTGATGCTTGCTTGCGGGATTTCTTGTCTAGACGGACGGACGGCGGATCTTTTCCATCAGCGCGGCGAGCGCGCCGACCCGCGCGCTGAGCGGCGCGAGCGGAAAAGCCTGACGCAAGCGACCATAGACCTCGGTGGCGCTTGGATCATCTACATCGGACAGCGCGGCTGCCATCGCGCGAGCCATCTCGATTTCTGAACGTCCGCTGATGGGCGCCGGTACCATGGTCACTTCGCCGAACGGTATCGGTGATTGTATCCGCAATGTGACACGGCGCGCGCCCATTTTAAGCTCCAATCGAATTCCGGTTTCCTCCTAACGCGCGAGATTCGGTAGGGTTCCGCCGAAGTAAAAAGGCCCGGATTGCCTGTGCAATCCGGACCTTACTCTCGGGCATTTAGATCGAATTATTTCAGCGCCGGACCGATTGTGACATTGAGCTTGCCGACGCCTTCGACCTCGCATTCGATCTTGTCGCCGGCGACGGTCGCTGCGACGCCCGACGGCGTTCCGGTCATGATGATGTCGCCGGCAGCGAGCTCGACCATCTCCGAGAGCTTGGAGATGATTTCGGGAACGTTCCAGATCATCTGATTGAGATCGCCATCCTGGCGCGGCTTGCCGTTGACCTTGAGCGTGATGCGGCCCTTGGCCGGATGGCCGATCTCGGACGCCGGCTTGATCGGACCGCAGGGCGCCGAATGATCGAACGCCTTGCCGACTTCCCACGGCCGCTTGATGTCGCGCGAGGCGATCTGCAGATCGCGCCGTGTGAGGTCGATGCCGACGGCATAGCCGTAGATGCAATCAAGCGCCTTGTCGGTCGGGATGTTGCGGCCGCCGCTCTTGAGCGCGACCACGAGCTCGACCTCGTGATGCATGTCCTTGGTCAGCGACGGGTAGGGTGCGGTGCCGTTGTCCGGCACGATGGCATCGGCCGGCTTGGCGAAGAAGAACGGCGGCTCGCGCACGTCGTTGCCCATCTCCTTGATGTGCTCGACGTAATTGCGGCCGACGCACCACAGGCGGCGGACCGGAAAATATTTGTCGATGCCGGCGACGGCGATGGCGGCCTGCGGCGGCTGCGGGATCACATAGCTTTTGGTGCTCATCTTGGCTTTCAGATTGGTGGGAACGGGAGGGCTTTAGCCCATTCACACGGAAAGAATCAAATAGAAGAGGCGACCGCGGCGACCGGCGCTGGGGCGATGTCCTGCGGCGGTGCCGACTGCTCCCTGAGCTGGATACGATAGAAACCGGCATAACGGCCGTTCTTGCGCAAAAGCTCGTCGTGCCGTCCGCTTTCGACGACTTGTCCGTTCTCGACCACAAGGATCGTGTCGGCATGCATGATCGTCGACAGCCGGTGGGCGATGACCAGCGTGGTGCGGCCCTTGCACAATTCGGCGATCGCTTCCTGGACGTGGCGCTCGGATTCGGAATCGAGCGACGCGGTCGCTTCGTCGAGAAGGATGATAGGTGCGTTCTTGATCAGCGCGCGGGCGATCGAGATGCGCTGGCGCTGGCCGCCCGAGAGCTGCATGCCGTGCTCGCCGACCTGGCTGCCGTAACCTTGCGGGAAGCCCATGATGAAGTCATGGGCATGCGCGGCCTTCGCCGCGGCGATGATCTCGGCGTCGCTGGCGCTAAGCTTGCCGAGCGCGATGTTCTCGCGAATGGTGCCGCGGAACAGGTGCACGATCTGGCCGACATAGGCGATCTGGTGACGCAGCGAATTGCGCGATACTTCGGCGATGTTTTGACCGTCGATCGATACGCAGCCGGAGCCGACATCGTAGAAACGCAGCAGTAGATTGAGCACGGTCGACTTGCCGCCGCCCGAAGGCCCGACCAGCGCGGTGACTTGGCCAGGCTGCGCCACCAAACTCATGTCGCGCAGCACCGGCGCGTCGGTGCGATAGGAAAAATTCACGCGCTCGAATTCGATGCGCGAGTCCTTGAGCTTCAGCGCCGGCAGATGGTCGTCGTTCGGCTCGCCCGGCGGGCTGTCGGTGACCTCATAGAGGATGCGCACGCCGACGAGATTGTTGTTGAGGTCGATATTGAGGCGCGCAAGCCGCTTGGCCGGTTCATAGGCGAGCAGGAACGCCGCCATGAACGAGACGAACTCGCCCGGCGTCGCGCCGGTCTCGACCACACGATAGCCGCCATAGATCGACGCCAGCGCGATGGTGAAACCGCCGAGCATTTCCATGATCGGGCTGGCGCGGTTGGAGACGCGGGCCATCTTGTTGGATTCGTGCTGAACCGCGCTGACACTGTCGCCAAGCCGCCGCCGCATCTCGTCTTCAAGCCCGAAGGCCTTGACCATGCGCATGCCTTGCAGCGCCTCTTGCATGGTCTCGATGATGCGGGTGCCGCCGGTGAACTGCATGCGGGCGATGCCGCGCACGCGGCGAATGACCTTGCGCAGGAAATAGAATGCGGGTGGCGCGCAGAGGAAACCGATCAGCGACATCGCCGGATCCTGAATCACCATCACGGCGCACAGCCCGAGCAGCGACATCAGATCGCGGCCGATCGCGGTGATCAGAAGATTGATCACCTGGCTGACCGCATTGGCGCCGGTGGTCAGCCGCGCGATGAATTCGGAGGAATGCCGGTCGGCAAAGAAGCCGATGTCTTCGTTGAGAAGCTTGTCGAACAGCCGCCGCTGGTTGTTGGCGATGATGCTGTTGCCGATCCAGGACAGCGTGACGGTGGAGCCGTAGGTGGCAAAGCCTTTGGCGGCGAAAATGCCCATGGCGATAATGCCGATGACGACGATGCCGTGATAGTTGCGGTTGACATAGGCTTCGTTGGTCATCGTGCCGAGCAGATAGGCGGTCAGCGCGGTGGCCGCGGCGGCGATCGCCATCAGCCCGAAAGCCAAAAGATAGCGCGGCCAGTATTCGAGCGCCTCGTCCACAAGCAGGCGGCGGATCAGAGACCAGGTCGAATAATCGTCGTCGGTCGAAGGCGCCGTGTCGGCTTTCATTACCCCATCCATCGCAACCCGCTGCGCGTTTGCTGGAGCATGATCTTGTCCGAAAAACCCGGTTCCCACTTTTCGGGATCATGCCCCGGCGCAGCCGCCCGTTCCTTGCCCGGAAGGGGAGGGCATTTCAAGTGAATTCGGGGCTTGCCGTTGACTCGATTGGGTTTTTTTGTCCCTGGCCCGCGGTGTCTTACGGCCGCGGCCGGAGCATCAGCTACGCACGGCCGTCGGCGGCGCGGGAAACCGGCGCCGAGCGTCGCCGCGACATCAATTCACGCTCCCAGGCGAGCGCATGGCCGACAATGACGGAAAGATCGTCGAAGCGCGGCTGCCAGCCGAGCTCGGCACGCGCCCGCTCGCTTGCGGCAACGATCTGCGCCGGATCGCCTTCGCGGCGCGGCGCCATCTCAACCTTGAAGTCAGCGCCGCAGATGCGCCTGACCGTGTCGATGACTTCAAGAACCGAGAAGCCGTGGCCGTAGCCGCAATTGAGCGTCAGCGGCGAACCGCCGTCACGCAGATACCGCAGCGCGTCCGAATGCGCGCGCGTGAGATCGCTGACATGAATGTAGTCGCGGATGCAGGTGCCGTCCGGTGTCGGATAATCGGTGCCGAAGACCTGCAGCTTCGGCCGCAGGCCGAGCGCGGCCTCGGCTGCGACTTTGATCAGATGCGTGGCGGCCGGGCTCGATTGCCCGGTGCGGTTCTTCGGATCGGCGCCGGCGACATTGAAGTAGCGCAGGATCACGTGATTGAGCCCATGCGCCCGGCCGGCATCGCCGAGCATGATTTCGGTCATCAGCTTCGACCAGCCGTAAGGCGAGATCGGCTGCGTCGGCGCGTTTTCCGGCACCGGGATCGTCGCCGGGTTGCCGTAGACCGCAGCGGTCGAGGAGAAGATGAAACGGCGGATGCCGCTTTTCACCGCGCATTCGATCAGTGCGCGCGAATTGGCGGTATTGTTGCGATAATAGCCGAGCGGATCGCGCACCGAATCCGGAACCACGATCGAGGCGGCGAAGTGAATGATCTCGCTGACATCGTGTTCGCGGATCAACTTGCTGACCAGCGGCTGGTCGCCGGTCTCGCCGACGATGAGCGGCACACTGGCCGGCACCGCCCAGCGATGTCCGGTCGAGAGATTGTCGAGCACGACGACCCGCTCGCCGGCATCGTGCAATTCGTTCACCATCTGGCTGCCGATATAGCCGGCGCCGCCGGTGATCAGGACCGTCATGAGGTCGCTCTCCTCGCCAAAGGGCCCTTTCGCCTACACCAGTTCGATGAATACCTCGTTAGGCCGGAAGGGCGGTCTTCAGCGCCTCTTGGACCGCGGCGAGGACCTGTTCCGGTGCGATTTCAGTCATACAGCGGTGGTGACCGAGCCGGCAT
>Ga0073928_10011987_pt1 | contig 10024 bp, 14 predicted proteins | sample PaiPotPPA55metaG_FD_76969 | JGI IMG/M metagenome (GOLD analysis project Ga0073928, IMG submission 76969) | Iron sulfur acid spring bacterial and archeal communities from Banff, Canada, to study Microbial Dark Matter (Phase II) - Paint Pots PPA... ... | reverse complement strand
GATGCGACCTGCGTGCTGATCTCGGCGAGGTGGAGGTTCATGCATTCCATGTTGGCGGCCGGCGCGATGATGGCCGCGCCGACACCGCGTGCGGGACAGATCGCGCCAAAGATGTAGGCGGTGTCGTGGCGGTTGTCGCGCACCATCGGCGGACGCGAGCCGACCGGCGCCCACACATAACTGAGCGAGCCTTTCTGCCCGACTCTGGCTTCATCCTGAAACCAGATCTCCACCGCCGTAGTCGCGGTGCAGCCGTTCAAGGCTTGCTTCAGGCTAGCACCGAAGTTTTTTTAAAAGCCTCCTGCGCCTCCGCATCCTTCTTGGGATGATACGGCCGGGGCTGCAGTTGGGTGGGCTTCAGCCTGCGCAGCCATTTGCCGATCGTGCGTTCGGGTACAGTGACCGAGAACCGCCGGGTCACCTCGGCGCGCAGATCGACGCAGCGCCAACGGATCACCTTATGGATCTTCGGATTAGGCCCGGCGATCACCAGCTCGCGCAGCTCCGCCATCTGCGCTTGGCTCAGTTTCGGGCTCGCCCCAGCGGGCTTGCGCGACACCAGCCCGTCAATCCCGGCGTCGTTAGAGCGATGCACCCAGTCGCGCAGGGTCTGACGGTCCATGCCGGCCTGGCGCGCGGCATCAAGCCGCGAGGCCCCATCGTGGATCATCGCGATTGCCAAAAGCCGCCGGGTCTTGTCCGCATCGTCGCTCTTCGCCGCCAGGGTACGAAGCTCCGCCGGCGCGTGGTCCATGCAAGTGATTTTGATCGCTGCGCTCATCGCCTCCTCCAATGCAGCGAATGGACGCTGCAGGGAGAGCGAATCGTACTTCCGCGGTCTTGAAAATCGGGGTGGTCCTGGGACGCCAGGGCAAGTCGTCTTCAGCGGCGGTTGGTATAAGGCGGAGGCAACCGGAAAGGGCTATCTCTCAAGTTAGTTCAGCACCGGCCTGCGGCCGACCCACCCGGGATGAGACTGACGGGTCCACCTATTTCTTTCTAAAATAGCGGCGGTCTCTTTATTCCAGGTTTTTCAGCATCTGCACGATACCGCCCATGCAGACCTCATCCCAATCTTCCTCATCGTAGCCAACCGTCTGGTAAAACCCGGCGGCCTCCGGCGTCGCGTAAACCACTGCCTTGCAGCAACCCAGGTCTCTGACGAACTGCTCCGCCCGCTCAAGCATCACCCGCCCATGGCCGCCGCCTTGCCAAGCCGGATCGATGGCAACTAGGCGAAGGGCGGCTGCAGCGTTCCGCAGATCGTCTACCTGGATCGCGCCAATCGGCTTGTCCTCTAGGAATAGGAGCAAGGCATGGCAGTCCGGGCTGATCGGCTCGTCCGGCCGGGGTAAGTGGAACACTTTACGGCGTATCCCATGATACGCGTGCCAATCCTGATCGCAACGGGGCGAATCAAGTCGGTAGGTCTGCTCGCCTCTTGTCCGTTCGGTTGGCATTCTGCCTTTCCAGCGTGTCCCCATGCTGTTCGCCCTGAATTGAGGATAAGGCCGGTGTCGCGGAAAAGCGAGCCGTCATCCACGTTCGTCCTGGCCTCAAATCAGGAGTACTGAGACTGTGTCGCTTCACCGGCACGGAGTTAGATCGCATGGCGATCGTGATCACAGTGGCTCAACAGAAGGGCGGCACCGGGAAGACGACCCTAGCGGCGAACCTGGCCGCTGCCCTCGCACCGTCGCGAAAAGTGGCGTTGCTGGACATCGACCCGCAGCACAGTCTGACCCGTTGGCATGACTTACGACCCAAAACCGCGGTGAAGCTAACCTTCTCGGACGTGTCTGGGTGGCGTGTAACTAGCGAATTGAATCGCCTGAAAGCGGCCCATGATGTCGTAGTGGTCGACAGCCCCCCGCAGATCGACACCGACGCCCGCCTGGCAATCCGCGGTGCCAGCCTTGTGCTCATCCCGGTCCAGCCCAGCCCGCCTGACGTTTGGGCGGCCGAGGGCACACTGAAACTGGCCGCCGTAGAGAAACGGAGGTCGGCAATGGTGCTGAATCGCGTGCCCTCCTCCGGCAAGCTGCGGGCGACGATGACCACGCTGCTCCAGCGAGATGGCAAACCGCTGCTGACCGCAACAGTCGGTAACCGAACCGGCTTCGCCATCGCTTTCGCCGAAGGGCTGGCCGTGACCGAGACCGCCCCTCGCTCGATTGCGGCGAATGAGCTACGTGCTCTGCTGAACGAGCTGCTGGAGATGATTGGATGACTGCTTACGCGGGTCTCAAAGCGCTGCACCTGTTGTGTGCAGTGCTATGGGTGGGCGGTATGTTCTTCGCTTACGTGGTGCTGCGTCCGAGTCTGGCAGCGATTGAGGCGCCTCAGCGGATGCTCCTGCATACCCAGGTTTTCAGGAAGTTCTTTCTGGTGGTTTGGCACGCCATGACGGTGATCATCATCTCCGGCTTCGCCATGCTCGGGTTCGTCGGCGGGATGGCCGATGCGCCTTGGCAGGTCCACGCGATGCTGGGGCTCGGGCTGGTCATGGCCGCGGTTTTTTTGGCCATATATTTTGGTCCTTACCGCCAGTTCCGCCGCACAACCGACCGCAACCGGATGGTCTCCAGCCTCGACAGCATCCGCAAGCTGATTGGGGTCAACTTAGTCCTGGGCCTGATCACCATCATCGTAGCGGGACTGCTCTAGCTATAATGCGCAGGAACCCGTCCTCAGACAACAGCCCGCCTATACAGTCGTTTCACTAGGACCGGCATCGACAGGCCCTGCACCAGAATAGTGAAGACCACCACCGCATAGCAGACGGCCAATAATGCCCCTCGATGGGTGATGGCTCCAAAGTGAGCGCCAATGCCACAGAGATGCCGCCGCGCAGGCCGCCCCACGTGAGCACCGCCATGCTGCGGAGCTTCGGCACTTGGCGCAAGTGCACCAGCATAGTCGGCACAGCCACGCTTATCAGCCTCGTCACGAGTGCTAGCACAATACCACCGGCTGCGGCGAGCAGTAATGCGCGGCTAATTTCCACCGACAACAACGCGAATCCCATCAACAGGAACAGGACGGCGTTCAGCAGTTCATCCATCAGATCCCAAAACAGGATCACCTGCTGACGAGATACATCCGTCATGGCGAACCGCGTCGAGCGGTGACCGGTCAGCAAGCCTGCCACCACGACCGCCAAAGGACCGGAGACATGCAAAGCGGCGGCCACGCTGTAGGTGACGGTGACGAGGGCCAAAGTGATGGTCAGCTCCAGGGCCGGTTCATTTGCCAGACGCAGAGCACGGTAGGCGAGGTAGCCGGTGGCAAACCCCAACGCGATGCCGCCTCCGGCTTCGACCAGCAGGTCCAGTCCGATTGCGACCGCGGTATTCCTGTGGCCGTTCGCCCACTCCAGAGCTGCGGCGAAGACCACTACCGCTACACCGTCGTTGAAAAGACTTTCGCCGTTCACCACCGCCAGGAGACCCGGTGGTAGGCCGGCGTCCTTCAGCAAGCCGCCAACGGCAATGGGATCGGTTGGAGCGAGCAGCGCCCCCAGGGCGAAACACCAGGCCAGAGGCACAGCCCTCACGAAGATCAGCCAGATGCCGAGGCCATAAAGCCCGGTCGCTATCAGCACCCCAAGCGTCGCCAGCGAAAGTACTGCCCATTTCTGGGCTCGGAGGCCGTCCATATCGACGTGCAGGCTACCGGAGAACAGCATGAAGGCCAGAAGTCCATCCAGGAAAACATGTGGCAGATCGGTGGAGGCGACCAGATCCTGCCACCAGTCCCGCAACTCGACCACGTCGACCGAGCGATCAACAAGGATAATGATAATCGACAGCAGCAGGGAGCCGGCCATGAGCGCGATGGTCCGCGGGAGATGAAAATATTGGTGGTTCACGATCCCCAGGACGGCGGCCAGCAGCAGCAGAGCGGCAACGAATTCAAACGAGGACATGAGCTTCCTTTAGTGTCTGTCTTTGGCGCAAGTTGCATGCCGTAGGTATGTTCCGCAAAGTGCGACCCTCAGCAGGGGAGAAAACCAATGGAAGTCCGTCTGGACGGCCGCACCGCGATCATAACTGGAGGAAGCAAGGGCCTTGGCCTGACCATGGCAAAGGAGTTCGCGGCTTCGGGCGCAAACGTTGCAATATTGGCGCGCAGCCCGGATTCGCTGGCGGAGGCTCAAGCCATCGCGTCCGAGGGGGCTTCGGGCAAGGTCGCTACGTTCCAGTGCGATGTCTCGAAGGCCGATGAAGTCGCGAAGGCGTTTGATGCCGTGGTCAAGACGTTCGGCCAGGTGGACATCCTTATCAACAACGCCGGGATATCGCGGGCGATGCCGTCCGAGCAGATCACCGACCAGCTCTGGCAGGAGGACTTGGACCTTAAGCTGTTCGCGGCGATCCGGCTGTCTCGGCTGTGCTGGCCGGGGATGAAGACACGGAAATGGGGCCGAATCATTAATGTACTGAACACCGGTGCTAAAGCGCCTCGGGCAAACGGGGCACCGACGGCTGTGTCGCGCGCGGCTGGCATGGCATTGATGAAAGTGCTGGCCGGCGAGGGTGCGCCGCACGGGATCCTGGTCAACGGCATGCTGGTGGGGCTGATCAACTCCGATCAGCACAAGCGGCGACACCAGCGCGAAGGTTCAAATGAGTCGTATGAGGAATTCACCACGAAAATGGGCAAAAACGTGCCGCTAGGGCGCATCGGCAAAGCGGAGGAGTTCGCCGCCATGGCATGCTTCCTGTGCAGCGATCACGCTGGGTTCACGACTGGAACAGCCATCAATATGGATGGCGGGGCTAGCCCGGTAGTTTGATGGTCGGTGTGACGGGTCAGGCCCGTGGTTTATTGCCGGGTCGAGCCTCTGCAAACCCTGTAGAGCAATTTCTAAGCACCAAAATAGAAACTGCGGATCAGTTCGTTATCGTTCAGTTCGGCGGCCGATCCGCCTTCGAATTCGATATGGCCATGTACGATCACGTAACCGCGGTCCGCGATGCGAATCGCCTGCGTGAAGTTCTGCTCTGCCATCAGCACCGCGAGCTGGAAGCTGTCCTTCAACTCCTTGATCTTGTCGATCGTCCGCGCCACCAGAAGCGGCGCCAGTCCCACCGATGGCTCGTCGATCAACAGCAGCCGAGGTGCCGACATCAAGGCTCGGCCGAGCGCGAGCATCTGCTGTTCGCCTCCACTCATGGATCCGGCCAGCTGTTTTTGGCGTTCCGCCAAGCGAGGAAACACCTCGAAGCAGAAAGCCAGGTTTTGCTGGATTGCCGGACGGGCCTTCTTACGGAATGCACCCATCAGGAGGTTTTCAGTCACTGTCAGCCGAGGAAACAAGCGACGCCCTTCCGGCACGAAACCGACCCCGAGATCAACAATGGCCTCGGTGGGCATCCCGATCAGTTCATGTCGCGTGCCATCAATATTGGCAGCGATTGATCCCGCAGACGGCCGCACCATCCCCATAACACATTTCATTAGGGTGGATTTGCCGTTCCCGTTGGTGCCCAGCAACGCTACCGTTTCACCGTCGGCAACAGACAAAGACACGCCGTGCAGAATTCGCACCGCTCCATAGCCGGCATCCAGTCCTGTGATCGAGAGACTAGCTGCCAAGGTAAGCCGCCACGACATCCGGCTGGCGGACAACGTCCTGAGGATTGCCGTCCGCGATTTTTCGCCCAGCGACTAAAACCACCAGCCGTTGGGAAAACGCGAGCACCGCCCGCATGATATGTTCGATCATGATGATGGTGACACCCTGACCGTTCAGCGTCATCAGAAGGGTGAGAATATCGTCCACCTCCTGGTGCGAAAGTCCGGCCATCGCTTCGTCCGCGATCAGCAGCCGCGGTTTGGATGCCATCGCCCGTGCCAGCTCAAGCTTCCGCATCTCGACCTGAGTAAGGTCAGCGGGTCTGCGATCAGCCTTGGCCAACAAGCCGACCATATCGAGTAGTTCCTCGCACCGGCGCCGCGGGTCAATGACGACTCCGGCCTTTACATCGGCAGCATACAGGATCGGAACGCGAACATTTTCTGCCAATGTCAAAGTGGGGAATGGTCGTGGCAACTGAAAGCTGCGAGCCATTCCTAACCTTGTGCGCCGATGCGCGGACAGGCCGTTCAATGCAACGCCGCCGAATACCATTTCTCCGACATCGTTGCGGAGCGTGCCGCAAAGGCAGTTCACTAGGGTGCTCTTGCCGGACCCGTTGGGCCCGATCAGCCCAAGACGCTCGCCCTCCTCAACATGAAGCTCTACATCCGAAAGGGCGGCAAAGCCGCCAAAACGTTTCCCCAAACCGGAAACCATCAGAAGCGCGTCGCTCATTGCTTAAACCAGCCCACGATGCCCTTAGGGGCAGCTATCACAAACCCTACAAGCAGCAGACCAACCAGCAGCAGGGAAAGTGCTGAAGATATCGTTACCGTTGCAACCTGTTGCAACGTGCCAAGCAGAATGGCGCCAATAACGGGGCCTAGCCAAGTTGCCGTGCCGCCGATCAAAGGCATGGCGATGGTATTGACCGCATAGCTCAGGCTGAAGCCGGAAGCGGGATCGAGATATGTTACATAATATGGCAATGGTGCGCCCGCCATCCCCATCAATCCGCCTGATAAAACCGTCGCAATCAACTTCAATCGCAATGTGGGGACACCGGATGCCTCCGCCGCCAATTCGTCGTCGCGGATGGCTGAGAAACCATAACCTAATGGGGAATGCTCGATAGCCCGCGCTACCGCAACTGATGTCACTGAGAGCAGCAGCATGATGAGAAATAAGTACTGGATGTAGTCACCGGTGAAAATTGTCGAATCCATCGGTCGAATGATGTACGCTCCGCGTGTACCTCCGACAAAGTTCCAGTTCGTAATCAGCGTCTGGGCAACGACCGCCATAGCCAGTGTCGCAATAGAGAAAAACGTCCCGCGCAATCGCAGCGTCAAATAGCCCATACCCAGACCAATGAGGCCGGAAATCACGCCGCCTGCCAGCATCATCGCTGGCAGCGGCCACAGCGGCATCGCCTTGTGCAGCACCACGGTCGTGTAGGCACCCAGAGCAAAGAACGCCGCAGTGCCAAAGTTCACGTAACCGGTGTACCCACCTAGGATGTTCCAAGCAGTCGCCAGGACGATGTATTGCAGCACGACATAGCCGGCGAAGAACACATAAGCATTATCGATTAGCCGAGCGGCTATGAACGTGACAGCCGCCGCCACCAGGGCAAACAGAATGAACTGGGCATTGCGCATTAGCTGCGTCCGAATAAGCCTGCGGGGCGCATTGCGAGGGTGATCAGCAGGAAGCCGAACGCGACGGCCGGAGACCAAGACGGCCCATAGAACGTCGAAGTCAAACTTTCTATAATTCCCAGGATCATCGCAGCGACAACAGTCCCGCTGAAGCTTCCAAGACCGCCCATGACACAGATGGCAAAAATTCGACCTATGTAGTCGCGGGCAATCGACGGCTCGACTGGTTGAATGATGATCAGGATCGCGCCGGCAGTCGATGCGGTTGCGATCGAAAGCCCAAATGCTATTCGCTTGATGCGGCTGGGATCGGCCGCCATCAGCTGCAACGCCATCGGATCCTGCGCCACAGCCTGAACCGCTCTCCCTATGAAGGTGTAGGACATGAACAGTTGCAATGCACCGATCAGCGCCAACGACACCAGGAATGGCACCAGAAGCCTCATCGGCAGGTGAATCACGCCGATATGGAGGCTGGGCCCGATATATGGTGCATCCACCAATCGGTAATCCACGCCAAAGACCAGCACCAAGGTCACCTCAGTGATGAACAGAATACCGAAAAAGAATGCCAGGCCGCGGATAGAAGCATCGCCCCGTCGTTCGAAGGAGATGTCGTAAACATGATAGATCGCTATACCCAACAGATAGAAAGCTGGAAGCAGAACGATGCTTGATAGAATTGGGTCAGCGCCCAATAGGCTGTTGGCGATATAGGCCGTGTAGGAGCCCAGGATGATGAACGCGGGATGAGCGATGTTGACGATATCCAGCATGCCGAACGAGATCGACACCCCGATCGTGACAGCGGCATAGAAGCCACCCAGCAGCAACCCGGATATTATGGCGTTGCCCAGTAGATCGAAAGACAGGTCCATTGACTCGCTTGTGACGTTTCCGATCGCTAATCTGCCGAAACGCAATGCCTTTGGATAGATGCCATTCGCCGGCCTGGGCTCTTGCCCTGAGGTGGCTGAAATTCGAGAATGGGCCGGCGATAGGGGAACAGAATTATGAACCGCGCGCGGCTGTGCTGCCTTCGATACGACCGTGGTTATCCACGGCCCCTACATCAAACAAGATGACTTCCGCTCCGCAGGATGTCAGACGGCCGTTGACTTCGACCTCGTTCTGCCGAGAGCCGACGTCGTTCGCAACCATTGTCCAAAGATTGCGGCGACGGGGATGTTCAACGCCCGGCGCCCCGGACTGAGGAAAACCGGCGCCTTTGTCATCAACACCGCCAGTGGCGGGCCGACGAACCGGCCGTTCATGTGGCGTTGTCTTCGGCCCCTTGAGCGTGAGCCGACTGGATGCCTACGAGTAGGGGCCGGCGCGACGGAAGCGCTCTCCGCGATGGCGGTTGCCAGATAACGGAACATCTTGAGCGTCCTGGATGGGACACCGAACAGCGAAAACACATCAGTCGGAAGTTTACGACTAGTGCCGCAGCCTGATCACATCTCAAACCTCGGCGTTACCACTCGTTCGGAGCTGGATGAAGACATCCAGCAGGTGTTTGTGAAATGCGTGGATAAGTTGGGTTACGTGCCCAACGTGCTGGCAGCTTACAGCTTCAGGCCCCAGTGCCTGCGTAACTTCATGTCTATCTACAATGAGATCATGTTGTCGCCCTCAGGCCTTTCGAAGCTGGAGCGAGAGATGGTGGCGGTCGTCGTATCCTCTGCCAATCGCTGTTATTACTGTCTGGCGGTGCATGGCGCGGCCGGGCGACGGTTATCAAACGATCCGAGTTGGGAGAGATGCTCGCGCTGAATTATCGTGTTGCGCAACTCGATCCGAGGCAGCGCCTGATGCTGGATTTCGCCTGGAAACTGGCCATGACCCCACATCTGGTTGATGATTCCGAACGTGATGCGCTGTCGCAGCAGGGACTGAGCCCAGAGACATCTTCGACCTCGCGGAAACGGCGGCGTTCTTCGATCTATCCAATTGCATGACTTCGGCTCTGGATGTTATTCCTAATCGTGAGTAGCAGGGCAAGATGAGAATAAAGGCAGAGATGACGGCCGCCAGCACCTAGCACTAGCCACCGGTAACCGGCGGGAAGAAGGCAATCTCGTCTCCCGGTCGAACCGCCGACGAGGGATCGGCAAATTCCTGATTGACGGCGCAACGGATCGTCTTGCGATTTTGGAACGCCATGGCGTGAGCCGGGTCGCGCGTCGAAAGGTAAGCCATTACGGCATCGACCGTCTCGACGCCTTCAGGCAGCGCCAATTCCTCTTGCGCCGAACCTGTCCGCTCGCGCAGCCAAGCAAAATAGCGAATTGTCAGCGGCTCACTCATGGTTAATTGTCTCTTCGCTACTTGTTCGTCGGGATTGTTTCAATCCGCCCGTCGGAGTGGATGACCGTACTTGTCCCATTACCGTTTGGCACGACGATGGATTGTCCGCCGCCTGGGCTTATGGTTGTCTGATATCCTGGGTTGCCCCCTGTCGTGACAGCAGGTCCCTCGGGCGTCTGAAGGACCTGACCAGCCGGTCCACGGGCGGGGGGCGCCGGTGGCGGAGCGGCATAACTCGATAGCGGAGGAGCGGATTGTGGGATAGCAGGACCGGGTTGAGTATTTCCCTGCGGGCTCGAGCTTCCCGAACTTGGGTTTGGCGACGGGTAGGGTCCCCCGGCGCCCCGACTAAGCGGCGAGCCAGGAACCGGCGCTTCCGGCTGCGGTGTCAGCCCTCCAGTTGCTTCAAGGTCCTGCAACGTCGGCGGCGGTTTCAACGGACCCGGCCAGATGTCGCCTGGCTCGGTTG
>Ga0073928_10011986_pt1 | contig 10026 bp, 5 predicted proteins | sample PaiPotPPA55metaG_FD_76969 | JGI IMG/M metagenome (GOLD analysis project Ga0073928, IMG submission 76969) | Iron sulfur acid spring bacterial and archeal communities from Banff, Canada, to study Microbial Dark Matter (Phase II) - Paint Pots PPA... ... | reverse complement strand
GCCGCGAACGCCAGCACAAAGAAGGCAAAATGTCGGCCCGCGAGCGCATTGAGTTTCTGCTCGACGAGGGAACATTCGAAGAAACCGACAAACTGGTCACGCATCGCTGCAACGATTTCGGCATGGCGGAGCAGAAAGTTTACGGTGACGGTTTCATCACCGGATATGGCCGCATCGAAGGGCGTCTGGTATTTGTCTTTGCCCAGGATTTCACAGTGTTCGGCGGTTCACTCTCCGAGACCAATGCCGCCAAGATCGTCAAAGTGATGGATCTCGCCGCAAAAATGGGTGCGCCAATGATCGGCCTCAACGATTCTGGCGGCGCCCGCATTCAGGAAGGTGTCATGTCCCTCGCCGGTTACGCCGACATCTTTCTCCGAAATACTCTTTACAGCGGAGTAGTTCCACAGATTTCCGCAATCATGGGACCATGCGCTGGCGGCGCAGTTTACTCTCCTGCGATCACCGACTTCATTATCATGGTCGACAAAACTTCTTACATGTTCATTACCGGGCCTGACGTAATTAAGACCGTCACTCATGAGGAGGTCACCAAAGATCAACTCGGCGGCGCCGAGACTCACAACGAAACTTCCGGCGTAGCACATTTCATGGCTCACGACGACGCTGAGTGTTTATCCATGGTGCGAGAGCTGCTCAGCTTCATGCCCTCCAATAATCTCGACGATTCTCCACGCAAGCCCTGCACCGATCCCATTGATCGAGCCGACGCAGGTTTGGACAAAATCGTGCCGGACCAGTCGAACATGCCGTATGACATCAAAGACGTGATTCACGCGGTAGTCGATGACGGGTATTTTTTTGAAGTTCAGGAACACTACGCGAAAAACATTGTCGTCGGATTTGCTCGGCTGAACGGAAAGCCTGTAGGAATGGTCGCTAACCAGCCGGCATTCTTGGCGGGTACGCTGGATATCAATGCGTCGATCAAAGGCGCCCGCTTCGTCCGCTTCTGCGACTGCTTCAACATCCCACTGGTGACTTTCGAAGATGTCCCCGGATTTCTACCCGGAACCAATCAGGAATACGGCGGCATCATTAAACATGGCGCCAAGTTGCTCTTTGCCTTCGCCGAGGCGACCGTTCCCAAGGTGACCGTCATTACGCGCAAGGCCTATGGCGGAGCCTATTGCGTTATGGCATCTAAGCACATTCGCACGGATGTGAATTATGCCTGGCCTACAGCCGAGATCGCAGTCATGGGGCCGGAAGGCGCGGTGGACATCGTCTACAAGCGCGAACTGGAGCACGCCGCAAATCGCGTAGAAGTGCGCAAGCAGAAGATCGAAGAATTTACCCAGCGCTTCGCCAACCCTTACGTAGCCGCCGACCGCGGTTACGTCGACGCGGTGATCCAACCTCGTGAAACCCGCAAAAAGTTAATCCAGGCGCTGGAAATGCTCGAAACCAAGCGGGATAAGAATCCGCCAAAGAAGCATGGAAACATCCCGCTTTAGTTTCGATCCCCTACATTTTGAAAACGAAACTGATTTCCTTCGTTTGATTGGGGCCGACGGTGATGGTCTGGGTCGATGTGCCCAACTTCTCGTGCCACGCCTTTATCGTGTAGGTTCCCGGCGGCAGTTGGGGCAGATCGAAGCTGCCATCTGCTTTAGTCACCGCAAAATAAGGGTTCTTCAGAACCGCAATATATCCGCGCATCCAAGGATGAATGTTGCATTTGACGGGGATGGCGATTTCCTCCCGCGCAAACGCTTCTTCCACCTTGGCTCCTGGAAGTTCAGCCTTATTCCATTCCCGGTTATTCGCGGGGATCGGATGAATGTTGTGCGAAGTCGGATCATCGTTCACAACCTCGATAGGTTGATTGGCTTGTACTGCCAGCACTCGCGGCAGATACAGGCAGCCTTTTTGAGTGATGACCACGGGCTCCTTCGGCGGATCAAAGGTTCGGTCGCCTAGTCCATCCGCGATGAAAATAAGAACGTTTTGCAGACCGCGCTTGGAATCGGTGACAACTTCCAACTCAGGCACGAGGCCAGTATGCTGCTTGGCGCAGCTTGGATCGGCCGCCATGCTGATGGGCTTGGACTTGGGCACCGTGCCTTCGAACTTGACCATGCCTCTTATGCCAGATGCACCAGAGCCGCCTGTCGATGGTGGTTGTGCTCGCAGCGCCTGAAAGGTGAAGCTGCAAATTATCAAAGCGATCAAAACGAAAAACTTTTTCATAAAGCACCTCATAGAAACTTCTTGTGAGCACGGTTGTGCGATTAGTTTTGTTCTCCTGTAGTGGCGGCGACGCGGCTGGCGAGAAACTCGCTATACCCTCGTTCATAGCCGGCGCTGAAAGAAGACCGGTCCTGCGCGGTCACCCACCGGCCCACGGCGACGTGATGTTCGCCGCCCCTCTGGGCGGCAAGTCTTCCCAAATACACTCCATCTCGAAAAGCTCCATCGGTGAGTTGAGCCGAGTTGTGGGAAGAATGTTCGGTTCCTAGCATGAATGCCGACCCAGTGCCCAGGGCGGCTGCTAAGGCAATCGTAAGAAGAATTTTCATGATGTTCCTCGATCTTTCTCTGAACTAAGTCAGACTGACGAATGTTGAAGTCTTATGGGAGGAGATTAAGATCGAAGTCGGATGACGTTGTCATCGGCGGGTCATGAGCGGGTCAAATCATCGTCATCTTTTTGTCAGGAGCGCGTAAGTTTGTGACGGTGACTGTAGAAGGCTGGTGAGCGCCTAAGTCAGCATGGATTATTGGCTCGAAGTGTCGGGCACTCTTGTGAAGAGTCGCGCTCTCGGGTTTTCCACAAGCCTAATCCAATTTTGTCATTGGACTTTAACCTTGCTGTGCTATAAGGGCCAGTTCCGGAGGCTTGTTGATGAACCCTACTCGCCTGTCCCTTACCCTTTATTCCGTCAAGCGTTTTCCGTCTGTTCTAACTGCATTGCTGGCCCTTGCCCTGTTGTCGCAACTGGCAAGCGGGCAGCAGACGCTGGGTTCTCTAAACGGTACGGTCACTGATTCCAGCGGTGCCGTGGTGCAGAATGCCGCAGTGAAGATCCGGAATGTTGCCACCAATCTTGAAGTGACGGCGCAAACCAAGAACGATGGATCGTTCAGTGCGTCCGATCTTCCCATTGGAAGTTACGAGGTCACCTTCATCAAGGATGGTTTCAAGACCGCCGTCTATAACCAGATTCTGGTGCAAGGCAGCCGCACCGCAACGGTAAACGCCAAACTACAAGCAGGCGCGGTGGCAACAACGGTAACCGTGCAAGCCACGCCGCTGCTGAACGAGACCGACACTGCGAACGGCTATACCATGGGCGCAAACCAGATAGAGACTGTCCCGCTGGGCACCGGAAGTTTTACGCAGCTTGCCATTCAGGCCCCAGGCGTCAGCGCAGATTTTCTTTCAGGTTCCGGCTCGAACGAGGGTCTTGGCAATCAGGGAATCGTGGCCAACGGACAACGCGATACCAGTAATCTGTTCACCTTCAATGGCGTTAACGCGAACAATTTATTCAACGGAAATTCGACCAGCAACATTTCCGACAGCCGCTTCACGCTGAACACGGGCGAAATCTTCGGAGCAGGCGGCCAGGTTCAGACCAACAGCTCAGTATTCGACGCCATCGGCCAGGCCCTGCCCACACCACCAGTCGAAACCATAGAAGAAGTGCACGTCACAACTTCCATGTACGATGCGTCGATGGGTTCGGCCAGTGGTGCTCATATTGAAACCACAACCAAGTCCGGAACCAACGTCTTTCACGGCCAAGTTTACGAATATTTCCAAAACAATATTTTCGACGCGGCGCCGACGTTTCTGGCGCAGAATCCGTTCTTCACCGGTGCGCCGCCGCTGCATCGGAATGTATTTGGCGCAACCATCGGTGGGCCGATCAAGAAAGACAAGCTATTTTTCTTCGGTTCTTATCAAGGGCAGCGCATCAGCGATGCTCTCAGCGGCGCCTTCAACGGCGTGCCCACGCTGCAGGGATTGACCGATACCAATCGAGACGCGGCGAGTCTGGCAACGCTGGTTAATGCCGACGAGGGTTGCGGATCCAGCGGTCCGGCATGTATCACCGCCGGACAAGTGGATCCGGTGGCGCTCGCAATTATGCAGGCCAAGGTCGGTAGTCAATTCATCATTCCTTCATCGAATGCAACAACTCCAGAAACCGGAAACCAGGCTTTCAACTCTTTCGTGAAAGGCCCTTCGAGCCAATTCAACGCTACCCAAGTCAACGGCAACATCGATTACATCTTTGGTCCGAAGGATCGTCTTGCCGCCAAGTACTACTATCAAAGCGATCCCACATACATTCCGTTCGCCGTCAGCCAGGTGCTCGGATTCCCACAAACCATGCACGCCGGGAGCCAGCTCTTTTCCTTGGATAACACCACGATATTCACTCCGAATACGACCTGGGAAAATCGCTATGGTTTTGTTCGCGAGGTAGCAAATGCCACTACCAGTCAGGCTTTGACTCCGGCTGAGGTGGGGCTGAATCTGCTGGGCAGTAGTTTTTTCCCCGGCATCAAGATCAGCAATGCCGACGCGGGTGCGGCTTTGGTTGGCGGCTCGACCGTGGGGCCGTTCTCCGGTAATCAGTTGAGCATCGGACCCTCCACTAACTTCGCCAACGCGGGAATCTTTCAGAACGAACACGAAGGATCGTCGACCTATCACTGGGTTCACGGCCCTCACACCATAGCTTTCGGTGGCATTTTCGATTACATGCAACTCAATGTCGAAAATCGTGAGAATCAGGTGGCCACTTTCAGCTTCAACACATTCTCCGATTTCCTTACTGGAACTTTGGGAAGCGATCACAGCGACGGGCAATTCCTGAATGGCGAAACCAACCGTCATTTCCGCTCGAAATCGGCGGGGCTTTTTGTTCAGGACAATATTAAGGTGCGGCCGAATCTAATGATCAACGTCGGCGTTCGCTGGGATTGGGATGGACCGCTCTATGAACAGAACGGACTGCTCACGAACTTCTACCCAGCGGATTACAAGTACGATCTGGCCTCCGATTCCTTCGGAACTCTTGCCAATGGCGAGCCCGGGATCGGCTTAGTCGTAGCCGGTAATAACAAGTCATTCGGATTCAAGAATGTCAGCGATTCCACGCTGACCGGTCGGCAATGGATGTTCGTCCCGCGAATCGGATTTGCCTGGAGTCCCTCATCGGCCAAAAACCTTGTGTTTCGTGGCGGCTTCGGAATATACGCCGACCGCGGTGAATACTTTACCGAACTATCAGCCAGCGCTGGCCTCGGCATCAGCGGGCCGTTTAGCGTCACCACGCAAGAGCCGTTCACTGTCCCGGTGGACGCGAAATGCGCTACGCCCCTCGGATGTCTTTCCTCGGCGCCTTTCGGTGCTGGGCCGATTGCCCCACCTCCCAACAACCTGTCGGGCGTAGCCGGGCTGATTTACAACCAGTCGCAATTGAGCGGCTGCCCCGAGCCAGTCACTCCTACGTGCACGCCAACAGGGTTCCCCAACTTCGACTTCTTGTTTGGCGGATACGATCCAAAGAATAAACTGCCTTACTCCGAAAACTGGAGCCTGGACCTGCAATGGCAACCGAAGAATGACTTGGTGCTCACGCTGGGCTACATCGGCAATCGCGGCCTTCACCAGCCGATTCCGATTCCTTTCAACCAACCCGGCATTGCGACGCCATCGAACCCGATTAACGGGCAGATTTACAGTTATGGCTACCAGGCGCAGGACGCGAACTTCAATACGCTGCTGACCGAGCAAGTGCAAACCACCATCGGAGAATTTTCCGGCTCCGATGGCAACACCGCTCTGCGCACGCCCTACATCGGTTTCAATCCCAACGCAGATTTCTGGAGGGCGGAGGGAGTTTCGTCCTATAACGCGTTGCAAGTGCAGGCGACCAAGCGGATGTCGCATAATTTCATGATCAACGCTTCCTACACTTACTCGCATTCTCTCGATGAGGGCAGCGGACTGGGCGCGGGCTTATTTTTCAACGGAGACGATCCGCTGCTGCCAAGTACGGCTTATGCCTCGTCCGATTTCGATCGCACCCACGTATGTACAATCAGCTACGTCTACCAGGTTCCAACCATTAAAAATGCGTCCGGAGCGGTCAAGGCCATCGCCAATGGCTGGGGCGTGCAAGGCGTTACTGTAGCGCAGAGCGGCGAGCCTTTTAGCGTCATCGATTTCTCCGGCACCGCCGCCAGCATTTACTTTAGTGCTGACGACTTTATTACGAACCCGATTCTCCCGTTGGCTCCCGGGATCACGCCTAAGCAAGCCACCCAGGGCGGAACCGACGGTGCCTTTACATCGGGGCCACTTGCAGGCATCAGGGTTCCGTATGTCAACCCCAATGACTTCTCCATCCCATTCTTGAGCCCCGGCCAAAGCGGAGTTCCGCCCTGCGGTCTCACTACAGCCGGAACGACCGCTTGCGATACCTTGGAAACCGGCTACGGCGGAAACGGGCGCAACATCTTTCGCGCGCCTTTCCAGACGCGTTTCGATTTCTCGGTTTTTAAGAACTTCAAAGTCACGGAGCGGGTCGCGCTGAAATTCCAGGCGGATGCCTTCAACATCTTCAACCAACCCAGCTTCGATACGCCAAACACCAACTTCGAGCTGAACGCCTGTTTTAATCCGTTCCCTTGTTTCAATCCGCAGCCGCTGACAGCTTCTTCGCCTAATCCGAAGAACTTCGGAGTGATTTCACAAACGGTGGGGAGCAATCGCTTCTTACAATTGGCCATGCATCTAACGTTTTAGCGAGCGACGAGAAATGGTCGAATTGTATCAGGGTATGCCTTCAGGCATACCGTAAGCCGCAGAAATTGAGTCCGGCTTTAGCCGCCGGAAATGATCGGGGCTAGGGTCTTGAAAGGGCGCGCGGCTTCGCCGCACATCGTTTTCAATCACTTACGGTACGGCTTGAGAGCCGTGCCCTTTCAAAACGCTGACGCCTATGAGGGCTTTTCCGCAATCCGACAAGGCTTCATTGGAAAGATTTGCCATCGCACGTGCAGTTAATCTCAAACACGTAGATCAAAGATGAACGGAATTCGAATCATTAAAAAGCTGACCACCGTATTCCTCCTCGCACTGTGGGTACTGCAGACGCCGGGAGCATTCGGCTGGGGCAACGAAGGGCACGAATACGTTAATCGCGTCGCTGCCGAGCACATTCCGGCTGACATGCCTCGATTCCTGCGGCATGCAGTTGCCGAAATTACATACCTCGGCCCTGAACCCGACCGCTGGCGAAGTCCCTCCGAGTTCGCGTTGAAGAACGCGCAAGAACCGGATCACTTCATTGATCTCGAACGGGTCGCGTGGCTGGATCCGCTTCCGCCTGGCCGCTACGAGTTTTACCGCAAACTCTACGAAAAGCGCGCTGCGACGACGGACCATCCCGACGACTACCTTCCCGAACGCGTAGGACTGCAGCCATACATCACCATGGAAGTTTACGGCCGGCTAAAAGCGGCTTTTCGGGAATACCGGCATCGGCATGCCGCGCATCAGCCGACCCTCGCGGTTGAACATGCGATCGTTTTCTACGCCGGCTGGCTCGGACACTACGTTGCCGACGGCTCTCAACCGCTCCACACCACAATTCACTACAACGGATGGGTCGGCCCAAATCCGAACGGCTATACCACCGAGCACGGAATCCACGCGAAGTTCGAGACCACGTACGTCGGGCAGAACATCACCGCAAAAGACTTCGCGAAATTCGTGCACGCCCCCGAACATCTAGCCGACCCGTTTTCGGATTATGTGGCCTACCTTCGGGAGTCGCACCGGCAGGTTGAGAAGGTCTATGCCATCGAAAAAGCTGGCGGATTTAACGGCAAGGGTTCTCCGGAAGCTTTCGACTTCACCACTCACAGGCTCGCGGCGGGATCGCAGATGCTCCTGAATTTGTGGTACACGGCTTGGGTAGAAAGTGCAAATAATTCTGAAGTTCCGCAGGGTGCAACGCCACCTTCCCCCAATAAATAAGGCATTGTGCGGCGGAATCTGATAGCCCGGCACGAAGTGCCGGGAAAGCGAAAGTGGAAAACCAGAGTTCGCTTTTAGCGGACGGCACGGTTTCGTAACAGCCTCGCATCACTGTTAATGTGCAAATCTCAAAGGTTGCATGGAAAGTTTGATTCTTCCGTCAATTAGCCTGAGAACAGCGAAAAAAACCCGTAAAACACTAAAACATAAGGTTTTGCGCAATTGTTAAGATTTGACCATCGAGCTGGACCAAAGTCGCTCTCAACAGTGACGGCAGTCATTGCGCACAGTTCCACAGCCTTTCCACAGCCTGATTAGTCATCGATTGTGACAGCCGACCGGTTTACTCAGGAGGCGCCATGTCGTCTCCCAGCATCGATTCGAAGCGAGTTGAATTCTTCAGGAATGCAAGATTCACGCGGCCAGTTGGGCCGTTGCGCTGTTTGGCGATGATCAGTTCCGCTTTACCTTGCAGATCCGGATCGTCCTGTTTGTAAACTTCTTCGCGGAAAATGAAGGCAACCACGTCGGCGTCCTGCTCAATCGATCCCGACTCGCGCAAGTCGGAAAGCTGCGGACGGTGATCGCCGCCCCGGCTTTCCGGCGCGCGGCTTAACTGCGAAAGCGCAATCACCGGGACGCTCAACTCCTTGGCTAGCGCTTTCAGGCCGCGGGAAATAGCGGAAACTTCCTGAGTACGATTTTCATAGCGCCGGCCGCCGCCGGACATGAGTTGCAGGTAGTCGACGATCAACAAGTCAAGCTTGCCTTGTGATTGTTGCAAGCGGCGCGCCTTGGCCCGCATTTCGCTGAGCGAGATACCGGGTGTATCGTCGATGAAAATGGGCGCATGCGCGAGTTGCTCCATGGCGTGAACAACTTTGGTCATATCGTCGCGCCACAGCGAGCCGGTTCGCATCTTGTGCGAGTCTACCCGCGCTCTTGAACATAACAGTCTCAACAGCAAAGCCTCGCGGGACATTTCCAGCGAGAACATCCCAACAACTTTTTGATCTTCGATCGACGCGTTCTCGGCGATGTTCATCGCGAACGCGGTTTTGCCCATGGACGGGCGGGCAGCGATGATGATCAAATCCGCGCGCTGGAAGCCGCTGGTCATTTCGTCCAGATCCGTATAGTGCGTCGCCAGGCCTGTAATGCGCTGGCCGCGCTGCAGCAGGGCATCGACCGAGCCGAATGACTCTTTGACGATATCCTGCACGCCCATGAAGCCACGGCCAATACGCTTCTCGGAAAGCTGAAAGATGGCAGCTTCGGCATCGTTTAAAATTTCTTCGGCAGGATCGCTCTGGTCAGAGGCGCGTGTAATAGCGGCGTTTGCGGCATGAATCAATCCTCGCAGCAGCGCCTTGTCGCGAACAATCTTGATGTAATGCTCAATGCTCGGGCGGTCTGGAACTCCATCGACCAATCCGGAGACATAACCGACATCACCAATTGCCTCCAGTTCCTTGCGGCGATCAAGTTCCTCCACCAGAGTAATCATGTCGATGGGGCGCGACGATTCGGCCAGATCGACCATGCGGGTGAAGATGCGGCGGTGCGAGTCGAGCGAGAAGTCCTCCGGCTTCAGATGCTCGGCGGCTTCGTTGTAAGCGAGATTGTCGAGCATGATCGCGCCAAGGATGGAGCGCTCGGCTTCGATATTCGCCGGCAGGCTATGCGCGAGACTGTAGTCAGTGGTTGCCAAAGTTGTTTTTATTTTTCGTGGAGAGACTGCTTAAGAATGCGAGAGTGATAGTACGCACGAAACAGTTGTGAATTCTTTGGAAAAGTAGGCGCCGAACTAATTATTACGGATGCCAAGTTGCGTGAGAAGAAAAGAAGTAGGGAACCACCTGCATGCGGGAAAGTATAGGTGAAAAAAAAGCGAAGATCAATTGCCATGTGCGAGAAAAATACACGGCAGAATCTAGACTCGAGCGTTAATCTGTGTAATCCGTGGCCAAGATTCTGTCGAAAATAAAATGCGGCTCGGG
>Ga0073928_10011984_pt1 | contig 10027 bp, 8 predicted proteins | sample PaiPotPPA55metaG_FD_76969 | JGI IMG/M metagenome (GOLD analysis project Ga0073928, IMG submission 76969) | Iron sulfur acid spring bacterial and archeal communities from Banff, Canada, to study Microbial Dark Matter (Phase II) - Paint Pots PPA... ... | reverse complement strand
GTGGTACGCAAAAAGAGTCGGCTCTTTGGGCTCAAGGGATCGCATCATGTTAGGGCATTTGACGATAATGCATGTGCCTTATTCATATAATTAGAATATTATATGAGTTGGGCAACACGCCCTTACCTCGTCTGCTACAATTCTAAACGGCGGGCGAAGATTTTCGGGTGATGGCAGCGAGATTTCGATCAGCCCGCCGGGCGTTGTGGAGTGTCGCCCTTGCAGGGCTCGGGGAGTTTGGTTTTGGACGAATTGCCTGGGGCTTCGCGCCTTGCGCTCCACCCCAGGCTATCACATTGCGGGCTTTCAGCCCTCGGGCTGCGCTTCGCGGTCCGCTCCAAATCGTGGGCTTGAATTCGGCTACGTAACCCCTTCCCGCGCGTCCTTCCTCGCCCAGGCGTCGGCTTCCAATATTTGCTCCAGCGATGGATGCAGCCGCGCCTCGTGTCGTTCCATGGCGCGGCGCACGACTTCGGAGATTTGGGGAAAGCTGATTTGCCGGTTGATGAAGGCTTCGACGGCGACTTCGTTGGCAGCGTTGAGCACGGCGGGCATCGTGCCCCCGGTTTCGCCCGCGGAAGATGCGAGGCCGAGTGCCGGAAAACGCTCCGCATCGGGCTCTTCGAAAGTCAGGCTGCCCAGCTTGGCGAGGTTGGTTTGCACGCGTTCACTGCCGGCCCGCTCGGGATGCGTCAGCGCGTATTGAATCGGCAGGCACATGTCCGGCGTCGAGAGTTGCGCCAGCATCGAGCCATCGACGAATTCGACCATCGAGTGCACCACGCTTTGCGGATGGACGACCACCGACACGCGGGCCATTTCGATGTCGAACAGCCACCGCGCCTCGATCATCTCCAGCCCTTTGTTGAACAGGGTCGCCGAATCGATGGTGATTTTGCGGCCCATCACCCACGACGGATGCTTCAAAGCGCCTTCCACCGTGATGGCGGAGAATTCCTCTTTGGGGGTCGTGCGAAACGGACCGCCCGACGCCGTGAGCCAAAGCCGCCGCACAGAACTCGGCGGCTTGCCTTCGAGACATTGAAATATCGCCGAGTGCTCGCTGTCCACCGCCAGGACCTTGACGCCGTGCTGACGGGCCTCGCGCATGACGATTTCGCCGGCCATCACGAGGATTTCTTTCGAGGCGACCGCGATGTCCTTGCCGGCGCGAATCGCAGCCAGGGCGGGCTGCAAACCGGCGGTGCCCACGATGGCGATCAACACGATATCGGCTGCGGGCAATGTGGCGAGCTTCATTAATCCGTCAGCTCCGGAAAAGATCCCGGTGCCCGCGCCAAGCGCATCGCGGAGTTGCGCGGCCTTCGCGGGATCGGAAATGGAAACCGCCTCGGGCCGGTGCCGGCGTGTTTGTTCGAGGAGCAACTCGACATTGTTGCCGGCGGCCAATCCCACCAGACGAATCCGGTCCGGCAAGTCCTCGGCCACTTTGATCGTGCTCGTGCCGATCGAACCCGTGCTGCCCAAAAGAACGACGTTTTTTGGTTTCACTCGCAGATTACGGCGCTGTCAGCACGTGCCGCAGATACAAATACATGATCGGGGCATTAAACAACAGGCTGTCCAGCAAGTCGAGGATGCCGCCGATGCCGGGAAAAAAGCTGCCCGAATCCTTCATGCCGGCTTCGCGTTTGAAGAGCGATTCGATCAAATCGCCGACGACGGCGCACAGGCCCAGGATGATGCCCAGCAGGATCGCGTGGCCCGTGCTCATTCCCAGCATGTGGGCGCCGAGAAAGTGGACGAAAACCAGGCTCGCGAGCACGGAGACGAGGATGGCTCCGCCAAACCCTTCCCAGGTCTTGCCCGGGCTGATGCGGGGAATCATTTTATGCCGACCGATGAGCGAGCCGACGAAATACGCGCCCGTGTCGCTGAATTTCGTTATCACGATAAAATACAGCAGATAGTAGTGGCCGGCAACACCGGGAAAGAAATTGATCTTCTGCATGAAGTTCAACAGCCACGGCACATACATGAGGCCGAACAAAGTTGTGGAGATGGCAAGGATGCCGGCGGTGTTGCTGCGCGAAAAAAACTGGAGCAAACACAGGCCGAGCACGAAGAGAATGAGAAAGCTGGTTTCGAAATCGTTCACGCGCGCGGGGCTGCCTGAGGTCCCCAGCCGGCCGGTCAGATTGAGAAAAGTGCCCGTCATCAGGAGCAGGCCGCCGAACAACCCCCAGCCTTTGAAGCAAACCAAATCGCGCCGCTCGACCAGTCCGTAAAACTCCGCCAAACCGGTGAACGCCAGAAAAACCATCACGGCGAAAAAGACCCATTGCGATACCGACGGATTGCTCGAAAAGAGCGCGGCAATGACAATGGTCCACAGCACGACCGCGCTGAGCAGGCGGCGCAAAAATATTTCGAATTTGGTAGGCGAGGCTGGCGGCGTCGGCATCGAACCGGTGGCGTCGGACATGCGCGGCCAACGTAACAAGCGGGAGAAGGGTGTCGAGTGAATTTGCGACCGGTCACAGCGCGCCGAAGCGCCGGTGCCGGCGATGATATTCCTCGAGCGCGGCGTAGAATTGGGATTTGCGGAAGTCCGGCCACAGCGTGGGAGTCACGACCAGCTCGGTATAGGAGATCTGCCAGAGGAGAAAATTACTCACGCGCATTTCGCCGCTGGTCCGGATGAGCACATCCGGATCAGGCAGGTTTCCGGTGTAAAGGTGCTCCGCGAAAATCTGCTCCGTGATGTCCGCGGCATCGAGTTTGCCGGCCTTCACCTGCTCGGCGATGCTGCGCACGGCATCCACGATCTCGGTGCGGCCGCCGTAGCTCAACGCCATGACCAGCGTCAGCCCGTTGTTCTTCGAAAGCGTCGTGATCGACTTCCGCAAGTGCTCCTGCACATTTTCCGGCAAGCGATAAATCTGGCCGATGACTTCAAGGCGGACATTGTTTTTGTTGAGTTCGGGCGTTTCGGTCTTGAGATAATGCACCAGGTATTTCATCAGCGCATCGACCTCATCCTTTGGCCGGTTCCAGTTCTCCACCGAAAAAGCGTAGAGCGTGAGATACTTGATGCCCAATTCTCCCGCGGTGCGAATGATGATGCGGGCCGATTCGGCGCCCGCGCGATGGCCCTCGACGCGCGGCAAATGACGCTCCCTGGCCCAGCGGCCGTTGCCATCCATGATGATCGCCACGTGGCGCGGCAGCGCGGCTTTGGTTTCGGGACTAAGATGAGCAGTGGGGGGGGTCATCTGAGGCGTGCAAATACAAGGCCGATCAAAGGAAAATCGTTTGTTCGCGGCCCGGGCCGATCGAGGCTATCGCGAGCCCGGCGCCGGTCAATTCCGCGATCGCCTTCAGGTACGAACGCGCCTTGGGCGGGAGATCTTTCCACTCCCGCGCATCGTGGGTGGGTGAGCGCCAGCCGGGGAACTCGGCATAAACGGGCTGGCAGCGCGCTAAGAGTTCGATGTCGTTAGGCACGTAATAATAGCGTTTCGCGCCGTCGCGGTAGGCGATGCAGACCTTGATCGTCTCGATCGTATCGAGTCCGTCGACATTGGTGATGGCCAATTCGTCGATGCCGTTCACCATGGTGGCGTGGCGCGTGGCGACGGCGTCGAACCAGCCGCAACGGCGGGGACGGCCCGTGGTCGCGCCGAATTCACGGCCCATGGCATGCAGCATGTCGGCGATGACGGCGTTCTCGGTCGGCAACGGGCCTTCGCCGACGCGGGTGGTGTAGGCCTTCATCACACCGACGACGCGATCCATGCGGTGCGGCGGGATCCCCGAGCCGGTGCAAGCGCCGCCGGCGGTTGTGTTCGAAGAAGTCACGAAGGGATAGGTGCCGTGATCGATATCGAGGAACGTGCCTTGTGCGCCTTCGAACAAGATGTCCTTCCCACGCTGGACGGCTTCGTGCAGGAGAACGACCGTATTGGCCACAAACGGCTTGAGGTAATCACCCGCGGCGCGATACTCGGCATGGACTTTTTGGAAGGATAGCGGGCGCGCGCCGAAGGCCCGCAGAATTTCGTTGTTCTCTTTGATTTTGAACGCGAGCTGTTCACGAAATCGCCGCGGATTGATCAAATCAATCACGCGCAAACCGGTGCGCGCGGCTTTGTCGCCGTAGGCCGGGCCAATGCCGCGCTTGGTCGTGCCGATTTTGTTCTTTCCCTTGAGGACTTCGCGCTGCGCGTCCAATTCGCGATGATAGGGCAGCACCACATGCGCCGTTTCGCTCAAAAAAAGGTTGCCGTCGATTTTGATGCCCAGCTTGCGCAAACCCTGGATTTCCTCGACGAGGCCGACGGGATCGACGACCACGCCGTTGCCGATGACGCAGGTCTTGTTCCTGCGCAGAATGCCGGAAGGGACCAGGTGCAGGACATATTTGTGTCCCTTGATATGGACCGTGTGGCCGGCGTTGTTGCCGCCCTGGGTGCGGACCACGATGTCCGCCTGGCCGGTCAGCACATCAATGATTTTGCCTTTGCCTTCATCGCCCCATTGGGCCCCAATCAGAATTGTATTCGACATAGCTACAGACTTCGCGGCGCGCGTCAAACGCCGCGCCATCACAATAAAAAACCCCGAAGCAGGTTCGGGGCAAACACCGTCCGTGTTTGCCCGCGAAAACTAGAGAAGCGCCAAAGGGCTGTCAACGCTCGGGTGGACCGTGGCTAGCGCATTCGCGCCCTGGCCAGCGACCCGTGGCGCGAATCGGGGTGACGTTCACTGCCTCACCGCTCGGGCTTGCTCCAGACGCCGCGAGGCAGTAAACTTCTCCTATGCTCGAATCATCCCAGATCGACAAGCTGTCGGTGGCGGAACGCCTGCGTGTGATGGAGCAGCTTTGGGACGGCCTCTGTCGCGACGCAAAGGAAATGTCCTCACCGGATTGGCATCGCGAAGTTTTGGCGGATCGCAAGGTGCGCGCGGAGCGCGGGGACGCGAAGCTTTTGACTTTAGGCCAACTCCGCTCCCGCCTGCGTGGCTCGAAACCATGACGGTCGTCATCCTGGACGATGCCGCTGAGAATATGGAAATGGGCAAGCTTCGAGTCGTTCAGTCCAACAAGTGCGGTCGTTCGTTGTAAGTCTTCAGAATCAACTCGCCGAAAATCGTGTTGGCCCAGGCGAACCACGAGCGCGTGAATTTATTGGGATCGTCCTTGTGGAAAGCCTCGTGCATGAAACCAGTGCCCGCGTGGCTCTTCCGCAAGGTCTCCAGGCATTGATGGATTTCATCGTGGTTGGTGCTTGTCAGGCCCTGCACGATGAGCCCCAGCGGCCAAATCATATCCATGCCCACGTGCGGTCCGCCGGGGCCCTCTGCCGCCTTGCCGCGGCAAAAGTAAGGGTTCTCGTCGGATAGCACGAGACGGCGAGTATTCGAGTAAACCGGGTCGTCGGTTTTCATCGCCCCGAGGTACGGCAACGAAATGAGGCTCGGCACGTTGCCGTCGTCGATGCAGTAGAAATTGCCGTAGGCATCCACTTCGTAGGCATAGACTTGCCCCAACTTTTCATGGGGCACAATGGCGTATTGGCGGAGCGCGCGTTCGACCTCGTCGGCGAGAGCGCGGCACTGCGCGGCGATGGCAGCATCGTGATGAATCTGTTCCAGCGCTTCGGCGGCCTGGCGCAGACTGACGACGGCGAAGAAATTGGACGGGACCAAAAACGGAAACACAGTCGCGTCGTCACTGGGACGGAACATGGAGAAAATGAGCCCCACCGGTTTGCCGGGGTTGCCATAACCTCGGCCCGGGACGGTGTCGCTTTGCGTCTCGGTGCGGCGCTGAAAATGGTAAGGCCCTTTGCCGGCCTTGCGTTGCTGTTCGCGAAAGGTTTGGAGGATGCGCCCAACCGCTTCCCGCCAGGTGGCATCGAGTGGAGTGGCATCACCGCTGGTTTTCCAATAATGATACGCCAAACGAATGGGATAGCAGAGCGAGTCGATTTCCCATTTGCGCTCATGGACGCCAGGCTTCATCTCCGTGAGATCGCTTTGCCAATTACTCGCCTTCGATTCGTCTTTGTAAAATGCATTCGCGTAAGGGTCTTTAAGGATACAACGAGTTTGCCGGTTAATGACGCCGGCGATCAACTGTTGCAACTGCGCATCCTCCTTCATCAACGGCAAGTAAGGCCACACCTGCGCCGAGCTGTCGCGCAGCCACATGGCGTCGATGTCGCCGGTGATCACGTAGGTATCGGGCCGTCCGCCAACCACCTCGAAGTCAACCGTCGTATCCAGCGTGTTTGGGAAACAGTTCTCGAACATCCAGGCCAGTTCCTTGTTGCCGATGTTCGAGCGAATGCGCTGGACGACGCGCTCGACGGCGGGACTCTTGAATCTCCGTTTGGCTTCGGGCGTGCGCACGACCGGGAAACCGCCCTGCCCTGCTCTCGCAGTTGTGCCGAGCATCAGCGTGGATGTTATCAGGGAGGCGTCGCGAATGAATTGTCTGCGTTTCATGGCTGGTCAAGTTTTCGGAGCGCGAAAGCATAGGCGCCGATGGCCACGGCTTCACTGGTGCCGAGGCGCGAGAGGCCCACGCCCACGCGCTGCAAGGAATCGTATTTGATTTTGCTCTTGCAGCCCGGCACGACGATGGTGCGGGTTTTGCCGCGAAGAAACTTCTTCCTCTGTGCGGCATCTTCGAGATTAAGGGCCGCGGCCGTGAGACGCCCGAACCTGGTGCCGTTGGGCGCTGAAAATGTGTCGTTCAAGGCTTCGACCAGCGCGGGCAGGAACAGCGGCCAGGAACCCGCGATGCCGCCGCCGATCACGGCCAAGCCGTCCACCAGGGTGAGTGCTTGTGCCATCGCGTCACCCACCACTTGGCCGAGGCGGCGGAAGGCTTCAAGCGCGGCCGGTCGATCGCCGGGTTGTTTGCCCTGGCCAATGTCGAATATGACTTTTGGCTCCGGCGCGGCTGCGAACGCGATGCCCGCTTTCTCGGCATAAGCGCGGCGCACGGCGCGAATGCTGGCGCCTTCCTCCGCGTTTTGCTCCGGACACAGTTTGTTGCGCAATAACCACACCTCGCCCGCAAGCGAATTATCGCCAAGGAACAATTCGCCGTCGCGCACGATGCCGCCACCAAACCCGGTACCCAGCGTCACGCCGAATAGATTCTTGTAGCGCCTGGGGCTGCCCGCCCTTTCGAGCAGGCCGTTCACATAAGGCAGAAAGCCGGAAATGGCCTCGCCATAAGCGAACAGATCTCCGTCGTTGTTGATGAACGCCGGAATACCGAAGCGCCGCTGGAGCATCGGCCCCAGCGCCACGCCGCCGCGAAAGCCAGGAAGGTTGTTGAGATCGCCGATGATGCCCGCCGGAAAATCGGCCGGTCCCGGAAAGGCGAAACTGATGGCAGCCGGCGGCTGGGTGCATTGCGCTTTGATGCGCACGAAGCCGTCCACGATATTGGCCAGGCAGCGGTCGAGGTCGTCACCATTGGAAGGCAGTGTTAGGATCGGCGTTACCAGACGGTTGCCGCGAATGGCCGAGAACCGGAAATTCGTTCCGCCCGCATCGAGAGTCAATATGACTCGCGTGTCGTGTGCGCCATCGGCCATTGAATTGAATTGGGAGACTTAAGACGTGACCACTTGTCGGTTGCGCCCGATTTTATGGCCTTTCCACCCGTAGAAGGCTACGTAGGCGTACGCGACCAGCGGAATGATGAATGAATTCTGTCGGCTCCAAATATCTGCCAACTTGCCCATGACTGGAGGCAAAATTGCGCCACCGAGGATCGCCATGACGAGTAGCGATGAAACCTGGCTCTTGAAAACGCCCATGCCATCGAGTGCGAGCGAAAAAATGTTCGGCCAGCCAATCGAAGTGAACAGACCGATGCCTACAACGCACCACATGGCCAGTTTGCCGCCGGAAATAATCGCGATGGCCAGCAGCAAAACAATCGTTGTCGAAAAAATCAGCAGCGTTCGCTCAGCCAGCGCGTTGCCGAACTGGAAGAGAAGCCAGCAAAGCCCTACAAAGGGGAGATAAATTTTGAAAACGCTCCAGTTCCGCCCGAACTGATCTTTCCAGATCGCAAAGACATCGCTGAAGCTCGAACCGCCGTGAAGCGCATCCAGGGGAGCACTTATGGCCGCCCAGAGAAACAGATAAGCCAGTAGCGGAACTACCACCAGGAGAACGTTTTTCCTGGCCTTTTTCATTTCGCTCAATTCGATCGCGCCCATGAAGCGGCCAATCAACATGCCGCCCCAAAACAGCGACACGTAATTTTTCGCCTCCATCTCGGTCATGTTTGCAATGTTTGCCTGGCCGAGAAATTTGATGATGTTGCTCCCGATGGAAACTTCGCCGCCAACATACATAAAGATTGCCAGCACGCCCAAAACGACGTGCGGATATTTCAGCGCGCCCGCGCCCGGCTCAATTTTGCCCTCACCGACATGTGGCAGCCGAAGAAAGAAAAAAATCGCCGCCAAAATCGAAAACGCGATGCAAAACATGAGATAGGGCATTTTGACCGAGTCCGCCCCATGCTCCCCGGTTTTGGCGAAGTATTGAAAAATAAGATAGCCGCCGATAAGCGGTCCAATCGTTGTTCCGACTGAATTGAAGGCCTGCGCCAGATTTAATCTGGAAGAAGCCGTTCGTTCCGGTCCAAGAATTGTCACGTAGGGATTGGCGGCGATTTGCAGCATGGCAAGTCCGAGTCCGACTATGAACAAGGCGACGAGAAATAATGGATAAGAAATCCTCGTCGCTGCCGGCCAAAACGTTGCGCTGCCTAAAGCTGCCAGCAATAAGCCGATGACGACTCCATTTTTGTAGCCAATGCGCGCGATGGGATCTCCAGCGGTCGCTGAAATTATGAAATATGAAAGCGAACCAATGAAGTAAGCGCCAAAAAAGGCGGTTTGAATGAACATGATTTTATAATTCGACAGCACGAAAGCGTCTTGAAGACGCGGAATGAGGATGTCATTGAGAACTGTGATGAATCCCCACATGAAAAAGAGGACGGTCATGATCGCGAAAGGCCCGCGATACGATTGCCCGTTGGTTTGCTCAGGGGAGGAGGAGGCCGTTTGCGTTGAGGTGCTGATGCTTGCCATAGTGGCGGTTGTTAAAACATGAATCGTTCAAGTTGTCCAGAATGAATCAATTTGGAGACCCATTGCGGAAAGGGATGATCTGTTCGGCATTGCTGGGAATACGCAAACGGGTTGGCGTTGGAAAGAGATTCTCCCGAGACATCGGCCTACCCCGAGCGTGCTGGTCGCTCGATTTGCCGCGATAATCCAATGACGAGCCCGCCAATAATAGTCAGGCAGCCCAGCAGTTGCTCCCAGTGCAGCTTTTCTCCAATCCACAGCGCTGCGATGGCTACGCCGAAAATTGCCTGAGCGAACACGGTGAGCGCGGCCACGTTGATCGGACATTCCCGTATCACGATGAACCACACGGTGTAGCCAACGGCGGTGCAGACGACGGCCATGCCTACAATCAAGAGCCAGGACTCCGGCGAGAGGCTCTTTGCCGCTACCAGAGTATTGGGACCGTCGATCAACAGATTGACCGCAGTGCCGGCAAGCAGCGAGACGGCCAGCATCTTCATGACGCCCGCGCGCGCAAGGATGGGTTTGCCCATGACCGAATAAGCCGCCTCGCAAACGAATGAGGAGACGAAAATCAAACTCGCCGCCAGTCCTCCCCAACGAAAGTCCCTGCGCCAGGCTCCGTTCAACAAAGCCACGCCCAGCAGACCCAGGACAAAGCCTAGCCAGCGTCTTGGGCCCAGGTGTTCGCGCAAGAAAAGCGTCGCGGCGATCGAAGTCACCAGCGGTTCGATCGCCATGAGAACAGCCGAGTTGCCCGCCGTGCCAAGTTCGTTCCCATAGACTTGGAGGCGTTGGCCCGCCACGACCAGCAACAATCCCATGGCGCACGTCGTCAGGAGGTCCCGCCCGCGCGGCGCTGGGCCTGGAAGCCAGGGCCAAACCAGGCACAAACATAGAGCCGCAAGCCCGAAACGGAGCGTCAC
>Ga0073928_10011983_pt1 | contig 10027 bp, 5 predicted proteins | sample PaiPotPPA55metaG_FD_76969 | JGI IMG/M metagenome (GOLD analysis project Ga0073928, IMG submission 76969) | Iron sulfur acid spring bacterial and archeal communities from Banff, Canada, to study Microbial Dark Matter (Phase II) - Paint Pots PPA... ... | reverse complement strand
TCTGATCTCTCCTGGCGCTACCGGGGAAGTGGGACTATCAAGACGCGATTATTGTTCTGGTCGACGACGATAGCTCGATTAGTAGCCGGATCGACGGCCACCGCGAATTGCTGAGACACCGGCAAGGGGATGACCGCTTTCACTTTTCCCGTTAAGTAATCCATCACCGAAAGGGTCTGGCTAAGCGCATTCGCTGTTACCAGCGTGCTGGTGCGGTAGTTGTAGTCGAGCGATGTGGGATTAAATCCCACCGAGTGGCCCACCGGCGCGGCATAGACCCCAGCGGCGGGATCTACGTGAAACGAGTAAACGTTGTTTGTAGTGCTGGAGGTGACTAAAAAGGAGTCTGAATCCGGGTCATACATTGCTCCGGTGGGAAACGCGATGCCAGTGATGCGGCTGAGAATCTGGCTGGCGGCCAAATCGATTATGATGACGTTATTCGAAGCGCCTTGAGCAATTGCCGCAATATTTCTTGTAGGGTCAATCGCTGGGGCATTGGGTCCTGCATCGACAGTAACGGTGGTCGGAGTACCTGGGGTGCTGATGTCAAAAAAGCTCACCAGCGACGCGGTGCTGTCTGCGACCACTACTGTTCCAGTTCCGGGATGTACAGCGATCCCAATTGGCTTGGAAGTTCCGGTAGTAGTTGTGGTCGTCGAAGTTGTTGAACTCGGCGCAACGGATACGGTCGTGGCCAGAGCCCCAGTATCAAGACTGATTACGGAAACGGTGTCGTCATCGGTGTTAGCCACCGCCGCGCGTCCAGCGAGCGACGAAAGTGCTACTCCCTGCGGCGACTTACCGACCGTGATGCGATATCTTTCGCTAAGCGAATTCAAGTCTATGATGGAGACGGTGCCGAGTGTTCCGTTTACGTCCGCACCGCTGTTAGTAACCGCTGCCAGATTGCGCTCTCTGTCGATCGCCACTGCTCTTGGAGAGCTGCCGACCTTGATGGATCCCATCACGTAAAAATCGTTCACATTGGATACATTCCCGTCGGGATTTTGCACGTCCACGACAAAGCGCTCGGGCGTCGCCAACTGTGACGCCGGAAGATTCGCTGTGAGCTGTCGTGAAGTGAGGAAGGTAGTCACCAATGGCTTCTCATTGATTCTCACGACTGCCCCGGAAACGAATCCGCCGCCAACTACCGTCACCGTCTCATCCGACGTGCTGGTGAACGTCTTGAATGGGCTCAGTTGAGTGACTTGCGGCTGTGGCCTGGCAAGAGAAGACCGAATTGTCCCCAAAGGAATAATGGTGACGGTGGCGTCGGTTGAATTCACCACTACCGCCAGGTTCAGCGCGGAATCTATCGCCACCGCAGAAGGATTTCTGCCAACCAGGAACTGGCTCAGGATGTAACTGTTTTGAAGATCCACGATTGAGAATGTATTGCTTCCCGCATTTACGATCGCGGCGGTATCTGTAAGCGGGTTAACTGCGCAGTCAGACGCCGTCGCAGTTTTTCCGGTGCCCGCCGGACCGGATATCGTGGAAGTGGTCTGATCCAATATGTTTAAGAGCGTCAGAGACACCGAAGTCGGATCGCATAGCAGCGCCATCTCTGTTTCAGGGTTAATCCCAATACCGCGGACGTCTTGATTCACATTAACGGTTGCGAGTGGACCCGCAGCGCTTACCTCACCGTTCCCACTAGGACTGGATGAGTTGTCGGCTCCCGATTGGGCGAAAGTGAAAGTAGTAGTGGAGGGCACGGAAGCCACCTGGAAGTAGCCGTCAAAAGAGGTGTCGTTGACTCCGCTGACGGTTACATATTCCCCAACCGACAGGTTGTGCGCACTGGTAGTGGTGATTGTTACCGTTCCGCTTGTTCGAACTGCGCCACTGGAAGATGGCGCGGCAATCAGAGAAACAATTTCTTGTCCGTTATTCCCCAAGTCTACGACGGAGCCATTACCGCTACCGCCGGGTGTCACGTACGCCCAATTCAGGCGAGGTTCAACCGCGACGTGCGGGTAGCTGCCAACAGTTGCCACCTGTCCTCGAGTCACTTTAATTTGCGTTAGGTCAGGCGACGAGGTGTTCACTAGAAAACTGGAATAGTCGAACACGTCCACGTAGGAAGAGCCTTGAAATACAACTATTCCTTTTCCGGTTAGCGGATTTACAGCGACCGAATAGGGTTTGACCGCGTCAAGAATTGGAGTGGTCGAACTGGACGAAGCCGCAAAGCTGACCGTTGCTACAATTTTAGGGGGCGAAGCAGGCGACGCTGACGCGCACGTCTCCGACGTCCGGTTCGAACACAAATCTAGAATCTGCAAGGAATTCCCTCCGACATTGGCGATAAACGCCAAATCTCGCAGGTTATCCACAGCCACTCCAGATGGCCCGCTTCCCACGCTATACGGTCCGATGGCGGTAGGCACGGCCGCTGTCAAATCGAACAGCGTGACATTGTTGGAGCCCGAGTTTGCTACCACAGCCAGTCCAGTGGCCGCATTGATTGCTACTGCACTGGGAGCGGTTCCGTTCACTGGTTGAGTGGTAAGCGGAGTTGGCGAGGTGCTTTGTGTTATAGCCGGCCGCACCGCCAGGTTGGCGCCAGCCAAGATCGGATCGCCACTGTTCCGGACGGTTATAGCAAACAGTCCGGAGGTCGAAAAATTCGATGCATCTACGCTAACGAGCAGCTGCCGCGGGTTTTGGACAGTCGCGGATTGACTGAGTCCGTTAAATTCTGCTGACGTGGCGGAAGTAAAAAATCCACCATCGAGGGCTACGCTTAAAGTTCCGCCATTTTGTGTGATGCTGTCCGGCGTTGAGCTGATCAACGTTGGGGGAACTCGACCTACTGGAACGTCTACAGCACTGGATGTCGAGGTAGTGCCCGAAGTTCCTTGCTGCGCCACATCAACGAAGAGAGTGCCCGAACCTGAGGAGGTATCCACCTTTTCGAGGTCCGATGCTTGTAAACGTGCTCGGAGAACGTTGGGAGAAATGTAGCTAGTCGTTACTGGGGAGCCGTTCGCTCGCACAACACTGCTTGAACGAAAATTGCTGCCATACAGGTAAACGTCTTCAAACAATGCGCCCTGGGGCAGAAAACATGGATGTGCCTGATTGGATGTACTATCGCAGGGATGCACGTTGGAGAGAATCGCGGCACCCGGCGCCACGACAGTGATATTAGTCTGTCCAAGACTTGTGCTATCCGATTGTAGCTGGGCCTTGATGACATGAGTCCCGGTGCTGGCCGGTGCCGTGTATTTTCCGGTGGTATCGATAGTTCCATTGGTGGCGCTGCCCCCTATGGTACCGTCCACGTACCAGTCAACAGTGGTGGGGCTGTTGGCGTTTACCAGGTTCGTCACTGTGTCGGTAAATTGATAAGTCTCTCCTTCCGCAATGGTTACTACAGACGTGGGAAAAACGGTTACCGTAGCACCGGTGGTGACAGTCACGGTCGCAGTGTCGTATTTGGACGTGTCCGTGTTGCTTATGGCTTTTACAGTGACCGCCAACGATGTACTACTGCTGCTTGGTGCAGTGTATTTTCCGGTAGAGTCAATCGTCCCGATAGTGCCGTTGCCGCTCAATGTGTCATTCACATACCATTTCACGCCGGCGGTATTGGAGGTAGGAGTGATCGAATAAGCAAACTGAACGGTACTCTGCAGCTTTACGGTCGCGGTTTTGGGACTAACCGTTACCGCGATCGTGCTCGACGTGCTACATCCGACTTGAAGTACACCCGCACTTAGTAGTGCAAGAAATGAGCCGAAAGTTCGATACCCGCTCCCTCGTCGTGGCTCTAGAATTTTCTCCGGCATGTGTCTTACTTTCATGTTTTCTCTAGCCCCCGATTAGTCAGCGCTACTCAAAATGTGCGGTTCACGGAAAATCTGAAGGTGCTCCGTCTCTCATGAAAATTAACTGTTTGCGAACCTGCTAAAAGCGCGTCCAGTTGCGGCACGATGTATTGCTGATAAACGAGAGGCGGCAAGGAGTTGATGTAGTCCGCCGGCAGTTGGAAGAAACCCTTAGGGGCGGTGACGGTGTGCGAATAGAGATTTGGGTTGAACGCCCAATAAACTCGAAACGGTGCTTGAATGATCGGCAGATGCACTACAAATTCAACTCCTGCCGAAGTGCGTGGCGCGAAGTTCGACCCTGGCGCAAGCTGCAGTGTGTCCGGGATTGTGGTTCCGGGAAACTCCCGGCGCAATTGTGCCAACCCGGTGGCGTCCAGCCGCAGTTGGCTGCGCCGCAATATGCCGTTCAGGCCTGCATCGGCAAATAGTGACATTGAGACAGGACCCGCCAGCGGGATCCGATATTCGGCGTTACCGACTATTTGTGTATCTCCGCCGGGATATACAATCGTGTTGGTTAGCACCGGGACGGGAACAGTGCGTAACGTGGTGGGAAATGTGTTTGGGACTGTGTAGCTTACCGAGGTTGTTGAGCTGACCGGTATGAAGGCAATCGGCGAAATGGTCCGGATGTCAAAACCACGCACGCTGTCATCGCCACCGGTGTAGAAGCGCCCGTTCGGGGAAACTTCTTGCCCGGCATACCCGGTGGTGAAAGCGGTTTGCAATCGCAAACCCAGAACATTTCTATTGTGACGCACTGGTCGAAAATATTTAGCTTCGAATGTCTGCGTGATGGACTTCGCGTTACCGCCTAAGCCTTCAAATCCCAACCCGTAATAAAAGCTCTTGCCGTGCGTTGGATTCATCGGATTGTCGATGGTGTTATAGGCAATGGTTGGGGTAATTCTGCTCGAGTGGATGCCCTTCAGCGCGGATGCTCCGGCGATGCTTCGGTACTGCAGCGTTTCAAAGAGCACGAGCGCCGCGTTCGTTGACGCATTTATGTCACTTACCGTATATCCATAAGTAATTCCTATCCGTGTGAACGAAAAGCGGTGTGGCGCAAAGCTAGCGAAGGTAGTAAAGCCGACACTCTTTTGCGTGTAATCCTGCGCGGAAGCAGGATTCAGACTCACCTGTGTATTGCTGAGAATGGAGAGTTCTTGTTGCTGGTTATAGCGATACCGGGTATCGAAAACTGTAAAGCCCGTGGAAATGGGCCGGTCGCGAAGATAAGGTTCCGTGAACCCAAACATAAAACTGGTCTGACGGTCTCCGAGTTGTGCTGAAAATGTGAGCGTCTCTCCAAGTCCAATAAAATTGTTAGTCTGATAGGTCAGACCAACGAAGGCTCCCGCCAATCCGCTGAGGCCGCCTTGCAAACCGATGGACTGCTTGCCCTTCTCCTTCAACTTCACTGCAATATCGACGGTCCCTTCTTTTGTATTTCTCTTTAGCTCGGCCGCCTTGTCCGCTTCAATGCGATCAAAGTAATCCAGCTGATTGAGCCGCAAAATACTGAGCTCCCAGGCGCGCTGGTTGAATAGTTGGCCCTCGTCAATCAGCATTTCTCGGCGAATAACCTTGTCGCGTGTAGTGGTGTTGCCAAAAAACTCTATGCGTCGCACGTAATATTGCTTTTGCTCATCGAATCTCATCGTCAGATTGATGCGCTTTAACAATTCGTCCACTTCCGTTACTGGCTCGGCGGTGAAATCAATGAAGCCGTACTGCCCATAGACTTTTCCATAGCTCTGAAGCGCTTTGCGCACACTCCCCACACTGAATACGTCGTTCTCTTTAAGTGGAAAGATCCCCTTCAGAGCTTCAACTTTTAGCGACAGTGCCTTATCCGGATCCGCGCTCGTAATGCGCAGAGTTCCGAGTCGGTACCGTTCTCCTTCTTCGATCGGGATGGTGATATTTACCGCTTTGCCCACTCGCTTGGTGGAACTGTGTAATCCGAATTGCAACGGTTTGGTGTCCACATTTACGATTTCGGGATTCTTAACCACGACTTTGAAATAGCCGTTATCCTGATACAGGCCTCGAATGCCGATTTCGATGTCTTCGTTGAGCTTGTCGTGGTCGTAGGTTTTGGAAAGCACGCTGACGTCTCTGAAATACAAAGGAATCGCGTACGGCCGGTCGTGCCGCATGGCACGAATCAGTTTCCGATCGCTGAACACGTGATTTCCGGTGAATTGAATCCTGCCGATCTTGACCTTCGGCCCCTCTTGGATATTGAAAACCAGGATCACCGCGTTGCTGGAGGTAATTCGCTGATACTGCGGCGTCACTTCTGCGAACTGCCGCCCGTGTTCGCCCAGAAGCTCCTTCAGGATTACTTCGGCTTTCTTGATACGCGTGGCGTCGAGCAGGCTCTCCACCGTCAGCCCCACTTTACGTTCACGAAAACGGTCGAGAATGTCCGACTCCGAAACACTGTGGATGCCCTCGTAGCGAATACGGCGAATCACCGGGCGTTCCGTCACTCTGAAAGTAATAATTTTCAAATTGGGATTTTCCGCGGCCTCATCAACGGTGACCTTGATATCTTCGAAAAAATAGGTGTTCCACAGCGCCTGGAAGTCGCGCCGTAGTGTTTCCTCCCGGTACGGATCGCCTGGTCTGCTGAAGATTCGCGCACGCAGAGTTTCACTGCGGGTACGGCGGTTGCCGAGGAAATCAATGCGTGCGATTACCCCGTTTGAAGAGTCCGTTTGTGAAGAGTCCCGCGGGTTCTGATTAGCGTGGCCGGACAATGGAGAGATCCCCAAACCGAATAACAGTGCTCCGACATACAAAAACTTCAGGGCTGCGAGGCGCCCGATCCAGCTTCTTCGAGAAATTGGTACGAACTCAAAATCGATTTTTTCGCCGCCGCTGACCGGTGAATCCCTGGGCATTTGTAACCGACTCGCACAACCGAACGGAGACAGTACAGGCGCAGACCCTGGTCGGCGTTTAAGATCTGTAAAGAGCTCGTTAGCGTCTGTTAAGCGAAATTCAAACTGACAATTCTTTACATTTCACTGGAGACTTGGCGGGAAAGCCTGACAGCGTTCGGGGAACTATCGGCATCTAACCGCGGAAATACATTCGAGGAGACCACCTAGTGTCAAACGCGATGCTTCGAATTCTCGTGGTTGATGATGATCGAGAAGTGTGCCATCTGCTGAATGTGTATTTGACGCGTGAGGGAATGAACGTGCAGGTCGCCCACGATGGGCGTTCGGGCCTCAAATTGGCGTCATCTGGACAACACGATCTCGTGGTTTTGGATGTGATGTTGCCGCAGTTGACCGGCCTCCAGATGCTCAAAGAGCTTCGCATCAATTCCCCGATCGGTGTTTTGATGCTGACAGCGCGGGGTGAAGAAGCTGATCGAATTATTGCACTGGAATATGGAGCGGATGATTACCTCGTAAAGCCTTTCAATCCCCGCGAACTGGTGGCCAGGATTCGAGCGCTTGAGCGCCGGCTCCGGCCTTGGCCTGACGGCGAAATTTCAAGAGCGCCAGAGCGTTTTCAAATTGATGACTTGATACTGGATGAAGGAACGCGCACGTGTCGACGCGAGCAGGAACTGATAGACCTGACTACCGCTGAGTTCGAATTGCTTTCTTTCTTCCTGCGATGCAGCGGACGCATCGTTAATCGCAAAGAATTATCGAAGCAAGTGCTAGGTCGCGAATGGTCGCCGTTCGACCGTAGCATCGATGTACACGTAAGCAACCTGCGTCGCAAGTTGGGCGCTCTCGCCGAAGGCGCCGAACGTATTCGTGCGATTCGAAATGTCGGATACATTTATGCTCGGCCGGTTACGATCGCGTCCATTGCCGATCACGTGTGATTACCTTGCCACCAACCCAACCGGTTGCGCAATGGCATGTTCGTTCCGTTAGGTTGTTGGCTGGATTGCGTCGAGTATCCACAAGGAGATTGCTGTCCATGCGAAATCGACCTCTAATAATTGCATATGGGCTTATGCTCACGCTCGGAATAGTCGGTCCCGCCGCAGGCCAGGACAATGGGGCACAGCAGCCCTCAGCGCGTCAGCAGCGTCAGAATATCCATACGCCGCAGTCGATCGACGAGAAACTTGCTCAACTTACGAAAGATCTGCAGTTGACTCGGGAACAGCAAGAAAAGGTCCGGCCTCTGCTTGAGGAGCACCACGATAAGATTCAGGCGCTGCTCGATAAGAATCCCACAAAGTCGCGACAAGAGCTTGGTCCGCAGATTCACGCTGTCAGCGACGAAACGCACCGCAAGATTCATGCTCTGCTTACGGACCACCAGAAAGAATTAGAAAAGGCAATGCTGCACCACGAGCGAAATGGTGCAGAACACAGGTAATCTGCTCCGACTACCATTGCGTCGGCAGCTATTTTCTGACTCTCCAGGTTCGCTGCGATGAAGAATAAAATAGCTACTGCCCGCACCAATTAGCCGCTAGTCGGAAGCCATCTGTTGGGGCAATTGGTGCAGCAGGACCGGGAGTACCGGCAAACGGATTTCGACATCTAAGCCCCCCTCAGTCCGATTCCGCGCTGCAACACTGCCGTGATACAGATGAACGGCACGATCGGTGATGGCGAGACCGAGCCCGGTGCCGCCCGTTTCGCGTTCTCGGGCGCTACTCACGCGATAAAAAGGTTTGAAGATTTGCGAGAGTTCAGCAGAAGGAATCCCTGGACCCTCGTCGGTTACATGAATGACCGCGAAATCTTGCTTTGCAGTGTTGTCCAGCTCCAGGCTGACTTCTACCGTCGACGACTGTCGCGTGTACCGAATCGCGTTACGAATGACATTTTCAATCGCGCTTCGCAGCAGAGCCTCCGAACCGTTAACCAGGCACGGATCCGCATGGGTGAGAATCACGGACCCCTTTATGCCGGAAGCCTCAAAGCTGGCGTCCGAAACGATTTCGGTGAGAAGAAGTGATAGCTCGACAGGGCTTCTTGGGAACGAAGTAGCTCCGCGGTCGAGGCGAGCTAGTGTCAGAAGTTGCGCCAGCATCTGCTCGATGCGTTCGGCTTCAGTTTCGATTCGCTCGAGCAACCCATCCGATTCAGGAGGGCAAGTTCCTTTAGCGAGCCCGGCTGCCAGTGTGAGCCGCGCCAGGGGCGAGCGCATCTCATGGGAAATAGCCTGCAGCAATTGGCTTTGCGAATGAAGGAGTGTTTCAATTTGCTCGGCCATTAGATTGAAGTCTTTGCTGAGGTCCGCAATTTCGTCCCTTCCGCTTGTGAGCCGCTTTCGGACCCGGGCGGCGAGATCTCCAGTCGCAATGCGGCGCGAAACACTCTGGAGATGCAGGATAGGCGAGGCTATGTAATGGGCGAGAGCAAGGCAGACCAGCGCCGCGGCGAGTGCAACTGCTAAAAGGCGAATGATTTGAGTGCCGATTCCTCCGCGTACGAAATGTGCAAATGGTAGAGAAGCATGCTCGGCGGACAAAATGTATTTCGCTCCGCTCGGACCTGTAGTTGCTTGGAACATGAGGGGAGGCCCGTAGTGTTTTGGGAAGTGTGTTTTTTCATCTCGGGCGGCTTCCGAAATCCATAAACGCGTAGTCGGGTCCGTCGGTGTTCCGAGAACGTCGGAACCATCGGACCGGTACAGGCTGAAATGCATATCCGCCGTTTTACCGAAATCGCGCAAGTAGTCAGCAAACGGCTTTGGGGACTGGCTTTCAAATACCTCAGCGACCTTGCGAGCCTGCAAGGACATCGTCGATTGGGCACGGCTCTCCTCAGCAACCGACCGAATCGAAAATACCGAGAATACTAAAGCGCCATTTACGATGAGCATGGCGCCCCAAAACCAAAGGAAAATTTTCCAGAAGAGTTTCGGCATAGCCGTCAGCCTGCGATGGACTGAGCCGCGACAGCGTGCGCGTAGATGTAACCAATATTGCGAATGCCGCGAATCCGTTCCGTCCCGTCGGGCAGAGAGCCCAACTTTCGGCGCAGGTTGCTTACGTGAACGTCAATACTACGGTCGAATGGAGACCACTCACGGTCCAAAACCTGCTTGGAGAGTTCTTTTCTGTGCACCGTGCGTCCACTGCAGCGCAAGAATAGCGATAGCAGGCCGAATTCGACGGAAGTCAAATCGATGATTTCTCCGTTGCGCCGGCAAGTACGCGAGCCTTCGTCCAATATCAGATC
>Ga0073928_10011981_pt1 | contig 10029 bp, 10 predicted proteins | sample PaiPotPPA55metaG_FD_76969 | JGI IMG/M metagenome (GOLD analysis project Ga0073928, IMG submission 76969) | Iron sulfur acid spring bacterial and archeal communities from Banff, Canada, to study Microbial Dark Matter (Phase II) - Paint Pots PPA... ... | reverse complement strand
GGCCGCGGCTTCGCGGAGCCTGGTCGTGAACTCCTCGACGTCGGGCACGATGCCGGGGTCGGCAGTCAGGCCGAAGTAAGCGTCTCCGTTGTAGGAGACGATAGCCACCCCGAGGCCCATCGACGGGTACAGTGGGGCAAAGGGCCACACCTCGAGCAGCTGGGCGCCGCCTGAGTACAGCGGGAACTGCGGGCCCGGGACGTTGGTGACGTTGATGTTCGCGCCCGCCTGGGGGTTGGACATCAGGCGGCCCGCCAGCACCAGCAGCGACGGCGGCGCCCAGTCGGCGAGGCCGACGAGCGCGTCCGCGGCCACCGCCTGCCGGGTGCGCTTGAGGTCGCCGGTGGTCACGTTGATGCGCCGCAGCCGCTCCTCCATGCCGAGGTCGCCGGTCGGGAGCTCGAGGACCATGCCGCTGATCTGGTTGCCGATGCGGCCGCGCCCGTCTTCCGGCCTCACGCTCACCGGGCAGAAGACGCGGACCTTCTCGGGCACGCGCTCGCCGCGCGCCTTGAACCAACGGTGCAGGCCCTCGGAAACGACCGCGAGGACCGCGTCGTTGACCGTGCAGCCGTAGCGCTCCTTCAACGCCTTGAAGGCGGCGAGCGGTACCTTCAGCCCGCGGCCGGTGCGCTGCGGCCCGATCTTGCGGTTGAAGAAGAGGTCAGGTCGGGGAGTCGCCATCTTGCCGCCGAGGTTCAGCAGGCCGGACCAGGGCAGCCGCCTCGTCTTCCACACCGCGGGCAACCTGCTCCGCTCCCCGCGCGACGGGGCGCGGAGGTCCCAGAGCATGGGCCTGATCAATTGCCAGTTGGAAGGCGCCGGGCGTGGCTTCCAATCTTCGAGCGGCGGCTCGGGCGTGAACGTGTCGGGCGTGGTGTCGAGCAGGAGGGTAAGGATGTCGACGCTGGAGACGCCGTCGACCATTGCGTGATGCGCCCGGTTGACGAGGACGACCCGGCCCCCCCGGAGGCCGCTCACGATCGTCATCTCCCAGAGTGGCCGGCGCATGTCGAGCGGGCGGGCGAGGATGCGCATGACAAGGCGTCGCAGCGTCGCGCCGTCGCCGGGCGCGGGCAGCACCTCGCGCCGGACGTGCGCCCCGAGGTCGAAGTTGGGGTCGTCGACCCAGACCGGGTGGCCCAGGTTGAAGGGCACGCGGCGGATGCGCTGCCGGTAGCGCGGCACGAGGTGGATGCGCTCGCGGATCGTCTCCTCTACACCGAGCGCGCCCCGACCACCGGGCAGCTGCGATTCGCCCTCGAAGACGTAGACGGTCCCGAGGTCCAGCGGCGTCTCGGGCCGTTCCGCGTACAGGAACCACGCGTCGCGAGCCGTGAGGGGCTCGAAGAATGGGGTTTCCTTGCCCAAGGTGGGCCAATCCTATGCCGGAGTAGTCTTCTTGGCGGTACTGGTCATTGCGGGAGGAGGACAGGATGGCGCTGGATGCTTTTTCTGACGACTGGGCGGTCGCGTTCAAAGGCGAGGTCAACAAGTCGACCGCGTATCGGGCGGCTGCGAAGGGCTGGAAGTGGACGGTCGGGCTGGTGGTCGAGGCCGAGCCAGACAAGCATTTCCCCGAGTCAAGAGGGATCGTGATGGACCTTTTCGATGGCGACGCCCGCGACATCAAGGTCGGGCCCGCCGCCGACGCGCAGAAGTGCGACTTCGTGATCACCGCCCCCTACACACGCTGGAAGGAAGTCGCGACCAAGCAGCTCGACGCCACCAAGGGGATGCTCCAGGGCAAGCTCAAGCTGAAGGGCGACCTGCCGACCATGGTCCGCTACACGAAGGCGTCGCAAGAGCTGACCGAGTGCACGACGCGCGTGCCCGTTCAATGGCCGGACGAAAACTAGAGAGCGCCGCGGAACCCGAGCTCGTCTCATACGCCGATAAGGAACCGAGCGCTTTCGCGTCGATGCTCGGCGGCCTCATCGAGGCCAACGTCAAGGGCAACGACGACAAGCGGCGCGACTTCGACCGGCTTGTCGCGCGGGTCGGCATCTGGGTGACGGATATCGATGAGGGCGTCACGCTCGACTTCAAAGGCGGCACGCTGCTCGTCCATAACGGCCTGAGGCCGACGCGCACGATCACGATCCGCGCCGAGGCCGAAACGGTGATGAGCCTGAGCAATCTCAAGATCGGCCCGCTCGGCATGCCCATCTACTACGACGAGGTGGGGAGGGGAGTGGCAGGAAAGCTGGTGCGGGGCAAGCTGAAGATCGAGGGGCTGGTCCCCAACCTGATGACCGTCAACGCGGTCACGCGAATCTTCTCCGTGCAATGACCCGGCTCGCCGTGGTCGGGGCCGGCAGCATGGGCGCTCAGATCGCGCAGCAGGCGGCGCTGCACGGCATCGATGTCTGGCTCACGGACAAAAGCCAGGAGCAGCTTGCCCGTGCGGTGGAATCCAATCGCGGTCACCTCGAGCGCAGGGTCGAAAAGGGGAAGCTCGCCCGCGCCGATGCGGACGCTGCGCTGGCCCGAGTACGGCTGACCGCCGAGCTCGCGGAGGCGGTGGGCGGCGCCGACCTAGTCATCGAGGCGGTGTTCGAGGACCTCGACGTCAAGCGCTCGATCTTCGCCGAGCTGGACGCCGTGGCCCCGGCCGGCGCCGTGCTCGCCACCAACTCGTCCACGATGGGCATCAGCAAGATCGCAGACGCGACGAGTCGACCCGAGCTCTGCGTGAACATGCACTTCTTCTTTCCGGTCCTCGTGATGGACCTGGTCGAGGTGGTGCGTGGTCCTGAGACTTCCGACGAGACGGTTGTGCGGGCCATGGCGATGGTCCGCGCCATGGGGCGCACGCCGGTGCTGCTCAACAAGGAGATCGACGGCTTTATCGTCAACCGCATCCTGCACGCTGCCACCCAGGAGGCGTACCGCCTGCTCGACGCCGGCGTCGCTTCGTTCGAGGACATCGACATCGCGGTCGAGAAGGGCCTCAACTGGCCGCTCGGCCCGTTCCGGCTGGGCGATTTCAGCGGCCTGGACGTGACCTACAAGGCGAGGCTGCACATGTACCGGACGACCGGAGACGAGCGCTACCGGCCCTCGCCGCAGCTGGAGGCCAAGGTCAAGGCGGGCAAGCTGGGACGCAAATCCGGAGAGGGGTGGTACCGCTACTCATCGTAAAAGAAGATTGATCACCCTCACCCTGGCCCTCTCCCTCAAGGGAGAGGGGACAATGAATTTGTGCTGAGCCGCATCCACCACGTCGGCGTGGCGGTCACCGACCTCGACGAGTCGATCCGGCTGTACCAGTCGGCCTTCGGCGCGGAGGTCGTCCACCGCGCGACAAGCGAGAAGGAAGGCCTCGAGGCGGCGCTCATGCGCACGGGCTCCGGCGAGGTGGAGCTCATGAGCGCCATCAGAGAGGACTCCCCCGTGGGCAAGTTCCTGGCCAAGCGCGGGCCCGGCCTTCACCACGTCGCCTATGCGGTGGGCGACATCGAGCAGGCGCTGGCCGAGGCAAGGGCCGCGGGCGTGGAGCTCATCGACGCCGAGCCTCGCGCCGGACTGAATGGGCGAAGGATTGCGTTCCTGCACCCGAAGAGCATGGGCGGCGTCCTGACCGAGCTGGTCGAGGCATGACCGAGACGGCGCGGGTGGGGCAGGCCCCCCCCGCGGGACCCCCCCCAGGTTCCGCGTCAAGGCCCGCAACGCACGGGTGCGGTGGCCCAGCCCACGGGGTCCCCGCGAAATCGACGATTTCGCGGGGTAGGTCGCAGCTGTGCCACGCGGGAATCGCATGAGCGACGAAAACAGCGTGAGAAACGACAGTGGCCTTTCCATCAAGCCGGTGTACTCGGTGGAGGACCGCCGCGCCGAGGAGCCGCCGCCCGGCACGTTCCCCTACACCCGCGGCATCCACCGCGACATGTATCGCGGCCGCCTGTGGACGATGCGGCAGTACGCGGGGTTCGGCACGGCAGCCGAGTCGAACCGGCGCTACCGATTCCTGCTGGAGCAGGGTCAGACGGGACTGTCAGTCGCCTTCGACCTACCGACGCAAATCGGCTACGACTCCGACGACCCGATGGCCAATGGAGAGGTGGGCAAGGTGGGCGTCGCCATCGACTCGCTCGAGGACATGGAGCTCCTGTTCGAAGGCATCCCGCTGGAAGAGGTCTCGACCTCGATGACCATCAATGCCACCGCGTCGATGCTGCTGCTCCTCTATCAGTTGGTCGCGGAGCGCCAGGGCTGCCCGCCGGAGAAGATCACGGGGACGGTCCAGAACGACATTCTCAAGGAGTACACGGCGCGAGGCACGTATATCTTTCCGCCGGTTCCGTCGATGCGCCTGGTCACCGACTTGTTCGCCTACTGCCAGCAGAACCTTCCCAACTGGAACACCATCTCGATCTCCGGCTACCACATGCGCGAGGCCGGCTCGACGGCGGCCGAGGAGATCGCGTTCACGCTCGGCCACGCCGTGGCGTACGTCGAGGCGGCGCTCGCGGCCGGGCTCGCGGTGGACGACTTCGCCCCGCGCCTGTCCTTCTTCTTTGCCTGTCACATGGACTTCTTCGAGGAGGTCGCCAAGTTTCGCGCGGCGCGCCGGATGTGGGCGCGGATCATGCGCGACCGGTTCCACGCCGAGGACCAGAGGTCGCAGGCGCTGCGGTTTCACACGCAGACGGGCGGCGTGACCCTCACCGCCCAGCAGCCCTTGAACAACGTCGTGCGCACGACGCTCGAAGCCATGAGCGCTGTGCTCGGAGGCACGCAGTCGCTGCACACGAACGCGTTTGACGAGGCGCTTGGCCTGCCCTCGCAGCCGGCGGCGGAGCTGGCTTTGCGGACGCAGCAGATGATCGGCTCCGAGACGGCGGTGCCCATGGTCGCCGACCCTCTGGGCGGCTCGTACTACATCGAGAACCTGACCGACCGCGTCGAGGAGGAGGCACTCGCGATCATGGCCGAGGTCGACGAGCTCGGCGGCGCCGTGAGGTGCATCGAAGCCGGCTGGACGCAGGGTCGCATCGCGGAAAGCGCGTTTCGATTCCAGCAGAGGATCGAGTCGGGGAGCCGCGTCGTCGTTGGTGTGAACAAATACGCCCGTGACGACGCGGACAAGATCGAAATCACAAGGATCGATCCCCGGCAGCAGGAGGAACAGGCGCTGAAGCTCGAGCAGCTGCGCGCGAGGCGCTCGCAGGCTGCGGTGGACAGGCACCTGGCCGAGATCGAGACGGCGGCTCGAGGCACAGCCAATCTGATGCCGGTGCTCAAGGCCGCACTCGCGGACTACGTCACGATCGGCGAATGCTGCGACGTGCTCCGCGGCTTGTTCGGCGAATACCGCCCGAAGGAGGCATAACGCCATGAGCGAGAAGGCGCGGGTGGGGCAGGCCCCCCCCGCGGGACCCCCCCTAGGCTTCGCGTCAAGGCCCTCGACGCTCGGGGGCGGTGGCCCCGCCCACGGGGTCCCCGCGAAATCGACGATTTCGCGGGGTGGGTCGCAGCTGGGCCACGCGGGGATTCAATGAGCGACTATCCCGCCGTGATTCCGATGATCGCGTACGCGGACGGGCCTGCCGCGCTGGAGTGGCTCGTGCGTGTGTTCGGATTTCGCGAGCGCGAGCGCCGGGTTTCAAAGGAGGGCCGGCTGGAGCACGGCGAGGTCGACACCGGCCACGGCGTGATCATGCTGGCTACGCCATCTCCCTATTACCAGGGACCGAAGCGCCACCGCCAGGACTGCGAGGCGGCACGAAAGTGGTCGGAGGTGCCATACATCATCGATGGGGTACTCGTATTTGTCGATGACCTCGACGAACACTTCGAGCGAGCGCGATCCGGGGGCGCGACGATCCTCTCCGACCTCGAGACCAGCCCCGATGGGCGCCGCTACCGCGCCGAGGACCTCGAGGGCCACCGCTGGATGTTCATGCAATCAGGAAGTCCCAACCTGGTCGCGCCTGCGCACCAGAAGGGCGGATAGATGGCCGACGGGCACCCGCGGGGCCACAAGGTCGACCCGCTCAACCTCCTGCGCCAGCGCAAGTACGAGGCGGGTCACGGCGACGCGGAGGCCTTCAACCGCCAGCACGCCAAGCACAAGCTGACCGCGCGCGAGCGCATCTCCAGGCTGGTCGACCGCAACTCGTTCGAGGAGATCGACATCTTCGCGACGCACCGGGCCACGGGCTTTGGGCTGGAGGAGAGGCGGATCCCCGGTGATGGCGTCGTCACCGGCATGGGGAAGATCGACGGCCGCGACGTGATGCTTTTCAGCCACGACGCCTCCGTGTTCGGAGGCTCGCTGGGCGAGGTCTTCGCCGAGAAGGTCATCAAGGTCATGGACCTCGCCCTGCGCAACCGGATCCCGATCATCGGCATCAACGACTCCGGCGGCGCGCGCATCCAGGAGGGAGTCGTATCGCTGGCGGGCTATGCGGAGATCTTCTGGCGCAACGTCGAGTCAAGCGGCGTGATCCCGCAGCTCAGCCTGATCCTAGGGCCGGCCACCGGCGGGGCCGTGTACTCGCCCGCCATCACGGACTTCACCTTCATGGTGCACGGCACCGGCTACATGTTCATCACCGGACCGGAGGTGGTCCGCGTCACGACAGGCGAGGAGGTCACGTTCGACTCGCTCGGTGGCGCCGAGGTCCACAACGTGAAGTCGGGCGTCGCGCATTTCCTGGCCGAGTCGGAGGACGAATGCTTCGCCCAGACGCGGCGCCTGCTCAGCTTCATTCCCCAGAGCTGCGAGGTGCAGCCGCCGCGGGTAGCCGCGACCGATGATCCCGAACGGGCCGACCCGCGCCTCGCCACGATCATCCCGGACAGCTCGAAGGAGCCGTACGACATCAAAGACGTGATCCGGTCGGTGGTCGACGGCGCTGATTTCTTCGAGGTCCAGCAGTACTTCGCGATGAACATCGTCGTCGGGTTCGCGCACCTCGACGGTCACTCCGTGGGCATCGTGGCCAACCAGCCGAAGGTAATGGCGGGGGCGCTCGACATCAACGCGTCGGTGAAGGCGGCGCGTTTCGTGCGCTTCTGCGACGCGTTCAACATCCCGCTGATCACGTTCGTGGACGTGCCGGGCTTCCTCCCGGGCACGACCCAGGAATACGGCGGGATCATCCGGCACGGCGCCAAGCTGCTGTACGCGTTCGCCGAGGCGACCGTGCCGAAGCTGACGGTGATCACTCGCAAAGCCTACGGCGGCGCCTACTGCGTCATGTGCTCTAAACACATCCGCGCGGACTACAACATCGCCTGGCCGACGGCGGAGATCGCGGTCATGGGTCCGGAGGGCGCGGTCAACATCGTGTTCCGGCGTGAGCTGGAGGCGGCCGGCGACCGGGCGACGCTGAGAAGCGAGCTGGTGGCCGACTACACCGAGACCTTCGCCAACCCATACATCGCCGCGGACCGCGGCTACATCGACGACGTGATCGAGCCGGGCCGCACTCGCGGCATGCTCATACGCGCACTGCGGCTGGCCCTGCGCAAGGAGCGCAAACGCAACCCGCGCTGGCACGGCAACATCCCGCTGTGAGAGGCGCTGCCTAAACGATGTCTGTGGGCAAGCGGCCGGCGTAGAAGCCGTGCGCGGCGACGGGATGCACGACCCCTCCCTTGATCACGTTGGCCACCTGCGGCTGCCACGTCGAGTTGATGTAGCTGCCGGTCATGATGGTCTGGTCGTCCAGCCAGCCGGCCCAGTCACGAACGCCGGGGCCGTCCATATAGGTCCAGATGTTGCCGTTGGTGCTGAAGATCGCCATCACCTTCGGGTTGTCGGGCGGGGTCGCCGCCATCCATTTACCGTCCGGCGACAGCGCAGCAGCTGAGCTGATCGACCCCCAGTCGTTCGTGCTCCATGGCGCCGTGTTGCCCTGCCAGTCGATGGAGCCGCCCTGGATGCAACCACTCCCGGCCGGGCTCAGGGCGCCACTGACCGTGCACGAGCCCATGAGCACGATGCGATTGGCGTTCTGCGGGTCGACGACGTGGTAGCTGACCGCGGAGTAGGGGTTGTCGCGGCCTGGCCCGGCCTTCGCGATGTCTTCCTCGTAAGGCCCGACCGAATGCGCGAGCACGAGCAGGCCACCATGCCAAGCGACAGGCCAGACATAGTCCGTGCTCGATTCGAAGATCACCCGCCGCGCCGATGTGTTGACGAGGTTGTCCGTGTAGAGCGTCACGTGTACCGGTGTCTGGTTGAAGTCGAGGACCGAGAACGCGATCTTGCTGTCGTCGGGGCTCACCGCAAAGGCGGCTTCCATTCCAGGGCCCAGGTTCAGGTTGGCCGCCGCGCCCTGGCTGCCGTCTGGTCGCAGCGCCTGGATGATCGAGTCGCCGCTGAGATAGTAAAGCGCGGTCGAGCTTGTGCTCACGTAGGGAAGGGTGATCGGGTGGCCGGACCGCGCAGCGATCGGCGTTCGCTGGTGCGCTCTGACCGAGGCTGCGACCGCGCCGGTGACTCCGACGAGGGATGCCGTGTACATGGAGGTCGAGGACAGCAGGTCGACGAGCACGCCGTAGGCGGGCCCTGGTGGCTCCTGTGGTAAGGGCGACGGCGATGGGGACGAGCTAGGCGAGGCCGAGGGGTCAGCACTCGCCAAAGGCGATGATTCCACGCTGCCAAGCGGCGAGATCGTGACCGGCGAGACAGCGACGGGCGACCCACCCGGCGTGACGTTCGAGCTGGGCAGCCGGGCCTGGGTCGAGCAGCCGAGCAGAAGCAGCATGAGGGGCAGCGCCGGCAGGGCTCGTCTCATCTGGGTTTCACAGGCTCAACGGCTTCTCTCGGGGCTCGTTACGCTCTTGGGTGTGAAGCTGCTCGAGTACCAGGCCAAAGAAGTCCTGGCCTCGCTCGGCATCTCCATCCCGCCAGGACGCGTGGCGCGCACCCCGGACGAGGCCGCGCGCGCGTGCTCGGACCTTGGCCCTGTGGCGGTCAAGGCGCAGGTGCCTGTGGGCGGCCGGGGCAAGGCAGGCGGCATCAAGCTGGCGCGCACGGCCGACGAGGCGCGCAAGGCCGCCGAGCAGATCATCGGCATGGACATCAAGGGTTTCAAGGTCCCGCTGGTGTACTGCGAGACGGCGCTCGAGATCGACCGCGAGATCTACCTCGGCTTCACTGTCGACCGCGACGCCCGCGCGAACATCCTGATGCTGTCCGCTCGTGGCGGCATGGAGATCGAGCAGGTCGCGGAGGAAGCGCCCGAAGCGATCGCCCGCCTGTATCCAAACCCATGGCGGGGCCCCCTCGACTTCGAGCTGACCAGCCTGGTCTATCGAGCGGGCCTCGGCGAGCTGGCGCGCAATCTCACCACCGTTATCAAGAAGCTGCATCGAGCCATCCCTGAGCTCGATGCCGTGACTGCGGAGATAAATCCGCTGGTGGTGACGAAGGCCGGGGACATCGTCGCGGGCGATGCGAAGCTCGAGATCGACGACAACGCCCTCTGGCGCCACAAAGAGCTGGAGCAGCGCTACGGCTCCGTGCTCGAGGGTGACCCGTATGAGGTCGAGGCCAAAAAGCGCGGCTTGACCTACGTATCTCTCGACGGGGAGGTCGGAATCATCGGCAACGGCGCCGGGCTGTGCATGAGCACCCTCGACCTGGTGCAGCGCGCCGGTGGACACGCGGCTAACTTTTGCGACATCGGCGGCGGCGCGAGGGCAGAGGTGGTCGAGAACGCGCTCAGCGTGATCCTCATGAACCCGCGCGTGAAGGGCGTGCTCATGAACATCTTCGGCGGCATCACGCGCGGCGACGAGGTCGCGCGCGGGCTCGTCACCGCGAGGAACAACCTGGACATGACGCTGCCGCTCGTCGTGCGCATGAGCGGAACTCGCGAGGAGGAGGGCCGCGCCATCCTCAAGCAGAACGGCATCGAGCCAGGCGCCAACGCCTGGGAGGCGGCGCAGAAAATCGTCGAGCTCACCAGGGATACGGCGGCGCATGCCCCCCACCCAGCCTCCCCCCGCGGTGGGGAGGAGCACGGGTGAGCATTCTTCTAGACGCCTCTACCCGCGTCATCGTCCAGG
>Ga0073928_10011979_pt1 | contig 10029 bp, 2 predicted proteins | sample PaiPotPPA55metaG_FD_76969 | JGI IMG/M metagenome (GOLD analysis project Ga0073928, IMG submission 76969) | Iron sulfur acid spring bacterial and archeal communities from Banff, Canada, to study Microbial Dark Matter (Phase II) - Paint Pots PPA... ... | reverse complement strand
GGTGGCACCCGTGGCCCCGGTATCGCCGGTCGCGCCCGTCGCTCCCGTCTGGCCGGTGGCACCCGTGGCCCCGGTATCGCCGGTCGCACCGGTAGCGCCTGTCTGGCCGGTGGCACCCGTGGCGCCCGTATCGCCGGTGGCGCCGGTAGCTCCCGTCTGGCCGGTTGCGCCCGTGGCGCCGGTATCGCCGGTCGCGCCCGTCGCTCCCGTCTGGCCGGTCGCACCCGTGGCCCCGGTATCGCCGGTCGCACCGGTAGCTCCCGTCTGGCCGGTCGCACCCGTGGCCCCGGTATCGCCGGTCGCACCGGTAGCTCCCGTCTGGCCGGTCGCGCCGGTCGCACCCGTGGCACCGGTATCGCCGGTGGCACCCGTGGCGCCCGTATCGCCGGTGGCGCCGGTAGCTCCCGTCTGGCCGGTTGCGCCCGTGGCTCCCGTATTGCCGGTGGCGCCGGTGGCGCCCGTCTGGCCGGTCGCACCCGTGGCCCCAGTATCGCCGGTGGCGCCGGTAGCTCCCGTCTGGCCGGTCGCACCCGTGGCGCCGGTATCGCCGGTTGCGCCCGTGGCGCCGGTATCGCCGGTCGCGCCCGTCGCTCCCGTCTGGCCGGTGGCACCCGTGGCCCCGGTATCGCCGGTCGCACCGGTAGCTCCCGTCTGGCCGGTGGCACCCGTGGCACCGGTCGCACCGGTCTGCCCGGTGGCGCCGGTCGCGCCCGTGGCGCCTGTCGGGCCGGTCGGACCTGTTGCACCGGTCGCACCTGTGGCGCCGGTCTGGCCGGTCGCGCCTGTCGCTCCTGTCTGTCCTGTGGCACCGGTCGCGCCCGTGGCTCCCGTTTGACCGGTGGCGCCGGTCGCGCCCGTGGCCCCGGTCTGGCCGGTGGCGCCGGTCGCGCCGGTCGCTCCTGTCTGTCCTGTGGCGCCGGTCGCACCCGTGGCGCCCGTCTGGCCGGTGGCACCCGTCTGGCCGGTGGCGCCTGTCGGGCCGGTCGGGCCTACCTGGCCGCCCGGGTTGAAGCCCGTCGCGCCTATCGTGATTTGCCCGCCGTTGGTCGATGAGCTGGCGTTGCTGGCAACGAATTGGCTGGTGCTGGTGAAGTTGCCGAGGAACGTCAGCGCGTCGAGGACCGTGGTGCCCTCTAATACCTGGACGGTTGCTTCACCGTTGCCGAGCAGGACATTCAGGGACGGAGTGGCAGCAGCGCCTAAATTCTCCAATGTCAACGCGTCGCCAGGCAGGAAGCCCGCGATTTGCGCTGCGTCAAGGAGGGCACTGGTCTCGGTTACGGTTCCGTTCGTGTTCCCGTTGGCACTGATAAAGTTGATGTTTTCGCCGCTACTGACACCAACTCCCTGTCCGAAGTTCAATATCGCATTGCCGTAAAGATTGATCTGGCCGTTTCCGGTTACGTTTATGTTGCCGGTGAAATTGGCGGTGGTCGAGCCGCCGCCGCTGGTGCCGATGATGTTGAGCGCGCCGTCATTCTCGAAATACTGGTTGCCAGCGCCGCCGGTGCCGGTGCCGGTGCCGGTGACGGTCCAACTGGTGGTCGCCGACCCTGCGGTGAAATTGTTGGTGCCGTTTACGAATATTTGCCCCTGGTTGACAAGGGCCAACGACGTGGTGAATTGGCTTGCAGCGGAGCCAGTGTCACTGATCGTCCAGGCGTTGGTGCCGGTGCCCGTCGCCTGGCGAAGAGTCGGCGGCATGTAGATGACATTGGGCCCCTGGGTAAACCCGCCGCTACCGCTATGATTGCTGACGAACGTTAAGCTGCCCGGCGTCGTTGTTGAGGGCACCACCGCAGGTGACCAAGAAGTGGCATCGGCCCACGAGTCGACCCCACCTTCTTTCATTGTGAAGACCGGATCCGCGCTCAAGAAGAGGTTGGCACCGCCGCTCCCGTCGCTGATCGTGTGGATGCCGGTGCCTGCCGCGGGAGCGCTCGCGAGTTGCAGCGTGAACGATTGGCCGGCGGTATTCGTCACCGTGATGACGCTGGCCGAGGTAAAGATCGCGGACTGGATGCTGCCGATGGACAGTCCACGGAGATCGATTTCATTGGTCGGACTCGTGTCGCTGCTACCGACGTTCAAACCGGCGATCGTCGCGGCGAAACCCCCGAGCTGGTTGCCCGAGATCGAGGAGCTGGTGAGGTCCAGTACGCCTGAGGCGGCACTGTTGAACGTGACCGTGTCGCCGAAGGCGACCGTATTGTCGAGCTCGAGGGTGGAAGCGGCAGCGATTTGCAGGCCGGTAACGCCGCTGTTTACAGCGCTCGTGATGTCCAAATTGCCGCCGGACGCTAGATCGACGCCGGCGCCCGAGAGTGCGCCCGTTATCGCGCCGGTGCCGGAGATCGTACCAGTGTTGCTGATGCCAGCAGCGCCGGTGGCGCTGATCGCCCCGCCGGCGTCAGTGATCGTACCGGCGTTGGTGATGCCGAACGTGGCGCTGGTGGATGTCAGGTTGCCGGTTGTTATGGCAATGGAAGCGCCACTGACGAGGGTAATGCCGCCGTTCGTGGTGAGGGCACCAGTTCCGGACAGAGAAATTTTCGCCGCCGAACCGGACAGATTGACAGTTGTCGCGCTGGGGGTGGCAGCCGTGACCGTGAGCGCGACGCCTGTGTTGATTGTGAGCGTGCCGTCGCCGGCCGTCGTGTCGGTCAACGTCAGAGAATTGATGATCGTGCTGCCAGAGAGCGTGGGTTGGTTGATAGTGGTCTTCGGGATGGTGACGTCGGAAGTGGACGTAGGAATACCGGCGCTCCAGTTTGTGGCGAGGGCCCATGCCGTGCTGGTGGCGCCGCTCCACGTGTCTGGTGAGTCCAGGAAGAGCTCCGTACCGCCGCTTCCGTCGGTTATCGAGTAGACTTGCGCGCCTGCGTCGTAACTGCCGCTGAGCTGAAGCGCGAACGACCCGCCGGTGGTGTCCACCGTGAGGACATCGGTCGATGTGTTCAGGCTCGCGGAGGTGATGCTGCTCGGGGCTAACCCTGCGAGATCGATGGCGTTGGTCGGCACCGTTGGGCTGGCGCCGTCGTTCAATCCGGCGATGGTGCCGGCGAAACCCCCGAGCAGGCCGCCCGAAATGGTGGTGCCGGTAAGCTCCAGGACGCCCGCGGGCCCCTGGAAGCTGATCGTGTCGCCGGAGGCGACCGGGCCGTCGAGCTCGAGGGTCGAACTGGCGCTGTTGGCGATTTCGAGGCCGGTGACGCCGCCGCCAATGGCGCTCGCGATGTCCAGCACGCCGCCGTTCGCTTCGACGACGCCGGCGCCGGAAATGGCGCCCGTCAGCGTGCCGAAGCCGCTGATCGTGCCGGCGTTGCCGATGGCGCCAGCCTCCAGCAGTCCACCGGCGATGGCGATGGCGTTGTTCGCGGCGACGGTCACCGTGTCGGTGGCGCCGCTGCCGTTGCCCAGCACATCGAGCGTGCTCGCGCCGATCGCGAGCGTGGCGCCCCCCGCGCCGGTGTCATCGATGGTCAGGGAGTCGAGCGGCTGCGAATTGACGTCGAGGGTGAGCATGTAGGCCGCGGCCTCGGTGCCGGCGAGCGCGACATCGTCGCCGGCGGCGGGGACCACGCCTGCCAGCCAGTCGCCGGCGGTGCTCCAAAGGCCATCGGTCGGGTCGGCCGTGTTGCCGGTGCCGATCCAATCGTCCGTCGCCAGCACCCCCGTGTAGGCGGCAATGCCGGAAGCGGTGAGCGGCGGCTCGGCGGAGGCGGAGGAGCGCGCCAGCGTCCATGCGCCGCCGAGCGCGGCGGCCCCGACGCGGCCCTGGGCGGCGGCGATGCCGCTGCCGGTCGCCTGCCCCAGATGCGCGACGAAGGCGGCACCCGCGTCGCCCGCGCCGGTGTCGCAGCTCCAGAGCCGCAATTCCCCGCCGACGCCGAGCGCGCGGCCGATGGCGGCGAAATCGTCCGCCGCCGCGCCGATGGTCTCGGCCGACCAGTCGCCCGCCGCGAAGCTTACCCGCCCCGGCGCGCCGTGCGCCATGACGTGCACCGCGCCGAGCCCCCGGCGCTCGGCGAGCGCCGCCGCGATCTGCCGCGCCGCCGGGCGGTCGCGCTCGAGCACGATCGCCTCGACCTCCGGGCGCAAGCCGCCGAGGACGGTGGCGAGATCGGCGACCGAGCGATCGACGAAGAGGAGTTCGGGGGCGCGCATCATGGCGATATCCGATTGTTCTGATTGGGTTTGATCGCGGCAGAGCGGCTCGCGCTGGTTGATGCCGGCGGCGAGGCCACCGGGGCGCGGAGCAACGTTGGCGGAACGAGGCCGGCCCGCCGGGGGCCAGGGAAGCGGGCTCGCGGCAAGGCGGGAGGTTGCGCAGGCAGGCCGGACACGGCAAAAGCCGCCGGTGCCGAACGGGCACCCGACAGCAAGTCACGCTGGCGTGGAATAACTCGCACCTGCGGCATAGTCCCCCACCTGCCGGGCAAGGCGGACGGATCCCCACGGGAGCCGCCGCCCTCACGCGGGCGGGAGATGGGTAAAGGCTAGGTTAACGTTGTGTCAATCAGTTTCCGCACGTATTATTTTTGGAACGTTAACGGTAGCTATTTCTGAAGCTGCGGAATGGTCGCAGCCACGCGCCGCAAATCGTGGACTATCAGTCAGATATCGTCACGTCCTCGGGGTGTCGCCGTCAGAATAAACCGGGACTCATTTTTTTGGCACGGCGGGCACTCGCGGGAGGCGTAAACGGATCCTCAATGGAGCGAAACGAGGCAAAAGCTGGACGGAAGGCGCAAATTGCCCCAGAATGGGCGGGAGACAGGGATGGGGGCGGGACGAATTGACCAAACGATAGCCGGAGGGCCCGCTCGGCGGCAGGCAGGCGTGTTTCGGCCCGGGCCGGGCGAGATGTTTGCAAAATCAACGCGGCCGGCTAAAAAGCGCCTTGAACGAGCGTAGCCGGATGGAATTCGTTGCGGGTGGCGGAGCCGCAACGCCAACGTGAATCCACTGTGATCCCTGCGTGCCTGCTTTCGACCGAATATTGCTGTATGATGAACGTCAAGACATCTGTGATCACGAGCGTAACAATCGGCCGATGACGAGCGGCAAGGCGCTCTGCCTCAACATGATCGTCAAGAACGAGATGGCGAACCTCGAGCGCTGTCTCGGCGCGGCGGCCGGCCACATCGCCTGCTGGGTGATCGGCGACACCGGCTCGACCGACGGCACGGGGGCGTTCATCCGCTCGTTCTTCGCCGAGCGGGGGATTCCGGGCGAGCTGCACAGCTTCCCGTTCAAGAATTTCGAGCAGGCGCGCAACGAGGCGCTGGCGCGCGCCGCCGCCTCGCCGCTCGGCTACGACTACCTGCTGTTCGCCGACGCCGACATGGAGTTGGTGGTCGAGGACGCGGAGTTCCGCGTCAGGCTGGAGGCGCCCGGCTACCGCATGATCCAACGCTCGAGCGCGCTCGTCTACTGGAACACGCGGCTGGCGCGGCGGGATGTCGGCGCGCACTACCACGGCGTTACCCACGAATACCTGGACGTGCCGGGTGGAGTGGAGACCCTCGAGAGGGTCTGGTACCGGGATCACGCCAGCGGCGCCAACCGGGCGGACAAGTTCGAGCGCGACATCAAGCTGCTGCGGGAGGCGCTGAAGCGGGATCCGGAGAACCACCGCTATTGGTTCTACCTGGCGCAATCGTATCGCGACGCCGGGCGGAACAAGGAGGCGGCCGAGGCCTATGCCAAGCGGGCTGAAATGGGGGGCTGGGACGAGGAGGCGTGGAACGCGCGGCTGCAGGAGGGGCGGTGCCTGCGCACGCTCGGCGACGAGGGCGGGTTCCTGCGCCAGGCGCTGGCGGCGTTCAACCAGCGCCCGCAGCGGGCCGAGTCGTTGTACGATCTGGCGCGCTTCTACCGTGAGCGCGGCATGAACGAGGCGAGCGTGCTGTTCTCCGAGCCGGGGCTGGCGCTCGGCCGTCCGAAGGACGACGTGCTGTTCATCGAGGATTTCATCTACACGGCCGGCATGCAGGAGGAGTTCTCGATCGCCGCCAACTACGCGCGCGACCCGGCGCGCAAGGACCGCGGGCACGCCGCCTGCAACTGGCTGGCGCTGAGCCGGGAGGTGCCGCAGGGATCGCGCGAGCTGGCGCGCTCGAACCTCTTTTTCTACGCCGAGCCCGCGGGCGCGCTGATGCCTTCGTTCGAGGCGCGGCCGGTCGCCTTCACGCCGCCGGACGGATACCGGCCGCTGAACCCGTCGGTGACGCGGTGGGGCGAGCGGATCATGCTCGCGCAGCGCAGCGTCAACTACACGCTCACGGAAGACGGCCGCTACCTCACGTCGAATGAGGCGCCCATCCACACGCGCAATTTCCTGCTTGAGCTCGATCGGGAGCTGGGGGTCGAATCCGCCACCGAGATTCTGCCCCCGGCCGACTGGCCGGCTCCCGTCTACCCGCTGGTCATCGGGTTCGAGGACCCGCGGCTGTTCGCCTGGCAGGGCGGGCTTTGGTGCATTTCGACCGTGCGCGAGCTGACGGCGGAGGGCTGGTGCGAGCAGGTGCTGGCGCGCCTTGACGGTCGGGAAGGCGGGGAATGCCGGCTCGCCGACTGGCGGGCGCTCAAGCGGCTGCAACCGCATGAGAAGAACTGGATGCCGCTGGTCGACGGCACCCGCCTTCGCTTCGTGCATATGTGCGACCCGACGCGCGTGGTGGACGAGGCGGCCAGCATCGTGTTCGAGGCGCCGGCCGGGATCGCCGCCGAGCGGCTCAGCGGCGGCTCGCAGGCGATCGCGTTCGATGGCGGTTGGCTGGCGTTAGTCCATGACGTCGGCGAGCGCGACGGCAAGCGCGACTACGGGCACCGCCTTGTGTGGTTCGACGACAAGTGTGCGCTGCGCCGGGTGAGCCGCCGCTTCTTCTTTCATCTCAAGGGCATTGAGTTCGCCGCCGGGCTCGACTGGCATCCGGACGGGGAGCGCCTGCTGATCTCCTACGGTGTCGCCGATTGCGAGTCCCGGATTGCCGCCGTGAAGGCCGAGGAGGTCAGGTTGGTGCTCGAAAACATTGCGAATCTGCGCTCGGGCACGCCGGGTTCGGGTGATCGGGCCATTGGGCGCCCGGTGGCGCGCGCGTCCGCCGAGCCGGAGCGGAGGAGCGCAAGCCCCGCCGAGCCGACCGGGGAAACGAACGCCGGGGAAACCACGTTCGATGGCATCGGCCCCGATTCTGGCGAGCGGCCAATGATGCCACCGCCGCCGCCAGCCGCGCCCACCACGCCAGCCAGTATTGAGCCGGAAGCGCCGCCGGCGGTCGGAGCGAGCGAGCCAGACGGTGCGGCGATGTCGACGGAGGCACAATTCTTCGAGTTGGCGCCATTCCTGCGCGCCGTCGATTCGCCGACCGAACGGCTCGCGGCTTCCCGCCGCTTCGATGCGCGGATCGATCGCTACCTTTGCATCGGCGATACCACGGCGCTGCCGCAGATCCACTGCTTCTACGAGGTGCTGTCGGAAGCCGCCGAGCACCGCAGCCTGCTCGCCGCGACGGCATCGATGCGGGCGGCCGGGCACCCGGTGCGGGTGTGGAGCTACTCGCCGGAAAAGCTCGGTTTCTTGTCGGGGCTTGGCGTGGAGGTGCGTTCCGCCGCCGACGTGGTGCCGCGGGGCCTGTTCAAGCAGATCATCAACGCGTCGGAGATCCGCTATTTCAGCGACATTTTCCGCTACGCCGTGCTGTATGAGCATGGCGGGCTATGGATGGATTCCGACGTGGTGCTGATCCGTCCGTTTCCGTTCCGCGGCGACTATTTCCTGAATCTGCAATGGCGCGGCGCGCATGCCGGCCATTTCATCTGCGGCAACGCGATCTTCGCCAAGCCGTATAGCCGGCATTTCAGGAACTTGTACGAAATGTCCGTGGCCCGGTTTACCGAGGCGCACCAGACGCGGTTCGGCGAGATCGGGCCGAGGCTCCTGTCTGATTATGTGATGTCGGAAGACGGGGCCGAGTTGCGGGAGTGGCTGTTCAGCCCGGCATTCTTCAACCCGATCGATTGGACCGAGGTGGAGCGGTTCAACGAGCCGATTGCGGCGTTGGCGGACTACTTGCACGATCCGCGGGTGATCGGCATCCATCTCTGGAACGCGCGCACGAACGCGCGGTCCCGCGAGGAGGGAAGTTCGCTGATCGCGATGCTGACAAATCCGCTGGAGTGCTTTCCCAGCCTGGCCGACCTTGCCGATCGGTTCGATACCGACAAGAACCGCCATACCGGAAATCGGCATTTCTATGCGCGGGTGTATGATAAGCTACTTTCGCCGCACCGCCTCTCGCTGAGCAAGCTGATGGAGATCGGGCTATCGCGCTGGAGCCCGAGCGTAACCCCGTCGGCGGCGCTATGGCAAACGTATTTTCCGTTCTGCCAGGTCATCGGCGTGGATCTGACGGATTTTTCCGCGCTCCATAATGACCGGTTCGCGTCCTTCATTTGCGATCAGTCGCAGCCGGGCCAGTTGCGATCGGTTGCCGCACGGATCGCGCCGGGCTCGCTGGACGTGATCATCGATGATGGCAGCCACGCCTCGCTCGACGAGCAGGTGACGTTCCGCGAATTCTTCCCTTTGCTCGCGGACGGCGGCTGGTACTTCATCGAGGATCTGGATTGGCAGCCGCCCGGCGAGGACACCACCAAGATTACGCTTACCAAGCGCCTGTTCCGAGAGATTCAGCAGTACGGCAAGGCGTGCTCTCCCGATCCGCACGAAGTGGCGGCGCTTTCCGCGCAGATGTCGGACATTCTGTTCTTCGACAGCCACTACGAGCTGGAGCGGGCGACGCTGCTCGGCGGTCTCGCGGCCATCCGCAAACGAGGCGGCGCCCTGAACGGGGGATAGGGAGGCTGATCGGTGAAGGTGGCGGTCTACACGATTGCCTTGAACGAAGCGGCGCATGTCGAGCGTTGGGCGAACTCGGCCGCTGAGGCCGATTATCGCATCGTCGCTGATACCGGAAGCACGGATGACACGGTAGAACGCCTATCCAGGGCCGGAGTGACGGTGCACCGGATCGCGATCCGCCCCTGGCGCTTCGATGTATCGCGGAACGCGGCGATGGCGCTGATCCCGGCCGATGTCGATGTGTGCTGTACGCTGGACATGGACAGGTTTCTCGAGCCCGGCTGGCGGCCAAAGCTTGAGGCCGCGTGGACGCCGGAGACAACGGCGCTTTTTTGTCGGACGGTGTACCGCGCAAGCGTCGCTGACCAGACGCCATTGCGAGGCTGGCCGGCGAAAAACTTCCACCACCGTTGGGGATACCGCTTCAAGCGCCCGGTCCACGAGGCGCTATTCTTTGCCGGGGAGGAAGTGACGCGGGGCTGCGACGACATCGTCATCTGCGAGATCCAAGATCACAGCAAAACGACGCGGCAGCAATACCTGCCGTTGATGGAGCTGGCTCACAAGGAAGACCCCGACGACGCGCAGATCTGTTTCTGGCTGGGCCGGGACTATATGTGGTCCAACCAGCACGAACGGGGCATTGAGATTATGCAGCGCTATCTGGCGCTGCCGTCGAGCACCTGGCGGGAGGAGCGCTCGGAAGCGATGCGCTGCCTGGCGCGCATGCAGCCGGAGAATAAGATGGTCTGGTTGGACAAGGCGCGCATGGAAGCGCCGCATCGTCGGGAGATTTGGCTCGATCTGGCCGAGGCCTATCACGACCAGCAGGACTGGCTGGGCCTGTTCTGGGCGTGCACGAATGGAATCGAGAAGACGCATCGGACCGGAAGCTATCTCGATGACGCGCATTGTTGGGGCTTCCGGCTGTTCGATCTCGGCGCGATCACCTGCTGGCGCCTCAACGTTATGGACAGGGCGGTCGAGTGGGGGCAAAAGGCGCTCGATCTGGATCGTGGCAATCAGCGACTTCAAAACAACTTCGATTTTTTCCTTCGGCGGCGCGAGGAGGTTCGGGCGGAAGCATGACTGACCTCTCCACAGCTCCTCGCGCGCGCCTGTTCACGACTTGGGGCACCGTCCTTTATGTCGACGCCGGC
>Ga0073928_10011978_pt1 | contig 10030 bp, 11 predicted proteins | sample PaiPotPPA55metaG_FD_76969 | JGI IMG/M metagenome (GOLD analysis project Ga0073928, IMG submission 76969) | Iron sulfur acid spring bacterial and archeal communities from Banff, Canada, to study Microbial Dark Matter (Phase II) - Paint Pots PPA... ... | reverse complement strand
CCGCGAATTCCCACTCGGGAAAGTCTCCCGCAGCGATGGCGTCGAACATATCGCGGCGCTGGAAGTCAGGATCAGCGCCCGCGATCTTGACCGTTTCGTCCCATATTGTGGATTGCAATCCGAGCTTGGGACGCCAGTGGAACTTAACGAAAGTCGATTCGCCGTCATCGTTAATCAGCCGGAAACTATGGACACCGAAAGCCTCAATCATCCTTAGCGAGCGAGGCAGCGTGCGATCCGACATGATCCACATCACCATATGCATGGATTCAGGCGTGAGTGAAATGAAATCCCAGAACGTATCATGCGCGGTTGCCGATTGGGGAAAACCCCGGTCGGGCTCCATTTTTACGGCATGGATTAGGTCGGGAAATTTAATGGCGTCCTGGATAAAGAACACCGGGATGTTGTTCCCGACCAGGTCCCAATTTCCTTCCTTGGTGTAAAATTTCACCGCAAATCCCCGCACGTCCCGAGGAGTGTCCACTGAACCCGCGCCGCCCGCGACGGTCGAGATACGAGTGAAGACCGGGGTCTTTTCACCTACCTCAGCGAGTATCCTCGCGGTGGTGTATTTCTTCAAAGAAGAGGTCAGCTCGAAGAATCCGTGCACGCCTGTGGCTCGCGCGTGCACGATACGCTCAGGAATACGCTCGTGATCGAAGTGAGTGATTTTTTCGCGGAGGATGAAATCTTCCAGCAGTGCAGGGCCGCGTGGATTGGCTTTTAACGAATTTTGGTTATCGGACAGCGGGACGCCATGATTGGTGGTGAGTGCAAGGTGCTGTCCACCAGCGTTCTGATGGAGTTCGCCGCCGGCAGCCACTTGTTGCTCTGCGCCGAGTTGTGATTTCTTTTTCAGGCTACCTGTTCCAGACGCACTCGTAAGCTTTTTCCTGGCCATGACGGACTCTCCCCTAGTGTCTACTCGGTTGCTGCCGCCCGTTGGGTCGGCGGAAGGAATTTCACCAATTCCAACGCTCCGTCCGCTACTTAGTGAATTCCCAATGATCGCCGGTCATCACTAGCGTTGCCTTATCTGCCGGATTCGTGCCGAGCGCTGAAGCGATACCCGGATAGGCAGTCTTCATCTCCTGCGAATTGGCCCAGGCTGCAACGTTTGCAATCTGATAGTGGTAACTCACATCGACCGTTTTGGCGCCCGACCCATTCGTGCCAAGGGTGGAGTCGTCTACAGACGTCACTTCCCTGTTGCCGTAGCAGAAGTTTCCATAGCCCGGCTGAGAAGAGTCAGGTGTCCACGAAGTTCGCCCTTTTTCCGACAGATCATAATTATTTACCTGCTTAGAGGCGATGATGAGCACTTTCTTCTCGGCCGTGGTGCGCACGAGTAGACCCTCCTGTGTGAGTGCGTCATATCCTTCCGTCTTCGCATCGTCCGATGTTGCAGCCTGGACGGGGAACTTTTTTGGTTGAGACCAGATGCACACCGGAAACGCCTTGTAATGCTCATTAATTGCAGCTTTGTAGCTCATGTCCGTACTGCTGCCGTTGTTGCATGCTGTTGCCAACGTAAACAGACCTAATATGATCGCGCAACCGTACACTTGATTGATCGGCAAGGATTTCCTCCTGGAACAAAATCAAACACTTAAATGGAAAAGCGCTTTTCACACTGTGCAGTTTGCAACGCCTGTCTACGCCGCGCAGACACATCCGTCTCCGTTCAGTTCAGCAGTCGAAGGTGAAAAGAGCGATAACGATAACGATGGGTATACGCACCCCCAAAGCAAGCGCAAAATTGAACGCACATGGTCTCCTTGGGAATTCCCGGTTCAGAAGCTAAATCCGCAGGTGATCGCGCTGCTTTCCACCGATGGTTCCCCTACACGACGTACTGGTAATGAAACGCGTGGGCCGGCTTACGCGATCTTCACTGGTTCCCTTGCTTCGGCAACCGACACTTTGTCTTTAATCGCCGAGTATTCGTCTTGGGAAAGAACCATCCGCGATACCAGTTCTAGTTTGTTGCGGTACGGACGATTTTCGAGCAAACGTCCCAGCGACTCCGCGGTGATTCCTAGCTCGCCCATTTGCTCGACAGTAGCGCCATTTAAGTCAATCAGGTGCTGGGAAACGAGTTCTTCAGCCGATCGATCCGAATAATTGAGATCTTCGTTCGTGAGGCGAAAATTCCGTATTCTGCGGAGCCCTCGATACCAGCGCCAGCCATAGAAAAGGATCGTTCCCAGGCAGATTCCGCCAACGACCGCTCTAGTCGATCTCTTCACGTTTGTTGCCTCCGCCGAAGTATTCCTGTTCCGTGGCATTTGATGATCTATTCCGCAGTTAGGTTGTGGTGAAGCGCGGGGATTGCTCCGATCCAGTTATTCGGTGGGTGGACAGAGCGCGGAGCGCGCACATTCGAGCATTCGCGCCGTGGACCTTGTCGTGCTGATTCTTGCGCGCATCGCAAACTGCAACGAAGGACATTGCGCCGCACGGTGCACAATTTTCGTGAATTCCCACCAGCAGAAACTCCACCGCTTCAAGGACAGAAATTGGATCTCATTGGCGTGGTCCGACTCTGTCGAAACCTAAGGGCGATTACCCTTGATTAAAACCTTACACAGCTTGAACGCATCATAAGGCTGCGGATTCCCAAACGGAGGAGGAGAAACATCATGGCAGACAAAGGCCTAAAGGAACTTTATATCGATGAACTCAAGGATCTCTACAGTGCGGAGAACCAGTTGGTGAAGGCTTTGCCGAAAATGGCGAAGGCGGCAACGTCACCAGATTTGAGAGCCGGTTTCGAGGAGCACCTCGAACAAACGAAAGTTCACGTACAGCGCTTAGAGACTATCTTCGAGCAGTTCGGCGAGAGTCCAAAAGGCAAAAAATGCAAGGGGATGGAAGGCCTTATTGAAGAGGGCTCAGAAGCCATTGAAGAATACGAGGGCGAACTACTCGATGCTGCGTTGATCGGGGCCGCGCAACGGGTCGAACACTATGAGATGGCTGGCTACGGCACGGTGAGCGCTTTTGCGGAGGAACTCGGCGAATCGGAGCATGTCACCCTCTTAAAGGAAACCCTCGAAGAGGAAAAAGAAACCGACGAGAAGCTTAGTGGCTTAGCCGGCGATATCAATGCGAAGGCAAATCGGGGCGAAGAAGCCGCCGATGACAACGAAACAATCACACCGAAGAAAAAATCGAGGAACGCCGCCTAGCGTCACTTTAGGTCTAATGTTTTGACAAAGAGCGCCGTTTCCCGGTCGGAAGCGGCGCTCTTGCTATTGAAAGGGTGCGGCCGCTGAACCGGGCGTGCCAGCAAGTGAGAGGCGCGGATTACCTGATCGTTGATCCGTATACATCTGACGTGGTATAGCCGGTGCCGGAGCGGTCCCCTACTCTGGCTGAATACGTCAGAGTCGGAACAGAAGTTTTATAGGCGGGCCCTAATGAGAGCATCCCGGTGGTGCGGAAAGAACACTTGCAGATAGAAACGATTCCTGACCCGATACGTGACCGTCAAAATTACAGCTGTTGCCTGCTCCCGCCAACTGCGGAGAAGATGGGGGTAATGGCAGCGACAATGGTTCCAAGGTCTTTCCTTCGTGGCTAACGGGCTGCCGCTCGGCACAAAGAGGTTAGGGTATGAAGAATGCTAAGTCCAAGAATCCGGGAATTCTCTTCGATTTGGATGGAACCCTCATTGATACGGTTTATCAGCACGTGTCTGCGTGGTCAGTTGCGTTAAGAAGCGTCGGGGTGGTGATCCCGCAATGGAAAATCCATCGACGCGTGGGCATGAGCGGACGTTCTATGGTGCAGCAATTGCTGGCCGAGCAAGGCTCCCGGCTTAAAGTAGATATCGGTCTGCTGGAAAAGAAACACGATGCGGGGTTTACAAAGGCGAGCCGCGATCCCCACATACTCCCAGGATCCAAGGAACTACTTAAATTTCTTACACGGAAGCATATTCGCTGGGCGATTGCTACCACTGGCGGTAAAGAACAGACGGCAAGGCTCCTGAAGAAACTGGATATCCCCGCGGGTGTGCCCGTCGTGACCGGCGACGATGTAGCCAAAACGAAGCCCTCGCCCGATGTTTTCGTCCTGGCGGCAGATCAGCTTGGGGTTCCCATCGAAGACTGTATCGTGACGGGGGACAGTGTGTGGGACATGCTCGCAGCCGCCCGCAAACGGGCCCTGGGCGTCGGCCTGCTGTGCGGGGGTTATGGCCGGGAAGAACTGGAAGGGTCGGGAGCGTTTCGCATCTATGCTGATCCTGAAGAGATGTTGCTCCACATCGAAGATCTGGGCATCGAGAGATGATTGAAAATGAAACCACCGCTCGGGGCGGGGAGCGATAGCCCGGACACTGCATTCATCCGGCGGAGCCAGCACGCGTGGCGTAGGAAAGGATAGGTTTGATGGCCGTCAAGTCCCGCCGCCGAGCCGAAAAGCGAAACGAAATTCCACTGATCGACCCTGCGGGTGGAACGGGATCGCTTGATGCCGCTCGGCCCTCTGCACTGGGCAGCCTTAAGCGGTTTGTCAGGGTGCTGGGACCGGGGCTCATCACCGGCGCTTCTGACGACGACCCCTCCGGTATCGGCACCTACGCCATTGCAGGCGCATCGTTTGGCTTTAATACGCTGTGGATGGCACTCGTAACTTTTCCGATGATGGCGTCCGTGCAGTATATGTGCGCGAAAATCGGAATGGTTTCGGGCCGCGGCCTTGCAGGCGTGCTGAAAATCCATTTTCCCCGCAAGCTCGTCTATGTCAGCGTCTTTGGTCTGGTAGTCGCAAACTCGATCAATGCGGGTGCGGACATCGGTGCTATCGCGGCTGGCATCAATCTACTGGTGCCGATTCCTGTCTGGTCGCTAATTGTCCCGATTGCGCTGGCCGTGATAGCGCTGCAGATCTGGGGCTCCTACCGCCTCATTGCAAATACATTCAAGTGGCTCACGTTGGCGCTCTTTGCGTATGTTTTGTCTGCTTTTTTCTCGAAGCCAGGCTTCGCGGAAGTCATGCGAGGAACGTTCATCCCAAGTTTTCCATGGAACCGGGCCTACTTGGCTCTTACGGTCGGGATATTGGGAACAACCATTTCTCCTTACATGTTCTTCTGGCAGTCGAACCAGGAGGTCGAGGAACAGATCGCGGTGGGCCGCAAAACCCTGCAGCAGCGCAAGGGAGCAACGGATGCAGAACTTAAATATGCTGCTGTGGATGTGAACCTCGGAATGCTCCTTTCAAATGTCGTTATGTATTTCATCATCCTTTCCACCGCCGCTACACTGTTCAAGGCGGGCAAAACCGACATTCAAAGTGCGGCCGACGCAGCTTTGGCTTTGCGACCCATAGCGGGACGTGCCGCCGAGGCCCTTCTTGCCATCGGCCTGATCGGCAGCGGGTTTCTGGCGGTTCCTATCCTCACTGGATCGAGCGCGTACGCGGTCGCCGAAGCATTCGGCTGGAAACATGGCTTTGATAAACATCCGAGCCGGGCGAAGGAGTTCTACTGGCTCATAGCGGTCTCGACATTGCTGGGTATGCTGATCAATTTCGCCGGAATCAATCCAGTGAAGGCGCTGTTTTGGACCGCCGTCATCAACGGTTTTCTCGCCCCACCGCTTTTGATCCTTATTCTTAAGATTTCAAATGATCGCAAGATTATGGGCGATCGGGTGAACGGAGGCATGCTGAACATCGCCGGATGGATCACCTTCGCCGCGATGGCAGCGGCCGCCATCGCACTCGTCATAACGTGGGGACAGTAATCCTCCGTCAATATTTGCTTGCGCCTCGGTGGTTCACGCGGCCTTATCGCGGTCACGCAGACTTGCCGCCCATCCAAGCAGTTCTTCGCGACTCATAAAGTTCAGAATCCGCTCGGGATCAATTCTTGCTTTCAGTGCCGCGGCTAGACCAAATTCGATGAATTCCAGCTGGGAGGGCCCATGCGAATCGGTGCCGATGGAAATCCGGCATCCAGCTTTGCCGGCCAACTTGATAAGGTCTCCGCTTAAATCCTGGCGGTCAGGATAGGAATCGATCTCGACAGCTTTATCCAGCTCCGCCGCCACCGAAAACACTCTTAGCCAATCAGCACTCAAGCCCAAGCGAAAGTTATAAATTCGCCCCCTCGGATGGCCGAGGATGTGAATAGCGGGATTGCGCAGTGCCGCGACGAAACGTTCCGTCTGATCATCTTTTTTCCGCAAGGCGGAATGAAAGCATCCGAGAACCAGGTCGAGATTGTTCAGCGATGACGGGCTCATATCAACGTCCCCGCTCACACTGAGATTCACTTCGATGGAACGCAAAACGCGGATTGTCTGGCCGGCAACCCGGAGCGAGTCATTCACGGAGGCGATTTCAGCTGCCTGTTGTTCCAGTTGCTCCTCGTTTATACCTCCGGCTATCTTCAAACCTTTCGAGTGATCGGTGATGGCGATGTATTCATATCCGCGAGCGTTTCCCGCTTCTGCCATCTCCTGAATCGATCCGGAGCCGTCACTCCATAGCGTGTGCATTTGCAAATCTCCTTTTGCTAGCGCCACCCAAGACGGCTCCTTTTCCAAGATAGAACGCACTTGTGTTCTCGTGAGAAAATTGCTTCGGATGTCGGGGGGGCTCGGGACGAGTGGCGGTGATTCAATCCACCTGAGGATGATTTTTTCCAAGTAAGGCCCCACCCCGGCCAACTCAGTCAGTGGTCGGCCAGCCTGATGGACGTGTGACGCTTCTTCAACCCAAAGCATCGCTTTCCGCGAAGCTCGGCGATAAGCCTTGCTTAACGGCGGCTTGGCATCTTCGCCTGCCTGCGCTAGTAGTTCAGCGATCTCGAAATTCGGAAGGGCTATTTCGGGGAATATCATGGCGGGGCTGCTGCACTCCTGCTGAAATTCTTAGGATGCACCGGCTGGCGCCAGGCAAAAGCGGAGACTCGATCTTAACCCCGGAGATTTGCCTTTGGGCCCTCTCGCCCTGCAAGAAAGAATGAGCTTCTCCCTCCAAATGCGACTGTACAGCCCGCACGGGATCTCACGCGGTGCGCTCCTGCAGGGTATACCTGTTTCACCAATCAGCGGGCGGTGAGTAAGGTCGCCAAAACGTTCCTTAATACCGCATACTGCTTCGCAGGTGCCCCGCCAGGTTTTCATTCGATTTCCTCACATATGCCGCCGCCTCCGCTCGTTGCCGATCGGCAGTCTACCTTCTCATGGTCGTTTTGGCCTGCCCGCGCAAACTCAAAATCAGAACTGACCTTTGTCCGTTCATTTTCTGGATCCGTTTTGCCAGTTGCTGCACAGATTTCTTGCCAGCGCCGATGATTTCGATAACGATTGATTTTTCTCCTTTCCCTTTGTAATAGCCTAGCGTGGGCTGGAGGGTGAAACTCTCAAACTGTTTCCCAGCGAGGCGTACAATTTCGCGCTTATTCTTCTGCTCGGTATAGATTCTGTAGATATTCATGGCAGGCATAGCAACCTTGCTCTTCCCTGCAACTCTTGATGCCGCACAATTGTTCCTGCAGCGGCACAATCCTAAGAGCGAACGCTGGCATGCCCGACGGAAATAGGCAAAATGCTCAGTTCCGAAAATAGGTCTTGTTGTCGAGAATGGTCGCGAGCCCTTCTACAACGCACCGTATGTCCTCCTTGCCACAAAGGCCGCGAATGCCTACTTTCCTCGCTTCAGCTTCGAGATGAGACGAGGCGTGCATGGTGACCATCAGAATCAGAGTGTCCGGAGAGTGCGATGTAATCTGTTTCGCCGCTTCAAGTCCGTCCATAACGGGCATTTGAAAATCGATCACGGTGGCGTCGAAGTTTGCGCGGCTGTATTTTGCAACCGCTTCCTGGCCGTTGGCCGCTTCATCGCACACTTTCCAGTGATCCTGAGATTCCAAAAGCGAACGCAGGCTTCGGCGCATCAGCGCGCTGTCATCCACTACGAGAATGCGAGCGCCCACCGGTCGGACTGTAGCGGTTTGTCGCACACTTCTCTGATGCATTTTCAACGTGATACGTTCATACCCCATTAGAGTTTCGCGGGAACGTGGCCCACTTTGACCGGCTCCTCGATCCTCCAACCGCTCCGCGCGAAGCCGGCTACGGCTCTGGCCGTAAGAACGGCGGGTTAAAATGTGAAGCACCTAAGCCCCCCAGTTCCTCCAAAGCGGCCTCCGCCTAGTTTGAGCCATCAGCCGGAGGTCGTCCGTTCCCACTCTTTTTCCTCGGATATTCTCTTGCCGTTGTCCCAGACTTCAGGGACCGGACGTCCGCGGCTTGCGAGATTGATATCCGGGCAGCCTCGCGGCGGGAATGCGTGTCTAGTCCAACCGGAACGCCCATTCTTGCAACCAAGGAAAGACATGTTTTCTGAAGGACCAATGAAGGGCTGGAATAATGAGGAAATGGAAGGCTCTGCACGACCCCTAGAATCAGCTGCTAAAGGCGCTGCCCACAGGGGCAAAGGCTCTATCGTCGGACGAACCGGCGGCACGGATTTGAGGAACACCCAGAAAGGAGTACACGTGAAACACTTCTCAGGAGTAGCTTTTAGCACGCTGGCGCTTGGATTCTTGTTGACTTTGTCATCCACGATGTTGAGGGCACAGGACTCTTCCCCGGCACCCGCACCCGACAACACAAAAGTTAACGAGCGGGATCGCAACACCGCAGCGCCAACGGCAGATCAACAAAAAGAAAGTCGGCCTGACCAGGATATAACTCGTGATATTCGCCGCTCGATCACGGCGGACAAGTCACTGTCTACTTATGCCCACAACGTAAAGATCATTTCGCAAAACGGCATGGTAACGCTCAAGGGGCCGGTAAGGTCGGAAGAGGAAAAGAGTGCTATTGAGGCCAAGGCAGCCGAGATCGTGGGTAAGGAAAGAGTAACGAGCCAACTGGAAGTCAAACCCAAGCAATAAAAAAGGAGATCACAATGGCGGGGAAGAATACAGCAGTATTTGGCATTTACACGGACCGGACGAGTGTGGATCGTGCCGTCGAAGCTCTGAAGGCAGCGGGATTTTCCAACAACGACGTATCTGCCCTATTTCCCGAAAATGAGGGTACCAAGGATTTTGCCCACGAGAAGAACACCAAGGCGCCAGAAGGCGCAACAACTGGCGCCGGGACCGGAGCGCTGTTGGGAGGGGGTCTTGGATGGCTAGCGGGAATTGGCGCTCTGGCAATTCCGGGCCTCGGACCCTTCATCGCTGCAGGTCCGATCATGGCGGCATTGGCGGGAGCTGGCGTCGGAGGCGCGGTGGGCGGTCTGACTGGCGCTTTGATCGGCATGGGCATACCAGAATATGAGGCGAAGCGCTATGAAGGGCGAGTGAAAGACGGCGGGATTCTTCTTTCCGTTCACTCAGACAATTCCGATGAGACGAAGAGGGCAAAAGAAATACTTGAACGTACGGGCGCTCAGGACATTTCTTCGACGGGGGAGGCTCGCAGCGACAAGAGTGCTGCGCCGGACCGACACGTCGCGTAGTTCTCGCTTAACCGGCATGCCGGACGGAGATGGAGGCCGGCATGCCACGGAACTCCTACGGGTCTGTGCGGTATTTTGAGTAAGAAAGGACAAATACAATGAGCATCTGGACGATTCTATTCGTTGTGCTGCTGATAGCCTGGATTGGCGGCTTCACGGTTTTCCATGTGGCCGGGGGACTGATCCACTTGTTGCTTCTATTCGCGGTGATCTCTTTGATCCTGCATTTCGTAATGGGGAGACGGGCGGCCTGACAAACTAGACTCTTTACCGTTGGGCTCCGAAACTCTGATCGGTGGCCGTGTCCAGAGTCGATGCACGGGCGAGTTCCTCGTGTTCCTGAAACCTCCGCCGTCAAAATTAGGCGCATTCCGTCGGAAACTGAGAGGAAGGGCGGCGGAGGCTCGATCGGGAGGTCTTGAAAAGTCTCTAAAGTCGGACGGCGTGGATAGGAATAGAGACTTTCGGTCTATCGTTCACGAGAATGACGCAACTCAAAGACAAGATTCAGAATGCTTTGGACGAGAGTAGGATG
>Ga0073928_10011976_pt1 | contig 10030 bp, 7 predicted proteins | sample PaiPotPPA55metaG_FD_76969 | JGI IMG/M metagenome (GOLD analysis project Ga0073928, IMG submission 76969) | Iron sulfur acid spring bacterial and archeal communities from Banff, Canada, to study Microbial Dark Matter (Phase II) - Paint Pots PPA... ... | reverse complement strand
GGCTCGACCGCATTGATGACGTCGGACGCTTCGGTGGTCAGCGTCGCGCCCTGTTTGATCAGGTCATTGGTGCCGGCGGCGCGCGGATCGAGCGGCGAGCCGGGTACGGCGAACACTTCGCGGCCCTGTTCGGCGGCGATCCGTGCCGTGATCAGCGACCCCGAGCGAAATGCGGCCTCGACCACAACGACGCCGAGCGCTGCGCCCGAGATCAGCCGGTTGCGCCGTGGAAAATCGCGGGCGCGCGGCACATGGCCGAGCGGCATTTCCGAAATCGCAGCGCCGTTGGTGCCGACGATGGCGGCCAGCAGCTCTTCGTGCTCGGGCGGATAGATCTTGTCGTGACCGCCGGCCAGCACTGCAATAGTACCGCTGGCGAGGCTGGCGCGATGCGCAGCCTGATCGATGCCGCGCGCCAGTCCCGAGGCAATGACAAAACCGGCCTCGCCGAGATCGCGCGCCAGCGTGCCTGCGAATTTGAGGCCGGCGCCGGAGGCATTGCGCGAGCCGACGATCGCGATCACCGGCCGCATCAGCACATCCAGCACGCCGCGTACGCCGAGCAAAGGCGGCGCATCGTCAAGTACGGCGAGGCGTGGCGGATAACCGGCTTCGCCCGGCGCGACCAGGCTGACGCCGAGATTCTTGCTGGCCGCGAGTTCGGCGCGCGCATCGGCCTCGCTGCAAATCCGGCCGGGACGCGAAGCGCCGCCGCGCCGCGCCAGATCGGGCAGGCGGTCGAGTGCTGCGCGTGCGCTGCCGAAATGATTCACCAGCGAGCGGAAGGTGTGAGGCCCGACGCGATCGGAGCGGATCAGCCGCAGCCAGTCGATCCGGGTGGCATCGCCGAGATGCACCGTTTGTTGTGTTTCGTTGTCCACGTCGTTTTCCCGCCCGGGCTGCAGCATCGCTCAACTTGAGAGTGCGAGCAACTGCCCTGTACCAAGGCTTCGGACCGCTGCTTCAGGGGCCCCGGATCGAACGCTCCGCGATGACGCCGTCCTCGATGTGAAGCCGGCGGTCCGCAAAGTGGAATATCCGCTCGTCATGCGTCGAAATCAGCACCGCACAGCCCAGTTGGCGGCCAACATCGGACATGGCTCTTGCGACCCGTTGCCCGGCCTCGCTGTCCAGCGAGGCGGTGGGTTCGTCGGCCAGCAGCAATGCGGGACTGCTGACCAGGGCGCGTGCGACCGCGACACGTTGCTGCTGCCCGCCGGACAGTCGCTCCGGCTTCTCATGAATTTTCGCGATCAGGCCAAGATGGCCCAACATCTCGATCGCCCGTTGACGATTCGCCACGCGCCCGCTTGTGGGCGTGTTGGGCAGACAGGCGGTCACGTTTTGCAGCACCGTCAGCGAATGCAGCAAATTGTGCCGTTGATAGACGAAGCGGATGTTCTGGCGAAGTTGGCGCAGTTGTGCGGGGGACGCCGTAAGTAAATCGACGCCAAGTACCTGCAGCGTGCCTTGCTGCGGTTGCCGCAAGCTGCCGATCAATGTCAGCAACGTGGTCTTTCCGGACCCGGAAGGGCCGGTCAATAGCACGACCTCGCCAGCGCGGATATCGAGCGCTATGTTGTTCAAGACGCTGCGGCCGGTTTCGGCCGTACCATAACGATAGGACAGCTCTCGCGCGGTGACCAGTCTGATCGGCGCCTCCATCAGGAAAACAACGAAATCGGATCGGCGCCGCGCAGCCGGCGAGCTGCCAACATGGCGGACACCGTGCACATCGCAAGCACGATCGCAAAGATCAGCGCCGCATCGACAAACCGTAACGACATATCAAGACCGGTCGTGCGTTCGGCCATGGCGTAGAGCAACTGCGCGGTGACGAGTCCGGGAATGAAGGCAATCGTCCCGATCACCGTCGCCATCTGGAAGAGCACGACGACGAAGAAGTAGTCCGGGTAGCCCACTGTTTTCAAAACGGCGTATTCCGGCAGGTTGTTGCTGATGATGCTCTGCAGAACCTGATAGACAAACACCAGTCCGACCGAGAAACCGATGAACAGGCCGAGCTTGAGAATGTGGCCGATCGGCGTTTCGCGATCCCAGAAGCGGATTTCCAGATTGATCAACTCGGCTTTGGTCATCACCTTGGCGCCAGCGCCGAGGCGACCCTGCACCGCGGTTTTGACCTTTCGCAGCTCGGCGCCAGGTGCCAGCGTAAGAACGCCAAAGGTCGGTCGATCGAGCGGTCGTCCGATCAGAGTGTGAAAGGTAAGGTCGCTGACCAGGACGGTGCCGTCGAAGGTGATGGTCGGACCCAGGTCGAAAAGTCCGATCACCCGGATCACCGGCGCATCGGGATTGCCGTCCGGTGACAATTGGACTTCGGCCTCGCCCGATTTCACCCGCTCGACGACCGGGCCGAAGGATGCGCGCGACAAGCGATCGAACAGTGCCCGGCCCGGCAGCGCCAGCAACGTCAAATTGCTGGCCGCACCGCGCGGATTGATGGCGGGTTTGAGCGGATCGATGCCGTACAGCATGATTGGGCGTGCGCTGCCGGTTTGCGGGTTCCGCAACAGCGGCGTGTCGGAGTAAAGCAGCGTAATGGCGGCCACACCGGGCACGCTCGCGGCCCGATAGGCAAAGCGCCGCGGCAGCCCACTTGCGATTGTTATCGATGCGAACGACCGCTCGGCAATGATCAGATCGCCGGCGAGAATCCGATGCATGCGCACGGCACTGCGATAGAGCGCTTTCTGGAATCCCTCCTCCATGAACATGAGCAGGACTGCGACGCTAACCCCCATCAGGGCGCCGACGGTGCTGACAAGATGATGGCGCAGCTGCAGGGTCGCAAGCGGCGTGCGCCAAAGCAGATCCATCCCGTCAGACGCCTGCAGCAACAGCGATCGCTACCACCGCCTCGCGATAGACATCTTCCGGCACATCTTGATGGGAGTCGAAAACGACGGCGACCTCGACAACCCGGCTATCACGGCCGGTCCCGTCGTCCGCGGTGCGGCGCTGCTCGTTCTTGACGAGATGGCCGACACGCCCGACCACAGCGGTCAGCGGCTGTCCGCCGCGCGGCGTGACGGTTGCCCGTTGACCTACACGGATCAGATCGATCTGGGCCTCGTCGATCTCGGCGATCGCCTGCATCCGCGAGGTATCCGCGATTATGTAAAGCTCGCGTTCCGGCCGCTCTCCAGGGCGGGCCAAAATCTCCAGCACGCGGCCGTCGCAGGGTGCCAGCACCAGGGCGGCCGAGACATCGGCTTCGGCCTTCGCCAGTCTCGCCAGGGCAATAGCGATGTCCGTTTCAGCGAGTTGTACATCGGTGGCCCTGATATCCAGCATGGACTCGCGCATTTCGCGGGAGTGTGCCGCGGTTGCCTTCGCGCGTAGCGTCGCGACGGTGCGCGCCTCCATTGCCGAGCGAGAGATGTTGTCGCCGCGCATGAGTTGGGCCGCCCGCTGTTCCTCGGACAGCGCATATTGCCACTCGGCCTCGTCGTGCTCGATGATAGCGTCCTGTGCGCGAATTTCGGATGACTTCGGGCCAGCCTTCAATTGCACGAGGCGCTGTTGCGCACGCTCCAGTTCGTGCTCTGCGATCAGCTTGCTGGCGGCGCTGACCTTGAAGGTGCTGAGTTCCGCGGTCATCTGTCCGCGCTGGACCAGATCGCCTTCCTTGATCAGCAACCGGGACACGTAGGGAATGCTGATGCCCGCCTCAGTCGCGACACGGATAAGTCCGCCAATGGGCTCCAAACGACCACGCGCGACCACGGTGGTCACTGGCGTCACGGCAATCGCCTCGGGCTCCTGCGTGTTTTCGGTGCCGCGCGATGCCAGCGTGCTCCATGCGACGATGGCGATACCGCTGACCAGGGCAGCGATCGCCATTTTGGTTCGGCGACCTACAGTTGGATGGTGCCGCATGGCCGCTCCCCCCGATCGCCGCACGATGATGTGCACCCGAGCAATTGTTAACCGAGCGATGTGGCGAGGGTGTTACAAGGGTTAATAAACAATGAATGAATGGTTGCCTTACCAAGCGCTTCGCAAAACTTTCACAAATGTGGAGAGCGCCTGTCGCGATGCAGCGCTCCAGCCGGGTGGATTTTGGAATATCGGCAAAGCAATCCATGGCGGCGCGGGCGGTCGAAAAAATCGCAGAAAGCTGGAGGTCGGGCGAGGGCGCTCCCAGCGCCCGCTACTTCTGCCCAATCCGTGCCTCGGTTCCCGCCTGCAACCGCGCGATGTTGGCGCGGTGCATGTAGAACAGCAGCAGGGTCAGCACCGCGAACAACAAGGCCAGGGCGAGATGGCCGAACCACCACAGGAAAATCGGCGTGACGACACTCGCAACCAGCGCCGACATCGACGAGTAGCGGGTGATCGCCGCGGTTACGAGCCACAGCACGCAAAACAATATCGCGGCCGGCCAGAACAACCCGATCAGCACGCCGATGTAGACCGCGACGCCCTTGCCGCCCTTGAACTTGAGCCAGACCGGAAACAGATGGCCGAGAAAGGCGCCCAGCGCCGCCAGCATCGCAGCATCAGGTCCGCCGAAATAGCCTGCGATCAGCACCGCCACCGTGCCTTTCAGCATGTCGCAGATCAGGGTCGCCGCGGCCAGGCCCTTGCGCCCGGTGCGCAGCACGTTGGTGGCGCCGATATTGCCGGAGCCGATCGAGCGAAGGTCCGGCGTGCCGGCAAGCCGCGTCAGGATCAGCCCGAATGGAATCGAGCCGAGCAGATAGCCGAGGATGAACGCCACCGGCAGCAGGGCTTCAGGTGACATCGCAGCACCTTCCGTGGCTTGAAAACGCTTCAGACATGCTCGTACACCGTCCGGCCGCCGACGATGGTGCGCGCGACACGGCCCGAGAAGCGCGCGTCGTCGAACGGCGTATTCTTGCATTGCGACTTGAGGTCGGCGGGATCGAGCACCCACGGCGTATCGGCATCGATCACGATCACGTCGGCGGGCGAGCCCGCGCGCAGCGATCCGCCGGGCAAGCCCAGCAGTTCGGCCGGGCGGGTCGACATCGCGCGGATCAGGGTCTTGAAATCCATCTCGCCATTATGAATCAGCCGCAGTGCCGCCGGCAGCATGGTCTCAAGGCCGATCGCGCCTGAAGCTGCTTCCGCAAACGGCAGGCGCTTGACCTCGACGTCCTGTGGATTGTGGTCGGACATCACGACGTCGATCAGCCCGGAGGCGACAGCTGCGACCAGCGCCAGGCGGTCGTCCTCGGTGCGCAGCGGCGGCGAGAGTTTCAGGAAGGTCCGATAGGGGCCGATGTCGTTTTCGTTCAGCGTCACGTGATTGATCGAGACCGAGGCGCTGACCTTCAGTCCGGCGTCGCGGGCGCGCTGCAGAATTTCCAGCGATTCGATGCAGGTCAGCGACGCTGCGTGGTAGCGACCGCCGGTCAGCGCGACGAGACGCATGTCGCGCTCCAGCATCACGGCTTCGGCCGCATTGGGAATGCCGGCGAGGCCGAGCCGCGCTGCGAACTCGCCCTCGTTCATGACGCCTTCGCCGACCAGATGGGGATCCTCGGTGTGATGCACGATCAGCGCATCGAAATCGCGGGCATAGGTCAGCGACCGCCGCATCACCAGCGCATTGGTGACGCTGCGGTCGCCATCGGTAAACGCCACCGCGCCGGCGGCTTTCAACAGGCCGATCTCGGTCATCTCCTGGCCGCGCATGCCCTTGGTCAGCGCCGCCATCGGATGGATGTTGACGATGGCGGTGTCGCGGGCGCGGCGCAGCACAAAATCCACCGTCGCCGAATTGTCGATCACCGGCGAGGTATCGGGCTGGCAGATGATGGTGGTGATGCCGCCCGCGGCCGCGGCCTGGCTTGCGGAGGCGAATGTCTCGCGGTGGCTGGCGCCGGGCTCGCCGACAAAGGCGCGCATGTCGATCAGGCCCGGGGCCACGATCTTGCCGGAGCAATTGATGATGTCGGTGCCTTCGGGCACCCCGGCAGCACCGATGCCGCGCCGGCTCTCGCGGATGGTGCCGTCGGCGATCAAGACGTCGCCGATGCCGTCGAAATCGCGCGACGGATCGATCAGGCGGGCGTTGGCAAGCAGGATCGGGCGGCGGTCGGTCAGCATGATGTCACGCGTTCGGCAGGTTGCGGGCGAGCGCTTCGAGCACCGCCATCCGAACCGCCACTCCCATCTCCACCTGTTCGCGGATCAGCGATTGCGCGCCGTCGGCGACAATCGAGTCGATCTCGACGCCCCTGTTCATCGGCCCCGGATGCATCACCAGCGCGTCGGGCTTGGCATAAGCGAGTTTCTTCTGGTCGAGGCCGAAATAATGGAAATATTCCTGGCTCGACGGCACGAAGGATCCGTTCATGCGCTCGCGCTGCAGCCGCAGCATCATGACAATGTCGGCGCCGTTCAAGCCCTCGCGCATGTCGCGGGCCACCTCGACGCCCATCCGCTCGATGCCGCGCGGCAGCAGCGTGGAGGGCGCCACCACGCGGACGCGGGCGCCCATGGTGTTGAGCAGCAGGATATTGGAGCGCGCCACCCGCGAATGCATCACGTCGCCGCAGATCGCGATCACCAACCCTTCGAGCTGGCCCTTGTTGCGGCGGATGGTGAGCGCATCGAGCAGCGCCTGGGTCGGATGTTCGTGGGCGCCGTCGCCGGCATTGATCACCGAGCCGTCGACCTTGCGCGCCAGCAATTCGACCGCGCCGGAGGCGTGATGTCGCACCACCAGAATGTCCGGGTGCATGGCGTTCAGCGTCACCGCGGTATCGATCAGGGTTTCACCCTTGCGCATCGACGACGAGGACACCGACATGTTCATGACGTCGGCGCCGAGCCGCTTGCCGGCGATTTCGAACGAGGATTGGGTCCGGGTCGAGGCCTCGAAGAACAGGTTGACCTGGGTGCGGCCGCGCAACGAAGTGCGCTTCTTGTCGACCTGGCGGTTGAGCTCGACATACTCCTCGGAGAGGTCGAGCAGGCCGGTAATATCGGCAGCGGAAAGGCCCTCGATTCCCAGCAAATGCCGGTGACCGAGGACGAAGGTCGATTTCGATGCAGTGGTCATTAAAACCAGAGCTATAGGCAGAGATGACCGTCGGGGCAAGGGCGAACAGCGGGCTTGCGAGTTATCCCCCGGTCTGTCGGAAGCAGGGTAAACGCTAACGCCGCAAAGTCGCCGCGATTGGACCGCCAACCATCTGACATGCGCAGTTTGAAATCGTTTGCTCCGATCCTGTTAACGTCGATGGCGCTGGCGAGTCCAGCCGGGGCGCAGGCGTTGCCCGGCGGCTTCGTGTTGCTCCGCGACATCGATCCCTCCATCCTTCAGGACATCGGCTACGCCGGGCCGAACAATTTCGTCGGCCGCCGGCTTGCGGGTTACGAGGCTGCCGAATGCGTCGTGAAACGGGAGGTCGGAATGGCGCTGAAACGCATCCAGCAGGGACTGGCGTCACAAAAACTGTCGCTGAAAATGCTGGATTGCTACCGCCCGGAGCGCGCGGTGCACGACATGGTGGCGTGGGCGCGGAGCGGCCGGGAGACCCCGGCCGAGCGCCGCTACCATCCTGGATTCAGCAAAGCCGACCTGTTCCGGCTCGGCTACATCGCCGAGCATTCCGGCCATTCCACTGGTGCAGCGGTCGATCTCACGCTGGTCGATTTGAAGGCCGACCCTTCCGCCGCTTTCGATCCCGACCGGGCCTATGCCGATTGCACGGCATCCGTCGACGCCCGCGCGCCGGAAGGCAGCGTCGATATGGGGACCGGCTATGATTGCTCCGATCCCAAGGCGCACACCGCAGCGGTATCCATCACGGCGGCGCAGCGGCGCTGGCGCAACCTCTTGCTGTCCGCGATGGGCCGGCAAGGCTTTGTGAACTATTCGAAGGAGTGGTGGCACTTTTCGCTGCCGGGCGCGGGCGGGGCGGCCTATGATTTCCCGATCACCGCGCGCCACAATTGATTCTGCCGAATTCCGCGATTCTGCCTAATTCCGACGTGAGGAACGGCCCATGACCTCATCATCCGCGACCCACGAGGTGCTCAACCAGTCGCCGCCGTTCGAGGATGTCGATCTGTTCGGGCTCGACAAGCCGCTGGCGGAGGCGGTTGAGGCCAATGGCGGTGCTGCGGCGATAAAGGAATTGTCTGAGTTCGGGCAGCACTGGGGTTCGGCCGAGATGGCGGCGCGCGGCCGCCTCGCCAACGAGAACACGCCCAAGCTTCGGACCTTCGATGCGCGCGGCAACCGGCGCGACGAAGTCGAGTTTCATCCGGCCTATCACGAGCTGATGGCGCGCAGCGCCCATGCCGGCGTCCACAATTCGACCTGGAACGCGGAAGGCAAGGCGGCCGGAGGCGCTGCCGAGGTCGTGCGCGCCGCGAAGTTCTACATGGCGGCCCAGGTCGAGACTGGGCATTTGTGTCCGATCACGATGACTCGCGCATCGGTCGCGGCGCTGGCGGCACAGCCGGATCTGCTGGCGAAGACGATGCCTGTGATAGGCACGCGCTCCTACGACCCGAGCTTTGCGCCGTGGCCGACAAAACGCGGCATGACGCTGGGCATGGGCATGACCGAGAAGCAGGGCGGCACCGACGTGCGCAGCAACATGACGCGCGCGGAGCGCGACGGCGACGCCTATCGCATCGCCGGGCATAAATGGTTCATGTCGGCGCCGATGTGCGACGCGTTTTTGGTGCTGGCGCAGGCCGATGAGGGCCTGACCTGCTTCTTCATGCCGCGCTTTGTGCCGGATGGTTCGGTCAACGCCATTCAGTTTCAGCGGCTGAAGGACAAGCTCGGCAACCGCTCCAATGCCTCCTCGGAAGTGGAGTTCGCAGGCGCCTATGCGATGCGCGTCGGCGACGAGGGCAAGGGCATTCGCACCATCATCCAGATGGTGCAGTTGACGCGGCAGGACTGCGCGATCGCCTCCGCCGGGCTGATGCGGTCGGGTTTGGCGCATGCCCTGCATCACGCCCGCTATCGCAGCGTGTTCCAGAAGCATCTTGCCGATCAGCCGCTGATGCAGGCCGTGCTGGCCGACATGGCGCTGCATGTCGAGGCCTCCGTCGCGCTGGTGATGCGGCTGTGCCGCTCCTTCGACCGCGCCCCTGATGATCCCAATGAAGCTGCGTTCATGCGGCTACTGACGCCAGCCATCAAATATTGGGTGTGCAAGAGCGCGCCGGGATTTCTCTACGAGGCGATGGAGTGCCTCGGCGGCAACGGCTATGTCGAGGAGGGTATCCTGGCGCGGCATTACCGGGAGTCGCCGGTCAATGCGATCTGGGAAGGTTCGGGCAATGTGATGTGCCTCGACGTGCTGCGGGCGCTGTCGCGTGAGGCGGAGGCGGCCTCGGCCGTGTTGCAAAGCCTCGCCGGAGAAGCCAGGGCATTGCCTGGTGCGGCCGATGCGGTGGCGATGATCGGCAAGGCGTTCCGCCGGCCGGACAGCGAACGGGTGGCGCGGCTGGCCGTCGAGAAGCTGGCGCTGCTGGCCGCTGTGGCCGCGCTCAACAAGGTCTCGCCGCATCATGCGGAACTGTTCGCAAGCACGCGGCTCGCCGGAAATCACCCCAGCATGTACGGCGCCGTAGATCTCGCCAACGACGACATCCGGCGCCTGCTGCAGCGGGCGCTGCCGTGAAAGACCACGCACATCATGGCCGGGCTTTGTCCCGGCCATCCACGCCTTTTCTCCGCGAAGCACAAAAAGACGTGGATGCCCGGGACAAGCCCGGGCATGACGAAACCAGAACTTGAAAGCCAGTTGATGGATTTCCCCGAAATAACCGCCGACCCGGCCGCGCCTGCGCCGGTCATTCCAAGCGAGCGCCCGCCGCGTATCTGGAAATTCTGGGGCACTCTGTTCTGGGGCCTGTTCGTGTTCGCCGCGATGTTTGTCGGGCAAATCGCGGTGGTCGCCTATTTTGTGTTGCGGCAGCAGGGACCGATCGATGTTGCCGCTGCGATCCATGTGCTCGGCGATGGTCTCACGATTTCAATCTCCGTGATCACGGGACTGCC
>Ga0073928_10011974_pt1 | contig 10032 bp, 9 predicted proteins | sample PaiPotPPA55metaG_FD_76969 | JGI IMG/M metagenome (GOLD analysis project Ga0073928, IMG submission 76969) | Iron sulfur acid spring bacterial and archeal communities from Banff, Canada, to study Microbial Dark Matter (Phase II) - Paint Pots PPA... ... | reverse complement strand
CAACCTGATGGAGGTGAAGTGATAGCGAAGCGCAAGGGCGTCATCGTGAGGTGGGGTCTGAAGGAAGCGTGGAGCAAACACGCGAGCCGATGAACAAGAAGCGGATAGGAGGCCTACGGTGTCGGGCGAGCGGGCCAATGATCGCGAAGCCCATATCCATCAAGGACACTGGTGGTAAATCCGACGGTTGCGCGTGGAAGGCGATCGAACTTATCTCGGGAGATCTGTTGCACGTCTCGGATTCGTGACTGAGGGTGGAGTGATTCACCCTGACCATGCAGCAGAAGTCAGCAGCGGGCGTAGTACTCACGTGAGTGAGGAAGGCCCAAACAGTGAGCGCGAGTATTAGAACGTCGAACTCACGGGTGGCACTGCGCCAGCCAATCAGCTCCGGCTGAGTTCTACAGGTTCAGAAGACGGTGAAGCCGAAACGGAAACCTGCAGAGCGGCGAAGCCCTTGTGGCGAACGACGACTCGAACCTCCGGCCCACAAGCGCTCAACTCACTGAACCGCCGTATGCGGACCCGCACGTACGGTGGTGTGGCAGGGGAGGACGGGCAACCGTCCCCCCTATGCCGATTGTGCCGAGCATGTTTGATAGCTTGGGGGTGAAAGTCCCCTACCCAACCTGATGGAGGTGAAGGGTTAGTGAAGCGCAAGGGCGTCGTCGCGAGGCGGGGTCTGAAAGAAGCGTGGAGCAAACACGCGAGCTGATGGACAAGAACTGGATCTGAGGCCTACAGTGCCGGGCGAGCGAGCAAATGATCGCGAAGCCCACATCCATCAAAGGTACTGGTGGTAAATCCAGCGGTTGCGCGTGGAAGGCGATTGAACTTACCTCGGGAGATCTGCAGCATGTCACGGAATCGTGACTGAGGGTGGAGAGATTCACTCTGACCGTGCGGCAGAAGTCAGCAGCGGGCGTAGTAGTCGCGCAAGCGATGAAGGCCCAAACAGTAGGGAGCGGCAAGTAGGACGCAGGACTCGATGAGCGACAAGCGGCAGAAGAACCAGTTAGTGCTGGCCTTTACTGAGGAGGGGAGGAGTGAAGCTCCGAAGGCTTCTCAGGAAGGGACCGAATCGCTTACGGCGAAATGCGGAACCGAACGTCCAGCTAGTCACGAGCAGTTGATGGAAGAAGTCTGCGAGCGGGAGAACTGCTGGCAGGCTTACAAGCGAGTGAAAGCGAACAAAGGAAGTCCGGGAATCGACGGCATGAAAGTCGGAGAACTCTCGGGCTACCTGAAGCAGCACTGGCCCACCATACGGGAACAGCTGTTGCGTGGGACCTACCAACCACAACCGGTGCGACGGGTGGAATCCCGAAGCCGGACGGCGGGGTGCGAAAGCTTGGTATCCCGACGGTGCTGGATCGACTGATCCAGCAGGCGGTGATGCAGGTTTTGCAACGCAGATGGGACCCGACATTCTCCGAACACAGCCACGGGTTCCGGCCGAAACGCTCGGCGCATCAAGCGGTAGCCAAGGCACAGCAATACATCGCCGCAGGCCACCGCTGGGTGGTAGACCTCGATCTTGAGAAATTCTTTGATCGAGTCAATCACGACAAACTGATGGCGGCGATCGCAGGGCGGGTGACCGACAAGAGAGTGCTCCGACTGATCGGGGCGTTCTTAAAAGTGGGTGTGCTGGAGAACGGGCTAGTGAGTCCGGCGGAGGAAGGGACACCGCAAGGTGGTCCGCTTTCTCCGCTACTATCGAACATCGTACTCGACGAACTCGATCGAGAACTCGAACGGCGCAAGCACCACTTCGTGCGGTATGCGGACGACTGCAATATCTACGTCCGCAGCCAACGGGCGGGACAGCGAGTGATGACGAACGTCACGCGCTTTCTCACGCGACGGCTCAAGCTCAAGGTAAACGAGGCCAAAAGTGCCGTGGCTCGACCAGTAGAGCGGAAGTTCTTGGGGTTCAGCTTCAGCAACAACAAGGAACCGAAGCGTCGCGTCGCGCCGAAGGCCCTGTTGCGCTGTAGGCAGAAAATCCGGGAACTGACGCGACGGACGCGAGGAATCAGTCTGGAACAAATGCTGAAGGAACTGACGGCCTACTTAAGGGGCTGGAAGAGCTACTTCGGCTTCTGTCAGACACCCTCGCCGCTGAAAGCTCTAGATGAATGGATACGGCGTCGGTTGCGATCCATGATTTGGAAGCAGTGGAAACGCGGAAAGCAGCGGTACGCGAAGTTGCGTCATCTCGGGATCGAGCGGAACCTCGCTGCACAAACAGCGAGCAGCCCACACGGCCCTTGGCATCTGGCGAACAGTCCGGCCCTTGCTATCGCGATACCTATCGCTTACTTCGATTCACTTGGTCTCCCTCGGCTGTTCAACGGCGATGCGTAACCCTCTGAACCGCCGTACGCGGACCCGCATCTACGGTGGTGTGGCAGGGGTAGACGGGTGACCGTCTCCCCTATGCCGATTTCTGCCGAGCAGTCCGCCCACTCGGTCGCGCCTCTCAAAAGCAGACAGTGGGGGCTATTCATTTGGTCTTCACAATGTGTTCTACTCCGCCAACATGGCCGCTCCTCCCGGATCAGTTGCCTCACATGATGCTCAATTCCTTTTGCAAAGGCCCAGGTTGGACCTCGGTGTACAATGCCAGTGATTCCGAATTTAAACCGAAGTCCTGGTGGCCTTAGATGATGAACCAATATCGCAATCTTCGTTCTTTCGCGCGGCTCGGGCTCGTTCTTGCCATCCCGGTAAGCCTGTTCGCCCAAAGCATCCCCAATAAAACTCTGGTCGTGAACGGCAAAACTGTCGAGGCCGCCGTCCGCCAGATCGACGGCCACTCCTACGTTGACGTTGAAACTGTCGCCCAGCTCACCAACGGCACTTTCATCGTCGATCCTCATCAAGTCGTGCTCAACATTCCTGTCGCGAACCCTTCGACCGCTGCCGCCGCCACCCCTGCCAAGCCCGCAGCCAAATCTACGGCTGCCACTGCGGTTGAAAGCGCAGCGCCTGCCGTGGCGGCTTCTGCTCCAGTCACCACCGTTGCCCCGGCCGAGCCACCTCCAGGAATTTCGCGCGGCTTTGCCACCGCCGCCATCGGTGCAGTCGCAGACATGCGAGAGTGGCGCGGTGCCACGTCCGCAATGATCACTCACGGGCTGGCACTCGGTGACGCCTGGGCCGAGAGTTATCACGAGCGCGTGCAGGAAGGCCTCCGCCAAGCGCAACTGGCCGCTGTAACCGACTCCGACCGCAGCGCTCTCCAGCTACTTCAAAGTGAAGCCGACAATCTCACCACTTGGTGGAACGGTGTGCTCGCTGCTCGGCAGAATCTCAACGGCGCTGCCACCATAGATCCCGACGCCTTGCAAAATGACACCGTGCTCGCAAAAATCCGGGCTTGCAGCCAGTTCCTGAATTCAATGCTGGTCAGCGGCACCTTCGCCGACAACTCAAATTGCCATTAACCCACCGCTCTTCGGCGCAGCTTTCGGGCATGCCATCGTTAGCCACGTGCCCGCGGCGGAGCGCCGAACCCTTCGGCACCTGCAAGTAAGCATCTCTCCAAGACGCTAAAAATTTCTCACGGCTAGCCCGTCCCGTGAGACAAAATTAGTCCGGTATCACGGCTCCACAACGGTAACATTTCTACCCCGAAAAATTTCACGCCTATCTCCATGTCCTTATCGTCCCACCGCAAAACATAGACACCATTAGGTTTGTGCCATCTTCCGCATGGCCTGTCAAGTGCACTCCCGATAGTAGATTTTAAGCTCCAGCCCGCGCCTTTCTAGGGCGACTCGAGGTCGCAAACGTGAAACAGCTGCAACCGAATTCCGAGAGCACTCAGCGGTCAGCCAACCGAGCGCAGGGCTTCTCCATGATCGAAGTCAGCGTGGTGATCATGTTGATCCTGATCATTTCGGCTATGGCCATCTTCGCACTGCAGCCGAGCTTGCAGGACGCCAAGTACGACAACGCCATGCGCGAAGTCATCGATCAATTGCGGCAAGGGCGTGAATACGCGATAGCGAATCGGCGCTATGTCCAAGTGACGTTTCCGATCGTGGTGATCGCCGGGCAGCCGACTCAATACCAAGTCGTGTTGACCGTGAGGAATGCCCCGCCACTGGGACCTGCGGGCGTGGATGCGGTGCTCAGCACCGTACCTATTCAGGTTCCAGCACAGTACTTTCTCTTTCCCGGCGCTCCGGATACGCCGGACGGATTCGGGAATGCCAGCCCGGTCGAGTTTGAAGGGCTAAATCCCGGACCGATTCTAGGAATGATGTTCCAGAGCGACGGCGAGCTGATAGATGGCGGGACTTTCCAACCAATTAATGGATCGGTTTTTATCGGATTTCCTAACCAGGCGACGGCGTCGAGAGCGGTCACAGTTTTGGGCGCAACCGGCCGAATACGCGGCTGGAAGCTAGCGAGAACACAATGGGTTCAATTTTGAAGGAGATTGCGAAAATGCGGGAACCGAAAAGACGGCGCATAGCGGCGGGCTTTAGCCTCTTGGAAACGATGGTCGCGCTGATCGTCCTGGCGGTCGGAATTCTGGGCTTGGCAGCGTTGCTTTACGATTCGCTGTCTTACATGCAGGGATCGCAGGACGATTTCATCGCCCAACAGAAGGCGGAAGAAGCCGCCGAAGCAATTTTTACAGCGAAGTACAGCAACAACGCTACGTTTGCGCAAATTTCGAATAACAGCGCCGGAAATCCGGGCGGGCTATTTGTTACTGGCGCGATACCGCTGACGCAGCCTGGGCCCGATGGACTTGTCGGCTCCATTAACGATGCGGGAGCGCCTCCCGCTTCCATCGTTTATCCCGGACCGGACGGAAAGCTTGGCACTCCGGACGACATCGTAGCGCCGCTCTCAAATTTCACCCGCACGATCGCGATTACCGATCTCGCAGGCGAACCGCCCGGAACTGTTCGCAGGGTGCTGATAACAATCAACTACACGACCGGAAAGTACACGCGCCAATATCAGCTGGAGACCTATGTTTCAGCATTCTAGCCTTCCGAGGAGCAACGGAATGAAGCGGCAAAAAGGATTCAGTCTGATAGAGCTGATGGTATCCATGGCCATCCTGGTGGCCACTGTAGGAGTAGTAGTGGGCGCGCTCCTGCAAGCGCAACGCGCCACGCAAGGCGTCGCCTACGAGGCCAACACACAGGAAAATCTTCGCGCCGGAATGCATTTCATCGTTCAGGACTTGATGCAGGCCGGCGAGGGAATTCCGCAGGGCGGCATCACAATCCCTTACAGCGCCGTAGGTGTGTCGGCTCTGAACCGCCCGGGCGCGTTTGCGCCGAATCCGCCGACTTTCCCGAATCCGCCGGCTCCAAACGGCTTCATCGCGCTGCCTGCAATTTCACCGGGCTGGACCGTTGGGCAGGACGCAAAAACGGTGAATCCGCTTAACGGCGCGGTTCTTGATGGTTTTCTGAAGACGGACATCATCAACATACTGTACGCGGATAACAGCCTAAAAGACGCGGCGGGCCGCTATCTTTACAGTTTTCCGGTTGTTCAACCGGTAGGCCCTCCAATTTGCGCCGGAATCATTAACCCCACGGGCGCGTCGGTCACGCTCGACGCTGGTTGCTTCACGATGCCCGGTGTGACCAAGCCCATCACCGTGGGCAATCTCATTATGTTTCACAACTCGAACGGAACCGCACTCGAGTACGTAACTGCCGTTGCCGGCCAAGTGATTAGTTTCGGCGCCGGCGACCCCGCTGGCTTGAATGCGACCGGGCTGCCCAATGGCACGGTCGCAAATTTACAGAATCCTGGCGGCGGTTTTCCTCCCACCGCGATCGCGCGAGTATGGATGGTCACCTATTACATCGATTCGACTACGAATCCAGCAAGCCCCCAATTGATTCGCCAGGTGAACTATCCAAATTTTCCTGCGGGTGCCGGTGCCGTGAATCCGCCGCAGGCGATCGCGGATAACGTGGAAAATCTGGCATTCAGTTACGCAATTACGGGTTCGAACTTCCCCGGCGTCGGAACTTATCCGCTGGGGCCTGGAAACGCACCAACACCGACGCTGCCGGATACTCCCGGCCAGATCCGCGCGGTAAATGTGTTCCTGGCAGGACGATCGGAGCTGCCCTATCGAGCCTCCGCGTCTCCGCAATATCTTCGAAACAATTTAACTACACAGGTCAGCGTTCGCAGCCTCTCGTTTACAAATGCCTTCACCACGAATGCATCAGCGACAGCTCCATAAGACGAGAGGGAAACACCTCTAACAGTTTTTTAAAGGAGATTTGCAGTGAGAACCCAACGCCAAAACGGAGTCGCACTAATAACCGCCCTCTTTGTCCTGATCCTAGTCACCGCATTAGCGGTGGGAATGTGCTGGATGGTGATGACCGATCAGCGCTTGGGCGGAAATAACCAGTTCCGTGAGACAGCGTTCTATGGCGCCGAAGCGGGCATGGAAAAGCTGACTGCAGACGTAGGACAAACCTTTGCCACAAAAGGCGCGCTTTCTCCTGCGGATATGCTGGCGGTAACTTCGGTTGCCAAGCAACCCCCGATTACGGGGATACAATTTCTGGATGCGGCGGGCAATTCAACATATCAGATTCTGTGCGGGTCTCCACTCGTTAGTCCCTGCGTTCCGGTTTCCCAAAACGCCACCATGCTTCCGCCCAGCCCCTATGCGGGCATGCAAGGCCTGATTACGCCATTCACACTTCAAGTTGTTGCGCGCGGAACGGTGACGGGAGCAGAAGTGAAGCTGCAACGACAGGTACAGGTCGTGGCAATTCCGGTATTTCAATTTGGTATCTATTCGGATTCCGACCTGAGTTTCTTCAACGGCCCTCCGTTTAATTTTGGAGGACGGGTTCACACCAATGGAAATCTCTGGCTCTCGGCTAACGATGGACCGCTCTATTTGGCCGACAAGGTAACTGTAGTTGGACAAGTAATCCGCACCAATCTCGAGAATGGCCTAGCGATCCCGGCGGGAGGATACGGCGGCACGGTCACTATTGCCGTTACTCCAAATCCTCCGCTACTGCCGCCTGGGCCGACCTACCAGAATGCCCAGTGGTGGCCGCTGGGTCTTGGGGAAGGAAGCGTGGTCGCTCCTAGCAGTTTCGGAGCGGTGAATACGGGGATAAATGGCGCATGGGCGGGCGTCTGGCCGCGCTATAACGGCCAGTTGCAAAATCTCGTTCCGAGGTTGAGTTTGACTTCAACGGCACTCAGCGGAATCGGTACTCCCATTTCCTTAATCCGGCGGCCGATACCTGGTGAACTCGGTACCAATCCGGCAGAGTTCAACCAGCAGTATTTTTCGGAAGCAAGTTTGCGAATTTTGCTGGATGACTATGGCCCGGGCAAGGTAGCAGGGTCTGCGGGGGCCTGCAACAATTCAGACATGATGGTGCTTGACACGGTTACCGCCACGCCTCCCGTCGACCTATCTATCCTGGCGTTCAACGGCGCTCCGCCAGCGGGGTACGCGGGCGTGACCTTCCCGCTGCCTCTTTCGCAAGCCGTTTCTGCCGCCGGTTACACGCAATACACGTCAGCCGCTGCAAAAGACGGTTACTGGATAGCCCCAAACAAAGCCATCATCACCGGATGCATAAAGATCGAGTATCAAAATGCTGGTGGTGGATGGGTTGACGTAACCAACGAGATTCTGAACTTGGGAATAACTGGGAGAAACATCAACCCACAAAATAATCCTCCGGGTGTTGCGAATACATTGCTCTTCCTCCCGGCGACGGGAACGGTCGAACCGTCCTGGGCGGCCTCTTGCGGTGGAGTTGACCCTAGCCCCAATGCCGTCATCCGAATAGCGAGGTTGCGCGACAACCCCTCCTCCGCTTATGTGGGGGCAAAGCTTGGCTGCCAACCAACGAACATTGGATACGACTATTGGCCCTTGGTGCTCTATGACACTCGCGAGTCCATCTCTCGCGATAACGCCTTGCCGGATAATCCCAACGATCCGGGAACCAATCCCAAAATCACGGCACAGGGCGTAATAAATTATATCGAACTGGACGTGAACAATGTGGCGCGGTGGTTCACCGGAGCGATCGGAGCGACTGGAGCCAACGCAAACAACGCAGGGGGATATGCTGTCTATTTCTCCGATCGCCGCGGCAATCTGGCCGATCCGGTAGCCGGTATGAAAGTAGGCTCCTTCGGTTTCAATAATATCGTTAACCTAGGCGATGCTGCCAACGGCTGCCCGGACGGCGTGCTTGACCAAGGAGAGGACTTGGAGGGTGACCTTCCCCCAACCCTTCGAACGTATGGCGGAACTCCTTTGGTCACTCCGTTGGTGGCACCCGTAACCGTCAACCAGGCAATTCAGAATCCGTTGCCCGGGGTTTTCCCGTTAGTTTTTAGTCCAAATCCAAATTGCGGAGCGGTGGCCAACCCTCCGTCTCCGAACTACGTTTACTTTCATAACCAGGAAGCACGACAGAACCCGCCCGTCTTCTTCCGCCGCGCGCTCAAACTCGTGAACGGTCGCACGTTCAATCTGGGTACTGCGTGCTATGGGGCTCCGCCGAATCCTCCCTGCGGCTTAACAATTTCCGCCGAGAATCCCGTTTACCTTCAGGGCGATTACAACGCCCCGGTAAACGATGGAACCTGGGGCGGCTTTAGCGTGGCGTCATCAGTCGCCGCCGACTCGTTAACTCTACTTTCCAACAATTGGAACGACATCAATTCGTTCATTTCACCTTATGCCCCAGGAAGCCGGCCGGGAACTCAGACGGCTTATCGCGCGGCGATCATCGCGGGAAAAGGCATCCCATTCCCGCAGACGGCCGGTAGCGCTGCAGACTACGGCACCGACGGCGGTGTCCACAATTTCCTGCGTTACCTGGAAGGCTGGGGCGCAAACTTGTATTATGAAGGCTCTCTGGTTAGCTTTTATTACAACCGACAGGACGTCGGATTATACAAGTGTTGCAACACGGTTTACGGTCCGCCTTCACGTAAGTACACCTTCGATAACAACTTTACGCTCGGGCCGCAATGGCTGCCTCCGCGAACTCCATCGTTACGCTCGGTGAATACGATCGGGTTCTCGCAGGAACTTCTGCCGACCCAGTAAAGCAATTCGCATCTGCGACACAAAGCGGCTCCCGCATTTTGGGAGCCGCTTTTATTTTGGCGCGTGTGGCATGAAATTTCGTCACATGTGTGACGCGGTACGTCCGCTCGCCGTGTTGAAAATCCGTTACGCTTCCAAAAGAAACTACGACGATGCAGAATGTACCAGTGCGGCATTTTGCGAACATTGACAGTTCGCGATTGCAGCCGAATAATGCCGTTATGACCAAGCCGGAAACTGTGCGCCGAATCAAAGCCTATTCCGCCGACAGCGGATATGTTTACCAGTATCAATTTCAAGACGTGCACCCTGCTGAAAAGGATGGAGCGCCCGGAAATGAATACATCTATTACGTCTCCGCCGACCGCAAAACAATGTTCCCCGTGTGCATTTTCGTCCGACGCGAGGCACTGGATGGCTGGACTAAGAAGACTGGACGCGTACTGACCGGAACCGAGGAGTATGCGGTAGCGAAAATGCGGTTGTTTCAAGCGTTGGACGAAGTGGAAGACTTTGCTTCAAAGCGCCCGGATCTTGTCGTGGATAAATTAAACCTCGGCGCACTGCTGGAACGTCTCGACCTGTAATCAATTCACTTCCTCTTTTCAAAACTAGTGAACCAAAAGTCCGTCACCGGCGTCTGGCTTGATGGGACCAAGATGGATGCTTTTGCAGCCAGTTTTCCGGACCGCGCGGTGAGCCAGGACGCTTCGCTCGGACAAGAGTTCGAGCGGCGATTGGCCGATTGCCCAACCTTAGCTTATCGCGTGGCGCTGGGTGTGCTCCGCAATACAGCGGAAGCCGAAGACGTGGCGCAAGAAGCCATGCTGCGCGCGTATCGAAATTTCCATCGCCTGCGAGACCGCGAACGTTTTCGGAGCTGGCTGGTGCGAACCACGTGGCGGCTTGCTCTCGACCGCATT
>Ga0073928_10011973_pt1 | contig 10034 bp, 8 predicted proteins | sample PaiPotPPA55metaG_FD_76969 | JGI IMG/M metagenome (GOLD analysis project Ga0073928, IMG submission 76969) | Iron sulfur acid spring bacterial and archeal communities from Banff, Canada, to study Microbial Dark Matter (Phase II) - Paint Pots PPA... ... | reverse complement strand
TGGATCCCACCGAAACCTTTACGCGAAAACTGCTTTTGCTGAGACCCACGCTGTAGACGGACTCCGGATGCAGGTAGTACGGAATGAATTTGTTGTAGCCCTCAAGGTCGTGATCGGTAACATCGAAGAAAATCGTACCATCCTTGCATTCGGTTCGTTCTTTCAGGATTCCGATCGACAGTTCGTGGCGCTTGAGCAGCGGCGGAAGCAGCGGGGCAACGAACGGCTCCTCAAGAATTTCTGCTAACGACTTCGTTGCTAGTAGCGGAATGAGATTGGGGACAAAGCCATGATCAGGGGCCGATTCGATGACCATGGTGAGTTTCATGGCGGGGGCTTTCATCTCGACGGCGGTTTTGGCGTCGGGATAGAGGGCGCCGTCGATGATGTCGGTCCAGTGGACAAGCTCGGCGACGGATACGGGATCGAAACCGAAACGCTGCTGCGCGATCATAGCGATAAAACTGGTACAGGATTTGAAATCGGGATCGTAGAACTTGCGGTTGCTCTGATCCTGCTCGAAGTGCTCGGCATCGGCGGGCGAGAGGAAGGCGCTCTCGTGGTGATCGAACCACCATGTAACTCTAGGTGAGCTCGAGTATTTGAAGTCGACGATAGCGTTCTCTTCACCGTCGAAGTCCTTTTCGTCGAACAGAGCTCCGGCGCGGTGGACCAGGCCGGTGAATTCGAAGTCGGCGTCGCCGCGAATACGCTCGCGATAGAAGCGCGAAAACAACGCGGCTGAGGAGGCTCCGTCAAAACATTTGTCGTGATAGAAGACCCTTACTCGCAAGGAATGCCCCAATCGTTGAACAGATTCCCGGCGGCGAAACCACGCTGGCGGCGTGGGATTGCGTCGCGGGTAAAAGCTAATAGGATTGACAGCTTACAGGAAGAAAGTCAAGGGCGGTCGAGCTGCGCTCGACAGGCAGCCGGGGTGGCTGTCCCCACACGAGCATCGTGAGGTTAAAATCCGAAGCCCGAATGCAGCGGCGCATCGGGCTTCGCGCTACATTGCGTTCGCTTGTTTTTCCGCGAGATCGCCAATCACCGGCAGCTTGTACATCTGCCCCTGATTCGCCTTAATCAGCAGGATAATCCAGACGATGAATCCTCCCAAGCTGACCAGAAGGTGAAGAGGGAAAGTGATCAGCGCCAGAAATGGCACGAAGGTGAAAATCGAGAGTCCGATGTGGAGAACAAACAGCGCTGCGGCGAAGAACAGGCACTGCCACGAGTGAAAACGGATGAAGCGATTCTTATTGTAGGGTTCCACCACCAGGAAAATGATGGCTGGGATGATGGTGATGTAGGCCAACATTCCGGCGACGTTGTCGGTCATGCCTCCGGCAGTGGCAGTGGTGGAAGCGGGCGCGGTTGCGACTCGACCCGCGCATACGGAACAGGTGGTGGTGCCGTCCGCGATTTGTGCGCCGCACATATTGCAAAAGGCCATACGGGTGTCCTCCTGGAGTCGTTTGGATTGAGGGGATGCGGCCCTGTCAGCATGCGCGAGACTGCTGCCAAGCGACGCTGCGGCAAGGTATCAAAAAGTTTGCGGCAAAGCAATGAATTTCGAGCCGCTATTTCAGGACTTTGCACCTTGTTTCGCGGCAAAGGCGCCGAGAAGAGGGATTTGAAACATTTCTCCCTGGATAGCCTTTACGACCGAAACCAGCCAGAGTACGACCGCACCGAGCCCTACTACCGTGGAGACCAGCACGACGAACAGTGGGCCAAGCACTGGAATGATGAAGAGGAGCAGTCCGGCCAGTTTCAGAGTGAGCGCGAGCAGGACGGCGGCGCCCCAAAGCGAGAGGCACTGGAAGGAATGGAAGCGCACGAAGCGGTTGTGCTTGTACGGCTCCAGAAGCAAGAAAATAATTGCGGGAATGAATGTGAAGTAGGCGAGCGCTCCCGCGATGGTCTCGGACAGAGCACCGACCTTGCCTTGCGCGCGCGCTTCGGCCTGCATGGGGCGGCCGCAACCCGGGCAATAGGCCGCGCTCTGGGGCATTTGCGCAGCGCAGTCCGGGCACGAGGTAAGGGGAACGTTCGTCTCATCCATTGTCGCGACCATATCAAACTGGGGGGTGGGCGGCAAATGCGCAGAATCTATATGGCGAATTGACGGCGAGGCCTGCGGAGAGTATGGTTCGTGCCAATTTCAAGAGGATGCATGGCGTCATTCTGTGCGGGTTGCGCGAAAGCACCGACGTTTCCCAGGAGGAACTGAATGTTTTGTAGCCAATGCGGGGCGAATAATGCGGACACAGCGATGGTCTGCGCGCAGTGCGGCAGAAATTTACAGGCGGTGACTCCGGCAACGCCGTTGCAGCCAACCGGAATAATTCTACCGCCGGGCACGACGGTGCAGAATTATCTGGTGTTCGCGATTCTAACCACTGTGTTCTGCTGTCTTCCGACTGGAATTCCGGCGATTATTTATGCCGCTCAGGTGAATGGCAAGCTGCAGGCGGGCGACGTGGCAGGAGCGCAGATCGCGTCCAAGAATGCCAAGATGTGGTGCTTGATTTCCCTGGGACTCGGAATCGGGTGCATGGCGTTATACGCGATCCTGATCATGGTTGGAGTTCTAAGCGGGATTCATCAGAATCGATAAGACGGGAGGCTGCGATGGACAAGAATCGGCAGCTGGCTGCGACGTTCGCGGCTTTCGTCGGCGGCGTGGCGATGCTGCGAGCTTTCGATCCGGCCACTTCCGGAATATTTCCGCCGTGTCCGGTGCATTATTTGACAGGCTGGTATTGTCCGGGATGCGGATCGCTGCGGGCCATCCATCAATTGCTGCATGGGGACTTGCGCGCGGCGTGGGCTTTGAATCCGCTGACGGTGATTCTGCTGCCGTTCCTGACCTACGGTTTGGCTTCGTTTGTCTTCTTCGAAATTCGCGGGCAGGGTTTGCCTCAGCCGTCCATGCGCGCGGGGTGGATTCGGGCGCTTTGTGGGGCGATTATTTTGTTTGGGATTATGCGGAATCTTCCGGTGCATCCGTTTGAACTGCTGGCACCTGGGGCGATGCTGGGGCTGTGACGGCAGTCTCAGATCGGCGTCGCCTGACTACCCGCGAGATCCCTCGCTCCGCCTGAAGGGCGGCTTCGCGCGGGATGACGCCGCAATTCTTTGAGATGTCAGACTGGGCGCGGGGAGTGGTTCTTTTTGCGGCAGTCTTCGCAGACTCCATAAATTTGAAAAGTGTGGCGAGTGGTGAGGTAGCGATATTTGCGGCCTATTTCCTGCTCGAGGCGGCTCACATCCTGGGAAAAGAATTCAACCGAACTCCCACAGTCGGTGCAGACCATGTGGTGATGGCTGCGACGATTGTACTGGTGCTCGTAGCGGGCAATCCCGTCGTGGAAGGCGACTTCACTCGCCAAGCGGCATTCGGCCAGCAGTTTCAGTGTGCGATACACCGTGGTGTAGCCGATGCGGGCATCTTTTTTCTGCACCAGGCGATGCAGTTCGTCGGTGGAGAGATGGTCGCGGGTTTCGAGGAACGTATGCAGGATGACGTCGCGCTGCGCTGTTTGCTTCAGGCCGACTTTTTTTAAATGGCGGTGAAGAATTTCCTGGGCTTCGCGGACCATCTGGCGGGAGATGGTGGGTTGATCATCGATGCGCTTCTGCAGCATGGTGGGTGGAACATAGCCAGACTATCATCCAGGCATCTTGAAAATGAAATTCATTTTCAGCGCGGATCAGCGCTGGGCCGGGTGGGAGTGGAATACAATCAGAGTTTCCCGTGATCACACTGGCATGAGCACTCTCGCGGAAGTCGGCACACTTAAATCCCGCCGCACGTCGATTTCCCGCATCGCGCGCATCCTGCTGTGGCTAGTGCTGGCGGCGCTAATTCTTCTGGCCGGAGCGGTCGGTTATGCCTACTACGTCGCGCACTCGGCTCTGCCCCAGCTCGATGGAAGGGTGCGGATCAGCGGGCTGGCAGCGCCGGTAACGGTGACCCGCGACAGTCACGGCGTCCCTACGATTGAAGCGGCGAATCTGGAGGATCTTTTCTTCGCCCAGGGATATGTCACCGCGCAAGACCGCCTATGGCAGATGGACGTAATGCGGCGCTTTGGCAGCGGAGAACTTTCCGAAATTCTGGGCGAGGATCTGCTCAAGGTGGATCGCGAACAGAGGATTCTTGGGCTGCGGGCGGTGGCGATCAAATCACTGCAGACGGCCAGCCCTCGGGATCGCAGCTTTTTTGAAGCATACGCGCGCGGAGTGAATGCCTATATCGACACGCGGGCGCGCAAGTTGCCGATAGAATTTCGCATCCTCGGTTACCGGCCAACGCCGTGGTTGCCCGAAGACTCGGTGGTCATCGCCAACGAGATGGTCAAGGATTTGAACTACCACTATTTCTTTGACGCGCTGGCCCGGGAAAAAATCCTGGCCAAGCTGGGTCCGGAGTTGACCGCCGATTTGTACGTGAACCGCTCCTGGCATGACCGTCCGCCGACGGTAATGCGCGAGGATTTGAACCAGCCCGACACCAATGCAGGGGATTCAGACGATGACGACTACGATGATTCTCCCGACAACTCGGTGACGCGAGAACGAATTCCTTTGCCAGAAACTTTACCGGAAGGCTTGCCGGTAAACGGATCGAACGACTGGGTGGTGTCCGGGACGCACACGGTGACGGGCAAGCCGCTGCTTTCGAACGACATGCACCTCGGCCACCAGATGCCGAATTTATGGTACGAGGCGCACCTGCACACCGGCACTTTCGATGTTGCGGGAGTCACGCTGCCGGGCGTGCCGTATGTGATCGTCGGCCACAATCAGCGGATCGCGTGGGGATTTACGAACGTCGGTCCGACTGTGACTGACGTTTACGTTGAGAATTTTAATCAGCAGGGCGCGTATCAAACTCCCAGTGGGTGGGTGCGGCCGGAACATCGCGTCGAGATGATTCACGTCAAGGGCAAGCCTGACGTGAGCCTTGATGTCAGGAGCACGCGTCACGGGCCCATCATCACAGAACTGGTTCCCGGCGAAACGCGGCCTCTGGCCTTGCGTTGGACGCTCTACGACGTGTTGCATATTCCACTGTTTGATGTGAATGCCGCGCAGAACTGGCAGGAGTTCCGGCGCGCGTTTTCGCAGTTCGACGCGCCGGGGCAGAACGTGGTGTATGCGGATGTAGATGGGAACATCGGATATCAAACCACGGGAAAGATTCCGATCCGCGCAGCAGGCGATGGGAGTCTTCCCGTAAGCGGGGCCGACAACTCTCACGAGTGGACTTCTTACATTCCATTTGAAAAATTGCCCAGCATCTACAATCCGCCGTCGGGAATCATTGCTACGGCCAATGGAAGAATCGCTCCGGACAATTATCCGTATTCGATCAGCATGGAATTTGACGCGCCGTGGCGCACAGCGCGCATTTATCACGTGCTGGAATCGGGACGGCAGTTCTCTTCGGCGGACATGCTCACACTGCAAACCGACATTCATTCCGAAGCCGATTTATTTGCGGCCGAACGATTTGTCTATGCGGTCGATCACGCCACGAAACCTTCAGCTCGGGCCAAACAAGCTGCCGATATTATGCGCAGTTGGGATGGCCGCATGCAGGCTTCGGCAGCGGCGCCGACAATCGCTGAGAATTCTATTTTTGAACTGAGGCGTTTGCTGCTCGAACCGAAATTGGGGAGCGCACCTTCCGATCCTTCGAAACAGGACGAGGGTTTAAGCTGGAAGACATATTCGTGGCAGATGCGTTCCGTGTGGCTGGAAAATATCTTGCTGCACCGGCCCAAGCGCTGGCTGCCGGACGCATTTCCGAACTACGACGAACTGCTCACTGCCGCCGTGGAGGCGGCAGTGAATGGTCCGACCGTGCCGAAGGATTTGGCGTCGTGGCGGTGGGGCGACTTCAATGCGGTGGAGATTCAGCATCCGGTGTTAGGAAAGATTCCGATCATTCGACGCTGGTCGGGACCGGGCGTGCAGGAGCAGTCAGGCAGTGGATATACGGTCAAAGCGGTGACGCGGCACCATGGGCCGTCGGAGCGGTTCACCGCGAATTTGGCGGACTTGGATCAGTCGACCCTAAACATCGTCACCGGGCAGGGCGGAAATTTCCTGAGCCCCTACTATATGGATCAGTGGAAGGCGTGGTACGGGGGGACCACGTTTGCTTTGCCGTTTAGCGAAAGGGCGGTGGAGGCGGCGAAGGCCCATCGATTGGTGCTGGAGCCGGTCAAGTGAGAGGCAAATTGGCCGGAATGGAGGAGGCTGGCCCGGTCGATTCCTGAATTGGCGATTTGTCACCAGTTGATCGTAGCTAGAGTCAGCAGCCGCCAATGTGCTTGTGTCCTGCAAGCTCAAAAAGCAGGTGCCCGGCGTCTCCAAACCAAATCTCATCTGCAGTCTGGTGTTCCATGTCTGGACACCAGCGGACAACGGTACGGTAATTGCCATCCTTTACGCCTTCCATTATCCACTCGGCTCCGTCAAAGCCGCGACTTGGCAGTTCCGTAGGCGCATCCCAGAAATGCGCCTGATCTAGCAGGCTGAGAAATCGGGCTAGCTGATCCCGAGAGACGGCCGATGTGTCGTCAATCTTTGTGACTTCACGATCTCCGTCAATGGTTTTGATCGCGACTCGCCCTTCGCCACCGGGAGATACTGTCAAAGTGATGACACTAGGACCTGAAAACGCGGGCAGGTAGGTGAGTCGGTAGATAGTTTCATGCTCGGTGGAGGGCGGCCATAGCGGCCTTTCACCGAGCGCGTACATATCTGCTGAGTACCATCGAAGTCGATAGTCGGCGGCTCGACTCGCGAATGTCTGCGGTGGGAAGTATGACAAGAAAAATGACGCGTTTTTTCGTTCAACCGCTCTCAAACAGGCCTGTGAAGTTGTTTTGATCGGGTCTGAGTCTGGAACTTCCCTCAGGAGTGCCCTGATAGCTTCGAATCGCTCCTTTGTGCGGATTCCGAACATCCCTCCTGCGATACCAGCGACAACTGCCTTTTGATCCTTTTCTGGCAAACGACCCATCTCGGTCAGAAAGCCATCGGGATCAGCGAGCAGGGCTTCTCCGTAAAAATCCGTCAGGTAGGTAAATTTGAAGAGGGTCGGCAAGACGGTCTTGTCGCCTTGCTTGTAGACCTCGACCACAGTCTGGACGTTCGCATCAATCTTCTTACACTCGCGGCTAGATGCCTCGTTGCGCTGAATGCAGGCGTTTATTGCTTTGAGTGCCGCGTCACGTCTCGCAGCAGGAGACGAATCAGCGTAGGAGAGGATTGACACGAGTAGAGCAAAAAGTGAGGCGCTTTTCATAGTCTCGCACCTACATTCTAACTGCCCCCAAATGCGGAAAACAGCGTTTACGCTGGGGTTCCTGTCGAAGAGTCGGCAGAACTCGTTCGGTTCACCGGTGCATTTCCGTGCTTGCGTCGCCCCTAAGCGTCGCGCCCAAAAATCAAGATACGAAAAGCCGCTAGAAGAAATCGATCGCCTTCACATCCCCGACATAACCCACAATGTCGATAGTCCCCTGCGGCAGCAAGTCCGCGTTGATGTGCAGGGTATCCTGGGGAATGTCATACACGCGCAAGGCGCCCCCTTCGGCCACGTATTCGATAAGGCGGGTAGTAAAACCTTGCAGGCCGTTTACGTCGCCGTTGTCGGGAGGGATGAAAACAGACTTGTCGGCCGTCCTGTAAATCGACAAGCAACCGCGAACTTCGCCGCTAGGATTGTTGACGTTCCCGATGTTGGTGCAGTCATGCGATCCGATGAAGAGCTGGCCGTCAGTGGTGAGATCCATGCGCCAATGGTAGCCGTCGGTGATTACGGCGGTGCCGGCGACCGTTCCCGAACTGAGATCGACAATATCGAGGCGTCCGCAGATGGTGGCTGCGGTCGTCTGGCCGGTGCAGGCGTGATTGGTTGGCGAAGGCGAAGTGCCGGCCACGTAGAGGGTCGAGCCGTTCAATAACGCCCAGGTGGCGGCGTCAACGGGAATCGTTTGGGTGATCGTCAAGCTAGGCAGGTCGAACACTATCACGCTAGCCTGCATGCCACCGCACTGCGGACCGCAGTTCAGGATGTAAGCGGTGTTGCCGTTGATGATGCCGTAAACGGGCCGGTCGAAGCCTGGAACGATAGTGCAAACAGCATTTGGGGGATTGGTCAAACAACTGGTATCGACGGGAGGCACGGCGGCGCCGGGGGTAAGCGCCGTAATCGAGTTGGAATCGTTGCTGAAAACCAGAATTTGAGTACCGGTGGAGTTCGAGATTACGGTTTGCGCATTGGTGACGGCGATCGAGGTGGTGAGGCCGCCGCCCGCGAAGTTCATCACTTCCAGTGCGCCGGTGAAAGAAAAGCCGTTGATCGTGGCGCTGGGAACTGCGGCATATCCAAAGGGAGTGGAAGTGGGAATCACCATGCTGTACGTAGGCCCATGAAGGTGCACGTTTCCCAAGGCAGCCTCCCTGGTGGTGTCAACGGCGAAGACGGTGTTGCTGCTGGAATCGAATGCTGCCGCGATGTTACGGGTAGGCGACACTGCCATCAAACCCGGGTTGCTGCCGGCTCCCAGTGGAGGGAGCCGGCGCAGAATGTCATAGTTGCCGTCGATGATCACCAGGCCGCCGAAAGACGAGGTCGAGGTGACGCCCTGAGAAGCCAAAACTCGATGTGGCAGGCCGCTGGGCGGACTCTTCTTGCCAGTTGAACTGCAACCGATGAAACTCAGGCAGGCGCACAATCCGACCATGAGAACGAGGATGCTTCTCTTCAAACGGCATGCTCCTAACGACATGAAAAAGGGAGATTTAATTGCGAAATGGTGGATTATAACAGAACGGGAACGTGGGCTCACGCCGACCTCGCCTGAAACCCGCGAAGCGAGCGCCACTTTTTCCAGTGCCATCGCCCCGGTGTGATTATCATGAAGATGCACGAATCGTTTCTCATCCTGTATTCTCAAAACATCTATGACAGCTGACTTTCTGGCTCGGATCAAGCAGGCCCCGGTATTGTGCGATGGCGCAATGGGGACGCTGCTCTATGCCAAGGGCATCTTTATCAACCGGTCTTATGACGAGCTGAATCTTTCCCAGCCCGACTTGATTCGCGGCATTCACCACGAGTATCTGCAAGCGGGAGCCGAGATTATTGAAACCAATACTTTCGGTGGCAACTCGTTTCGCCTGGGACGGCACAGCTTGGCGGACAAAGTGAACGACGTTAACCGAGCTGGCGTGCGGCTCGCTCGCGAAGCCGCCAAAAGCTTCGATGTGTGGGTGGCGGGATCGGTTGGCCCGTTGGGAACCAGAATTGAACCTCTCGGGAAAACTTCGTTTCAAGAAGCGCGCGAGGCTTTTCGACAGCAAATTGAGGTGCTGGTCGAGGGTGGGGTCGATCTGTTGATTCTTGAGACCTTCGGATACATGGAGGAGATCCATCAGGCCATGCTGGCGGCCAGGGATGTGAGCGCCTCGATACCGCTGGTGGCGCAAGTCACCATCGACGAGGACGGCAACTGCCTCGACGGCTCCGCTCCGCAGACATTCGTTCCGAAGCTGGTGGAGTGGGGAGCGGACGTGATTGGCTGCAACTGCAGCGTTGGTCCAGTGGCCATGCTGGACGCGATGGAGCGAGTGCGCGCCGCCACTTCCCTGCCGCTGGCCGCGCAGCCGAACGCGGGGATCCCGCGATCGGTAGATGGCAGAAATATTTATTTGTGTTCGCCCGAATACATGGCGAGCTATGCCCGCAAGTTTGTGGCAGCCGGAGTTCGCGTGGTGGGCGGGTGTTGCGGAACTACTCCGGAACACATCCGGGTGATGAAGTCGGCGCTTCGGGTCGGCGAGGCGCGGGGAAAAGCGGTTTCCAGACCAGCGGCGGGCGGCTTGTCCGTGCCCTTGGCGGTTCCCGCCGTGCCGCTGCAGGACCGGTCGCTGCTTGGCGCAAAGCTAGCTCGGGGCGAGTTTGTGACCATGGTGGAGATCGTCCCTCCGAAAGGGATCGACGT
>Ga0073928_10011971_pt1 | contig 10035 bp, 7 predicted proteins | sample PaiPotPPA55metaG_FD_76969 | JGI IMG/M metagenome (GOLD analysis project Ga0073928, IMG submission 76969) | Iron sulfur acid spring bacterial and archeal communities from Banff, Canada, to study Microbial Dark Matter (Phase II) - Paint Pots PPA... ... | reverse complement strand
TTCCGGACTCGCTCGTGCGCCTGGGGATGCGCCGGCTGATGAAACAGCGTCTGCGCGATGAAGGTATCGACGACGGCGAAGCGCGCTCGAAGCGCTTCAACCGCCTGGTCGATGAACTGCGGGCAAGCCCGATCGCGATCGAAACGCAAGCCGCGAACGCGCAGCATTACGAGGTGCCGGCGGCGTTTTTCCATGGGCATCTGGGCGAGCATCTTAAGTACTCGTGCTGCTTGTATCGGACGGGAAAGGAAACGCTCGATCAGGCCGAGCGCGCGATGCTCGAGGAATATGCCGCTCGCGCGCAACTCACCGACGGCCAGCGCATCCTCGATCTCGGTTGCGGCTGGGGTTCGCTCTCGTTGTGGCTGGCGGAAACCTATCCGCGCTCGCAGATCGTGGCGTTATCGAATTCGCGGGGGCAGCGCGAGTTCATCGAGGCCGAAGCGGCCGCGCGAGGCATCACCAATCTGAGCGTGGTGACGGGGAATATCGTCGATCACCAGTTCGATCCGGCATTGCTTGCTAATGGATTCGACCGCGTCTTGTCTATCGAGATGTTCGAGCATATGAAGAACTATCGGTTATTGCTGAACAAGATTTCGAGCTGGATGCGCGAAGACGGCAAGCTTTTTGTGCATGTGTTCGCGCATCGTACGCTGGCTTATCACTTCGAAGTGAAGGACGGCAGCGACTGGATGTCGAAGTACTTTTTCACAGGTGGGACGATGCCGTCGGAGGCGCTGTTACTGCATTTCCAGGACGATCTCACGATCGACCGTCAATGGTGGGTGAGCGGCGCGCACTACGAAAAGACGGCGAATCACTGGCTTGAAAATCTGGATGCGGCGCGCAGCGAGTTGATGCCGCTGATGGTCCAGACGTACGGCGCCGCCAATGCCGGCATCTGGTTTCAGCGCTGGCGCATGTTTTATATGGCCGTGGCCGAGTTGTTCGGCTATGGCGGGGGCAACGAGTGGGGCGTCGCGCATTACCGCTTTTCCAAGCGCCCAGGCTAGGTTTTCGTTCGCTTGGGCGCTAACGCGTCACCTCGCTGTCATCAACGCCGGACGGCGGGCAAACCACGGCCTCGCGGCCTCCAGCTGCGCCGCCAGCCGGAACAAGGTGGCATCGTCGTTTAACCGCCCGGCAAACTGCACGCCGATCGGCATACCCCGGGCGTTCCAGTAAAGCGGCACGGACATGGCCGGCTGGCCGGTAAAGTTGAAAAGCTCCGTGCAACCCGCCCAGTCGAACGCCTTCTTGGCAGAAACCGACAGCATTCGCCGCAACAGCGGTTCAATAGGAATCGCCGACAGAACGTGCATCTGGAAACGCTCGAATTGCGTTGGCTGCTTGGCGCCGATCTTGAACGGCGCCGCAGCCAGCGTAGGTGTCAACAACACGTCATACCGAGTCATCAACGCAGCCATCTGCGCCGTGACCTGACGCTGGGTTTCCAGCGCTGCCGGCAGATCGCGCTCGCCAATCCTTCGGCCGATATGCGCCATCGCCCACGATGCAATCTCGAAATCAGCGCGCTTTGGTTTCTGACCGCTGATGCGATCGGCGTGCAGCACAATGTCTTCGGCCAGCACCGACCACATGACGAGGAACGCGTGAGCAATAGCGTTGAAGTCGAGGCCAAACGACGCGGGTTCCACACGATGACCCAGCGATTCGGCGAGCTTGGCGGCATCGGCCAGCGCGGCTTTTACATCCGCCGATAACGCCCCCGCGAGCTGCGGCTCCTCCATATAACCTATGCGCAACGGCGCGCACGGCTCGGCAACGGCGCGGAAGAAAATGCCCGGCTTGCCCGACGAGGTGAGGTCGAGCAGCAGGGCGCTGTCGCGGACGCTGCGCGACACGGCGTGATCCACCGCCAGATCGCCGGCAGTGGGCAGCGGTTGCGGCTGGACATCGTTGGATGGCTTGTAGCCGAAGAGCCCGCAGCACGACGCCGGGATGCGGATCGAGCCGCCGCCGTCCGCCGCGTGCGCCAACGGGACGACGCCGCCCGCTACGGCCGCGGCCGCTCCTCCGCTGGAACCGCCCGTGGTGTAGTCGAGTGCCCACGGATTGCGTGTTGGCCCGAACAATTCCGGTTCGGTGTACGGCATCTGGCCGATTTCAGGCGTGTTGGTCTTGCCGAAAATGTTGAGCCCGGCTTGCTTCGAGCGCGCGACGATCAGCGAATCTTCAGTGGGTGTGAAATGCTGGAAATGGCGGCATCCCATGGACATGCGCAAACCCGCGACCGGCGCGCCCAGGTCCTTGATGAGATAGGGAACACCCGCGAGCGGACCAACGCCCAAGGTGCCGGAGCCATCGCGGCCGCCCCGGCTCGCACGGTTGCGTGCCGCCTGATAGTCCTTCAGGACAATGGCATTGAGCGCCGGATCAACCGCTTCGGCGCGCGTGATCGCCGTGTCGATCAATTCCCGCGCGCTGACCTGACCGCTGCGCACGAGTTCGGCCAGGCCGATCGCATCGTAGTCGAGATACTCGGACTGCACGGTTCCCCCTTTTCTGATGCGGTTGTGTCCCGTCTTCTCAGGCGGCCAACCGCGCAGTCCGCGGCGTTGTGCGCCGGGTTACGAGTGCTCGCCGAGGAACGTGAGCGTGCGACCGTGCGCCAGTGCCGATGCTGCCTGATTGTACGACGCGCGGTCCGTGCAATTGAAGCCGTGATCGGCGCCCGAGTACACGTGGACCTGAGCGTCCTTGCCCGCGAACCGCTGCTTGACGGAGTCGACAGCGGTGGACGGAATGTGGGCGTCGATTGCGCCGTAGTGGAACTGCATCGGCACCTTGATCTTGTCGGCCAGGTCGAGCTCGTTCTGGATACCGCCGCCGTAGTAGGCCACGGCGATATCGAACGCACCTTGCGCCGCCGACAAATACGCAAGCCGGCCACCGAGGCAATACCCGACAGCCGCGACCTTGCCCGTGACTTCGGGGAGCGAACGCAGCGCAGCGGCGGTGGCGGAGACGTCGGCGACGGCGTGCGCCACGTCGAGCTTGCCGTAGATTTCCATTGCTTTCTCGCGGTCCGCGCCGTCATAGCCAAGCTCGACGCGCGGCTGGACGCGCCAGAAAATGTCCGGTGCGAGCGCGACGTAACCATCGGCCGCGTACTGGTCGGCCACGGCGCGGATATGCGAGTTCACGCCGAATATTTCCTGGATGATGACAACGCCCGGGCCTTTGCCGGCTTTGGGCAATGCGAGATAGCCCTGGAAGGTGTCGCCGTTGGCAGGAATGTCGATCCAGCGGGATGTCACGGTCATGATGAAACTCCTGGCGGATGCCTGAATGTTGAGGGCGAAATGATGGGGGACGATAGGGGGCGAATTGCAGCCGAATAGTGTGCCACCATTCGAACTGCCTTGCTGACAAGGGCGCCGGCTGTAAAGCGGCTGTAGGCAGTGCACGCGGCGGCGCGTTTTTACGGGTGTTTCCACAGCTTCCACCCGTCGTCTTGCCGCATGCCGCGATGCCTTAAAGCGACGACTAGTTAATAGTGCTAACCCCCGTGCTAACCCCAGTGCTTATCTGAGTCCTTAACCGATTTCTTAACCCGCGCAATTGACTTGAAACAAGCGGACCGGATAATAACGGCATGACCGGGTAAAACTAAAGAGTTGCCTCTAGAATGCCGTGCACGGTCACTTGGGGAAGTCTGCCAATCTGCTGAAGAACCGCATGAACAGGACCTTTGCGCACCGCACCAGCACACTTTCAATGGCTTCTCAACACATCTCTTATTAGTAGTCGCACCAGTATCTTAAAAAACTTCCCCAAATTAATTTGACAACCCTACACTTGCGCGCAGTACGGATGCTGGTCGTCAAAAACGGCTTGCGGAAGTACGAGCCAAGTGCATGACGATGCATCCGGCGTGGTCGTCCACGGGGCTGAGCGAAACGTGACGAAGACGGAGCACAGGGCGACACCGTTGTTTTTGGGACCGAAACTGGAGACTTACATGAACACCAAGCTTCACAAACTGTTGCCTATCAGCGCTGCAGCGCTATTGTTCGCCTCGATGGCAACAACCGCTACGGCCGACGAGGTCGTCAAGATCGGTCACGTGGCACCGTTGACCGGTGGTATTGCCCACCTGGGTAAGGACAACGAAAACGGCGCGCGCCTCGCAGTTGAAGAAATCAATGCCAAGGGTCTGACGATCGGCGGCCAGAAGGTCACGCTTCAACTCGACGCGCAAGATGACGCAGCCGACCCGCGTACGGCTACTCAAGTGGCGCAGAAGCTGGTCGACGATAAAGTCGTCGCCGTGGTTGGCCACTTGAATTCGGGTACCTCGATCCCGGCTTCGAAGATCTACAGCGATGCTGGCATCGTGCAGATTTCGCCGTCGGCAACGAACCCGGTGTACACGCAACAAGGCTTCAAGACGACGTATCGCGTTGTCGCGACCGATGCACAACAAGGTCCGGCACTGGCTAACTATGCCTCCAAGGAACTGAAGCTGAAGAGCGTCGCGATTGTCGACGACTCGACCGCTTACGGCCAGGGTCTCGCGAACGAGTTCGAAAAGACTGCCAAGTCGCTCGGCATGAACGTGATGTCGCATGATGCGACCAACGACAAGGCTGTCGACTTCCGCGCAATCTTGACGAAGATCAAGGGCGAAAATCCTGACGCTGTGATGTTCGGCGGCATGGACGCAACCGGCGGCCCGTTCGCCAAGCAAGCCAAGCAACTCGGCCTGCGGGCCAAGGTACTGGCGGGCGACGGTGTTTGTACCGACCAGCTGTCGACTCTTGCTGGCGATGCAACCGACAATATCGTCTGCTCGGAAGCCGGCATGGCGCTGGAAAAGATGGAAGGCGGCGCGGCGTTCGCGGCCAAGTTCCAGAAGCGTTTCGGCGCGCCGATCCAGATCTACGCTCCGTTCACGTATGACGCGGTGTACATCATTGTCGATGCGATGAAGCGCGCCAATTCCACCGATCCGGCGAAGATTCTGGCAGCTATGCCGAATACGGATTACAAGGGTGTGATCGGCGAAACGACCTTCGACTCGAAGGGCGACCTGAAGCACGGCGTGATCTCGCTGTACAACTACAAGGCGGGCAAGAAGACGCTGCTGGACGTGGTCAAGATGTAATTATCGCCGGCGGTCCTGGTCGAGCCTCGATGTCATCGATGCGTCGATGTCTCGATGAAGACCGCCTCCGATGATCTTCATTCTTAAAAAAACGCGCTGATTTCGGTCAGCGCGTTTTTTTTTCATCCGGTGGTTTGGCGAGCGATGATTGGCGCTCGCGGTCTGTTCACAGCTTCAACTTCTTCATGATTCTCGGTCCTGTGAGCGCGATCAGCGCTGCGCAGGCGGCGACCACCGACAACCCGATCGGCAGCGTGCTCAATTGCGCCACGCCGCCTATCAGTACCGGCCCGAACAGCAGGCCGAAGTAAGCCAGCCCAGCGACCTGCGCCAGCCCTTCCGCCGGGCTCACGCCCTTCACACGCGCCGCAGCGGCGAACAGCACCGGCATCATGTTCGCGAGTCCGAGCCCCATCAGCGTGAACCCCGCGAGCGTGACAACCGCGTTCGGCAGCAACAGCGCCGCCACCATGCCGATAAACGCGAGCGCCGCGCTCGCGAAGATCAGCTGAGGCGCGCCGAAGCGGGCGCGCACCGCGTCGCCGCCAAAACGCCCGGCCGCCATACCGCCGGTGAACGCCGCGTAGGCCGCGCTGGACAGCGCGGGCGTGGCAAGCACAACGTCGCGCATGTAGACGGTTGCCCAGTCGTACATGGCCCCTTCGGCGATCAACGCGACCAACGCCATGCCGCCGAGCGCCCACAACGCTCCGGAGCGCCAGCGGTTCGATGACGACCTGCCATGCACATTGTCTGCGTGAGGGACGTGCGGCAACACGGCGGGCATGGACACCAGCAGCACGATCACGCTCACCACCGACGCCAGCGCGAGATGCGCCTCCGGCGGCATGCCGTGCGCGAGCAGCGCGCCGCCGGCTGCTGCACCGGACATCCCGCCGACGCTGAACATGCCGTGCAGGGACGACATGATCGGCCGCTCGAGCGCTTCTTCAACGGCGCTGGCTTCCGCGTTCATCGCGACATCGAGCGTGGCCATGCTGAAACCGAACAGCGCCAGCACGACCAGCAGCATCCAATAGAAGGGCGCGACCAGGATCAGCGCGCCGCAGATCGTCATGCCGATACCGCCGGCAAGGCACGCGCGGCGAGTGCCTACGCGCGCGATCCACGGACCGTTGGTGAGCATGGCGACGATCGAGCCGGCGGCAACCGCCAGGAGTGCAATGGAGAGCGATCCAGGGCTCAGGTGGAATTTGTCACGCACCGTGGGCACGTGCACCCCCCAGGAGGCATACAACATCCCTGCGATGAAAAACACGGCCATCGTCGCGTAGCGCGCTCGCTCGCGTTTTGCCGCGGGAAGCCGCCGATGCACGGCGTTCGGGGTGTCGTGCCCGACGGCGCGGGCACCTGAAACGGATTCGGACACGGGAATCGCTCTCTTTGCTTCTGTTTTGACAGCCGGTTCTTCCGGCGGCCGAGGAAGCTTTCAATTCTATCGGGTTGCGGACGGACCTGGTTTTAGTGCTTTAAGATCGTAAAGGGCGCCCGCTTCTCTTATTGGCCCGCTCGTATGACCGCTGGTGAGTCCCAGCGATGAGTTCTCTCGTGAGGTCCGCTTTGAATATCCCGTCGCATGCTCCGTTGCATCTATTGCATCAAGTGCCGCACGGTACGCTTGCCACGCACTCGCGCGAGCCGCGCGGTTTTCCTTACCCCACGGCATTACCGTTCGCGCCGACCGCCCGCCATGTGCCAATGGTGCTCATTAGCCATCTGGCGGAGCACACGCGCAATCTGCAACTCGACGCGCGCGCGGGCTTTCTGATTACCCATTCGGGCAGCGACGCTATTCTCGAAGGCCAGCGTCTTACGATGCTCGGCTCGTTTTCTCCGGCGCCGCCTGAATCCGTCGATGAACTGGCGCGCCGTTATCTGCGATATCACCCGGATGCGGCCCGTTATCTCGAATTGGGCGACTTCACGTTCTGGATCATGTCGCTCGAACGCATGCGTTATATAGGCGGCTTTGGTGCAATGGGCTGGCTGGATGCGACGGCGCTCGATCCACTCGAACCGTTATCCGAGCAGAATGAGCTTCGGCTCCTGGAATTATTTGCCGATTCTCCCGCGCGACCGGCGGGACTCGAACTAATGGGTATCGACAAATACGGTTGCGACCTGCGGACTCCCGGAACGCGCAATCGTTTCACCTTCGATAAACCGAAACAAACTCGCGCGGAACTGAATGCCGCGTTGATCGATTGTATTGAACGGCATAGGTGATTGTCTGAACTTGCAATCGCTCGATGTGTGTCTTTATGTCAATAAATTACAAGATGGCGTTACGGCAATGAAGCATTTTGGGCAAACTCGCACGGGATGGAAGGTTTAACCGATATGTTTCGGGTTATTTTCATTTCATGAAAGACCTTGCTGGTTAGTTTAACGGTGTAAGTAAGATGAATGCGGAGTTTCGGCAACGATTCATCGAATCACACCAATTGTTACGGACGCCCGTTCGACTCAATCGATTTAAATCGATAGTGTAGAAACGTGCGCAAAATCCTGGTTGTGTTAATCTGCGATCTATTGAGAGGCTTTACGTTATAACCGGAACGGGCGACGACTCGTACACTGCAAACCACAAAGGAAATCATCATGCCGTCTTACAAGGAACTTCTCGCGCAGCGCGAAAATCTCGAACGACAGATTGAAGAAGCGAAGTCGCGGGAATATGCCGAAGTTCTCAATGAAATCAAGCAGAAGATGGCCGACTACGGCATCACGCTTGCTGAATTGGCAGGTGGCCGCGGCGGTAAAAATCTGAAAAATGCCACGCGTCCGCGTGCGGGCGTTGCACCGAAGTATCGTGACCCGGACAGCGGTAGCACGTGGTCGGGCCGCGGCAAGCCGCCGAAATGGATTGCGGGTCAAGAGCGCGACAGCTTCCTGATCCAGAAGTGAGATCGGATTGTTTGAAAAAGCCGCACCATTAAAGGGTGCGGCTTTTTTTGTGTCTCGCGTCTGTGCGCCGATAGCCGGCACGATTGAAACCGGCTTGCCGCACGGCATTGTGATGATATTCAAGACACAACTGAGAACGCGTCGTGTTTAAGTTAAACAGATGATTTTTATAGGATTTTTTAGTTTTTAAGTGAATGCGGTACACGGCGGCTTGGTAAAATTCGTCACACGATGACTTCGAGTGATGACATGTCGCTATCAACAGCGCGCCCCGCAGAAAAGCAGGATGTAGCCCGCAAAACAACTTTCGCGAGTATCGCGGTGAACTCTGTGCTGATGACGGCGCAGATTGTCGTCGGCGTGTTTGCGCATTCCCAGGCCTTGATTGCCGATGGCGTTCATTCACTGTCCGATCTGGTGTCAGACTTCATCGTTCTCCTGGCCAATCGGCATAGTGACGCCGCCCCTGACAGCGATCACAACTACGGCCACAGTCGTTATGAAACGGTCGCTTCATTATTTCTCGGCGCGCTTTTAATAGCTGTCGGCGTGGGGATGTTATGGCGAGCGGGTGAACGTATTACCAATATTCAAGACATCCCGGAGGTTCACGCAAGTGCGCTGATAGTTGCAGTGATCGTTTTGATTTCCAAGGAGTTATTGTTTCGCTATATGCTCCGCGCTGCCGAACGCGTGAGATCGGCACTCCTGATCGCAAATGCGTGGCACGCACGTTCGGACGCGGCGTCGTCGCTGGTCGTCGCTATCGGTATTATTGGGAGTATGGCCGGCTGGCGTTTGCTGGACCCTATCGCGGCCGCCATTGTCGGATTTATGGTGGCACGGATGGGTTGGACTTTCGGATGGGATGCGCTGCAGGATTTGTCTGATCGCGCGCTGGATCTTGCCGAAACGGATAAGTTACGCATGCTGTTGACCAGCACGCCGGGTGTTCGCGACGTGCATGAATTGCGTACCCGGAAAATGGGAGATCTGGCCATTGTCGACGCGCATATTCTCGTCGATCCCCTCATTTCCGTTTCAGAGGGCCATTACATTGCGGAATCGGCGCGAGCGCGCTTGTTGACGAATACCCACGTCGTCGACGCATTGATTCACGTTGATCCGGAAAATGATGAAATCAACCCGCCGCCGGGCAGAATGCCGACGCGCTCGGATGTCAGCGATGCCGTAGGCGCCGTATTCGGAGCTCATGGCCTCACGTACAACGCGCTGAACCTGCATTATCTGAGCAGCGGCTTCGATATCGACGTGACGCTTCCCGCAGACTTAAGCGACGACCAACTGGCCAGTCTGGAACCCGCCGATTTTGACGCGCTCAAGCGAAAACTCGGTGCACGCGAGATTCGGTTTGCACGAACTGTAAGAAATGGGCCGAACATGGTCATTGCTGAATCGACTGCCGTTTCGCGCCCTGATTAAAACGTCAGTATTCATGTATTCGAAAGCTATCTTAAAGCGGCAATTGCGTATCGAATTTGATTTCGCGCAGGACCACGCTGGTCCGGACTTGCGCGACTGCCGGAATCTTGAAGATGCGGTCGTGTAGAAAGGCGTCGTAGGACTTGATATCCGGGGCGACAATTTTCAGGATGTAATCCGCCTCGCCCGTGGTGCTATAGCATTCCGTCACTTCCGGGCACGTGGTGATCTCGCGTTCGAATTGCTCGACACCGCCTTCTGTGTGGCGGGTGAGATGAATATGAGCGAGCGCGCAGACATGCAAACCGAGTTTTTCTCGATCGAGCAACGCGGTGTAGCGCTGGATCACCCCGGATTGCTCCATGTCCTTGATACGCCGCCAGCACGGAGTGCTCGACAGCCCGACCTGGTCGGATATCTCCTGAACCGAACGGCGGGCGTCCAGTTGCAGAAGTCGCAGGATTTTTTGTGAAAACGTGTCGAGAGTCAACTGCGCCTCCTTTCGGTCGCTACCAACTCCAATAGTAGAG
>Ga0073928_10011970_pt1 | contig 10036 bp, 7 predicted proteins | sample PaiPotPPA55metaG_FD_76969 | JGI IMG/M metagenome (GOLD analysis project Ga0073928, IMG submission 76969) | Iron sulfur acid spring bacterial and archeal communities from Banff, Canada, to study Microbial Dark Matter (Phase II) - Paint Pots PPA... ... | reverse complement strand
TGACCTCGAGCAGCGGCTTGGCATTCTCCACGGCTTTCGTGAACAGCTTCAGAGCTTCGTCACCGCCGCCCTTTGCCTGCAGGCGCGTTAAGGCTTCGTAGAAGATGCCTTCGGCTGTGCTCTTCTTGCCTTGCCACATCATCGAGTTGACGAATTTCGTCACCAGGTCCGAACCGTAAACCGGATCGGCTTCCACGGTTCGCTTGGGTGTATGTCCTTTTCTTGGCATTCAGTTCATGCTCCTAAACTCTTTACTGCTTGTCATTGCCAACGACCAACCACGAATGGTCAACGACCTTATCTATGCTTTCGGGCGCTTGGCGCCATACTTCGAACGGCTCTGCTTGCGGCCTGCGACTCCGACCGCGTCAAGCGTTCCACGCACCACGTGATAACGCACGCCTGGCAGATCCTTCACGCGGCCGCCGCGAATCAGCACGATCGAGTGCTCTTGCAGGTTGTGGCCGACGCCAGGAATATAAGTTGTGACCTCGATGCCGTTGGTCAAACGTACACGCGCGACCTTGCGCAGCGCGGAGTTCGGCTTCTTCGGCGTTTGCGTATACACACGCGTGCAGACTCCACGCTTCTGCGGGCATCCTTGCAAAGCCGGGCTCGCCGTCTTATATCGCGGACGCTTGCGGCCATCGCGTACTAATTGATTGAAGGTCGGCACTTTTCCTCCAGCAACGCCCGTGGGTGCGCATGTTTTAAGCGCAGCGACACACAAACGCCGCTATAACTTTCCCTGCATCAGGGGCTGGCTGGCGATCTGCCAACCATACTTCTCACCGCGCATAACGGCAGCGAGAGATTGTAGGTTTTCCCGTTCAGACTGAACAGCGACGACGGTGGCACCAAGCCCGAAACCCGGGAAGTACTCCGTTTCGTCAGCCGTGCCCCGCATAGCCTCCCAACAGGCGAGAGGTGCGCGCAGGGCATTTCAGCGAGGGCGTCTCCAAAATTTCTGAAGACGTATAACTGCGGCTCAGCTACTCGCTTGAAGAAACTTCGCAGACGCAAGACGCGCAGCGAACATATCCGCAGCGTACAGACAAGCCCAAAATGAACTCGCGGAACCTTTTTAATATACCAACAGTGTTCAGAGATCGTCAACTTGTTTGCTGTATTGCATGGGATGAAAGCAAGTGGGCTGACAGTCTCAATGAGTGTAATCGTGATCACGACAGTTATTCGCGAGCCACGGTCCGCGTTATGCAAAAGAAAAGCCGCCCGGACATTGGGCGGCTGCATTCTTCAATTTCGGACAGCTCAAAGTGTCACTTCGTTACCCGGAATACCACGTTGCTCTTGAGCGTGTTCTTGGCAAACTTCACTTCGACCGCGCCGGTGGTCGCCCCTGACGGTACGTCGGTCTCGATTTCCGATTTCGATACAACCTTGAACTTCGCCGCCGTGCCGTTAAAGGTGACGCTGGTCGCGCCAGTCAGATTCGTTCCCAGAATTCTAACTGCCGCTCCCACCTTGCCAGAGTTAGGCAACGTTTTTACGAATGGACCCAAACCTACGGACAGGCTGAAGACCGTGCCACACCCAAACTGGCAGGCACTGCTTGATCCGCCAGCGAAGGTCGCCCCGTAAAATGCCCCGCTCGTAGACTGAACCACACCCCCATAGGGATAGGAACCGTGCTTGCTGTCAAAGTTGTGCAGCGTCGTAAATGTGCCGGTTGAGGTGATTTTGAAGACGGTGCCAAAGTTGGGGTACTTCCCGTCATAGGCCGCGGTGCCGTAGAAATTCCCGTCAGTGGCCTGGACCAGCGTGCATACGGGAGTGTCTCCACCCGTGCCGCCACTGAAAGAGTGCAATGTGGTCAGCTTGCCTTTCGGAGTCATTTTGAAGACCGTGCCATAATTGGAGGTCCCGCCCTCCTCCGTTGCCCCGTAGAAGTTACCATCGGTGCCCTGAACCAGACCGCCTTGGGGATTTGCGCCGTCCGTCGTATCAAAGGAGTGCAACGTGGTCAGCTTGCCGCTTAAGGTAATCTTGAAGACTGTGCCTTCGTTCAGGTTTTGGTATGCGTCCCCCCACGTCGTACCGTAGAGGTTCCCATCCGTAGCCTGGATCAGCCCCGCTACCGGGAGCGCACCATCCGCGCCGCCGCTGAATTCGTGCAATGTAGTCAGCGTGCCGCTTGGGGTTATTTTAAAGACCGTTCCTTCATTCACGTAACCGCCGCTCTCTGTTGTTCCGTAAAAATTGCCATCAGTGGCCTGAATCAGCGTGCCTGTAGGATCGTTACCGTTCGCCCCGTTGAAGTTGAACAGCGTGGTGAATCCGCCTTTTGGGGTGAACTTGAAGACGGTCCCAGAACCGTTAGCCCCGCCGCCGGATACGCCGTAAAAATCCCCGTTGGCGGCTTGGACCAATCCCGCGAGGGGGCCATTGCCGTTTGTCCCGTTGAAGCTGAACGTGGCCAGCTTGCCATTTGGGGTGATTTGGAAGATGGTGCCACAGCCGGAGGAACAGGCAGTGTTTCCGCCATTCTGTGTTGTCCCGTAGAGATTCCCATCGTTGGCCTGGATCAGCATCGCCCAAGGAGCGGCGGCGTTGGTGTTATCAAAACTGTCCAGTGATTTAAAGGTCTGTGCAGGCAGGGTCACCGTTGTTGTTGCCCACAGTACAAAGAGAGCGCATGCTCTCATACAAAAGTTCAATTTGGTCATTATTCTCCTCGCTGTCTCGTTACTTGGAAGCGCAGTTTGAGGTAATCGGCGAAGACTTGTCCGCTGGGGCTTTCGACACCGGTCACGTTACCCAGCCTATGTTTGTTTTCAGGCTGGTCATCCTGCGCAAGTAAGAACGCCTTGCCCGTATTTGTCAACTAAATTGATCTCAATTGATCTAAACCCTCTTAGCAGCATGGAACCAATGATTTAGAGGGAAATGTTTCAGACTATAAGACGGCAGAAACACCTGTTGGATGGAGAGCTATGCAATCTTTGAATTGTGCCTTAGAACAATCCCCCACAAAACTTGATCACTTTTGACCAGTCTTGTGTTTGCGATGTCGCCTATTATTTCTGTCAACTAACCGGCGCTGGCCAACTACTGGGGGAAGTGATGGGAAACTTCGCCGATTCGATGCAAAGGCCTCTCAATATCCAACCTGGCGAAACTAACTTGGGAACGCTGACACAAGAACTGAGGACGCCCAGATGTGAGGCGTATCGGTTCGACTGCTTCGAGGCGTCACTCAGGCTCGGCGCTCTGCTGCAACGAGGAGAACGGGTGAGAGTCCAAGACTTGCCCTTCAAGATGCTCCTTGCCCTCCTCGAGAGACCGGGTGAATTAATCAGTAAAGAGGAGCTCGCCAGTCGACTATGGGGTCAAAACATTTTCACCGAGATAGATCAGAGCCTCTATGTCACGGCAGGAAAGCTGCGCCAGGTGCTCGGTGACGACGCAAGTCAGCCTCGTTTCATTAAGACCGACTCTGGCAAAGGGTACCGGTTCATCGCCCCGGTAACTCCGGTGTTTGCTTGCGTCGCGGAGCAGAACGTTCCGCTATCTTTGTCCGCAAAACAGACCGAGCTGACGGCCAAACGTATCTCAAGGCGCACTGCTTTCCGCTTTTTGGCCGTGGTGATGGTTGCCGCATTGGGCACGGGCTTGACGGCGTATAAGTACGAACTCCGTGCGCTCATGAACAACCATGACAGAGTGGTTGTCGCAGCCTTCACTAACAGTACTGGCAACGCCGATCTGGATGGAACCTTCGCCAGCGCGCTTCAATCGCAGCTGGAGCAGTCTCCCTACATAAATCTTATTCCGGACAACAGATTTCGCGCGCTGGTCAAGAGCCCAGAATCAGCATCTCTTCAGGATGAACTCCGCGCCTGCGTCAAACTTGATGGACAGGTGCTTCTAAAGGGTCGCATCTTGTCTCTGGCGCAGGGTTATCAGGTCACGCTGAGCGCCTGGAGATGCGCCAGCGGGCGATTGCTCAGCACTGAGAAGGCAGCTGCGAGCTCGCAAGCTACCATCCTTTCTGCTCTCGACCTTGTCGGAAAAGGCATGCGCCGGCGGTTGGGTGAACCAGAAGCCTCACTCAGAAGATTCAACGTACCTACGGTGCAGGCCACAACTCCATCGCTCGCAGCGCTCAAAGCTTTTAATTTAGGGGAAGAGAAGCGCTTCACAGGGGACTTGACGATAGCGGTTGCCAGCTACAAACTCGCTGTCGACCTTGATCCGCAATTTGCGATTGCCTACGGTCGACTTGGAATTATGTACTACCACACAGCGCAATTTGCTCTTAGCGCCCAAGCCTTCCAGCGAGCATTTGAACTGCGCGATACGCGAACAAGCGACCGGGAGAGACTCTATATAATCACGCTCTATTACAGATTTGTCACTGGGCAAATAAAGCAGACGATAGAGGACTACGAGCTGTGGCGGACTCTCTACCCTCGCGACGTCGCCCCGATTCACAATCTGGCAGCCCAATACCTATCGATCGGTCAACCGCAACGGGCTTTGGACTTGGCGCGACAAGCCTTTCAGCTCGAACCTACGGATGACAATCATTATGAATTGCTGGCGGAAGCCTATCTCCGGCTGGGGGACTTCGCCAACGTCAAGAAAATGTGCGAAGACCCGGCGCATGGAAACATGACGCTGATGAGGTTCCATCTCGCTTGCTACGAAGCCGGATTCGGGCAAAATGATGAAGTTGCGATGAATCGACAGTTGCAATGGGCTCAGGGAAATCCTCAAGAGAGTGAAGTTCTCGACGATTCCGCATGGGCGGCGATCTATTTCGGCAGAATATCGGATGCCAGAGTTCTCTTCCGCAAGGCGAAAGACTCCGCCGTGCAGAACAAATCTATAGAGCTCGCAGCAGGTATTGAACTCGATCAGGCGCTCCTTGAAGCCGACATAGGATTACTTCCGGCAGCGAGGACAGTTGCGCGAGAGGTCTTGAAACTTCCCTTTGAAGGTGCCTCAGAGCAAGCAAATGTCGCGCGCGTGCTCGCGCGATCCGGTGACACGACGCTCGCCATGAACATTGCCAAGAAGGCAGCCGGCATGGCGCCTCTCAATGACCTCATCAATTCAACGATGCTTGCTATGGTCCGCGCTGCGGTCTACATGCAAAAGGCTGACCCTGCACGTGCTGTGGAGGCTCTGGAAGAATCCCGTGAATTTGAGCTCTGCAGCTGCATGCAACTAGCCCCGGGATACTATCGGGGATTAGCCTATCTGCAGAACAATCAACCCGAGCTGGCCCTTCGCCAGTTTCAGCAGATTATCGACCATAGATTTATGGCGCCACCTTTCTCCGTATATCTGGTTTTGTCGCAACTTGAGCTTGGCCACGCCTACCAACTCCTGGGCGATTCGACAAGCGCCAACTCTGCTTTCGCGAAAGTGGAAATGATCTGGAAAGATGCGGATCGCAACTTTCCGCCCCTCCAGAAACTTCGGCGCTATCGGGAACAGAGCACAATTTCAAGAGAACAGTACATTGCGCGTAGATAGTCACCCATTTGGCTCTTCTTTACAGCAGTTCACTCACGCATAAATTGGCCATCGTGATGGAGGTATCGATAACTGTCGTAATATCGCCATAGCACTCATTGACGGGACGCAAAAATTGGTCAGGGACCCATTTCTTGGTTCAAACTCGGCGCTGCCTGCATAATGTCCCGCTGTTCGCCGACGGGTCTGTGATCCCTCACTTCGTTTGGGATTTCGGCTGCGGCTCGGACGCCCGCAGACCCCTCAACTTGCTGAAAAGGTTCGCAGCCTCTACACTGGAAATCTTCCGGAGCGAATATAGTTTTGAGAAACGTGCTCGCCGCATGGGCGACCATGGCGGCGGGGAGGGTGCATGCGCAGGTCCGGTTTTTGGCAGTTTACGGTTGTTCTTTTCATTACCTTCTTAATTGGCGGCTTCGTCGGATGCAGCAGTAGTAGCGCCGTCCACACCGTAACCTTTCCCGTCCCAGCGACTATTACGATCAGCCCTGCGCCCTTTGCCTCGATGGAAATCGGTACATATCAATCGTTTACTCCAAGCGTTCTGAGTGCGGCCAAGGCGAGCATCACCGAACCCGTAAACTACCAATCCAGCAACACCGCCGTGCTCACTGTAGCTAACAACGGCCTGGCGTGCGCCGGCAGTTGGGATTCACTGACCAGCCCTGCCATATGCACACCCGGATCAGTCGGAGTGGCCCAAGTCACGGCCAACGCGCAAGGCGTGAGCAGTCCTGCGACTACCGTCTACGTGCACCAGCATATCGATAAAGTTGCTGTCAGCTTTCTTCCAACTCCGAATCAGCCGCTGCCCCCAAATCCTTGTTATTCCGTCGGTCAGACAGCCAATTACCAAGCTCAGGCGTTCAGCAATGGCGTTGACATTACTTCTACGGTCGGAGTCTTCGGCTGGCAAGCCAGCGTTACGAATGTTGCGACTGTCAACATCAGCAACCCCGCATTGCTGCCGGGCCAAGTCCAGGTGACCGCGAAGGTTCCTGGCGTTACACCCTTGTTCGCCACGATCGGAAACGTGAACAGCCTTCCGATCAATTTCACTACTTGCCCAGTGCAGGCGATTACCCTCGCTGTAACTGCTGCGACCAGCACTTCGCGAACGATTACGCCCACGGTTTTCGATACCCTGGGCAACCAGATTGCCGGGGTGCCACTGACGTGGAGTTCTTCTAACCCTGGATCGGTTAGCGTGAGTGCGGCCGGCGGCGCGACTGCATCCTCGACTGGCGGTGGCGCAACGATCATCGCTTCGTGCACACCGCCGACGTGCAATAGCGGTATCTTGCCTTCATTGCCCATCTATCCGGAAAATGTTGTCACCCTGTTCGTTCCCACGACGGGGAACACGCAAAGCGCAGCTGCTACCGTTTATGTGAGCAGCGATAGTTGTGGGACGATTGACAACTGCTTCAGTACGGTGGTCCCCATCACTGCCCCAGCAAATACGCTGGGCAACTTCATCAACTTGCCGGCGACGCCGAACTCTATGGTGTTTGATGGCCAGGGAAGCACTGCTCACATTGGAACTGATTCTGGACGATTCGGCACCGTGGGCCTTGCGCTGGTTAATACGTCAAGCAATTCCGTCAGCCAGCTCGTTTCTGTGCCGGGGAAGGTATTGGCTGTTTCTCCGGATGGAAGCAAGGTCATCATTTCTGACACGTCCCTCGAAGATGGGCCGAACCACGTCTTTGTTCTTGATACAGCCACCAACACCAGCCCGACGTTTCAAATCACGGGGGCGACGGCGGCGGCTTTTTCTCCGGACAGCCTCAAGGCGTACATAGTGGCTGGCACTAACCTTTATCTTTACTCGAAGGTTGATGGGCTGCGGACCATTTCTCTTAGCGCTCCCGCTTATGACGTAGCGTTTTTGTCGGAGGGAGCTTTTGCTTATGTGGCTGGGGGTTCGCCCTCGGCAGTGAGCGTGTGGCGAACCTGTGATGGTGGGAACGCCGATACGCTTTCCGTTCCTGTCGTACCCACCTTTATTCAAACTTTGCCGGGCGCGGCTAAGCTGCTGCCTCAAGCCTCCGACACGGCGAATACTTTTCATTTGCTGGCAGTTGCCCCTCCTGATATCGATATTATTGGCGTGAATACAACGTCCTCGGGTTGCACGCCGCCGTTGAGCGATGAACCGGTATCGTCGTTCAACCTGGGGCAAGGGAATTTTGTGGCTACGCAATTAATCATTTCGCAAAACGGCTCGACTGCTTACGTCATCGCTTCGAATGTGAGCAGCGTGCTGGTATTCAATATCGCAGGTCAAACTTCATCGACGATTCCGTTAAGCGGCAATGCGATGCCACTAAACGCGGCGCTCACCCCGGACGGCACTCTGCTTTACGTTGGCGCCAACGATGGGACAGTGCACGCGGTGAATACGCAAGCTGGTGGCGATGTTCAGCAAATCAGCTTTCCCGAGGGATTGTGCAAGAATTCGGCTGGCCTGCCGTTCGGTAACACCTGCAATCCGGATTTGATTGCGGTGAAGCCGTAGGAAGAGTCATTGGTCGTCCGTCGTTGGTCATTGGTCAAAACAAAAAAATCACGACTTCTTAGGCCAACGACCTACGACGGACGACCAACGACGTAATCACGCTTTCGGCTTTTCCAGCTCCCGGCCAACACTGTCCAATACTCCATTGATGAATTGAACGGACTCGGGACTGGAAAATTTGCGGGCAATCTCCAGCGCTTCGTTGATCACTACGGCGCGCGGAGTTGCGGGAAAGCCCATCAGTTCGGCTACTGCGGAGCGCAGGACGTTGCGATCGACTGTGGCCATCCGCTCCATGCGCCAATGCTCGGCGTGCCGCTCGATCAGGCTATCAATCTCGGCTGTGCGATCGGTGGCGGTTCGGAAAAGATCTTCAGCGAAACCACGAACGTCTTCTTGCGTCGAACCGTGCTCTCGCCAAAAAGTCCGCCGGACCTCGTCGGGAGTTTGCCGGCCCATGTCTGCCTGAAACAGCATTTGCAGAACCATCTCGCGAGATTTTCGACGGGTGCCCATGAGAGCTGTCAGCTTTCAGTTTACAATCTTTACCACAGAGACACAGAGTCACAGAGAGATCTTGCGAAAAAAAACTCTGTGACTCTGCGGCAGACAGAAGTGCTGGATTAACGACCACTTTTTTTCGGACGATCAGGCTGCTTGCGTTTCTGGCTTTTGCTGACAGCTGACAGCTGAGAGCTGACAGCTTTCGTTTCCGCGGCTTTCCTAACGACTGACGACGAACGACCAACGACCTCGTCTGTAAGATTCGCCATCTCTACCGCAGCCAGCGCGGCTTCGAAGCCTTTGTTTCCCATTTTCAAGCCGGCACGATCGATCGCCTGCTCCAGCGTCTCGCAAGTAAGAACGCCGAAAGCGTGGGGCACGCCGGTCTCCTGTGCGGATTGACCAATGCCGCGCGCGACTTCGTTGACAATGACGTCGTAGTGGGGGGTATCGCCGCGCAGCAGACAACCGAGGCAAATGATTGCGTCGTATTTCTTGGTTTGCGACAGCGTTCGCGCAGCCGATGGAATTTCAAAAGAGCCCGGCACACGGATGATCTGGATATCTCCTTCATTCGCCCCCGAGCGCACAAGCGCGTCATAGGCGCTGCGTAAAAGCCGCTCGGTTATGAACTCGTTGAAGCGCGAGACCACAATGCCGAATTTCTTTCCCGTAGCGCTGAGATGGCCTTCAATCGCCTTGATCTGGAGCGGGCGCGAAGCTTTTTGGTTTTGTTTTGCCGTGACTGATCGCCTTCTATGTTTAGAATTATTTTGATCTGTGCGAGTCCGTGGCCGCTGTTATTTCCCTTTGAACTGCGCCACACGTTTCTCCAGAAACGCAGTCGTCCCTTCTTTTTTATCCTCTGAGGCGCAAGCTACTCCGAACAACACGGCTTCCAGATACAAGCCTTCAGCGAGGGGCATTTCCATGCCCTTGTTCACTGCCTCCATGGCATATTGAACTGCAAGCGGAGCGTTGGCGATGATCTTCTGCGCAAGCGCTTCAGCCCGAGGAATGAGTTCTGCGGGAGTGGTGACTTCATTCACCAATCCGATGCGATGCGCCTCTTGCGCGCTGATCATTTCACCGGCTAGCACCAACTGCATGGCGATGCCTTTACCGACCAGCCTCGGCAGACGCTGCGTGCCGCCGTAGCCGGGAATAATTCCCAGCTTTACCTCAGGCTGACCCAGCTTGGCATTTTCACTGGCCAGACGCATAGTGCAAGCCATCGCGATTTCGCATCCGCCGCCGAGCGCGAACCCGTTGATGCAAGCGATCACCGGCTTGCCCAGGTTCTCGATCAGGTTCAGCACATTCTGGCCGCGGTGCGTGTACTCTTTGGCGGAAATCGCGTCGTGCTTAGCCAGTTCGGCGATATCAGCGCCCGCGATAAAAGCCTTGTCGCCGGCGCCGGTCATGATCACCACGCGGACGCCGGTATCTTTCTTGATGTCATGAAAAGCCGCGCGCAGATCTTCCATGGTGGCCATGTTGAGCGCG
>Ga0073928_10011968_pt1 | contig 10037 bp, 9 predicted proteins | sample PaiPotPPA55metaG_FD_76969 | JGI IMG/M metagenome (GOLD analysis project Ga0073928, IMG submission 76969) | Iron sulfur acid spring bacterial and archeal communities from Banff, Canada, to study Microbial Dark Matter (Phase II) - Paint Pots PPA... ... | reverse complement strand
TGGAATGGGTGGCCCGCCGGCGCGGCACCGACCACAAGCAGATCGGCGTGGAGAACACCGTCTGCCGCACGAAGGGCGTAGCCATCCATTGCGGAGACGTCAGCGGGAGGTTGGTTCAAGCGCGCCGTCACAGGCTCGGCGGTGACTCGGTTCCAGGCGTCGGCGAGGGCGACAATCTCGGCGGGGGTTGGGCGTAATGCGTCCAGTATTCGGTCGCGGGCTTCCTCAACGCTGATCATCCTGCGCTCCTCGATGGTCAGATCAATGTGGGCGAAACGGGTATGCGTCTCAAGTCGGGCATGAAACGCTGTCCAGGCGCCCTGTCTGCCCAGTCGAAGCTGCTCGCGCCTGGTCGGCCCGGCGGTGGCGCTTGCTCGGCCAGTCGCGGGTAGCTGATCGACGAGGCGCCGCGTTCGGCGGAGCCAGGGTTCTTGAACATGTCTTGCTGCACCGCGGCGTCTGGCCGGGCGGAGAGAGCTGTTGATCGTACCGAGCCTGTGCACCGCCGTGCTTCGAGGAACTGGCGCCGTTTCATGCACATGCCTCCGCAAGATCAATCCGGCTGATCGAACCGAGGGGCCAGGCCGTAAAAAAGCGCGCCACGAGGCGGCGTCGACCGGCGATTCTACGTTCGGGAAGCTGGTATGCGGTCAGGCGGTCGCGCGATCCACGACACGGAAGGCCACCTGCACTCGGTCGCCGTCGCGGGGTCCGTCGCCGGCCAGGCGCCGCAGCAGGAACGCGGCGGCGGTCCGGCCTGTCCCTGCACCTTCGAGGCTGACAGTCGTGATCGGCGGCTCGCTCATTGCGCTAAGCTCGAAATTGCCGAAACCGCACACCGCAAGGCGTTGCGGAACTGGAACGCCCTGCACGCGGGCCTCGGTGACAACACCGAACGCCAACAAGTCGGAACTGCAGAACACCGCGCAGCGCTGGTCGAGAAACGGCAGCAGCGCCCGCAAGCCGGCACGTCCGGCGCCGATGGTGCTAGGCGGCGGCATGTCCTGGCTGAGCACCAGGGATCCGCCGGCGCTGTTCACTGTCTCGGTAAACCCACGAGCGCGCGTGAGGGCTCGGGAGTCCCGTGCCGTCAGCACCGCGAAACGATCGTGGCCTTTGCCTAGGAGGAACCGCGCGACCTCGGCGCCGACTTGGGCGTGGTCGAAACCGATTAGCATGTCGATCGGACGATTGGAGACGTCCCAGATCTCGACCACCGGGATGCGCGCTTCGATCAACATCTGCCAGGCGGCGGGGCTGTAGCCCGAGCCGGTGATCAGCAACGCGTCGGGGCGGCGCCCCAGCACGGCGCGGAACAAGGCTTCGTCGTCGGTGTCCTCGTAGCCGCAGATCGACAGCATGACCTGGTAGCCGGCGTGGCGCATGGCATCGGAGAACGACTGCACCAAGCTGGCGAACATCGGATGCGCGATGGTGGGGACGATGGCGGCGACCATGCGGGATTTGCGCGACGACAATCCGCCGGCGATAAGATTTGGGACATAGCCCAGGCGATCGATCGCCTCACGCACGCGGGCGGTAGTTTCCGGCGAGACACGGTCGGGCGTGTTGATTACGCGGGAGACGGTCATTGGCGCGACCCCAGCCGCCGCGGCCACGTCGGTGATTTTCACAGGAGTGTTTGTCGTAGGCGTATGACGGTTGACAGGGGCTCGCACCGGTTCGAACACGGTTTTTTCCTCGATTGCCGCTGGTCTGGTGACAAGCTAGCCTGCCGGCGGGTGGCCGACCTGGGTAGATGACAAGGCGTTCATCACAGGAGCCGATCAAGCGGAGAGCAGAGGCCCTTGGCAGGGCCTACAAATTGGGCAAGCCTCAAACAGTGCGTGTCGAAATGGCCAGCAAGGAGGAGGAGAAGATGCTGAAATCCGGCGTATCGATGTTCTTCACCGACTATTCCATGGCGCCCGGGGCACTCGGTCAAGCGTTGGAGCAGCGGGACTTTGAATCACTTTGGGCGCCTGAACATTCCCACATACCACTCAGCCGCAAGTCGCCGTTTCCCAGCGGTGGCGACCTGCCGAAGCGCTATTATGACGCGATGGATCCGTTCGTGACGCTGACGGCGGCGGCTGCGGCGACCAGGACGCTGATGGTCGGCACCGGCGTCTGCCTCGTTGCGCAGCGGGATCCAATCCAAACGGCGAAACTGGTGGCCTCGATCGACCAGGTGTCTGGCGGCAGGTTTCTGTTTGGTATAGGCAATGGTTGGAACCAGGATGAGTTGGAAGACCACGGCGTGAAGTTCGCCGACCGGCACAAGGTGGCCAGGGAACGGGTGGAGGCAATGAAGCAGATCTGGACCCAGTCGAAGCCGGAATATCATGGCGAATTCGTCAACTTCGATCCGATGATGACGTGGCCGAAGCCGGTGCAGAAGCCGCATCCTCCGGTAATCGTCGGCGGTGCGTTCCCTTACTCCGCGCGCCGAGCCATCCGCTATGGAAACGGCTGGATTCCGCAAGCCGCACGCAGCGGGTATCAGGAAATCGGCGATTTGATCCCGGAATTTCGCAAAATGGCGACCGAGGCGGGACGCAACCCGGACGAGATCGCAATCACTGTGTGGTTCCCGAGACGGGAGCTGGATTTGATGAAGCGCTACGCCGATCTGGGGGTGGAACGGGTGGTGTTCAATCTGGAGTCGGAAGCTGCCGAAAAGGTTGTACCAGTGATCGATGAAATCGCCGAGTTCATGCGCAAGGCAAACGCGTAGGCATCTCGACGATCAAACCGACGGCGGCGCCTTCGATCGTCAGCGCGCCAGTTCTTCCGCCGCGACCGGCTGCTTGAGCACAGCATCGTCGGACAGCATCAAGGTGTAGACCGCGGCGCCTGCCAGGGCGATCACCGCGGCCGCCATCATCGGCGCCATCCATGACCCGGTGAGTTGCAACAACACGCCGACCATGATTGGTGCGACAAGGCCGGCCGCGTTGCCAACACAGTTCTGGATGGCGCTGACCTGAGCGCCCTGCTGCGTCGGTGCGATCTCGGCATTGGCTGCCCAGACCACGCTGTTGGTGATCAGGATGCCAAACACAGCAACGGACAGGCACCCCACCGTCGTGGTTACCGTCACGGTGAACAGCGACAGCAGCGAGGCCATGCTGAGTATCATTCCCAGCCCCAGAAACGCTTTTCTCGCCTGCATGATGGGCCAGCCGCGGCGCACCAGAAGGTCCGACATCCGGCCGCCCAGCAGGGCACCGACGAGGCCGAAGAACCAGGGGATCGAGCCGAACAGCCCGGTGCGCAGCGTCGTCAGGTGATGCTGCTCGATCAGGTAGGTCGGCAGCCAGGTGAGCAGGAAGTACAGGTTGAACAGCAGCGCCGCGTGGCCAAGCGAAAGGCCGAGGATGTTGCGGTTAGTCAGCAACTCGCGCCAGCTCGCATGCGTCGGCATCGCCCTGCGTTTGCTATTTTGGCGGAGATAGGTGCGTTCCGCATCGTTGGCGCCTTTGTGCTGCTCCGGCTGACGGTAGTAGGCGATCCAGCCAAGCGCCCACAGCACCGCGATCAGGCCAGTGCCGATAAAGACAGTCTGCCAGCCGAAATCTGCCAGCAGCCAGCCGATGAACGGGGAACCGATGAACACCCCAAGCGGCACGCCGGCTACAGTCATTGCGGAAGCAAAGCCGCGCTCATGGTCGGCTGCCCAGAAGCCGATGACCTTGGTGCCGGCCGGAGCCAGTGGTGCCTCGCCCACGCCCAGCAGCGTGCGCCACGCCGTAAGCGATACGACCCCAGTGGCGGTGGCCGTGAGTATCGTCGCCGCGCCCCATAACAAGGCGGCGCCGCCGTAGACAAAGCGCACGCCGAACTTGTCGAGCGCCAGGCCCATCGGCACCTGCAGCAGGAAGTAGGTCCACAGGAACGCCGACAAAACGATTCCCATGGCCGCCGGGCCGATGCCGAACTCCTTCATCAGGGTCGGCGCGGCGTACGAAAGATTGACGCGGTCGATGTAGTTGATTGTCGCCGCGAGCAGCAGCAAGGTGATGATTCGCCATCTGACATTTGTCATAACCCGGTCGCCTTTTTTCTTGTCTCGGACGTTATTCGACCCAGGCTACTGCTCGGATCGGGCTACCTGTTCCACCCTTGATCTTAAGCGGGAAACCAATGAACCGGAACCTCCCCTTGCCGATAAGTCTATCGAGATTCACCAAACCTTCCATATGCGTGAAGCCCATGTCGCGACACACGTGATGCACCTCAAAATTGTTGCGGCCGGGACGGCCAGGACTGACAGCTTCGACACCGAACATCGTGATGCCTTTCTCGCCAAGCCATGTGGCCGACTTTTTGGTCAGCCCGGGAAAGTCGGTGATGTAGGCATCGGTGCCGTGGGTGCGGCGATAGAAATCCATGTGCAACAGCACGGTGTCTTTCGGCCTGATCTCGATCCCGGCGGCGCTTTCGGCAGCCTCGAGATCGGCGATGCTGATGTCGGTTTTCAGCTCCTTGTGCGACAGGTCGAGGCAGACCGCTTCGGTGAAGAAGTTCTCTAGCGGCATTTCGTCGATGCCCCTGGCGCCGGGCCGGTCGTCGAAATGCACTGGGGCGTCGACATGTGTGCCGGAATGGTCGCCCATGTTCAGCGAGGTCACCGCAGAGGAAAAACTGTAGCCGTCGGCGACCCGCTTTTCCTCGTGCGTCGAGAAGGGTGCGATGATCACCATAGGGTGGTTCGGCAGCCGCGCCATCTTGTGGTGGATCTCGCGGCTCAGGTCGATCAGGTGCATCGGTGGCGCTCTTTCGCAGTTGCGCCGGCATTAAAGCGCGCGCCGATAGCGAATGCCAGTTGAGCATAGGAATAGCCCGGCGCCAGCGGCGGCAAACAACATCAAGGCCAGGTAGTAGCCGCCGGTGGCGCTGACGATCAGGCCGACAATCACCGGCACGACGATGCCGGAGACGTTGCCGGCGAACTTCACCGCGCCGGCCAGAAACCCGGCGTTTTTCCGCCAATGAACGAGCCCCGCAGGGTCCAGTACATGCCGCACCAGCGCAGGAGGAATAGCGTTTTCGCCAACAGGGTGATCACGGTGGCTTGCTGACGCACATGGAAGCGCGGCCGATGTAGTTGATCGCTACGGTGTTCAGGATTAGGAAAAAGCTACGCCATCTGACATTCGTCATCCGGAAACAGCCGTAGCGCGTACGGACTTGTCCATGTCCCCCGCCCTCTCCCGCAACCGGCGGATATCGCCGATGGGCGAATGATGTACCGATATCGCCCTGCCGGGAGGTGCTCGCCTCAAGGTCGTATCACCGCGCAACCCCGGAGGTTACGCGCCGGCCAGTGTCTCTGAAGGTACGAAATCCCGCCACCTGCCCGGGTTCTCGGGCTGTTCACCGTATGTGGTCAGCGCATCGGCCGAACCGCCGACGAGATCTCGAAACGCCAGGTTGCGCTTCGAAAGAAACGATTCCAGCTCGTCGATCACCTTAGTCAACCCGCCGAACCCTTCATGCATCACGATCGACAACACTTCAGTGGCAACTGCGCCGCACAACGCCATGCGCACCACGTCGCGACCGGACCGCACGCCGTTGGTTCCCATCAGAGGTAGCGCTCCCTTGGTCGCGCGGCGGGTCAGCGCCAGGAACCGGCAGACGATCGGCAACGCCCACCCGCCACCGTATGCCGCGGAGGTTCCAAGCACCGGCTTGAAAGTCTCCAGATCGGGCACCACGCCCATGAAGCGGCCCATCATGCAGACCGCGTCCGCCCCACCGCTTTGCGCCGCCATCGCCAGGGCCGGCAGGTTGGAGGACAACCCGGTAAGCTTGACCCAAAGCTGCATCCCCTCGGTTACCGCCCGAACCTGACGCACAAGGTCCGCAAGCCGGTCGGGATCGGTCTCCTGGGCGATGGCACCGGGTGCGGCTTCTGACGCGTGTGGCGCGCCGACGTTCAGCTCGAACACACGCAGCCCCGCCTGACGGGCCATGGCGGCGATCGAAACGGCACCCTGAGACCCGGCATAGACGATGCTGGCAGCGACGAACCTGCCCTCGGCGCGCGCTTCGCGATCGAGCGCCGCTATCGCGTCAAACCACTCAGCTGTGCCCCGCTGGGTGAGGCCCGAACGGTTGAACAGCGAGATCCCCGGTCCCGACGTCGGAGCGCCATCGGTATCGAGGCGGACATAGTCGGCTCGGTCCAACTGACGCCCCGCGGCCGGTTGTTCGTTCACCGATTTGGCGATCACGCCGGCCGCACCAGCGCGCAGCGCGGCGCGGATGCCCGCCTCCGTCATCACCGGCTCTCCGGATCCGCAAATGACAGGGTTCAACAGAGCGAAGCGACCGATGTCCGTCGTGAGGCGGCTCACCGCTTGCCCGTCGGCACCTGATTGAACGGCTTGCCCTTGTCTACACGGATGTCGGACGGCAGACCAAGCACCCGTTCGGCGATGATGTTGCGCAAGATCTCATCCGACCCGCCGGCGATGCGCGAGCTTGGCGAAGATAGCAGCGCCGACTGGAACATTGCGTAGGCCTCAGTCAGATCGTCATCGATCACCAGGCCGCCTGCACCCATCAGATCCAGGCCATAACTCGCGATGTCCTGAAGCTTCGAGGCGTTTACCAGCTTATGGATCGAGTTTTCCGGTCCCGGCGTCTCACCCTTCGACAGCGCGGTCATGGTGCGGAACCGGGTGAACTTCAGGCCCTGCGAGCGGGCATGCCACTCGGCGATCTTCTCGCGCACCGCGCCATTGCGGATCGCCGGCTTGCCGTCGATCCGGGCCCTGCGGCTGAGTTCCAGCAGGTCATCGACCTCGGGCCGCTGCACGTCACCGACGGCGAGGCGTTCGTTCATCAGCGTCGTCAGCGAGACCTTCCACCCTTGCCCCACCGCGCCGAGTCGCTGGGTGTCCGGGACGCGGACATCGGTGAAGAACACCTCGTTGAAGTGGCGGGCACCGGACATCTGGTGGATCGGCCTGATCTCGATTCCCGGCGATTTCATATCGAGAAAGAAGAAGGTCAGGCCTTCATGTTTCGGCAGATTCGGATCCGTCCTCACGACGATGATGCCGAAATCCGAAAGATGCGCGCCCGAGGTCCATATCTTCTGCCCGTTGATCACCCAGTCGTCGCCATCGCGGTCCGCCCGAGTGCGAAGTGCGGCCAGGTCGGATCCGCCGGCCGGTTCGCTGAACAACTGGCACCAGACTTCCTCGCCGCGCAGGGCTGGTCTCACATAGCGGTCAAGCTGGTCCGGCCGCGCATAGCTCATCATGGTCGGGATGCACATGCCCAGCCCGATTTCGAACAGGCCGCGCGGTATGGCGAAATCGTCTTCTTCCTGGTTGTAGATCACTTGCAGGATGGGCGAAGCCTCCCGTCCGCCAAACTGCTTCGGCCAGGTCAGGCCGGCATAGCCGGCGTCGGCCTTTTTAGCCTGCCATGCCTTGCAACGTTTCACTGCATCCGCATCGACCCCGGATTGGCGCAACACCGGACGGCTGCCGGTTTTCGGTTCGGCATTGGCGGTCAGGAAGGCGCGTGCCTCGGCGCGGAAGGCGGCTTCTTCGGGTGTATCGTTGAAGTCCATGACGTGTCTCCCTTTAGGCCGCGTTGCGGGTCTCAAGCAGATCGACGAGCCGATCCTTCCAGAACGGTGCCGATCCGATTCCCAGCGCAAGCTGCTTGGATCGCCGGTAGAACAAATGGCAGTCCACCGCCCAGGTAAAGCCGATCCCGCCGTGGGTCTGGATGTTTTCCTTTGATGCCAGATGGAACGCCTCGGTGGCGGAAACCCGGGCGGTTGCCGCGGCCAATGGCAGGTCGGTCGCGTCCGCCCCTAGCGCCCAGGCGCCGTAATAGGCATTCGAGCGCGCCAGTTCGAGCGCCACGTACATGTCCGCCAGCTTGTGCTTTATCGCCTGAAACGATCCGATCGGCCGGCCGAAAGCGAACCGTTCCTGGGCGTATTCGCGCGCCATCTGCAGGCAGGCATCTGCCCCCCCAACCTGCTCGAACGCGAACAGGATTGCCGCGCGGTCCAGGACCCGCTGAACCGCACCCCAACCGCCGGACCCCAGGGCCTGAACCGGCGCGCCTTCGAAGTCCAGCCGCGCGTGGTTGCGGGTCGGGTCCAGCGTGCGAAGGTCACGCCGGCGCACACCGGTGAGATCGGCCACGAACAGGCCGGGCTGCCGGTGCTCGTCACACGCCACCACCACGGCGATGTCGGCGATGCCGCCATCCGCCACTGGCCATTTCGCGCCCGTCAGCCGGCCCCCGACGACACGAGCGTGGATGGCGGCGGGTTCAGGGTTGCCGTTGCCATCGGACAGCGCCAGGCAGCCGATCAGCGACCCGTCGGCCAACTTTGACAGATATTCCTGGCGTTGCGCGTCGGATCCAGCAGTCAGGATCGCCTCCGCCGCCAGATACGCGGTCGATCCAAACGGCACCGGCGCGACCACCCGGCCCATCTCCTCAGCCAGCACACACAGACCTTCGTAGCCTAAACCCGCGCCGCCGAATTCTTCCGGGATCGCGGCGCCGATCCAGCCCATCTCGGCGATTTCTCGCCACAGGCCGGCGGCGTAGGTTTCCTGTCCGTCCAGCGACCGCCGCACTACTGCCGGGGTGCAGCGCTCGCTTAGAAACCGCCGGGATTGGTCACGAAGCTGCTTCAGGTCGTCGGAGAAGTCGAAGTTCATGATGTTTCCCCCCTTGCAGCCACGTTGCCAGCCCACCGGCTCGGTGTGAAGCGTCAACCTTCGTTGTTGCCTGGCGATCGATGGTCGCCTCCGCCGCCTTTCATCGGCCGAAGTGGACCACCGTGCCGCCCGGGGTGTACCGCAAGCCGCTGCAATGGGCGATCCTAGGGTTACATCCGATCAGTGATGCAGCCTTACATCGTCAAAAAGGGTCGGCGGCCAATTCAGCATGGGGAGGGGCTGTGGCAGGTTCGGAGCCGATGAGCGTGACTGTGCCGACGTCTGGTCGCGGAACCACGCAGCCGGCCGGGCAAGAATCTGCTCGTCCGAAACTTGAAGCCAAGAGTCATTCGCTGCTGTCAAGATTTCCATGTCCATCGCAGGTCTCCCTTCGAACAGGACTGCTAGCGGACGAACCGTTAACAAAATGTGATCCCGGTCATACTGGGCGGCTTTTTTTAAACCGGGATCAGGCGGCGGTGCGGGGCCGGCGGCATGAGGACCTGGATCGGGTCATTCGGCCGGACCTCCCCGCTGACCAGAACCACCGCCATGATGCCGGCTTTGCGTATCAGGTTGCCGGCCTCGTCCCGGTCCAAGGTGGCTGCCTTCAGCCCAGGCTTGAACCGGTCCAACTGGAGGCAGGGATTGCGCAGGCCGGTCACGCAAAGTTCGGCTGCCGCACCAATCCGCAAGATCGTGTCGGTCGGCATACCAAGAAGATCGAGACCGTAGGTAAGAATGTTTTCGCCGATGTCGCCGGGCCCGATCACAAAGCCTCTTGTCTCAAGTTCGTCCAGCAATTCCTGGTGCAACAGATGCACCTGACGCAGATTGGGTTGTGTGGGATCGCGGGCGACGCGAGACCTATGCTGCACGCTGGCGCCGAGATGGGCGTCGCCTTCCACGCCCAAGCCGGCGAGCAACCGTATCCACATTCTGGGCTGCTTGCTGAAGCTATGCGTGCCGCGGTGGCTGACCGCTTCGACTAAACCCGTCATTAACTACCCCTTTCGGCGAACCGGGCGAGGCGGCTTACCGCTCTGATAATGCGCGAAGCTTATAAGACGCATCCTCCAACGCACCAGTCTGCGGATCTGGGTTTATCTCGCAACCAAATTTATATGACAGATCGAAAGCAATACTTCATGAACGACGATGGCAGTCTTCCGGAGGCGCTGCTGCCGGCGGCATTGGCTGGATGGGTGTATGCCGCCGGGGTGGCCAGTTCTAGCGGGGTGTTCCTGTCGTTCATGAGCGGCAATACCACCGACCTCGCCGCATCGCTGGTTCACGGCGAATGGTGGAAGGCAGCGACCATCGCGG
>Ga0073928_10011965_pt1 | contig 10039 bp, 12 predicted proteins | sample PaiPotPPA55metaG_FD_76969 | JGI IMG/M metagenome (GOLD analysis project Ga0073928, IMG submission 76969) | Iron sulfur acid spring bacterial and archeal communities from Banff, Canada, to study Microbial Dark Matter (Phase II) - Paint Pots PPA... ... | reverse complement strand
TGAGGGTTCGCTTCAGGACTTTCATCGCAGAAGCCAAACATAGTGCAAGAAAGTAGAAAACGATAAATAGTTTGTCCCTCTTTTTTATTCTTTGACCCAAAGAGGCGGCAGATAGATTTTCTCGGGTGCTCAAGAAAACGTGGAAGGCCCCAGATCAGCCAACCGGAATGCAATCTGCAATCCAAAACAAAACGTCCCAGACTCATACAAGTCGTAGGACGTTAGGTCGAACAGCCCTCCCCCGAAGCCTGCTCAACTCACAATCTACAGTAAGGTCTCCGGATACGGAAGGTCACGTTAGGAACAACTTGGTGGTTACGTCTGGCGCTTGCCTCCTTCAGGGTGTCGGTCGGGTACGCCGCCTTCCTCTGCTGCTCCGCCCTCACCTTCGCCCATCTCGCACGCCGGGAGCGGATTTACCAAAATTCGTTCTTCTCTATCCTCAAATCCGATATGAGGGACGCCAGCCCCTTTGGATTTGCCCTGACCAAGAAATTGTTATTGAGCCGGCCAGTCAGCCCGGACAACTTTACAAAGATTTGCTTAACGTTACATCATGCTTCGGTACTCTGTGGAAACCTTGGGCTGCGCACGAGCATCTCTGGTAGAAAGGGCATTCAGTTTCTGAACTGACTGTCCTCATAATCCGAAGAAGGTTGAACCTCCTTCTTCGACTTCTTCATAAGGAGACTTGCGAAATGAAGTATCTGAAGTACCTTACGTTTTTGTCGATTCTCGCCGTGCTGTCGCCGCTTGGCGTGTTCGCACGGGATAATAATCAGCATTCGGTAGATATTCCTGCCGCAATCCAAGTCGGAGGCGTGCAACTGCAACCCGGCACCTACAAGGTGAAATGGCAAGGAGCCGGACCCGACATCCAGGTTACCTTCCTGCGCGATGGGAAGCCGGTGGCGACCGTCCCAGCGACATTGAAGACGAATGCCGTCCAAGTGACTCAGGACGATATCGTGACTGACTCGGCGACTAAAACGCTCACCGAGATCGACTTCCATCGTGACAAAGAAGCCTTGGTATTTCAGCAGAGCGGTATGTAATCCCGTTTTCAAAGCGGAGGACAGCCCACTTTTAGAGTACTTTCTTAAGAAGTGACGATCCATCGTTGGGGGATGAGTCACCAGATATGAGTACCGGGCTACACTCGGCACTCTTGACGCCTTACCGGTTCACTGATGAGCGCGAATGCGAGCGGGTGGGATTTGAAGGTATCGTCGGATCGAGCTCGGCACTGATGGAAGTGCTGGATCTAGTTCGCACGGTTGCGCCTACGGATTCCACGGTCCTGATCGAAGGCGAGACGGGGACCGGCAAAGAACTCATTGCGGGAGCCATCCACGCTCACAGCAAACGCCGGGATCGCCCTTTTGTAAGGCTGAACTGTGCTGCAATTCCTTTGGGACTGCTAGAGAGCGAACTGTTCGGCCACGAGAGGGGAGCCTTTACAGGTGCAGTGGCGCGCAAGATTGGCCGCTTCGAGGCGGCGGATCAGGGTACGCTGTTTCTGGACGAGATCGGCGATATTCCGCTGGAATTGCAGGCGAAACTGCTACGCGTATTGCAGGAAGGAGAATTCGAGAGACTCGGCAGCAACCAGACCCAGCGGGTGAACGTGCGCGTGGTGGCGGCAACCCATGGTGACCTATTGAAGCTGGTGTCCGAGAAACGGTTTCGCAGCGATCTTTACTACCGACTGAATGTGTTTCCGATACCCGTGCCGGCGCTGCGCAATCGCGCGGAGGACATCCCACTGCTGGTAAGGCATTTTGTTAACAAATACGCGGGAAGGATGCAAAAGCGTATCGATGAGATACCGGCGGAAGCCATGGATGTACTGACAGGTCATTACTGGCCGGGGAATATTCGTGAGCTGCAGAACTTCATCGAGCGCAGCGTCATCTTGACCACCGGGAACCTACTACGTCCTCGTCTCGAAGGATTGAGGCCCGCTGATGAACAGGGCTCTCCGGAAGCCATCACGCTGGAAGAGGTTCAGCGGAATCATATCCGCAAGACGTTGAAACAGACGAACGGAGTTGTCGCTGGTCCGCGTGGCGCTGCCGCTCGCTTGGGGATGAAACGCTCCACTTTATACTTTCACATGCAGAAACTGGGAATCTCGCGCTCCAGACAGAATTCCTTGTCTATATGAGACAACGTACAAACCGAGAACTTTAGCCTTGCCCCAGACCTTCCGTGTGTCAAAGGACAGCGTGAACGATGCAGTCGCGTTTTTTTTTTGCGAGACTCATCTCCATTTAGCTTCGGCTTGAATTTTCTTCACGTCCTTGGTATCGCGAATAACAATTTCCACCGTAACGGCAACACCTCGGCAGACAACCGCAACCAGCCCCTTTAGAGATTTCAGGCTGGCAGCTTTGCCACTGCGACAAGGATTTTCAGCCTCCTAGCAACAAATCGCCCTGACATCCAGATATTCCGCTTCGATTCGCGTGCGACCATCGCTTGCAGTATTGTGTTCAGTCCACAACGACTCCAACCGGGTAGCCAACTGCGACTGACCCTGTTTGTCTAGCTTTGAGAACGCTGCCTGCGTCGGGCCGAAGTATTGCCGGAAGAATTCTACGACTTCCTTTGGACTGAAAGGATAATCGAACACAGCTTTCTGTCGAGTCAGAGTCAGCTTGGAAATTGCGGTAGAAAATCGCTGGCGAACCGCCTGCTCGTTCCCCCAGAGTACTGGGGCAGGAAGCCCTGCGGGAGGCGGCACCATTTCCGCACTCAACTGAAAGGATTTTCCTACAAATCCTTCAGGAGTCCAATTCGCCATAGCGATCAGCCCTCCCGGCTTGCACACCCGGATCAATTCTGCAGCCACCAGCTCCGGACGGGGCGCGAACATAGCGCCGAACATTGTCTGCACGACATCGAATTCATGGTCACCGACCGGAAGCTCCTCCGCATCCCCTTCCTGAAAACGTATCGCCAAATGTTCTTTTGCCGCACGTTTTCTGGCCTGCTCAAGCAGATTGGGTGCGATGTCTATGCCTGTGACCAAACCGCCCGCCCGTGCAGCCGGAATGGCAGTGTTTCCCGTGCCGCAAGCAACATCGAGAATGCGGGTACCGGGTGAGATTGGGGTCCGACCGACAAAATCCTCGGCTGCCTTGACGGTAAAGTTCGCGATCTGGCCGAAATCCCCGGCCAACCAGCTTGCCTGCATATTGGACTTGAGAATAGCGAAATCGGGTGACTCTGATGGCATGAAAGAAAACTCCTCGATGCAGATAGTCAGATTATCCCATGCTCGGCATGGAGGCGAGGAATGGGTGGCGATGCGGATTCAGTGGCTCGCAAATTGGCAGCACTGGCCGCTATTCGTCTAAAGTATCCGTGCATGAAATACTCCATATTTTTGCTTTTCACGATTGCTGGAATGGGCGTGGCGCAGAGTACTGCCACTCCTGCCACGTTCGACACCAACGCTGCTGAGCGATTTGCCAATCTTGCGCTTGCATGCGTCCACAAGGAATATCCGAACCACATTAGTCACACCTTGAACAGTGATGCGGACGTTGCACCACCGCGAAAACTGACACCCGCGTTCTATGGGTGCTACGACTGGCACTCCTCGGTACACGGGCATTGGCTGCTGGCTCGTCTGATTAGAACATTCCCCGATGCTGCGTTCGTGCCCTCCGCACGCGAAGCCCTGCGACAAAGCCTCACAGCCGACAACATCGCACAAGAAGCGGCATACTTGCGAGCCGAGGGGCGCGCCAGCTTCGAGCGTCCCTATGGGCTGGCATGGCTACTCCAGCTGGTTGCGGAATTGCATGAATGGGACGACCCGCAGAGTAAAGAGATGGCTCTGAACTTGCGCCCGTTGGAAGAGGCCGCACAGAACCGACTGAAGGATTGGCTTCCAAAGCTATCGCATCCGGTTCGCATCGGAGAGCACGACCAAACAGCTTTTGCCCTTGGCCTAGTTCTGGATTATGCCCGCGCCATGGGAGATGTGAAGTTCGCTGACCTGCTGGCGTCGAGAGCCCGACTGTTTTATCTCGGGGACAAAGACTGCCCGCTGGCATATGAGCCTTCGGGCGAGGATTTTCTTTCGCCGTGCCTGGGGGAAGCGGACCTGATGAGGCGGGTGCTGCCGAGTGACGAGTTTGCTCGCTGGCTCCTGACTTTCATGCCGCAGATTTCCTCGGCGAAAGATGGGGCTTGGCTCCAGTCAGTGGTTTCGTCCGATCCCGGCGATCCCAAGCTGGCGCATCTGGACGGACTGAATCTCAGCAGAGCCTGGATGCTTGAGGGTATCGCTGCTGGCTTGCCCGAAACAGACAAGCGGTTGCCTGTGATCAGGGCGGTTGCTGAAGAGCATAGGCGTGCCGGGCTGTCAGCAGTGACTGGCAAGCATTACGAAGGCGGGCATTGGTTGGGGAGCTTTGCGGTTTATCTCGTCACAAAGCGAGGCGTTCCCCGGAAGTGAGTGAATAGCGCAAGCACCAAGCCGCTGACTCAGACTGTTGCCTATTGGATACTTGCTTCATGCGCTTACCGACCAACACATTCTTAATGATGAAAGAAAATCGGAGTCCCCATTTACATGAAACGGACGTTGCTTTCGTGGAGCAGTGGAAAGGACAGTGCTTGGAGCCTTCATCTTCTTCGGGAGCAGAATGAGTACGAAGTTGTCGGGCTGCTAACCACATTCAATCAGGCGGCGAACCGCGTGGCCATGCACGCGGTTCGCCGTAGCCTCGTCGAGGCGCAGGCAAGAGCGGCAGGCATTCCGCTGTGGGACGTAGATTTGCCACATCCATGCTCGAATGCGGACTACGAATGCATCATGAAGAAAACGTGCAAGACTGCTCTTCAGGCGGGGATCGAATCGATCGCTTTTGGCGATTTATTCCTGACCGACATACGGGCATACCGGGAGAAGCAACTGGAAAATTCCGGGTTGCAGCCAATCTTCCCGGTGTGGGGGATGTCCACGCCGGAGCTTGCACGCTGCATGATCAAGTCCGGCTTGCGAGCCAAGCTGACTTGTATTGACCCCAAACGCCTGGTACCGGAATTCGTCGACAGGGAATTCGATGAGCAACTGCTCTCGGATTTACCGCCAGAGGTTGATCCCTGCGGAGAGAACGGGGAATTCCACACCTTCGTCTACGCAGGCCCGATGTTCGGGCACAACCTGTCGGTCGAAGTCGGTGAAATCGTATCCCGTGACGGGTTTGTGTTTGCTGATCTGAATCTTGGTCTGAACAGAGTGAGCAGAGTGTAGGAAGGCGGTGACTGATGCGCCAGATTGCCGAGTTCGTTGCTGTGCTGGCCTGCAGTTTGTTCGCAGGAGCCGCCGTCTACATCAGCCTTGTTGAGCATCCGGCCAGAATGGAATGCGGTTTAGAAATAGCCGCGACCGAGTTGGCGCCGAGCTATCGTTGGCGAATCGATTGGCAGCGGACGAATCGAGGGGCGTGATCGGGACAGTGCCTGATCCAATGTCCGATGCCCTCGCCGCTACACATCCTTCAGTTGTTCCTCGGTCATCCCAAAATAGTGGCCTAGTTCATGTATGAGAGTCTGGCGGACTTGCTGTCGCACTTCGGCCTCGCTGGAGCAGACCGCCTCAATGTTCTTCTGATAGAGCACGACGTGATCGGGGCCGGTCGGCAGGTCAAATGTACTCTTCTCGGTCATGGGTACGCCATGGAAGAGACCCAGAAGTAGCCGCTTTGGATGTCCGGGCCGCGGCGGCAATGGTTGGTTCGGCGGCACATCCTCCACCAGAACAGCGACGTTGCGAATGCGCCTGCGAAATTCTCGCGGGATGGAGTCGAGTGCCTCTTCGACTAGTCTGACGAAATGTTCACGCTTCATCCTTCGCCCGTGAAATAAACACTGGCACGATCATTCCGAATAGCCGTCTTCGTTTTCGTCGCCATCATCATCGTCATCTTCTTCCTTGCGATTGCCCTCATCTTCCTCTTCGTCTTCTTCCTGATCTGGCTCTTGTCGAAGCAAAAACCAAGAGTTGAGTAGCCAGAGGGGTTTTGAGTCGCGACATTCTGGAAGTGTTGTGGTCATGGTCAATGCTACACCGCAGCCGTCCGCAGGAGAGGCGCTGATTATTGGAGGTGCGTGGTGTTTCGGCTACAAGCCAGAAATCAGGAGCCCGGAGAGCATTCCGCATCATTCCCGGCAGCGCCCTTGCGCTAATGATTTGGAAGGATCGGCGACAAGCCTTCACTCTTCGGGGCCCGAACGCCCTACTAGGTCACGGCCTGTTCAGAGCGGATTCCTACTTGGGGGAGGTTGTCGCCATTCCCAGAATACGCCGCCTCCTGAAAGTTGGGTCAAGCCTAATCGGATAACCTCCTTAGCCGCTTCCCGTTTTGGAACATAGAACTCTCATTCATTGGAAGCTAGCTTTAATCCCACGCTTCGACGGAATTCACCTGCTGTCGTTGTGGGGGTGTGCTCCTTTGCTCAAGGATCTTGGGCGAAGGGCTGAGGAGACGACGGGAGCCTTTAGTTTGGCGGCGGAGTGCTCGCATCTGACTTCTTGCCGACGGCTTTTTGCTCAGCTCCGCTCACGCTGGATTTGGTTCCCTCGCCAACGGCTTTGCCCGCCCGCCCGACACCTTTCCCGAAAGCCTTGCCTGCCGCGACTGGATGCCCTTCCTTGATGTCGTGACCCGCTGCCTTGGACCCGCGTCCGATGTCACCCGGCGCTGTGGCCATGACCTTTCCTCCACCGACGTTCAAGTGCGTGAGCGTACTCTCGTCCAGTGTCCCGCTCTCTTTGAGGCCCTTATCCTGTTGGTATTTTCGGATCGCCCTACGGGTCATCGGCCCCATTTTTCCATCAGGTGTTCCAGATTTGTAGCCCTTATCGTTCAGGCTTTGCTGCGCAGCGCGAACTGCCTCGGGCGTCAATCGAATCTTCTCGGGTGCGGGCTGCACCTCGTTACTATCGCCATGCTGTTTATCCACCACCGTGCCAGAAGGCGTTTGATCGGGCGTCTGCGCGACCACCGTCGCGCACAAAGCCGTTACCATCAGAGAGCCAATAACAAAATATTTCACCGTAGTTCTCCTTATCGAACAGCAAATTTGATGCTACGGGATGCGCAGGATTTGCCCGCTACCACTTCCTTAGCCCTATATACCATCCCGGACAGGGCAGAATTGAGCGACAATCATTCTGCGTGCAGGACACTGTCACTATGATCCTTGCATTGGTTGACCACATCGTTTTACGCGTGATGCCCTTGATAGGAGCAAGCGGTTTTACACAGGTTTTCCGCAGGCACACTCCGCGACGCACCGATGTATGAAGTGAGTGATACTCGGCTATTTTTCACCCTCTCGAATCGGCAGCGGCCAAGGTTACACTACAAAGAGGACATTGGGCTGAATTTCATGGGCAGGCGGCGGTCTTGAGACTCTTAGCAGCCCTTTGCGTTTGACGATTGCCACGCTCATGTTGGATATTGAGACGAAATGGATGTTGAACGCATAATTGACGACATCGAGCAGCTAGAGGAAATGTTCGAGGCTGCGGACATAAGGCCACTCAGCGCAAGCGACATCTCTGCTGCCAATCGGCGACACGATGAAATGCTCGCGCATAGCCCGTGGTTTCGGTTGTGGCATCGCTATGGCGTCTGCTGCCGAACCGAGTCGCCAGTACTTCGACTGGGGGAATTGGAGAGCTAGACAGTCCACGCCGATCACGACATCCAGTTTCTGAATCGAGGGTCAGGAATCGCCCTCAGGCAGCGGCACTAAGGACTTCAATTTGGACGACAGAATACTGTTCTTTTGGGGAGCAATCGAGAAATGCAACCATAGCGACAGGACATAGGCAGGACGTGCGCTGCCTAGCCCCTCTGGAATCAATGGTGGCGGCGGTTGGACTCGAACCAACGACCTACGGATTATGAGACCGTCGCTCTAGCCACCTGAGCTACGCCGCCACATTACGATCGACGAATAAAAATCGCCAGGAAACTCTCGGAATAAATCGCATCGCTAAGAGCCAAGTCGGCTCTGCGACAGAAATACCGGAGCCTTCCAGTATCGCACAACTGCGTTGGCGGATAGCAAGTCAGGGACGAGCGATAAGTCATAACCTGTTAAAATATTCGCACAGCTTGCCCGGTTTTGCGGCACATGCCCCAGCGCCTGCCAACCGGAAAGAAAGACTGTAACTGCCTTTATGTATCGCGGACGAACCCTCTCGCTGAGTCTGCCTCCCTTCACCAAAGCGGTGAAGTGGCTCATCATCATTAATGCCGCGGTTTACCTGCTCATTACCATACTTCAGGTTTTCACTCCTGACCTGGGCTATGAGGCCGTCCATTTGCTTGGTTTAGTTCCGTACCTGGTTACGCACGGCGCCATCTGGCAGTTGATTACCTATTCTTTTGTGCATGCGGGGCTTTTTCACTTGCTCTTCAACATGCTTGCACTATGGATGTTCGGCGCGCAGTTCGAACAGGATTGGGGCCATAAACAATTTCTGGAGTTTTATTTCTTTTGCGTCGCGGGAGCGGCAGTCACCACCGTGGCGGTTTCCTACTCTCACTTCGGTGGCGTTACTCCTGCGACTACGACCGTGGGCGCGTCGGGAGGAATCTACGGCATCCTCATGGCATTTGCGATGATCTATGGCGACCGCGAAATCATGCTGTTTCCGATCCCGTTCTCTATTCGCGCCAAGTATTTTGTAGCGGCTATTGCGTTTGTCGCATTGATAGGCGCAATTGGCGCGGCCGCGCCAGGCCGCGGAGAAGCTGTCGCCTACTTCGCTCATCTGGGCGGACTGCTTTTCGGATTCATTTACCTTAAGTTTCTACCCAAACGTGGGCTCTCATACGGGGCATCGGAACGTTACTTCGGCGTACGAAATTCCTACTATCGCTGGAAACGCCGCCGGGCCGCGCGCAAGTTCGAAGTATTTATGCGCAAGCAGAATCGCACCGTCAGCGGCACCTTCGACGAAAACGGAAACTACATTCCGCCCGACGACATCGACAAAAAAAACGGCGGTTCGAAATCCGGCTGGGTGAATTAAAGAGCGCCACTGATTTTCACCGATCCACACGGATTACAACTCTCATTTTCAAACCGTCAGTCGAATAGCGCACGGAACTCTTTCAGCACTTGTGTCGTCAAATCAATTCGCCTTCCCGCGCCTTTGAATCCCAGATCGTGACCGGCTCCCTCGATTCGTACCAAGCGGACCTTCGCAGGAATCAATCGCAGGGCTGACTCTACTTCTTCCGCAGTGCCAAACGGATCACGCGTTCCGTGCACGAACAAAGCAGGCGTCTGCAACTTAGGCAGATGTTGAATCCGGAGTTGCTCAGGCTTGCGTGGCGGATGCAGCGGATATGAGAGCAGCAGCAATCCGTCGACGAGATCAGACTGATCCGCGCAGAGCATCGACGACTGGCGTCCACCGTAGGAATGCCCGCCGAGAAACATGTGTCCCGGGAGCATCCTGCGAAGAACACCGACAGCATTCCGCAAACCTTCGCGATCGTGGGCGGCATCTCCAGGCCGCGGAGGTCCATGGGGACGGCTCTGGCGATAAGGCAGATCGCAGCGCAGCACGGTCACTCCCGCTGCGGCATAAGCTTCGGCCAAAGCCATCAGCAAAGGTGCCCGCGAATTCGATCCGGCGCCATGCGTGAGCACCAAACCATCTTTCGCCGCAGTCGCGGGCCGATGAATGAATCCGCGAACGTTCGGATCGATCGATGTATCCACCAGAGGCTCTGGAATGGGCAACATAATTGAAAGTAAATATTAGTATGCCCGCTCGCAGCAGAAAGAAACAAAATTGTACGCTGTTAGCCGACACGTTTTGATAAACACGATATGCTCAAGAAGCGTTGACCGCATTTCGGTCAACGATGGGGTGATGTCAAGCGGCTTGTGTAAACAGCTTGAGGGTGCGGGTTTTCCATTCCAGGTTGAAGCGCTGGAAGATGGAGTAGATGATGCGGTCCACGCTTTGCACATTGACGAAGCAGACCAT
>Ga0073928_10011964_pt1 | contig 10039 bp, 9 predicted proteins | sample PaiPotPPA55metaG_FD_76969 | JGI IMG/M metagenome (GOLD analysis project Ga0073928, IMG submission 76969) | Iron sulfur acid spring bacterial and archeal communities from Banff, Canada, to study Microbial Dark Matter (Phase II) - Paint Pots PPA... ... | reverse complement strand
ATCGCGGGAGAAGAACAGACTCCCGGAGTGCACGCCCTGGCGCACATGATGAATGCGGCCTTGGGTAATGCGGGGACAACTGTTTATTACACCGAGCCGCTCGAAGCGAATCCGGTAGACGAAATTGAATCTCTGCGCGAACTCAAGAATGATTTGGATGCCGGTAAGGTTGATTTCCTCGTCATTCTCGGTGGCAATCCTGTTTACGATGCGCCGGCAGATTTCGATTTTGGTCCGTTGCTTTTGAAGGCTAAGTTGCGCGTTCATTCCGGTCTTTACTACGACGAAACAGCCGAGTTGTGCCACTGGCACGTCCCCGCGACGCACTACTTGGAAGCTTGGGGCGATTCACGGGCCTACGACGGCACGATCGGAATCATCCAGCCACTGATCGCGCCGCTGTATGAGGGACGATCTGCGCACGAAGTGCTCGCGGTAATTTCAGGCGAAGCGGGAAAATCAGGACACGACATCGTTCGCGATTACTGGAAGGGCCAGCGTCGGGAAAAAGATAAAGCGTTCGAAGCATTCTGGGAACAATCGCTGCACGACGGCATGATGGCAAAAACGGCTTTGCCGGCAATTTCCGTCGCGGCGCGGCCGGATGCCGCAAAACACGCGTCCGCCGCACCAGGTGATGCGAATGCGCTCGAGATTGTTTTCCGCCCAGACCCCAGCACATACGACGGACGTTTCGCGAACAACGGATGGCTGCAAGAACTGCCCAAACCAAACACGAGGATTACATGGGACAACGCCGCGATGATGAGTCTGGCGACGGCCCGGGCGTTGGGCCTCGCAACCGGCGATTACGTTTCGCTTCAGCTTGCGGGTCGCGAAGTGAAGGCTGGCGTTTTTGCCGTTCCCGCGCATGCGGATAATTCTGTGACGCTTCACCTCGGCTATGGCCGCCGACGCGCCGGAAATACAGGTACGGGCGCGGGCTTTAACGCTTACTTCCTGCGAACGTCTTCGGCCATCTCAATGGCGCGAGGCTTGCGCGTCGAAAAGACAGGATCGAAGTATGAATTCGCGTCGACGCAGCACCATTACACGATTGATCTTGAAGGTCATCCGGCGGACCAGGAAAGTGTAAACGCGTTCCGTCGCGACCTGATTCAAGTTGCGACGCTCGATGAGTTTAAGAAAGATCCGAATTTCGCTCAACCTGCAGAAGACCCGAAAACGAAGGGACTCTCGCTTTATCCAGGGTTCAAAAATGATGGCTATGCGTGGGGAATGTCGATCGACCTGAACCGCTGCGTGGGCTGCAACGCATGCGTTGTCGCATGCCAATCCGAAAACAACATTGCAATCGTCGGCAAGGACCAGGTGGCGCGCGGGCGCGCCATGCACTGGATCCGCATCGACACGTATTTCCGTGGCGATCTTGAAAATCCCGAAATGTACTACGAGCCTTTGCCCTGCATGCAGTGCGAGAACGCCCCGTGCGAGTACGTTTGCCCGGTTGGCGCCACAACGCACACGCCCGAAGGGCTCAACGACATGACCTACAACCGTTGCGTGGGCACGCGCTATTGCTCGAACAATTGCCCGTACAAAGTTCGGCGTTTCAATTTTCTTCTTTTTTCTGACTGGAAGACGCCGAGCCTTTACGGCTCCCGCAACCCGAATGTGAGCGTACGCAGCCGCGGCGTGATGGAGAAGTGTACTTATTGCGTGCAGCGCATCAATGCGGCAAAGATTTTATCCGAGGAAGAAGAACGGCCGGTGCGCGACGGCGAGATCCAAACGGCCTGCCAGCAGTCGTGCCCGGTGGAAGCGATCGTTTTCGGCAACGTGAACGATCCGAATAGCCGCGTCTCGAAGCTCAAGGCGCAGTCTCGAAACTATTCCTTGGTTGAAGATTTGAATACTCGGCCGCGCACCACGTACTTGGCGCGCGTGCGCAACCCGAACCCGGAGATTCACGAAGCGACCGCATGAAACGCCAACGTATTTACGGATTGCTAGCGGAGTTTGATTCGCCTGACGGGGTGCTGGAAGCTGCGCGTCGCACGCATGCTGCGGGCTTCAAGAGCATCGACGCGTTTACGCCGATCCCCGTGGAAGGTTTGGCAGAGGCCGTCGGATTCGAGCGAACATTGCTACCTGTGATTGTCTTAATTGGCGGCGTCCTCGGCTGCATAACTGGCTTCACGATGTGCTGGTACGCGAACGTAATCAGTTTTCCACTAATCATCGGGGGAAAGCCGTTCAATAGCTGGCCTATGTGGATCCCGATCACGTTCGAGCTGACGATTCTTGGCGCGGCCCTGTCCGCGGTTTTTGGAATGCTCGCGTTGAACGGCATGCCGACGCCTTATCACCCGGTGTTCAACGCGGCGCGGTTCGCTCTTGCCTCGACGGACCGATTTTTCCTTTGTATCAAGGCTCGAGACAAGAAATTCGATTTGGTACGAACAAAAGCGTTTCTTGAAACTCTGAAACCAAACGGAGTATTCGAAGTTGAAGCCTGAACCCACGCGGTCGACAGCGGAGTGCGGTGGAACGAAGCAGGAGGGTTCGCTCGCTCGGCGAAGCGGAATCGTGCGGCTCACCACAACTGCGGCGCTGGTGGGAACACTGCTCGTAGGATGCCGCCTGGACATGCACCTCCAGCCGAAATATTTGCCCGAACAGCCGACCGACTTCTTCGGCGATGGACGTTCGGAGCGCCAACCTGTTCCAGGGACGGTGGCGCGGGGTCATTTGCATCTGGATGAGCTGCTGTACACGGGAAAAGAGAATGGCGTGGTTGTGGACAAGTTCCCGTTCACGATTACTCACGCGGACCTTGAGCGCGGGCGCGATCGCTACAACATATACTGCTCACCTTGCCACGACTACACGGGGAGCGGGCGCGGAATGATCGTGCAGCGCGGTTTGCCAGCGCCGCCGTCATTTCACATTGACCGGCTACGCCAGGAATCCGGGGGACATTTCGTGGACGTGATTACCAACGGGTTCGGCGGCATGTACAGTTACGCGGCGCGCGTGGAACCGGAAGACCGCTGGAGAATCACCGGATATATTCGCGCGTTGCAGTTGAGTCGGCACGCAACCGTGCAGAATGTGCCCGAGGCGGAGCGCCAGAAGTTGGCGGGACAATCACAATGAGTGGCAGCATGAACTCAACGGAATCGATTCAGCCCCAGCTCGAGCGGGTGCAGAGGCGCGCCTTCCTGGTGGGCGCGCTTGCTGTCGTGCTGTGTGTGATTTTTGGATTCCTGAACAAGGAACAATTCCTCAGGTCTTACCTGTTCGCATACATCTATTGGTTGACGATTCCGCTCGGCTGCACGGCGATCCTGATGCTGCACAATATGACGGGCGGATGGTGGGGCTATCCGATTCGCAGGTTGCTGGAAGCCGGCACGCGAACGTTCGCACTGATGGCGGTTCTGTTTCTCCCGGTATGGCTCGGGATTTCGCATTTATATCCGTGGGTGCAGACGCCGATCAAAACTTGGTACTTGAACCCGCGATTCTTCACAGTGCGGGCGGTGATTTATTTTGCGATCTGGCTGACGCTATCCTATTTCCTGAACAAATGGTCCAGCGAGCAGGATAAGACTGGCGAACTAAAGCTCCTGACTCGCCTGGAAACCATCAGCGCGCCTGGCTTAGTCCTATGGGGCATTGCGGTGACTTACGCCTCGATCGACTGGGTAATGTCGCTTGACCCTCACTGGTTCTCGACCATGTTCGGAATGATCTTCATGATCGTGGGAGCTCTCGGGGCGATGTCGTTCGTAATTTTCGTCCTGCGAATGCTTTCCGAATACGATCCCGTGAAGGCGGTCGTGACTTCGTCTCAGTTCAATGATCTGGGAAACCTGCTTCTGACCTTCGTGATGCTGTGGGCCTATCTCTCATTCTCGCAGTTCATCATTATTTGGGCCGGCAATCTAAAGAATGAGGCGCCGTGGTACCTGACGCGGGCGTTCGGAGGATGGGCGTTGATCGCCGTGTTCCTGATCCTGCTGAACTTCGCAATCCCGTTTCTCTTGTTACTTCAGAGGCCAATGAAGCGAAATCTCAGCGCGCTGTCGATGATTTCCGGAATGCTGATCGTGATGGGTTCTCTGAACGTTTATTGGCTGATCATGCCTTCGCTCGAAAGCGATGGCCCCCGCTTTCACCCGACTGATTTCTTAGCACTGATCGGGATTGGTGGGCTGTGGGTGGGGACGTTTTTCTGGCAGCTACGGAAGTGGCCGATGTTGCCGCAACACGACCCGCGGTTTGAAGGGGCGCTCCAGCATGAGCACGGAGACTAACCGACCGTCGCAGCGGGAAATCGACGTCGCGCGAAGTGCGGGTTACGAGCGCAGGGATGCCGACGTTTCGACACTGCTGAAGTTTGGTTTCTGGCTGGCTGTGGTTCTTATTGTAGTGATGCTGGGAATGTGGGGCGTGTTCTCCATATTCGGAAAGACGCAAAAGCTCGGGCCACCCGCGTCGCCGTTCGAATCCGCGGATGTACGAGTATTGCCGCCCGCGCCACGGCTGCAGGTGACTCCCGTACTCGATTTGAAAAATTATCGCGACAGTCAGCAGGAGCAACTGGACACCTACGGTTGGGTGGATAAGGAAGGTGGCGTGGTGCGGATCCCGATCGAGCGCGCGATGGATCTGGTGCTCGAACGCGGCGGACTGGAGGCCGAGAAACCTGTAGGCGGCGCAAAGCCATCGTCGAAGTAGCAGTTGAAATCAAGGAAAGAATGAACGTGAGAGTTCGGAGAATTGTATCGACGGGAACGCGACGGATTTCGCGGCGGGCGTTGTTTGCTGCCGCCACTGCCCTGTTTCTGCTTTCCGCGCATGCGCCGTCATCCGCAGCCCAGCTTCAAGGACCGGTTCAAGACATCGGCGTCCGGCCCGAATTGCTGAAAGACGTCGGCATCGATCAAAAGCTGAACGATTCGATTCCATTGGGACTTACGTTCAAAGACGAGCACGGCAATGCAGTGGAGCTCCGCCAATACTTCGGCCAGAAACCGGTCATCCTGTCGTTGGTTTATTACAGTTGCCCGATGCTATGCACGCAGGTTCTCAACGGACTGATGCGCACTTTGCGCGACATTCCGATGGACGTCGGCAAGCAGTTCAACGTTGTGACCGTGAGCATCGATCCAACCGAGCGGCCGGTACTGGCCGAAGCGAAACAGGCGCTCTACGCCGGGTTCTATGGTCGGCCGGGAGCGACCGAGGGCTGGCATTTCCTCACTGGCGACGCACAGAACATCAAGCAGCTCGCGAGCGCCGTGGGCTTCCGCTACGCATTCGACGCTGAATCGAAGCAATTCGCGCACGCCAGCGGCATCATTATTCTTACTCCTGACGGAAAGATATCTCGCTATTTTTACGGGATTACCTATCGCGAACGCGACCTGCGCCTCGGGTTAGTGGATGCGACGGCAGGAAAAATCGGCACGCTGACGGATCAAGTTCTTTTGTTCTGTTATCACTACGATCCGGTGACTGGAAAATACGGTTTGCTGATTTCGCGCATGGTCAAACTAGCAGGATTGCTAACCGTGCTCGGAATTGCGCTTTTGATTCTCCTTCTCTCCAGGCATGAGCACTATGCCTTGCCGGAGCGGGACGCCTAGGCGAGGCGGCGCGAATGGATTGCGACTCTTGCGAAGAATTTTTTGAGGACAGGTGATGACGGGTCTTATTCAATCCGGCTTGGGTTGCATTTCAACGCTACTGGCGGCAATCCCAGTTCGTCCAACCGCCGCATCGACGATTGCTGACGATGTCGACAAGCTCCACTTCGTCCTTACCGCGATTACTCTCATTTTTACCGGGGCCATTTTCGCCACGATTTTCTATTTCATGGTCAAGTACAGGCGGCGCTCGGACGACGACCGGCCGGCCGACATCGAAGGCAATCTCATGCTCGAGATTGCCTGGACAGTGATTCCGGGAATCATCTGCGCGGTAATTTTTGTCTGGGCTTCGAGCCTGTACTTCCGCAATTCACGCCCGCCCGCTGCTTCGACGGAAATTTTCGTCATCGGCAAGCAATGGATGTGGCATCTGCAGCATCCCGAGGGGCCGCGCGAGATTAACGAACTGCACGTCCCCGTGAACGTGCCCGTCAAACTCACAATGACGTCGGAAGACGTGATCCATGATTTCTATGTTCCAGCGTTCCGGGTCAAGAAAGACGTGCTTCCCGGTCGCTATACGTCGATTTGGTTTCAGGCAACAAAAACCGGAACCTACCACATCTTTTGCGGCCAATACTGCGGCGCCGACCACGCGGAAATGATCGGATGGGTCTACGTAATGACGCCGACAGATTACGCTGCCTGGATTTCCGGTGGGTCGCGAAACGAATCGATGGCGCAGGTCGGCGAGCGCCTGTTCAATAAACTCGGGTGCGACACGTGCCACGTTTCGGACGGCACCGGCCGCGGACCTTCTTTGGCAGGCGTGTACGGCAAACCTGAGAAATTGCGGAGCGGCGAAACGCGACCGGTGGATGAAACGCTAATCCGGCAGGCGATCGTAAACCCGAATTCCATCCTGCTGCCCAATTATCCTCCGATCATGCCCACCTTCCAGGGCCAGATTAACGAGGAGCAGGTGCTGCAACTGGTCGCCTACGTGAAGTCGCTCGGAGCGGAAGAAAGGCAGAAGAATTCGAAATGAGCACTCTCGTCGCACCCGTCCACGAACCGCCGTCTGAATCCTCCCGCGTCCACTATCTGAACGCGAGTTACGGCATTAGGTCCTGGCTGTTCACCACCGATCACAAGCGCATCGCTCTGCTTTATCTGGGATCGATTACGTTCATGTTCCTGGTGGGGGGCGTCGCAGCTACGTTGATGCGTCTGCATTTAATTGAGCCGCAGGGCACGCTTTTTGAACCCGGAACGTATAACAAACTGTTTACGATTCACGGCATCGTGATGGTTTTTTTCTTCCTTGTCCCTTCGATTCCCGCGACACTTGGAAATTTCCTGGTCCCCATGATGATCGGGGCGCGCGACCTTGCATTTCCGAAGCTAAATTTACTGAGTTGGTACATTTACATCGTCGGTGCCCTGTTCACTCTGTACGCCATTATTGCGGGCGGCGTCGATACAGGCTGGACGTTCTACACGCCCTACAGCAGCAGCTACGCTCATTCGCAGGTGATCGCCGTCGCGCTCGGAGTTTTCATCACCGGATTTTCGTCGATCCTGACGGGATTGAATTTTGTCGTAACGATTCATAAGATGCGAGCCCCGGGGCTGACGTGGTTTCGTCTGCCGCTTTTTATCTGGGCGATGTACGCCACGAGCATTATTTTCATTCTTGGGACTCCCGTAATCGCGATTGCGCTATTTCTGCTCGCCCTCGAAAGGTTGCTGCACATCGGCATTTTTGATCCCGCGATTGGCGGAGATCCGCTCCTCTTCCAGCACTTATTCTGGTTCTACTCTCATCCGGCCGTCTACATTATGATCCTGCCGGGAATGGGAGTGATCAGCGAGTTGATCACCTGCTTTTCGCGGAAGCGAATCTTCGGTTACAGTTTCGTAGCGTTTTCGAGCATGGCGATCGCCGTCATCAGCTTCCTCGTCTGGGGCCATCACATGTTTGTGACGGGCCAATCGATTTACGCAGGGTTGATTTTCTCCGTGCTCAGTTTCCTGGTGGCTATTCCCTCGGCCGTAAAGGTCTTCAACTGGACAGCGACACTCTATAAAGGATCGATTTCGTATCAGGCTCCGATGTTGTACGCGCTTGGCTTCATCGGACTATTCACGATGGGCGGCCTTACAGGCTTATTCCTCGCGGCACTCGCCACGGATGTCCATTTGAACGGCACGTATTTCATCGTCGCGCACTTCCACTACATTATGGTTGGCGGCGCTGTGATGGCGTATTTGGGCGGAATTCATTTCTGGTGGCCAAAGATTACGGGCCGATTGTACTCGGACGGCTGGGCGCGTTTCGGGGCGCTGGTGATTTTTGTCGGTTTCAACCTGACGTTCTTTCCGCAATTCATGCTTGGCTATCTCGGCATGCCGCGCCGCTACGCAGTATATCCAGCGGAATTTCAAGTACTCAACGTGATGTCCTCAGCCGGTGCTTCGATTCTGGGTATCGGGTATTTGATTCCGCTGATTTATCTGTTGTGGTCGATGCGCTATGGGCCGCCCGCGGGACCGAACCCCTGGCGCGCGAAGGGCCTTGAGTGGAAGACGCCTTCGCCACCGCCCACCGAGAACTTCGAGGAAATTCCGGTCGTGACAGAAGACGCCTACAATTACGCGCATTCCGGAGGAGAACCCCGTGGCTGACATGGCTGCACACAGCGCGCATCCTCCCGGGTTCGCTCATCAGTTCGAAGAAATGGCCCAGCAGCGCGCGGCCGGAAATCTCGGCATGTGGGTCTTCTTGGTGACGGAAATCATGTTTTTTGGCGGTCTCTTCGCCACCTATACGGTGTACCGCTCGCTGCATCCCCAGGCGTTCGAGATCGGAAGCCATTTGCTGGAAGTTCAATTCGGCGCGACGAACACCGCCGTGCTGATCTGTAGCAGTCTGACAATGGCGCTCGCCATTCACTCCGCGCAGACGGGCAAGAGCAAGTCAACCATCATCGGATACCTGATCGCCACGATGATTCTTGGCGCTGCGTTCATCGGCATCAAACTCTACTTCGAGTGGTATCACGACTACGTCGAGCACCTGGTTCCGGGAATCAACTTCGCGATTCGTCCCGAGTGGGGCCACGCCGGCTCTCAAGTGCCGATGTTCTTCTGCTTCTACTTTTTCATGACGGCCCTGCACGCTCTACACATGGTGATCGGCATCGGCATTCTCACGGTACTCACGATCATGACGGCGCGCGGACGTTTCTCGTCGGAGTATTACGCGCCACTCGAGGTCAGCGGCCTCTACTGGCACTTCGTTGATATCGTTTGGATCTTTCTGTTCCCGCTGCTTTATTTAATCGGCGGTCGCTATGGAACAGGGGTGCATTGATGTCCAGCCAAGAACAGCACGAGCACGTCGTACCGGTGGGAACTTACGTGGGGATTTTTCTAGCCTTGATCGCTCTGACTGGCATCACCACGGGCGTCGCATACATTGATCTCGGCGCCGCGAATACCGTTGTGGCGCTTGCGATTGCGGTTGTAAAAATGCTGCTCGTGGTTCTGTTCTTCATGCACGTGAAGTACAGCGCAGGCCTAACGCGCCTCGTGATCGTAGCGGGCTTCTTTTGGCTCGCCATCATGGTCGCGATGACGCTTTCCGACGAACTCACCCGGCACTGGACGCCAGAATCAGGTCCGTGGAGCGTGCTCCTGCCAATTCTCCCCAAAACCTTCTAGCTGATAGTTGGGGTTTCGAATCGATTTACCTAGGCACTGCGCGGAACGCAACGACGGCGTTCAAACCCCCGAACGCGAACGAATTCGACAGAGCGGCTCCGACTCTCACGGCGCGGGGTTGATTCGGAATGTAGTCGAGGTCGCATTCAGGATCGCGCTCGTTGTAATTTGCCGTTGGCGGCAGGATGCCATGGTGGAGCGCGAGGACGGTCGCTACGGCTTCGAGCGCACCCGCCGCTCCCAAAGCGTGGCCATGCATGGATTTCGTCGAACTGACGGCCAGCTTATCCGCGTGCGCGCCAAACACGGCGCGAATCGCTCTACTCTCGACGGGATCGTTGCCGGGCGTCCCGGTTCCGTGGGCGTTGATGTAGCCGATCTCTTCCGGTGCGAGCCCCGCCTCGCGGAGAGCCTCCCGCATCGCGCGCGCCGGTCCTTCCACGGTAGGCTGAGTAAGATGGTGAGCGTCCGACGACATGCCCATCCCACAGATTTCCGCGTATATTTTTGCGCCGCGCGCCTGCGCCGCGTCGAACGCCTCGAGAATCATCATCGCGCCGCCTTCTCCCAGAATCATTCCGCGGCGATCTTTGCTGAAGGGACGGCACGTGTCCGGCGCAATCACCCGCATGGCTTCCCAAGCTTTCAGAATTCCCAGTGTGAATGGCGCTTCGCTCCCGCCCGTCACCGCT
>Ga0073928_10011963_pt1 | contig 10040 bp, 17 predicted proteins | sample PaiPotPPA55metaG_FD_76969 | JGI IMG/M metagenome (GOLD analysis project Ga0073928, IMG submission 76969) | Iron sulfur acid spring bacterial and archeal communities from Banff, Canada, to study Microbial Dark Matter (Phase II) - Paint Pots PPA... ... | reverse complement strand
TTGGACGCGGCTGGAAGGCCTGCTGCGTCGAGAGCTTGGCGCAGCGTCCGCTGAAGCGCTGTCAACGCGACGACGCCATCGTTTCCCAATAGGACCAAAGGCTGACTGCGCCCTTTGCCCGGAAAACTTGCCACTCGATCAAACGCGACTTCGAAACCCGGCATCGCCACAGTGGCTGCCGCAGCACTTGCCATCGCGATGATGTCCTGCGGCAGACCCGCATAATTGCCAAGGAAAGCGAGCGTGACATGGAGTTGGCCAGCTGGGAGCGGTTTGCCGCCTACGCCATTTTCGGCGCACAACTGATCAGCAAGCTGCGCGATGCGCGCGGCCGCCTCGGGATCCGGGAAGATCGCGAAGAACAGGCGATCGGTGAAGGGTTTGCGAGATCCGGCGATCATTTATGACATGACCTCTTTTAATCGGGATCAGCGCTGACACTGTATGGATATGCAGTAAAGGTAGATGCCCTGTGCACCTATCGCAGCGTGTATTACCTGAACTCTTGAAGGAACTGAGTGTGAAGTGCCTCGGTTAGTACAAGGTTTGCGTGCGTTTGCCGGAGCACCAAAGTCGACAACTCAACGCCAGTAGGACGTGAGCTGGTTTCAAAATGCTTGAACGTGGCGAGATCGAAGAATTTTTCCCGTGCATCGTTCGCGGGGACGGTGCCCCCGCTCGGGAAAGCGCTGAGTTGGCGACAATGCAGGCGATCGAATCGAAGATCGAGTTCTTTAAAATGCGCCTTTATGACCATCTCGGTCTGTTGGCTTTCGTCGCTGGTAACCGACGTTTTGTAATATTTCTTTAGCTCGGACAGAATCTCTTTCCCAAGCTTGCTGATTTCGTCAATTTCGCCCCGGACTTCCTTCCGTACTTCTCGCTTGTTCGCCTGTGAGTTGGCGACAAGCCAGCCCATTGCGGCGACGACCCAAGCTACAGCAGGAGCGAAATCTTTGATAGCAGTCGCTACATCGCTCAAGCAATCACCGCCTGATGGGCAGATCGTCCTGCGTCCTCGATGTAACGCCAGATCCTCGACTGATAGGTCGCTAACGACGTTCTAATCTTCAGCCGACGCTTGAGGTCTGCCGCCAAGTAACCTGCGCGCACCAATCCGCCGAATGCCTCTTCGAGAAACGACGAGCCGAAACCGACTACGCCGTCAAGGTTCACCTCAACAGAGTCATTTTCGCGGAGCGCTGGCAACAGCATCTCGTCCCGAAAGCGTTCACCGGAGAATGGACCGTCCGTGCGATAACGCCCTGCGGGCGTGTCACTGTATTCGCTTGCTATCGAAATCATAATTTGGCTCATCGCTTCGACCCTCCCGGAAAGGCATTTCCCAGAGAACGAGTGTTCCAGGCAGTGGTTCCATGAACTCCCTTGTTTCTTCACGTCGGTTCGCTGCGTGATAGATCCACGCTCCGCGGCGACTGGTGATGGAGAGCTGGCCCCTGTCCAGATTGTTGGAAAATTCTAGCATTTCCGGCAAACCTTTGCCCCGGTAACCTAGCTTCGTTCGTGTCCGCTCGCTCTTAATCGCCAACCGTATCAAGCGCGAGTCTTTGAATGTGGCCAACGACGTGTAGTCCCGAAACGCCGGTTTTTCCCGTAGCGAATCTGGGATTGTCACCCCGCAGTCGAAAATTGCCACAAATAGCTTGTGATCCTTGTATTGCGAGAACATCCACCATTTACGCAGCGGTGGCGGCGGTAGACGCGAAGTTTCGAACGAATACGCGTGGTGCACCGTGTTGGCGACTGCCTCGTTCAAGCAATCTGCAAAGAGTGCTGCCTCTGGGTGATCTATGCTCTGTCTCACCGAAATGGACAGATCCTTGTAGGTTCCGGCTAAAGCTTCGTCACCGGAGTAAAAGTGCCAAAATCTGACTCGTTCATGGGTGACAGTCGTGCGCTCCTCGAGGCCGAAGCGCCGGAGCACGCCCAGGTGCTGCATCAATTGCTCTACTACCTCGTTCTCGGGGTAGGTAGCAAATAGCCTGCCTGGATAGAGATGCTGCCAAATGTCAAAATGCGACAAAAGCATAAGAGTCCCACACGGGTGCATGAACTCGGCTTTCGCAAAATCCAGAGTGACGGTTTGTCCCAGGTCGAGTGCAGACCTAACGTCGCGAAAAAACGCGAGTGCTACGCTGCGTAAGTCATTGTCCGTCAGCTTCAGCGTATGGGGGACTGTGATACGTTTATTGTCGTGCCACTTACGGATCCGAACTCGCCTTTGAGGCTTGGTTCGGAGCGCAAGCGCCGATCGCCGAGAATGAAGTTCGAGCCACACTCTCTTTTTGTGCGTTAGGCGTTTCATTGGCTTTCCGCGTGTTTCTGTCTTTATTAAAGCGGTGATCGCCGTTTTGGGCTGAGCGTAAGCCACTGCGTAGACTTCAGGCAGCTTGCCGGTGTGCCCTGAGCCTCGGCTCTTCGAACTGCAAGCATGTGTTGGCCCAAATAGCCTACATCCGTCAGCACTGGCAGAAAAACCCACACCCCGAATATTTCAGTAGCACCGCAGGGTACTAACGCCATATGTACGGCTGGTAGCAGGGCCGGATTTGAACCGGCGACCCCGTTCCCTAGCGGATTTTAAGTTTGCTATGTTCATCAATCTCATGATCCGTCAGGCGGACGCGATTCTATCATCAGACGGTAAAAGAGCGGTCAATTTAGCCATGCGCTACCTGCTCTCCAAGGCGCGGGTGCGTCCGCTTCGGGTGCTCGACTGGCACCGAATCGAGACTCTGGCGGGTCGCGTGCATCCAGGATTAATGCGACGGCTGCGCTCGTTTATCAGGCCAATATCGGCGATATGCAGCTATTGGACGAGCGGGATTTCACGCGTCGGCAAAAGCGTTGTCAGCCGCGGCGCGCGCTTCGCTTCCTCGACGATGGCGAGCGACCCATCGCAATGCTCGTGTCAGTCCTCAGAGCTGAACACTTTCATGAAGCTGGTGCGACTCTCGAAGTATGCCCAACTGAATCCCGCAACGCCAAACGCAGCCACGATTGATATCGCTATTATCCCGCCATTCGGCAGGGGGCTAAGAGACGGAGCAAGTTTGTCGCTGACCTTGACGAGCAGAACGTCGAGCTTCTCAATTTGCGTCAGGCCAATGCCTACAAGTACCTTCGTGAGCCAATCCGAGATCTGTTCAAGATTTGTGTTAGCGGCGACCGTCGGCGTCGCCTTCACCGGATTCTGTTGCGCCGGAGGTACTTGCGCTCCAGGCTGTTGCGCCACAGGCTGCGGCTGACCTGCTTGTTGCGCATTTGGCGCATCTTGCCGAGATACCACAACCGTAGGCGAAGAACTGGTGAGCACGCGCGGAATTCCGAACACAAATCCCAGCAAGCCTCCACATATCAGCGCGGCGCCTGATAGCAAGCCACTAGTGCCGAGCACTCGTGCGATATCCAACCAGTTAGGCAATAAGCTCAGGGAGACGAACGCCATCCATACAAGATTGCCAAGCATGAAAATAATAAGAAACGCTCGTACGTGATCGCTCATCTCGGCGTTGAACAATGACGAAGTCAACCGGGCGAGCCCCCGGCTCTGTGCGTTAACATTTGCCATTCGTTCACCTTTAAATAGTAGTTCGCATTAACCCTGCCGGCTAATCCTTGGCGTCAGGGTCCGATGTGCGCGCAAAGAGATGCGGGAAACAGCAGTCGGTCGATGGCGGTTGGGCGCGACTGCTTCGAGTCGGCAAACGGTCGGCATGTGCCCGGATATCACATGGCGCGTGATGGCGCTCGAATGCGCACGCGATCTCGCGACGCACTGGTTTCGACTAGCAAACGTTTTGGTTCTCGTTGGATCAGTATTTAATTCATGTCGGTGACCTTCGGTGCGCTAGCACACACAATGAGAAGGATTGTTAATTATTTGAGGAGAGCGCAGTGCACGCGATCAGACGCGCGTAACAGAAAGTGTGCGACCGTCGCGGCATCAGCCCCGACACGGCTCTGCATCTCGCAACCTTATTCGGTGGCGATGCGACGTCGTGGCTCAACCTGCAGCAGGCATACGACCTCAAGAACGCCGAGGCCGAAGCCGGGAAGCGCATCGCGCAAGAGATCCGCCCAATGGAGGCCGCATGAGCATCCATCCAATGCAGCCGACGCGCTCGCCGAGCCGTTGCAGACCGGAGCGCGGATGAGGATCCACGACATGTAGCATAGGAAGGTCCTTCTGCCGCACCCATCAATTGCTCATCAATGCGCGCCAACTGCTCCGATCAGTTCGCGCGCAAACTCCACTTCACGCTTCAGCGCTGCGGCGTCGCTGCAGCAACCGGCCGGTGCGTCTGGCAGTGCGTTCAGAACAGTCACCGATCTTCTACCAGCGCCGACTGAAGATCAGCATTTCGCCGAATTGCGCGCTGAGCAGGAGCTCAACAAACGGCGCAACGTCATTTGATGACTTCGTGATTGCCTTGTTGGCTGCGGCGTCAGCCTTCGTCTTCGCCGGGTTTCGTACCAGCCTCCATACGGACGATGTGCAGTAGACCTTGCGCGATCACGACATTTGCGTTGCTCGCCACGTCGACCGCGCCGTTCTTCTGCATAGTGAGCGGCATGGACGCGGCGATTGGCTCCCACGCGCGCAGCAAGGGTTCGGGGTTGAGGTGCGCCTGGAAAACGACGGAGATGGCTGCGGTGAATACCGTCGCGGGGTCGGCGTCTACGTGATATCGGTAGGGCGCTGTCTTCCGCGTCGGATGCGCAGCGAAAAGTGGTGCGGACTTGGCTCAAGAATCAGCCCGAGTTCAACCGGGTTACTGTCGGCGAGCTCACGGACCTTGGCACCGCTACGCATAAAATGGCACCCGACACGGTCCCTTAGTTAGGGTCGCCGCGGTGCGGAGAGAATTTGCGTGCTCGGCGGTCATCTGCAGGAACACAATGGTTGGCGTTGACCGACGCGACCGTGTCACCATCCCGTTCAGCGGAGAAATCGGGTCCGCCGTTCGGTAGGGCAGCCATGCACGCGACGCAACTAGTAGCTTCCGACCGCTCAACGTGTCAGCGCCGTCACAACCCCTTGATAGTTTGATTCATCAGTGCGTCTTGACGGTATGTTTCGGCAGTTGTGCAATCAAGCATGTTTGCGGCAAGCGGCGCTCTGGATGCAGGCTCGACTCCGAGAATATTCCTCCGTGGACGTGCCTACGCGGCTAGCCGCGGCGTTATATTGACGACTCGGACAGGAGCCCTGATGAACGATAATGAAGTTTCGAAGTTATACCGTCTCACATCCCCATTCCTTCCCAGAGTCGGCGAGACGTTTTTGATCGTCGCCGCAGGGGTTAGCCAAGGATCATCGCTACCAGCGATATTCGCGGAGTTTTTTGCCTTCTCGACGCGGGGCGAATGCCTGCTACTAGCTCGGCGGTCTCACATAGGTTTTCATCTGCTGCTCGATGACGACAACCAGCAAAGTCGTGTTGACCAGGCATTTCGTATTGCTCTTGCGCGCGGCCGCCACGAATTACTCGGAGCCGTTTTTAAAGATGAAATCGGTGCGTGTCCGGCGCTGCCATCAGGGCCATGTCTAGTTGTCGCTGAATGGCGAGAGGTCACGGATCTTTACCAGGCAGCGCTCCTGCACATTGACGTGTTGCGCGATCTCGCAAACCGGACTAAATCCTCTGCCGTGCACGCTCGGGCAAGCGACGCAATGCACTCGGGGCCAGCGTCGTTTGAAAACGCCGTGCCGCAAGACGGGAGATAGCGAGGCAGGATTCGGCTTCCTCGCTCATTGCAAGCCCGATCGAGACGTAGGGCTACCCAGCGGCTTCGCTCAGCATGGTCGAAGCCGATTCCAGTTGCGAACGTAGTGCTGGTATGGCGATGTCCAGGAGACTCATGAGGGGATCACAATCGGCGGCCGTCTGCGCGTGCTTTATCGCCCAATCAATTCCGATTAGCGCCCCGAGTATCTCCTGAACTTTATCGTGAGCGGATTCGACGTTCCCCGGAATCGCTCGCGATTTTTCGATGGCTTGTTCTAGGCCGCGACCAAACTCGGATGCGGCGTGATCAGCGAACTCCTTGTATTGCTTGGGTGTTTGCTGACCGTGTCGCCGGGGTAGGGTGGAAACGAAATGCGCTCGAGCGGCTTCTTGCAAAGAGTCGAGGCGCATCTCGGCGCCAAACGAGAATGCGGTGTCGATCGCGGCCTTTTGCATAAAGGGTCCCCACTCAGTTGTCTGAGAGGGACCCGTGAATGCGGTTGCGCGATCGACGGATGGTATTATCTTGGCCATGACGTTGGTTCCTTTGATTGGAGGGGCTACGGCGTCACCCACGCCTCGCCGGTTGCCGCCGTCGGGGCGTTTCTATTTGGTAACGCATGGCGAGAATGTAGCACCGTGCTTTATTGATTGCAAGCACCGTGCTGCATTACACTCGCTCCATGGCACGCGACGAACCACAAATGAACTTGCGCATTCCCAGCGATCTGAAAGACAAGATCGAAGAAGCCGCGACTGCAAACAAACGATCGGTTACCGCTGAGGTGGTAGCACGTCTGGAAGATAGTTTTGTTCATCTAAGACCTAGCATGAAGGTTTTCACAATCGACGAGAACTCCGCGCAGCAAATCGCTGACAAAGTTGTTCATTCCTTGGACGAGCGTGATCGCCGGCGCAAGACGCGTTGACTATTTCGTTCAAGGGTCTAGCATCCCTCAAGGGCCGAAGATAAGGGGCGAGAAGTGAGCAAAATAAAGATATCTCCGTTCGTTGCTGCTGATCACCTGGACAGCGAAGAAACGATTGCGGCTTATCTCGCTGAAGCGCAAAGGGATGGTGACCCGGAGTTGTTGCGAATTGTCCTCGCGGACATTGAAATCGCCCGAGCTCGACTCGCAAACTCTCGAGGTGCGGGGCCTTCGAGCAAGTGAGCGATTGTCACCACTGATACTAGGATGTTCGCTTCTTGCGCGGTCAGTCATACGCAATCCGAACGCTTGCATGTCACATTTAGCCTACGCTTCTACTTTACAGGCCGACGGCGTTTGGACCCCCGTCGTAGTCTGGGCGTGTCGTATTCAATTAAGCTTGCGACGTCGACGGTCGTTGGATGGTCGTTAGAGGCCGCGGCAAGCGGTGTTCTCTTTCTCGGCGTTCCTCCATCGAGTGCAGACCAGTGTCCGTTCGCTGGAATTGGCACGTTCAGTTGAAGGCAGGCCCATTTAATTGCCGCACGTGAAACTCCGTATTTGGCACCTAGGTGAACCATCGGTAAGCGCCAAACGTATTCGTAAAGTTTATTGCGTTCGATCGTCGTGAGATCGAGTATCTCGATGTCGGCTTCTCGCTCAAAAATATAATCGCCGTCATTCAGCGGGGAAGATGTGGTCGGTCCCATGCCTTTGCCACGTTCTGATAGGTCACGTAATTCGTCTAATTGCGGGTTCGTCGACGAGTTTTCACATGCCAGGTCACTCGGGCTGGGACGTTCCTGTACGCGAGAAATGTTTGCTTTCGGGCGATGGTCTCCGCTGTTAGGCGGTGGCGGCGGCAGATTCGATACGGGGCGGGATTCTGCCCACTCTTCAACCTCACGCATCAACCAAGCGACCCGGTGACCCATCAGCACTCGGGGTTTGGGAAAATTGCCTTCATGTACTAGCTTATACAGAGTCGTCTTGGACAACGAGACGACCTCTGTCAACGTCCACATATCTAGATATAGGGGTTTCACTGGATCATTCATAGCGATTTAGATTTGAAACGCCGTTGGAGTGTCCTTGGTTGTTTCTTGCAAACTTTCGGTGTGCAGGCCCTTGGCGCGCCGTTTCTCGTTACGCTCGTTTCGATTGAATAGCCAAGCCAACCCTGCAACTCCGCAGAGAAAGTGTGGCTGGCGCATCGCCAGTGGTTCCGAAACCGGTTAATTTCTAGTAAAGCGGAGAATGATCGCGATGTCAAAGCCGTATACGGCTATCGACAAAAGCGCGCCAAACCGATCAACGACGGCAACATAATCGAGAGCGGTCCCGCGGTCACTACGAGTCCTCGTCGATCTCCTGCAACCAGCGTTGCTCTTGGACTGTTCGCTCGTTTAAATAACGTCGCGGATTTCCGCACATCCAGCAACTGCAGGGCGTTGGAGTATCGACCACGCGGCCGAGTTCGCTTTCGGACGTCAATCGCCGTCCCCACCACCAATACCCACGGTTTCTTTTGATTCGCGCCCGGTCCGCCCGGCGCCGCGCCGTACCTGCCATTTCGCACCTCAATTTCAAATGGTGAATGTGCGAAAGCCCGCTCGCGGCGGGCTGATGGGCAACTGCTGTTTCTGGGAATTTACACCTTCTTGCACCACTTGTGGTGTGGTCCAGCGCTTGCCCGATCTTCTCGGCGAACACGACAGACGCCCGAAGAGTTCCAAGCCGCCACGGATCACTTGGGCTGGAAGCAGTCAGACCCCTGCCGTATAGTCGGCGTAGACAAGAACACGCCGAGCCGATGGATTAAGGGAACAACGCCGATATTTGATGCGGGTAAGGGTGGCGGGGCGCTTTTGGATAGCGGCTGATGTTGGCGCGCCGCGGGCTGTAGCGGATTGCCGCACTTTGGACACGAGACCGCTTTACTGCTTATCTCCGCACCACACTCGTCGCAGTTGATCAGCGCCATACATCCCCCGGTCGCATTTTCGTTGTTTTAGTTGGAGGTGATATTACTGGGCCTGCCGCATATTGGACACGGCGCTTTTGCTATTTCAGCGCTAGGCGCATCCATGCCTAAATATTTTCGCCGTTTGGCCGTTATACAAAGAGGCTCCGACCATCTGGGCGAAGACAACAATAGCTGGGAGAAAAAGGTGAAAAAATTCCTGCTGCTTGCCGCAATCCTCGTTTCTGGTCCCTGTCTCGCTGTGTGTGTCGGCGGTGCTGCTTATCAGACATGCAACGATGCCAGCGGGAATTCGTATTCGGTGAGTCGATATGGAAACACCACTCAGGTTAATGGATATAACGGCAATACTGGAAGTCAGTGGAGTCAAACGTCCCAGACATTAGGCAATTCGACGTACACGAACGGCACCGCGGCGAACGGTGCGTCGTGGAACGAGACGCAGACCAACTACGGCAACGGTATGCGCTCGATCAACGGAACTGACTCCAACGGCAACTCATTTAGCAAGATGTGCACAGCCTACGGATGCAACTGAGATCGGCATCAAAAGCACCATCATCCAACGGCGATCGTTCTGTGGTTCGCTCACGGCTGGTACCAGGCGCTCTCGGCGAGTGAAATCGGCTCGGGACTTCAGCGATAAGTACAGGCAGGTGAAGGCGATCTGCCAGAACGTGGCCACGCTGTTGAAGATGCGCGAGCAAGCGCTGGCGCCGATCGCCATGTTCCAGCGGGCGATGGCCGGCACGCTGAGTATGAACGTGGACCGGCTCACTATGGCCAGCATCGGGTTTGATCTCGCGATGGGATTTGCGCGGTCACATTACGGGATTGAGGAACAGACCGACTTTCAAGGCACGCTGACGCCGGCTGGGCCGCGAATAACGGGGAACGCCATATGAAGAAAATCGGAAGCTTCGCATTTTGGGCCATCGTCGCTCTGATCGCAGCGCGCGCCTACTATTCGGCCGATTTCGTGGCATGGCGCGAAAGGCTCGCCTGTACCTATAAGGCCCCGTCCGGTGACTGCCTGTCGAAGGATGAGCACATTCGACGAATCGCCCACGATGCGGCAGCGGACGCGATTTCGGAATGGAGGGCTGAATGCTCCGGGTACTACAGTTCAACCAATCCGGACTGTTCGGTGTTCCACCGTAACTAGAGCCGGATGGTGGTGGGCGGCATCACAATGAGAGACCCAATTCGGCGACGCGTTGACCAAATCTGGTTACACAGCGGTTACACGGATTCCAGAAAGCAAAAAGCCCAGTCATAGAGACCGGGCTAAGTGCTTGATTTCGTTGGGGTGGCTGATGGGGCTCGAACCCACGACAACAGGAATCACAATCCTGGACTCTACCAACTGAGCTA
>Ga0073928_10011962_pt1 | contig 10040 bp, 10 predicted proteins | sample PaiPotPPA55metaG_FD_76969 | JGI IMG/M metagenome (GOLD analysis project Ga0073928, IMG submission 76969) | Iron sulfur acid spring bacterial and archeal communities from Banff, Canada, to study Microbial Dark Matter (Phase II) - Paint Pots PPA... ... | reverse complement strand
GTGGCATTCGTCGGCCGGCATCTGAATCGACTGCTCATCACCTCGGGTCGCCAAGACCTCGACGCACAGCAGCTCGACGTGTTTCCGGATTCGGGATTGCTGTTCCTTGCCGACGTCGACGCGGTCGGTGTTCCGACCACTCCATGGCGTCGTCGGACCGCCTGACCGAATCGCTCCGAACGCGGGTTCCGATATCCCGAGCAGCCTCGTCGCTCTCCCACCGAAAAGGGCTACTCCCCGCCCAGCGCTCGATAGACGATCTCGTATGCCCGGACGGCGTCCTTTCTTGACTGCGCCTCTCGCAGGGCCGCGTCATCGATCCGTTCGGCGACGGAGTCAATGAACCGCCACTGCAGCACGCTCCGCCGCACGACTTCGATCGCATCTTCGGTATAGGGGTACAGGTCGAAACCCAGACGCTCGCCCTTGTCACCGTAGCCCGCGCGGCGCAGCTCGACCGCCAGCTCCAGCGTCTCCATGAAAGCAGTCGCGCCGACCATGTTGTCGTCATCGAAGGTGCCCCAACCGCTGTTCGCATGTTGATGACCAAGGAGCCCTTCGCCAGCCAGCATCGCCGCGTACTCGGCCAGGTTTTCGCCGTTCATCAGAAGGTGCTGCCAGTCCATGTTGACCTTCACGTTGTTGAGACCCTGCACGCGCAGCTTGTGGATGACGTGCAGTGTCATGCCGATGTTGCGCATCAAGATTTTCATGGCCGGCTCGGAGTTCTTGTGCTCGAGGAAGAGGTTTATCCCGTGGTCCTTGCATCTTTGCGCTGCCAGTCCGATGCCCTCCACCAGCCATGCCCAGCTCTCGCGGTAGGGCGTCTGGAACGGATAGTTGTAACCCTCGATGCCGGGCCAGATGATGAAGTTCGCGCGCAGCCGTCCCGCCATGTCGACTGCGGCCAGCGTGCGCCGCACCGCCTCTTTGCGCACCGATGCGTCGGGTGAGCACAGCCCTCCTTTGCCGAACAGCGGATCGAGGTGAAGACCGGTGGCGATGCAGTAGATGCCATGCCCGCCGAGAGCAGCCTTGATCGCCTCCGCGTTGTCCTCGTTGAGCTCCTGCGGGTAATGGAACTCGTAGTCGTCGATCAGGTCGCCGAGGCCGGCTACCGCACGGCTCACCTTGTCGACGGTGCTCACCGATGTCCATTGAGGCTGGTAGCCGGAGGGGACGAAGCGCGTGATCATCGGCCCCAGCGCCCAGATGCCGAGACTCGTCTTGAGCATGGTCATGTTCGATAGTCCCCCTCGATCCGTGTGAACTCGATCAGGTTGCCGGCCGGGTCTCGGCAGAAGAAGCGCGGCCGGTTGGGAATCGGTAGAGCGTCGTAGGGGGCCAGGCCCGCTTCTTGAAGGCGCTTTCGCGTGTCCTCGAGATCATCGATGTCGAAGCAGAAGTGGCGCTCTGACAACACGTCCGGCGCGCCCGGGAAGAAGTGCAGCTCGAGGCCTTCGCCCGCGGAGAACCACACCAAACTCATGCCGCCAAGCGTAGATGGAGTGGGTTGCTCGCGAAGCCCGAGCACCTCGCCGTAGAACTTGCGCACGAAGGCGGCCTCACCTTCGGGATAGGGCGACGAGACATGCTGCAGGCTGCGCAGCCTCACGCGCCGAGGTTCCGTTCAATGTCCGCGGGTCCCGCAGCAAACATTCGAACACTGTAGCGGCCACCCGGATGCCCGCCACAACCGTGACCTACGACTATCGAGCCGGTGATCTTCTCGGCACCGTTGCGCTTGCTTGCGGGGCTCCAGCGCGGAATGATCAGCCCAGCACCCGAAGTCAAATCCCCAACGCTTAACGAACCTACTCGAAAATAAGCGATGATCCATCTTGGCCACGGCCATCGTCGACGCAACCCGCAGTTACGAGCGCTGGTTGGGAGCACGCCTACGGTTGCGGCGCGACGACCTCGACTACAAGCACGCGCAGATGTCCGCGGACGCGTTCAGCTTCCTGCGCGCGTCCTTTTATCGCTGGGCACAGCTGTGGCCGGAAGAGCTGCCCGAGCTGGCCGACGCGCCCCGGGTGCTCTCCGTGGCCGACCTCCACGTGGAGAACTACGGCACCTGGCGCGACCTCGAGGGCCGCCTGGTGTGGGGGATCAACGATTTCGACGAAGCGACGAACCTGCCCTACACCTTCGACCTCGTGCGCCTGGCCACCAGCGCCGGGCTGGCCGCCGCCGAGGGCCACCTAAACCTCGACCTGAAGCAGGCGTGCGCCGCCGTCCTGGCCGGCTACTCCGGAGCCCTGCGTTCTGGCGGGCGGCCGATGGTGCTGGCTGAGAACGACCGCTGGCTGCGCAAGCTGGCGACCGGGCGCTTGCGCGACCCGGTCGTCTTCTGGGAGCGCATGCGCGCCCTGCCGACGGCGCGTGGCACGCTGCCGTCCAACGTTCAGGGCCTGCTGCTCCAGCGCATGCCAGACGGGGCGGGCCGAGTCCGCTTCGTACGCCGAAGGTCCGGGCTCGGCAGCCTCGGCCCTGAGCGCCTCGTCGCCCTCGCCGACTGGCACGGGGGCGCGATCGCGCATGAGGCCAAGGCGCTCACGACGTCGGCCTGGGAGTGGGCGCACCCCGCTCACTCGGCGGGGCGGATTCATTATCTCGACGTCCTTGCCGGCGCCGTGCGCTGCCCGGATCCGCTCGTCGACATGCGCGAAGGCTGGCTGATCCGGCGGCTGGCCCCCGACTGCGTGCGGATCGACCTGGCGCAGCTCCCAAAACGACGTGACGAGAGCAGGCTGCTTAAGGCGATGGGATGGGAGGCGGGCAACGTGCACCTGGGCACGCGGGGCGCGGCCAAGGCGATCCTGGTCGATCTCACCCGGCGGCGCCAGGGCTGGCTGCGCGACGCGGCCACGCGCATGGCGCGCCTGGTCCGAGCCGACTGGAAGGAGTGGCGGGCGCGCTGAGTCCCTTCTCCGGCGGAGCCGGAGACTGCAGGTTGAGGGTTACAAGACTTTCGACAGAAAGCTCTTCGTGCGCTCTTCCTGCGGGTTGGTCAGCACGTCGCGTGGCTTGCCTTTCTCGACGATCACGCCGGCGTCCATGAACACGAGACTGTCGCCCACCTCGCGGGCGAATCCCATCTCATGCGTGACCACGATCATCGTCATACCGTCTTTCGCCAGCCCGCGCATGACGTCGAGCACATCCCCGACCAACTCCGGGTCGAGCGCCGATGTGGGCTCGTCGAACAGCATCAACTTTGGCTCCATGGCAAGCGCGCGGGCGATCGCCACCCTCTGCTGCTGCCCGCCCGACAGCTGGTTCGGATACGCCTTCACCTTGTCGGCGAGCCCGACACGATCCAGCAGCGCGCCCGCGCGGACCACCGCCTGGACGCGGTTCTCACCCTTGACGCGCAGCGGCGCCTCTATGACGTTCTCGAGGGCGGTCATGTGTGGGAAGAGGTTGAAGCGCTGGAAGACCATCCCGATCTCGGACCGCTTCTTGCAGACCTCGCGATCGGGCAGCTCATAGAGCCGGTCGCCACGCTCGACGTAGCCGACCAGTTCGCCGTCGACCGAAAGGCGGCCCCCGTCGATCTTTTCCAGGTGGTTGATGCAGCGCAGAAACGTGCTCTTGCCCGACCCGGACGGCCCGATCATGCACATGACTTCTTTGGGCTGGACCTCGAGGTCGATTCCTCGCAGCACCTCGAGGCGCCCGAAGCTCTTGTGCACGGCCTCGGACTTGACCATTGGGAGGGCGCCCATCAAAGTCCCTGCCCCGAGTCGTCCCGCCGCTGCGCGATCAGCGGCTGAGGCGGCGGCGCATGGAGCGTAAACAGCCGCCGCCGGAAGTACTGATAAGGCGTTGGCGGTAGCTCGCGCTGCGAGCCCCGCGCGAAGTAACGCTCGATGTAGTACTGCCCAACCGTGAGAACTGACGTGAAGAGCAGGTACCAGAAGCTGATGACGATCAACAGCTCGACGATCTTGTAATTGAACGATGAGATCTCGGTCTGGACGCGGAAGAGCTCGCCGAAGGTCGTGATGAAAGCAAGAGAGGACGTCTTGAGCATGGAGATCGTCTCGTTTCCAGTCGGCGGGATGATCACCCTCATCGCCTGCGGCAGCACGATGCGCTGCAGGACCTGTGTGCGGCGCATGCCGAGCGCCATCGCCGCCTCGGTCTGTCCCTGGTCGACCGAGATGATGCCCGCGCGCACGATCTCGGCCATGTAGGCGGCCTCGTTGAGGCCGAGTCCGAGGATCGACGCAATGAAGGGATTGATGTAGTTGACGGTTTCAACGTGCCAGCCGAAGGCTCCGAGGGTGGGCAGGATCAGGGGGAGGTTCCACCAGAAGAACAGCTGAACGAGCACCGGCGTGCCGCGGAAGAACCAGAGGTAGAACCAGCTCACGGTCGACATGACCGGGTTCGGCGAGAGTCGCATTACGGCAACGACGACACCAAGGGTTATCCCGATCAGCATCGCAACCACCGTGAGCAGGAGCGTTCCCGCCACCCCGAGGCGGATCCGATCTTGAAAGAGGAAGTGCTGCACGACCGCCCACTGAAGGTGGGGTGCGGTGGCCACCGTGTAGATGGCGCTTGTCGCGACCAGCAGGATGACCACCGCCGCCACCCATCGCCACGGATGGCGAACGGGAATCGCTTTGATCGCCTCCGGGCGTGGCGCGCTTGCTGCGCTCACGCCCGGGTACCTCTCAGCGAAGGGACCGTCGGATCAGTACGAGGGCACGCAGGACGGTTGGTTCGGAAGGCTGTTCACGTTCATGCCCACGTCCGTACTTGCGATGGCGCCGTCCTGGACGTTCCATTTCTTGAGGATCGTGGCGTAGTAGCCGTTGTCGATCAGGTACTTCAGCGCGTCTTGGAGGGCCTGGGCCAGCGCGCTGCCCTTGGGCAGGGCGATCCCGTAGGGAGCGATGCTGCAGGGCTTGCCGCTCAGCGCCAGCTGTCCGCTCGAGAGCTTGACCTGGTAGTCGGTGACCGGCTGGTCGGCCCAGCCGATGGTGGAGTGGCCGCTCAGGAGGTCGGCATTGGCGTCGGTCTGCTTGGTGAAGCTGTGCACCGTGATGTCGGGCTTGCCCGCTGCCTTGCAGTTGTTGGTGTCGCCCCTGATGCTGGATCCATCCGGGTTCTTGCCCATGAAGCCGTAGGCGTCGGCCTCCTCTGTGGTGCCCGTTTCGACCGCCACCGTCTGGCCGCACATGCCGCTTGGGTCAGTGACCTGAGGGCCGCCAGTCTTCACGAACCAGGACTCGCCTGCCTTGTAGTACGTGACGAAGTCGACTGTCTTCTCGCGCTCGGCGGTCGGGCTGAAGCTGGAGATGCCGAGGTCGTACCGGGTGCCGATGTCGGGGATGATGCTGTTGAAGTCGGCGTTGTTGAAATTGAACTTAACGCCCATCACGCTGCCCAGGGCGTAGCCAAGGTCGATGTCCCAGCCCACGATCTGGCCAGTCTCGGGGTCGATGCCCTCGTTCGGCAGGTAGGTCGCGTCCACGCCGATCTGGAGCGTGCCCTTGGACTTGATGGCGGAGGGAACCTCGGCGGCGATTTTGGCCTGTTTGGTCGGGCCGCCCGAGGTGGTCGGGGGGGCGGTCGTTTCGCCGCAGGCCACCAGCACGCTCAGCGCCGCCAGGGCCAACAATCTCTGGGCCAGAATCATTCGGGACCTCCTTGCAGGTTCATGGAAGTTTCGAGCGCATTGTATGTCTCCGCGCCGAGGGTTCTCGTCCGGCTCTGAGGCGGGCGAACTATCATCCAATCGAGATGCCCAAGCGTGGCCTGGCGGTCCTGGGTCTGGCCGTCGCCGGAACCGAAGGCGGACACCTGCTCGCGTACCAGCTTCGGTTTGGGGCGAACGCGTTCCAGGTCCAGAGCGCAGGAGTCCACGCCTACTTCCCGGCCCTGGTGAAGACAAGCCTGGGTGCGCTCGCGCTCACCGCGATGGGGGCGCTGCTGCTGGTCGCCGTCTCACGCGTTGTGACCCGAGGAATCGCGCCGCTCCGTGTCGGTGGACCGGCTTTCATCAGCCTGCTCGCGACCCTGTTCACGATCCAGCTCGCCCTGTACACCGGCCAGGAGGTCGCCGAGTCGCTTGTCGCGGGCATGCCGCCAGATTCCGCCTCGAACCTACTGCTCTGGGGCATGGTGGGCCAGCTTCCGGTGGCGCTGGCAGGTGCCGCCGCCCTGCGCTGGCTCTGGACGCGCGTCGAGGCTGCGGCTTCGGAGCTGGCCGCTATCATTCGCGTGACCTTGCCCGGGCCGGCCCCGGCGCCGCTGGCGGTGCTCGTCGTTCGCGACAGCGAGCGCGCCTGGGTGCTGGTGCACGCGGCCCGGTCGCCCTTCGTCAAGCGGGGACCGCCCGCCCCCTCCTCGACCAGGCCTTTCTGATCACCCGGCGCGACGCGTGCGCGCCGATACTCGAGGAGGAGCTTCTAAGTGAGTCGTGCCCGTATTGCCATCGTGGCCGCCGTCATCGTCGCGTTCACCGTCGTCGGCGGCATCCTGATCAACGCCAATCGTTCACATGGTGGAGCGAACCGCACCATCGACGTGACGGTCACGGGGGCCAGTTCCATGACCCCGAGCAATCTGACCGCCAACCAGAACGACACCGTCACCATCAACGTCACCAGCGACACCACCGGCGAGGTGCACCTGCACGGCTATGACATCCACTTCAACTGCACGGCCGGCCAGGTGACCTCGCACACCTTCAAGGCCGTGAACACGGGCCATTTCGACATCGAGTGGGAGTCGACGAGCGCTCCGCTCGGCACCCTGGTGGTCACGTGATGCCCGCGATTGCAATCTTCCTGCACGGCTTCGGCATCAAGTACGACCTGCCGATCGCCCTGTGGCTCTACCTTTACGCCGCGGGCGGGGTCGTGGCCATCTCATTCCTTCTGGTCGTGGTCTTCGCCGGGGACAAGGTGGGCGCGAAGGCCGTCGAGTACCCGCGGCGCGCGGTGCCGTGGCTCGTCGGCATCGCGCGCTCGCCGTGGCCCCGGTTCATCGGCGGGCTCGTCGGCGTGCTCGCCCTGGTCGCGGTGGTCGTCACCGGCTTGTTCGGGGTACAGAAGGATCCGACCCTGAACCCGGCGGAATACATAACGTGGATCTACTTCTGGGCCGCGACCGTGATCCTCAGCGGCCTGGTCGGCAATCTCTGGTACCTGCTCAACCCCTGGGCCGCCATCTACGACGCGCTCACGCGGTTCGTTCGGCTCGGCCCGGTGCTGAAGCTGCCGGACGTCGGCATCTGGCCGGCCGCTTTCTTCTACCTCGCGTTCGCGTGCCTCGAGCTCACGTCCGGCATGTCCAACCGGCCGTGGATCGTGGCCGTCGCGGCGATGGCTTACACGTGCATCACGCTCGCCGGGATGATCGTGTTCGGCCGCGACGAGTGGCTCGAGCACGGCGAGGGGTTCACGGTCCTGTTCGGGATCATCGGCCGCTTCGCTCCGGTCGAGGCTGAGCGCGACGTGTCGGGCCGGATCTCGATGGTCTACCTGCGCCCCTGGGGCGTGGGGCTGCTGCAGCCGGCGGTGGCCGGCTGGGACCGCGTCGTGTTCGTGATCCTCATGCTCAGCACCCTTGCCTTCGACGGGATCCTCTCCACACCCGCCTGGCAGGACTTCAACGTCGCGCTCGAGCCCCTGTGGCTCCCGATGGGTCCCTACGGCTTTTTCTTCGTGCGCACGCTGGGCCTGCTGCTGCTGACCATCACGTTCCTGCTCGTTTTCGTCGGCTTCATGCAGCTCGTCATCTTCTTCGGGAGCCGCAAGGTCGACCTCAAGGCCACCGTCTCTGCCTTCGCCCTGACCCTGGTGCCGATCGCGCTCGTCTACAACGCCGCGCACAACTACAGCTATGTGCTCGTGCAGTCACAGGGAATCATCCCGCTGCTCAACGACCCGCTCGGCAAGGGCTGGCACCTCTTTCCGGCGGTCGTGGGCTACCAGGCGAGCTTCGCCCTCGCCCAGGCCGCGACCGTCTGGTACGCGCAGGTGGTGCTGATCGTCCTGGGCCACGTGATCGCTGTGTACCTCTCGCACCTCCGGGCCGGCGAGAGGTTCCGGAGCTCCAGGCGGGCTCTCCTGAGCCAGTACCCGATGCTGATCCTGATGATTGCCTACACGATGGTCAGCCTCTCGATCCTGGCGGCACCAATCACCAGGGGGTCTTAGCCTAAGCACCTGATCACCCCCTGGCCCTTCGACCCCACCGTCTATCTCGGCCTGCTGGCCCTGTTCTTCGGCCATGCGTGGCTGGCCAGCGCCTCGGACGACTACGAGCGCAAGCACACCCTGTACTTCGGGGCCGGCCTGCTGTGCTTGTGGGTCGCGCTCGAGACACCCATCGACTCGATCAGCGACAGCTACCTCGACTCCGTCCACATGTTTCAGCACGTGCTGCTCGGCTTCGTGGCGCCGCCGCTCATGCTCCTGGGTCTTTCGGCCGGCATGGCCGCCCGCCTCGCCGCGGTGCCGCTGATCCGCGCGATCACCGAGCCGGTGCCGGCGCAGGTCTTCGCCGGTGGCGTGATGGTGATCTGGCACCTGCCGCCGCTCTATGACGCAACCCTCCATTCGGAGGCGGTTCACGTCACCGAGCACCTGATGTTCATCGCGGCGGGTGTGGCCCTGTTCTGGCCGGTCCTCCGCGTCACGTCGGCCACGTCTCGGTGGCAGTTGTCCCCAGTCGCGAAGCTCGTCTACCTGCTTGTGGCAACCATTCCCCAGGACGGGGTCGCCCTGGCGCTGCTCTTCTCGCGCGATCCTTTCTATGAGTACTACACGCACGTGCCCAGGCTGCTGCCCTCGATGACGCCGATCATCGACCAGACGGTGGCGGGGGCTGTGCTGATGGTGCTGGGCAAGGCGACCATGGCCGTGTGCGGCCTGGCGGTGTTCTTCAACTGGTTCGGGGAGGAGCAGCGGGAGGACCTTAGAATCCGGTTGGGGACGTGAAGTTTTCCGAGAGCATCCTCGACCTCGTCGGAAATACGCCGATGGTGCGCCTGCAGAAGCTTGCACGAGGCGTCAAACCGGTCATCCTCGCCAAGCTCGAGCAGCTGAACCCGGGCGGCAGCGTCAAGGACCGGATCGGACTCACGATGATCGAGGAGGCCGAGCGCTCGGGCCAGCTGCGGCCCGGGGGCACCATCGTCGAGCCCACCTCCGGCAACACCGGTCATGGCCTGGCCATGGTGGCCGCGATCAAGGGCTACAACATGATCTTCGTCATGCCCGACAAGATGTCGGCGGAGAAGATCAGTCTCCTGAGGGCGTATGGCGCGGACGTTGTCGTCTGCCCCACCAACGTCGAGCGCGAGTCGCCCCAGTCCTACTACTCGGTCGCCGACCGCCTCTCGCGCGAGATCCCTGGCGCGTTCCAGCCGAACCAGTACTTCAACCCGCGCAACCCCGAAGCCCACTTCCGGACGACCGGCCCCGAGGTCTGGGAGCAGACCGACGGCCGCATCGGAGTCTTCGTGGCCGGCATGGGCACGGGCGGCACCATCAGCGGAGTCGCCAAGTACCTGAAGGGAAAGAACCCGGCGGTGCACATCGTCGGCGCCGACCCCGAAGGCTCTCTGTACTCTGGGCCGGTCGCGCCCTACAAGGTGGAGGGCGTGGGCGAGGACTTCATGCCGGGCACGATGGAGATCGACCTCGTCGATCAGATCGTCCAGGTCACGGACAAGCAGTCATTTGTGATGGCCCGCCGGCTCGCACGCGAGGAGGGCATCCTGGTCGGCGGCTCGTCGGGCATGGCGCTGCACGCGGCGCTGGAGGTGGCGCGCGACCGAGGGCCTGACGATGTGATCGTGGTGCTGTTCCCCGACACCGGCCGCAACTACCTGAGCAAGTTCTTCAACGACGAGTGGATGCGCCAGAACGGATTCATGGCCCGGCTGGGCGCGGTGCGCATCCGGGAAGTGCTGGCCGAGCATGCCCAGGGAATGCCGCCGCTGGTGACGGTCGAATCGGGCAGGTCGGTGGGGGAGGCGATCGACATCATGCAGCGGTATGGGATCTCGC
>Ga0073928_10011961_pt1 | contig 10041 bp, 8 predicted proteins | sample PaiPotPPA55metaG_FD_76969 | JGI IMG/M metagenome (GOLD analysis project Ga0073928, IMG submission 76969) | Iron sulfur acid spring bacterial and archeal communities from Banff, Canada, to study Microbial Dark Matter (Phase II) - Paint Pots PPA... ... | reverse complement strand
GCCACTTTGAGGTCGATGCCCGCGTCAACGGCCGCCGGATCGGGTTCATGGTCGATACCGGCGCTTCTGTCATTGCGCTCACCGCGCGCGACGCCGCCCGGCTCGGCATTCATCCGGCGCAGAACGCGTTTGTCGCCGAGGTCAGGACCGCCAACGGCACGGTGCGCGGCGCACCCACACGTCTCGACGTGGTCGAGGTCGGCAAACTCGAACTCCGCGATGTCGCCGCTTTGGTGCTGCCGGACCAAGCCTTGAGCGACAACCTGCTCGGCCTGTCGTTCCTGTCGCGGCTGCGGCGCTTTGAATATAGCGACGGCAAGCTCGTTCTCGAGCAATAAGGCGTTGCTGCTGGCGCCGCCCGCTTGTGGCGACGCGCCGATCGGTCGTTAACGATATGGAGCCTGGTCGCTACGCGGTCTGGGCAACGAAAAATCAATGCCTTTCATCTACTGGCAAGGAGTCGGAACCAGCAAATTCCGGGGCCCTACCGATAGGATACGGCTATGCTTGCGGATTTCTTGCGCCGCTTTGCTCGCGACCGCCAAGGCAATATCGCCACAACCTTTGCGCTGTCGCTCATCCCCGCGATCTTTCTGATCGGGATGGGACTGGATTTTTCCAGCGCCATTCAAAAACGATCGAAACTCAACGCGGCAGCCGACGCCGCCGCGCTCGCCGCGGTGACACCGACGATGATGTCGCAAACGGCGACGACGGCCAAGACTGCGGCTACGAACATGTTCAACGCCGTCGCTGCCGGAACGAGCGGGGCGGTCAATATCTCCCCGACGGTCACTGTCAGCTCGAACAACAGCGGGCTGACGCGCACCGCGCTCGTCAGCTACACCGCCGCGTCGGTCAACAATTTCCCGAACATTTTAGGGCAAACCAACTGGAGCATCTCCGGCACATCGACAGCGACCGCGACCAGCCCGCCGAACGTCGATTTCTATCTGCTGCTCGATAATTCGCCGTCGATGGATCTGCCGGCGACCAGCGCGGGCATCACCGCGATGATCAACGCGACCAAGAACGCCCCCGCCAACGGCGGCAATGCCAACGGCTGCGCGTTCGCCTGCCATGAATCCAACCCGTCCGCGGATAATCTCGGCAATCCCGGCGGCATCGACAATTACCAGCTTGCGATCAATCTGGGCGTCACGACGCGGATGCAAAACATGAACACCGCGACGCAATCGCTGATGACCACGGCGCAGACGATGGAGACGCAGAACAACGCCACTTGCCCGGGCGGCCAAGGCTGCTATCGCATGGCCATCTATACTTTCAACACCGGGGGGACGACCACCATCCAGACGCTGACCTCAAATCTGACGACCGCTCAGAACGCAGCAAAGAATATCGACGTGCTCTTGGTTTGCCAGAACAACGATTTGACGTGCGGCACCAACAACAATGACGAGGATACCGACTTCAATTCGGCGATGTCGCAACTCAACGGCATCATGCCCAACCCGGGCACCGGCGCGTCAACCGGCACGCCGCAGCAGGTGTTGTTCCTGGTGTCCGACGGTGTCGACGACAAACAATCGGCGTCGTGTTCGCAGACCATGACCGGAAGCCGCTGTCAGCAGCCGTTCGATACGACTTGGTGCACGACGGTTAAGAACCGGGGCATCTTGATCGCCGTTCTATACACCGAATACCTGCCGCTGCCGGCCAGCGGCGTCGGTAGCAATTCCTGGTATAATTCATATGTCGCGCCCTATCAGCCGCAAATTGCCACGAATATGCAAAGCTGCGCGACAACGGGGCTGTACTTTAAAGTGACCACTAACGGCGACATCACCGCCGCGATGCAGGCGCTGTTCCAGCAGGCGATCGCGACGGCGCGCCTCAGCAACTGAGCTGTTCTGCCGCTTAGCGAACAAGCGTCGCCGGCATCGATAGCGCACCTAGCAGGAAGCGCCGCTCCACGGTATTGAGCTCACCAGGCGCGGATAGAACCACGATGTTTGGTTCATGGTGATCGTGCCGGTGATCGCGTAGCCCAGCGACGGCGTGTATGGGTAGGTGACCTCGCCGTAGATCAGATAAACGGTGCTGCTCGGGTTTTGCAGGTTCGACGGCAGCGCCACCGCCGAACCGACGGTTCGTTTGGTGCCGTTCAGCGAGCAGCTCCATAGGTAAACGATGCCGGAGCTGGCGTTGGCCTTCACTTGCACTTGCGACACGGTAACGACCATGCTCCCGCTCGGATACGGCGACACGACCGTCGAGGACGCGCCAAGAATGGAGCTCATCGACGAGGATGTGAGGCTGATATATTGCGAGGCAAGGTCGGTGACAGTGCGCGCGGTCTCGGTGACCTTGAATTGAATCTGGTAGCCTTCGCCGAGTTCGGCGCTACCGATATACAAGAGCAGCATGAACGGCAGCACGACGGCGAACTCGACGGCGGAGACGCCCTGGCGATCTTTGGCAAAGCGGCGCAGCAGCGAGCGAAATTCGGCAAGTTTGGCGGCGGGACGCATCAATAGGGCTCGTTCTTAAAGACGGCGGTCGAGACCAGCAGGCGATTGCCGTTGGAAAGGTTGGCGAGAGTAAAGCCGAGCGGACCGAGAACGAGCGGCCATTGGTACAAAACCTGGACGACGACGATGTCGCCGGGATTGCCGGGCGACCACGTCCAGCTGATCGTATTTCCGCTCGCGTCGAGCGCTTGACCTGACGAATTGAAGCCGCTGATCGACGGGGTCGAGGTGCTGGCCGATGCGAAATCGGTGTAATTCTGCACGTTGATCATGAAGTTGCCGCAGGTGAACAACGCAATCGTCTGGCCGCAAACGTAAGTGGCGAAGCCGGCTTGCGTCATATTCCCGGTCTGCGCCTGGCCGGTCATGATGTAGCGGCTCGATTGCGCTACGACCTCGTCGAGCACGCGGCCGGCGAGGAATACGACCCCGGTCTGCAAGATGGCGACGAGCAGCGCCAGAAATGGTGCCGCCACCAGGCCGAATTCGACGGCCGTGGCGCCACTATTGTTGGCCGCGAGACGATTGATTGGGCGAAACAGCCTAGCGCGGACGGCTAACTTTCGCAGGATTGCCGTGAACATGGCGCACTCGCTCTGATGGTGCGCTTCTATGCTGAAATTGCTAGGAAATTGTTACTCCGATCGTCGAAGATAGGGGCTGCGAGCGGCGGTTTCTCGGGCATTAACCGTTTCCTACCGCGATCTTCGAACATCGCGAGCAAGCCGCCGGAGGGGAGGAGCGGGTGGCATCTTACGTTCTAGCAATCGACCAGGGCACGACCTCCACGCGCGCCATCCTCTTCCGCGCCGACACTTCGATCGCGTCTTCTGCCCAGCAGGAGTTTGCGCAGCATTTTCCGGCGGACGGGCAGGTCGAGCACGAGCCGGAGGACTTGTGGACGACGACGCTCGAAACCTGCCGGAGCGCCATGCGCAAGGCCGGCGCTACTGCCAGCGACATCGTCGCCATCGGTATCGCCAACCAGCGGGAGACGACGCTGCTATGGCACCGCGGCACCGGGCGGCCGGTTCATCGCGCCATCGTCTGGCAGGATCGGCGGACGGCCGACATTTGCGCGCGTCTGCAGGAGGCCGGCCGCGAGCCGCTCTTTGCGGCCAAGACCGGACTTTTGCTCGATCCCTACTTCTCCGGCACCAAGCTCGCTTGGCTCATGCAAAAAGATGCCGGTATCGGGGCGCTCGCCGCGCGCGGGGAGCTAGCCTTCGGAACGGTCGACACTTATTTGCTGTGGCGTCTCACCGGCGGGAGAGTTCACGCCACCGATGCGACGAATGCGTCGCGCACGTTGCTGTTCAACATCCATCATGGCCGCTGGGACGAGGAGCTCCTGACGCTGCTCGGCATACCTACGTCTGTGCTTCCGCAAGTCCTCGATTCCTCGGCCGCCTTCGGCGTTACCGATCCCGAGCTGTTCGGAGCGTCGATTCCCATTTACGGCATTGCCGGCGACCAGCAGGCGGCGTTGATCGGGCAAGCCTGCTTCGCGCCGGGCATGATCAAATCCACCTACGGCACCGGCTGTTTTGCTTTGTTGAATACCGGCAATACGCCAGTCGCGTCGAAGAACAGGCTGCTGACGACCATCGCCTACCAGCTCGATGGTGTGCGCTCCTATGCGCTGGAGGGCTCGATCTTCGTCGCCGGCGCGGCCGTGCAATGGCTACGCGACGGCATCGGGGTCGTGCAAAGCGCCGACGACACCGGTCCGCTGGCAGCCGCCGCCGATCCAACGCAAGAGGTATTTCTTGTGCCGGCTTTTGTCGGCTTGGGCGCGCCCTATTGGCGCCCCGACGCGCGCGGGGCGCTGTTCGGGTTGACGCGGGCGAGCGGACCCCGCGAGCTGGCGCAAGCCGCGCTGGAGAGCGTCTGTTTCCAGACCGTCGATCTTTTGACCGCCATGAATGCGGATTGGCAGGATGCGGACGGCGCCCGCCAGGTTTTGCGCGTCGATGGTGGAATGGCGGCGTCAGACTGGACCATGCAACGCCTCGCCGATTTGATCGGCGGCGTTGTCGACCGGCCGCGCATCAAGGAAACGACGGCGTTGGGCGCGGCCTATCTCGCCGGCTTGCGGGCCGGCTTCTTTCCCGAGCCCGACCGCTTTGGCAATCTCTGGCAGTCCGAGCGGCGCTTCACACCGCAGATGAACGCCGCCATGCGCGAGCGAAAGCTTAAGGGATGGGCTTCCGCCATCCGCCGCTTGCTGGCGTGACGACGCATTACAAATACCCGGTACTCATTTCCTGCGCGAACCGCACCGGATCGCCGTGCCAGGTAATGCGGCCGTGGTCGAGCACATAGACGCGGTCGGAATGGGGTAGGGCGAACGTCACGTTCTGCTCGGCGAGAAGCAGTGTGAGCGAGCGCTCTTGCCGCAATCGTTCGATCGCCTTGGAAAGCTGGCCGAGGATGACGGGAGCGAGCCCAAGCGTCGGCTCATCGAGAATGAGCAGCTTCGGCTGCATCATCAAGGCGCGTCCGAGCGTGAGCATTTGCTGCTCGCCGCCGGACAGCGTGCGCGCGGCCTGCGCCTGGCGCTCTTTGAGGATCGGAAACAGCTCGAAGACCCAGGCGAGCTGCCGCTGCCGTTCGGCGTTGCTCAAGTGGCCGCCGCCGAGGTCGAGATTCTCGCGAACGCTCATGTGGCCGAATAATTCGCGCGTCTCCGGACAATGCACCACGCCGGCACGGGCGATGGCGGCCGCGGTGAGGCTCTTCAAATCGCGTCCGGCAAACCGGATCGCGCCGCGATAGGGGACAAGACCGGAAATCGCGTTGAACAACGTGGTCTTGCCGGCGCCGTTGAGACCGACGATAGAGACAAACTCATCCTGCTGCACACGCAACGCGACACGGTCGAGCGCTGTGGCTTTGCCGTAAAAAACCTCCACGGCATCGACGTCGAGGAGGGTAGCGGCCGCTTCGGCGGCGGCGCCCTTGCGCTCGACCGCTTCGATGGCGCCGCCGATATAGACCCGGCGCACCGTTTCGTTCTGCATCACCTCCTCGGCGCTGCCCTCGGCGATGCGCTCGCCCAGATACATGGCGATGACCCGGTCGGCGAGCGCGGCGACGCTCTTGACGCTGTGATCGACCAGCAGCACTGCGCGCCCCTCGTCGCGCAGCGTGCGGATGAGATCGGAAAAGATCTTGATTTCCGTCGTCGTCAGCCCGGCGAACGGCTCGTCGATCAGCACCACTTTCGGATCGCGCGCCACCGCTTTTGCCAATTCCATGCGGCGTAGATCGGCGAACGGCAAGGTCCACGGATGCCGGTGCAGAACGCCGCCAAGCCCGACGCGCTCGGCGATCGCGCGCGCGCGTTCCGCTACCGAGGCTTCGGTTGCCAGCCGAACGAGCGAGTCGGGCAGCAGCGCCAGCTTGACGTTTTCCAATACGGTCTGCCGTTGCAGCGGCCGCGAATGCTGGAAGACGATGCTCACGCCGGCGCGCGCGATCCGATGCGCCGGCCAGCCTGCAATGTCGACGCCGTCGAGCTTGACGGCGCCGGAATTGGCCCGCACCAGGCCCATGATCAGCGACATCACCGTGGATTTGCCGGAGCCGTTCGGGCCGATCAGGCCGGTGATTTCACCGGCGCGAAGATCGAAACTCATATTGTTGACGGCGACGACGCCGCCGAAGCGCTTGCCGAGGTCGCTGACCTGCAAACGCACGGCGCCGCTCATTCGCGTTCCGCCCGGTGCAGCGCGTAACCGAGCAGGCCCTCGGGAAAGAACAAGATGACGGCCAGCGCGATGGCGGCGACGACGAAGGTATTGAGCTGGCCGAGCGGGCGGAGAAACTCGTTGGCGACGATCAGGAACACCGCGCCCAGTGCCGCGCCGAGGATGGTGCGGCGGCCGCCGAGCACGGCGGCGATGATGATCTGCACAGCGATCGCGACATCGACCACGGTATCGATCGACGCGGTGCCCATATAGAAGATCAGCATCGCGCCAGCAGTGCCGGAGAACAGCGCGCTGACGCAGAATGCGGCGACCTTGTGCTTGGTGACGTTGAAGCCAAGCGCGGCGGCGCCGACCGCGTCCTGGCCGCTCGCCTGCAGGATCAGCCCGACCGCCGAGCGCGATAGGCCGTACAGGAGCACCGCGCATAGAACCAGGAAGGCCAGCGCGTACCAATAATTGACGTCGGCGTCGATCGACAGCACGTCCGGCACCGTCATGCCGATTTCACCGCCGGTGACGCTGGCGAAAATGACGACAAAATTCTGCAACAGCAGCACGGCGACCAGCGTCACCAAACCGAAATAAGGACCGCGCAGCCGCAAGGCCGGGACCGCAAGCAAAATTCCTCCGGCGACAGCGGCAAAAGCTGCGGCGATGACGCAGAGCGGAATCGGCAGACCGAACGTGCTGTTGAGAATGGCCGCCGTATAGGCGCCAAGCCCGATCAAGAAGGTGGGACCGAAATTGACCTCGCCGGCGAAGCCGAACAACAAGTCCCAGGCCATGGCGAAGACGCCAAAATAGTACGCTGCGGTCAGGATGCTGAGGAGATAGGCGGACAGCCAGAACGGCAGCAAAGCGGCGATCAGAACGACCGCTGCTCCAATCCACACGATGCGCGAGCGGAGCAAGGCCAATGCGCGCTCCTATCGCCGGCCCAGAAGGCCTTGCGGCCGCGCGTACACGACGAGCACCAGAAGAATGAGCGAAGGTATCGGCCGCAGCGTCGGTGCGATCAGATACGCCGTCATGGTTTCCAGGTAGCCGACGACGTAAGCGGCGATCAGCGATCCGGAGACGCTGCCGAGGCCGCCGAGCACCACGATCGAGAAAGCGCTGGCGGTGAGTTGGCCGGCGTTGGTCGTGCTGACGCCGAGAAAGGAGGCGAGCAGCACGCCGGCGAGGCCGGCGAGGAGTCCATAAATCCCCCACGCAACCAGATAAAGCTCGGTCAATTCGTAGCCGAGCAGCGTCACGCCGCGCGGATTCATTGAGGCGCCGAGCAAAGCCTTGCCGGTTCGCGTCCGATTGACCAGAAGCCAGAGCAAGCCGATGACCGCCCAGGCCAGCACGGCAATCAAGATTTCGTTCGCCGGCGTGCGCACACCGAAAACGTTGACGACTCCGGAAATCAGCGGACGCATGGTGACCGGATTGTCGCTGAACAGATAAGCCATACCGACCTGGATCATGATGCCCCAGAGCAGCGTGCCGGTAAGGACGAAAATCTCGGTCTCTTCCGGCCGGATGGCGCGCGAGCGCTGGATCGGCCGAACGACAATCAGGTAGGTGGCGTAAGCGGTGGCCAAGCCCGCCACGACCCCGATCAGCGTACCGACATAGGTGCCAAGCCCAAGCTCGCCGGCGGCGGCCCACCCGACGATCGCGGCCACCACCATGATCCCGCCATGGGCCAGATTGAGCACGCCGGAAACGCCGAAGATCAGCGTGAAGCCGACCGCGGCGAGGCCGTACAACGAGCTGATCGCAAATCCATCAACAAGGATCTGGACTGCTCGCATCGATGTTGCCCAACCGCTCCGACGGGTAATGGAATGATCGAATTTGGTTCAGTCCAGGCGTAACGATCGAAGTCGGCGGACTGATCCGATTGTTCGCAAACCGCCGGCCGCTTAGCTCGGCGTTTTGACGAACGACGGGAAGGTGACCTTGCCTTTGCATTTGTCGGTTGGCCAGACGCACACTTGTTTGCCGTTCTGCCATTGAATAGCGATGGTGGTGACCAGGCCCGGGCCGTATTTCAGGGCGTGGGTGAATTGATTGTCGCGGCCATAGAACTGGATGCGGCCCACGGTGCCGACGTGATCGGTCGCTTCAAGCGCCGTCACCAATTTGTCCGGGTCGGTGGAGCCGCCCGCACGCTCGATCGCTTCGGCAATGACATAGACCATGTCATAGGCCGAGTAGCCGACATAGGCCGGCGTGACGCCGTGCTTCTTCACGTAAGCCTCGGCGAACGGGATCGTCACCGGGGTCAGTGCGACGTCCGTGGCGGCCGCCGTTCCCGTAATCACGCCTTCGGCGGCACCGTTGGTGTCTTTCCAAAAGGTGCTGGTCGTGGCTTGCGAGCTTTGCCCGACCATCGGCATCGGAACTTGCTGATCGTGCCATTGCACCGTCGGCTGCACGCCGACATGGCTGATCCCGGTGATGATCACGTCCGGATGCAGGTCTTCGATTTGATGGAAGATCGGCGTGAAATCGGCCGTGTCGGGATTGAAGCGAATGTGATCCAGCACTTTCAATCCCGCCTTGGGCAGGCACTCGAGGTAACGCTCATCGAGCGGCGTGGTCCAGGCGGCGTCCTCGCTCATGACCACGGCGGACTTCAGATGGAACGGACCGACCAGCGTATCCCTCGTATAGTCGCAAATCGCCTGCGCGATGAACGCGGAGGTGAGCCAACCGTGAAACGTGTATTTGAAATGGTCATAGTCGTCGTGGACGGCCTTGGAAATCAGATTGCTGGCGGCGCCAGGCGTGATGAACGGCATGTGCAGCCGCGCCGACCAGGGTTCGAGCGCCAACACCACCTCGCTGATATAGCTGCCGATGACGGCAACGACCTTGTCCTGGCTCACGGCGCGCTGGAATGCGCGCACCGCGTCGGCGGCCGAAGAGTGATCGTCATAGGTGATCACCTGGACCTGGCGGCCGTTGACGCCGCCATGCGCGTTGATGTCGTCGGCGGCCATGGTGGCGGCTTTGGTCAGCGACGCTCCGGCGACCGAGGATTCTTCGCCGATCACCCCGATCTTGATCGGATCGGACGTCTGCGCAGACGCGGCAAGGGGAGAAAGGAGCAAAAGCGCCAAGAAAAGCGCCAAGACGAGACAGGCGCATCCCAACGGCCGTCGATAAGTTCGCTCTGGACGCGCTCCACTCGTCACGTTCTGCATGGTCTTCCTCCCATTTTCCGCGGGAATTGAGATTGCCACGCTGGGCGCGGCGCTTCCGCAGGTTGTCGTCAGGTTATAGGAACGGCTAACGGGTGACAAACGTGCCGCGACGGCGCGCGTTCCGCGGCCACCCAGGTAAGGAAATCGGCCTCAATATTCCGTTGGTTGCACAAAATTTCGGCGTGTGAGAGTTTGCTGTTGCACGAGGCTTGCATGGAGAACTGGTTGACGCGTTGGGTTCCACCAAGGCCGACGGAAGTCCATGAACCTCATAAGTCTCGATATCCGGATGCTCCGTTCGCTGATTTCGGTGGTCGATACCAGGAGCATTACCGAGACGGCGCGCCGCCTGGGGCGGACCCAGCCCGCCATCAGCCTACAAATTCAGCGCCTTGAGGATATTACCGGCAAGGTCCTGTTTGCGCACGAAGGCCGGCGGATGGCGCTCACGTCCGACGGCGACATGGTGCTGGCCTACGCGAAGTCCATTCTCCGGTTGCATGACGAGCTGCTTTCGCGGCTGTCGTCGCCCGAGGTCCACGGCCACGTCGTGCTCGGCACGCCGGACCTCTATGCCGCCTACATGCTGCCGTCGATCCTTTCGCTGTTCAAGGAAGCGTTCCCGCGCAT
>Ga0073928_10011960_pt1 | contig 10041 bp, 11 predicted proteins | sample PaiPotPPA55metaG_FD_76969 | JGI IMG/M metagenome (GOLD analysis project Ga0073928, IMG submission 76969) | Iron sulfur acid spring bacterial and archeal communities from Banff, Canada, to study Microbial Dark Matter (Phase II) - Paint Pots PPA... ... | reverse complement strand
GTTGCTTCGTCCACCAGTCGTCGAAGGTTCTGATCGGCAACGCGGCGAAGTTATCCCACTCCATCGGGTAATTATATTTTGGCAATGTGTCCGGTAATTTCTGAACAAAGGTGAAGAGATCGGCCCTGACTCTAGAATTTCGAATCGCTTCGATGACCGACTCCGGATTCTCGACGAAGTGATACTTATCCGCATCAAGACGAGCGATTCGCACGAAGCGCCCTTCGACTCTGATTTCTTTGCCGCAAATTCTCATGATTTTCAAGTTTTCTTCAGCCCTGAGATAGATGACCGTCCTAATCCGAGGAGAGCAACGGGACGTGAATATATGACGTGTGTTTCGAAAATGGCGGAGAGGGAAGGGATTTGAACCCTCGGGTGGAATGACCCACCACGACCAAGAATCTGGCCGCTGCCTTAGCCAACGGCGACCTCTCCGTGAAAGACTCGTAATAAGCAGCTAACTTCTTCGACACTGCGGTCATGACTAGGTCTGTCGCTCGGTCACCAGTCTCACACCGAGAAATGCCAGCAGGCGGCTGACGTGGTCGCACAGCTTGATCAAGTACTTGAGAAACACATGCTGTCCGAAGACAGCGACAACCGGCAAGCAAAGAACGTAACATGGCGCTGCAACTAAAGACTTGATGAGGTTGCGAACGCGCCTCTCTGGATGCTTAGGGAAGTTGCTTCCACGGAGCAAAGCTCGTTTCAGCAGGTAACTGCGAGTGCAGCGGGAGGGTGGGATTTCCTCATAAGCGACCGCTTCATTGCACCAGACGAACGCACAACCCCTGTTCATTGCGCGCCGAAAAAAATCCATGTCTTCCCCTGCCATACCGAACGTCGAGCGGAAAGGGGGCTCTAAGCCATTCAAAATATCTTTTCTGAAAAGCACATTTCCGGTGCGAGACTGTCCCCAACTCATTCTGTATCCGGTAGGGTGTGTCGGGCGCTCGAAGAAGCCGCCCTTTTTCACCCACGGCATCGGTTCGGATTGGAAATACGGTTTTACCGGCCCGAGAACACCATCGGCTCCGGACGTCTTATACATCTTGAAGAGATTGCATAGCCAATCGTCCTCGGGAAATTCATCGTCATCAATGAATGCGACCAAGTCGCCCTCGGCTTGTTGCAATGCCCGGTTGCGCGTGAGTGCTATGTTCTGTTGTGGCTCGATGCAGTAGGTAACGGGCAGTTCGGTAGTGGAACGGAAGGCTGCTACCACTGACTCTGCGGACCCCGTATTGTCATTGTCGGCGACAACGATCGAGTAGGCGAACAAGCCTTCGGTTTGCTGCTCATCCAACTTCATTAATAGGCGATTCAGTAGTGCTGGTCTTTTGAAAGTGCAGATGCAGACGCTAATTTGATGTACTGGCGCGGACACTACCGTGGCCTGAGGATATCTCCCAACGGTTATTGATTCTTCACTCGTGATCGTCATCGGGAAAGCACTCCGGTTTTTCTGGCGATCCTGGCCGCAGTACGCCGACTTCGCTCGGCCATCTTCAGCGCTGGCAAGGCAGTGCGGAATAGGTTTTGAGTGATAGGCGCACCGAACGCTCGCGGATGGCAACGACGCGCTCTCATGCAGGAAAGCACCGCAGTTTCACTAATCTTAGGCATCATGTCCAGCGCCATTCCCAGAGGAAAGAATTGACCTTGCGTGTGAAAATCCAAACCTACAAACGGGATCGCATTCGCTGCTGGCAACAGTGGAGGCGCTGTGTCACTCGGCGCCCAGCCATCATACTTTCGATTCCACACTTCGATTCCCAACAGGTGTTCGGCCCACCCTGGCTCAAAACACTGCCAAGCGCTTTTTCTTGACGGATGGGCGAGCACCGCTATTCCATCCGCCTTCTTCGCCTGCTTTAACATTTCAGTTGTCGGCAATGCTTCTCCAAGAAAGGGGACATCTCCCCAAACCAAGACATGCACGCGATTCGCAGCATCGCTATACTCAATCCCAGGCACCATCAGAATCTCATCGGTGCTTGCCTCAGCGCATGCCTCTCGATATTGCTTCAAGCGCGATGCTGAGAAGCCGCGGTCGTGCTCGGTCATCATTAAGACCCGGTAGCCACGCGAGCGAAACTTAGCGCTCAGCTCTTCCAGCGCCCAGCTTCCATCATATGACCACTTGGAGTGCACGTGACAGGCTGCAAGGACTTCCATAAATCTCTCAGTTCCTGGCTCTGAACAAGTTATCGTGCATGGTGTAGTAGCAATCAGCGAGGAACACTTTCCGGTCATCCCGCCGCCAGTTGTAAAAAGCATCTCCCCGGCGGATATGGAGGACCCTTCCCAGTGTTTCCCAAAATGATGGCCATTCGGTTAGTGCTTTCGACTTTGCACCGCGCAGCACAAATAGGATGTGCATGAGTTCGCGGCCAACATTTCTGCACACCACACCCGGAGCGGGAGAGCGATTCATGCCGATTGGCGACTTCGGATCCATGGCAAGTCTCGCATGCCATGAGGGATATTCCAGCCCTTGGCGGCGCGATAGCGCCATGCTTCCCCATGGTCTGCCATTGAGCTCGACGAACCAGGGTTTACCTGAGTGGTCACGAAGAACTTCGACCATGAATAACCCACGCCACTTCGTGGCTGCGATTAGCGACTCCACTTTGGGCTTGAGATCCTCAGGAACCGGGTGCGAGACGCAGGCGCTTGACCCCGACCCTTGGGGATTCATCATCCTCAATCTGCGATGAGCGCTCCAGCCCCTGACTCCATCGGCCGCTGCCAGCCCGAAAATACCCTCGCCGTTTCCCACGACAAACGGCTGGGCCAAAAGCGGGACGCGTTCTCCCCATTGCTCAACCGCAAGTGTCAGTTCGTCAAGATTTGCACAAACCCAGTGCCGGCAAGCGTAGACGCGGCCTTCGTATGTGGGAACGCACTCGGAAGGCCGCAGGATTATCGGAAATGATTCAACTAAGCTGGAATTGAATATGTCATTCGCGGTTTGAACTAATAGTGTTTTCGGAACGTTAAAACCAGCATTGCGCGCGGCTTCAGTTTGCAGGCATTTGTTTAAAGCCAAATCAGCACTACCGCCTTGCGGCCCCATAGTAAGCCAACCGCCATCAAGTTGTACTTTGCCGGATAGATAGACTGCCTTATCGTCTAAAGGAAAGAGCAGCCGTTGAGTACAATCGGCGTTGGCTCCTAGCGAGAGCATGAGGGAATGAAGGCCATAGATGGACGCTTGCAGATCTGTTTCTGGCGCGCAAATCTCATGGCATACCACGTGACGACTGTGTCGCAACGCCGACGGCCGTCCTTTGCGGGCAAATGCGACTACATCGAAGCCGTCTTCCACAAGACTCCATACCACTTCAGGAGCCGAAAGTGCTTCCGCAAAACCTACTAAGACAGTAGCTCGTTTCATTGCTAACTAATAGGAGTAACAATGTAGCGCGGAGCAATCTGCAGGTTTCCGACGCGCAGAATATCGCCGCGAGTGAGAAAACGGTACTCTTCGGAGTTAATCGGATGTGTTTCTACCTCCACGGTAAACTGGCGAGCCAGCGAGAAAATTCTTTCCAGGCGACTTACCGGTTGGAGTGGGGGAAGGGAGAAAAAGAAATCCACAAGATGATGTGTTGTAGAAAGCTTGCGATCCACGAGCTTGCGATAAAAGCGGTTCACTAAGTTCTTCTCGCCGGCGCGAAACGTGAAGTTCCGCCGGACAATCGTGCCCGTAGGCAACAACTTCGCTAAGAGTACGTTTGCCGACAGGTGCATGTGGTGATGACCATCGATTCGAGCAGCCTCGTCGCCATACAGACGCCGAAACTCCTCCAGTTGGCGCTTTGCCACATACTCGAAGGATTGCGCCAGCAGCGGGTTATATAGTGCCCGGGCAAACGAATGTCGCAAAAGATAAGCGGAGATTTTCCGCTGATGGTCCAAGATCTGCGAGGAACAACTCGCTGCGGAGAACTGTGTCGTGAAGTTCAAGTGAAGCCCTGCGTCGATTCCCCGCTCGCGAGCAAGGGTAGCGGCTCGTTCCGAATCCTCCATGTAAACCATCGCGCTCACCGAGGAAACAGCGCCGCGGAGAACGCAGTCCATTGTTCGCGTGGTCGTCTCGTGATCGCGTCCCCAGTCGTCGGCATTCACGATGAGAAGGCCAGTTGGGGATGTGCCGTCTCTCCGGCAATCTAGCTCGCTTATTGAGTCGCAGTACATCGGTTTGTTCAACTCGGGATCTCCGACGGACAACGGGAAGGAACGAGCTCCCTTATTAGAACCTGCGTATCGGACCTAGGCTCGTTCGGCAGGTTGCTGCAGAGTAGTAGCGGAAGGAATCCTATTGTACACAAAAAACTTTTTCAAACGCTGCATCTGCTCGCGCCTATAGAACTGAACCAGTTCGAGCGATACGGGCCTGTCTGCGCGGCGAAGGACTGACCACACATATCCCGAGATCAGGGCGACGCCGCCGAGGAAGATAGGTCGCTTACTCATTTGATGAACCGTCCGGAACAGCTCCCAAACCGGATGGTTTCCAACCGCGTAATCTTTGGCGCCATTCTTGAATCTCGCGGCCAACAGACTCTGCTGCGCCGTTCCCATCTCGCGATGGTGCAGACAAACCTTGTCTGTAAATGTCCGCGTCTTCCAGCCTTTCATACGCGACGTAATAACTGCAATGTGATCGATACAGCCGCCCTTCACTGGAACATATCCGCCGATCTCTTCGAAGCACTCCCGCCGAAATAGTTGGCAGGCTCCAGACACGTGCTCGATGCTCACGAAACGATAATCGTAAGTCTGGTTGGAACCTTCCTTGAACGGTGTTCCCACCAAGCCTAACGCGGGATCGTCAACTAGCTTTTGAAGGAGAAAAGAAAAATAGTTTTCGTCGAACGAAATGTCTGCATCGAGGCTCCCAATAACTTCGTACTTCAAGCCGTTCATCCTGGCGTAACCGGCGGTAAAAGCGTGAACCTTTCCTGCAAAGTGGCGTTCGCGGCGCTCCGGCATGCGAACAAGTTCGATCCAAGGATATTCGGCAGCATACCGGCTCACGATGTCGTCGGTCCTGTCGGTCGAACCATCGCTGACGATAACCCATCTAAGGGGCGGAACCGTCTGCGCGACGACCGACTTGATGGTCAACTCGATGAAGTCACCTTCGTTCCTGGCGGGTGTAACAAGAACGTAGGACGGCAGCTTCATACTGATGCCTCAACTGGCATTGTTTCCCGACGAGAAGGTGCGATTTCGACCGACGTCCTGGTTTCAGACAGAAGCATTGACAGAGCCAGGAACATCCAAGCCTGCGTCCATCGCATATATGACGTTCGTATCTTGCAGGTGCGAAGAATACGGTAATAAAAGAACCCTCGATCATCCCACATATGATCCATGGCCCATTGGAAAACCGAACGCGCCAATGAAACATTGCTGGGATCAATATCCTTGAGGTCAATCAGCGTGATGATGCTTTGCGCGACGCAGTGGGTATCGATAGGATAAGTCTGGTTGTGGAAGTATCTGACGGCTCCGTCTTCGCGAAAGAAATGAACGCGATAGAACTCGTGGCCACGACGCACGCATGCATCGAACTCACTTGTCTCGGCATAAATACCGATGGTTCGCAACCCCGACAGATTGAAGCCGGTATGGAAGTTGTCAATCCACCGTTGCTTGCGGCCTTCGCCATAATCCCACCCGCCATCTGAGTGTTGTTGAGCAACTGAGTAACGGGCAACGCTCAAGGCCGGTGCGAGAAATTTCTTTTCCCCGGTATGGCGATACACACGGCAAAACAAACTGGCACCCAGGAAGTTCGCGTTGTGAACCTGAGAACGCATGTGGGGCAAAGGGTAGCCGAAGCCATGGACGCCGTTGCCGTTCGTCCAGTAGAGCTCTTTCAGAATATACTCCGCCGCGCTGGCAGCCATGCTTAGGTAGCGTGGATCCGGGTGCTGCTCATAGGCATCGAGCAGTGCACTCGCGGCGAACGACGTGCAAACCAGGTTCGGCGCCCATCTTGGCACCAGTTCTGAGCGCGTCTGCCAGGGAAAGTTGTAACCCCAACACCAATGAAAAACGTTTTTTGACCGGAGAGCGATCAGCCTCTCAACCATCAGTTCGACGTAATCTCCCTCGAGGGCTATGCCAATGCGTGAGAGCTTGACGAAGGCGGAGAGAAAAAGGCCAAGAGCTTTCGGATTCTGGGTCTTGGGAACGAGCATTAGCCCGCGGACGTTGATAGGGCTACGCTTCAAAGCCTGGGTGAGCACCAACCGGGGTAGCTTCGAATTCAAGAATGGCAGTGCCGCATATACTCTGCTATTGAGAACGTCGTAAGGCTCATACCCAGCCCAATCGTTGGCCTCGCAATAGGCAAGAAGCTTCAGCGTCGCTGTGCGAACATCGTTGTCCACTACTAACTCAGGAACAGTCATAGATTTTATTTGTTATGAAAGGATGTAATCCAGATCGCGGTAGGAGTTTTCAGACTCACCGGCCAGTCGCTGCCAGTTCTATAGAGTCAGACGAGCTGGTTTGGTTTTTCGCAAACCGCAAGACTTCTCGCACCACCGTCGCCTGCTGGTCAGCTGTGAGCTGAGGAAACATGGGCAAGGATATGATCTCGCCAGCTGCTTTTTCGCACTCGGGGAAGTCTCCTGCTTTGTAGCCCATGGAGCTGTAGGCTTTCTGTAGGTGCAACGGGATGGGATAGTGAATCCCGGTGCCGATGCCGGCCGCTTTGAGATGAGCGCCCATTCCTTCGCGGTCAGCCGTGCGTATGACGTATAGGTGAAACACGGATCGTGACCATGACGGTTCGAACGGTGTAACTACCGCTTCGTCGTTTCCGGCGAACAGGCGATTGTATTCGGCTGCGTGTTCTCGCCGCTGGGTGTTCCATTTCGCTAGATGAGCTAATTTCGCGTGCAACAGACCGGCTTGCAGTGCGTCTAGTCTGCCGTTGTAGCCTTCGATATCGTGATAGTACTTTTTGGCTTGGCCGTGGTCGCGGAGCATGCTGATCTTCTTGGCGATGTTCGCATCGTTGGTGGTTGCCGCTCCGGCTTCGCCGCACGCTCCCAGGTTTTTTCCGGGGTAGAAGCTGAAAGCTGCTGCGCGGCCCATTGAGCCGGCTTTCATCCAGCGATTCTGTTTAAGGGAAAAATATTCGGCTCCGTGGGCCTGGCACGCGTCTTCGATCACGATGAGGCCGAACCGATCCGCTAGTTCTTGAATCGCATCCATGTCGACCATTTGTCCGTAGAGATGGACTGGAACGACGGCGGTTACTGGCCGGCCACTGCGACGGCTGATCAGTTTGCCGGATTTATCTTTTTCGCACTTCTGCTCTAAATATTCCCGAAGTTTTTCCGGATCCATGTTGTAGGTACGCTCGTCGATGTCGACGAATTCGGGAAATGCTCCGGCCTGTGAAATGGCTTCGGTTGTCGCAATGAACGTATGCGGTACGGTTACCACCACGTCGCCGGGCTGAACGCCGCACGCCATTAGGGCGAAGCGCAGGGCGTCGGTGCCGCTACTGATGGCGACTGCGTGACTGGCGCCGCAGAAGGCTGCGAATGCCTTCTCGAATTCTTCGACCATGGGACCGCCGATGAAACCGGCCGTGTGCAGTACCTGATGGAAAATGGCTGTGAGTTCCTGCTCCATTTCAACGTGGGGGGTCACGAGGTCGAGGAATGGAATGCTGTTTGAATTATTAGAATGGCTCACTTGTGACCTCCGCAATTTGTTCGATATATCGCAAGATTCGGGCTGGATTGCCCGCTACGATGCTGTTCGGGGGGACGTCCTTGGTGACTACACTGCCAGCTCCGACGATGGCGTTTTCGCCGACTATGGTGTTGGAAAGAATGGTGGCGCCTGAACCGATCGATGCGCCTTTCTTGATTACGGTGCGTTCGACCTTCCAGTCCGCTTCGGTTTGCAGATTTCCGTCGCCGGTCGTGGCTCGGGGGTAGGAATCGTTGATGAACGTAACTCCATGACCGATGAAAACGTTGTCTTCGATGATTACGCCTTCGCAGATAAATGTGTGGCTGGAGATTTTGCAGCGCTTGCCAACGGAAGCATTCTTCTGAATTTCGACGAAGGCTCCGATCTTGGATTCATCGCCGACTTCGCACCCATAGAGGTTGATGAACTTGGAAAGCTTGACGTCCTTTCCAAGCTTTACGTCTGGCGCGATGCATACGTGTGGATTCGTAGTCATGGGCTTTGTTAAGAAAATGTTGTTACTTTGTTGCGACGGGAGTTGATCAATCGGCTTCGGCGGTTTCTCGCTCGGATTCGTAGCACCAGATTGCATCCGTGCTGGTCGTAGCGAGCAGGGGTGAAGTTAAAGCACCCAGCTGAAACTCCTGATGAATGGCGATGAGTGCTGCGTCCGCATTTTTGCGAGGAACAACAAAAGAGAGGTTGCACTTGGATGCGCCGTATGCGCTGGCAAGAATACTTACGTTGTGGCGTCCAAGGGCTGCGAAAGCGCGGCCGACAATTGACGCCATGCCGCGCACATTGGGGCCAACCACAGTAACGACTGCGACGGTTGAATTGAGCGCGATGTGCTCCGCCGTCTCGTGGACAAGATCATGAGCAAATTCGTGACGCAATGCTTCAATCGTGCGTTTCACCACGGCGGCCGAGACTACGAGGCAAACTTCATTCTGCGAAGATGATTGCGAAATCATCAATACGTCAGCACGGACGCCGGCGGCCGTCGCGAATGTGCGGCCTAGAACATCCTGCGTTTCGACGAGGCATGGACCTCCGATCGCGATCATCGCGGCATCAGCAATCGCCGTGATTGCAGTTACTCCATGTGCACTCTCCGGACCAGTAGGCGTGATTTTCGTTCCCGGAGATTCTGGCCCAAATGTGTTGCGAATAGTGAGCGGGATACCACGCTGCATTACCGGACGCAGAGTTTTGGGATGAAGAACCTTTGCACCGAAGTACGCCAGGTCTGCGGCTTCGAGATAGGAGATCTCCGCGATGGTGCAAGCATCGGGCACCAGCCGCGGATCGCAGCTCAGCAAGCCATCCACATCGGTCCAGATAATGACTTCGTCCGCGTCGACGGCCGCGCCCAGGATGGTTGCGGAGTAATCGGAACCGCCGCGACCTAATGTAGTGAGCACGCCTTCTTCGTTCGCGCCAATGAATCCGGTTATCACTGGCACAATGCCCTGTTGCAAAAGTGGAGTTAGCCGCGCCTCGCAGGCTTCGCGGGTCAGATCCATCCACGGTTCAGCGCCACCGTAGTAGGAATCGGTGACAATCAGTTTCGTGGCTTCGATGGATTCGCTTGCTACTCCGATTTCCGCCAGCACCGCCGCGAGCAGCGGTGCCGAGAGCCGCTCGCCCAAGCTGGATATGGCATCGCGGGTTCTGGGCGTCAGCTCGCCGATTAGCATCGTGCCTTTACAGAGGCGTTCTCCCTCTTCGAAATACTTTTGCATTCTTGCTTTAATTTGTTTGCGATCGGCATCGCATTGGATCAACGCATCGCCTGTAGTTTCGTGTCGGTAACGCAGCTCGCTGAAAATCCCGTCAATGGCTCCGCAATTTCCGGCTTCGGACTCTAGTGCAGCCTCGATCAATTTATTGGTGACGCCACTCATCGCTGAGACCACGACTACAATGTCGTTTTCAGCGGATGCGGCACGAACAATGTCGGCCACTCTCCGGATGCAGGACGCATCACCTACCGAAGTCCCACCAAATTTCATGATTCGCAGAGGGCGGTTCATATTTCTGCGGACTTGTATGTGGGTCTCCGAGGGTGGGACGTGCGTGGAGGAAAAACCAGAAGTCCTTGCAGAAATCGGATGCGAATTTCGATGAGCGCGCTGCGGGCGAGCGGGACTGGCGGATTCGGTATTTATTTTGCTTGGCAATCGACCTCCACAGCGGCATGTTCTGCTCTAACGTTTATCGGTAAGGAGGAGGATCGAACTGCTGGCAAGTTTCGTTTCACGTACCACTCTCGTTGTACCTGGCCTCGACGGACGCAATCGC